>Ga0209709_10000041_pt1 | contig 108158 bp, 103 predicted proteins | sample ArcticOcean_MG_C_2_FD_187435 | JGI IMG/M metagenome (GOLD analysis project Ga0209709, IMG submission 187435) | Marine microbial communities from western Arctic Ocean - ArcticOcean_MG_CB4_136 (SPAdes) (version 2) | ecosystem: Environmental > Aquatic > Marine > Oceanic | place: Arctic Ocean...
TTTTTTTCAGCCATTTGCCAAAGTGCTGTGCCGCTGACAACGTGGTACAGCTCAAGGGCATCGTGCCGGTGCTTTGGATAAAAGGTATTGGCTTGTTGCCAATAAATACCAAAACGGAATTGGTCATTTATTAACACGCCTTCTGGCCCTACCAACTCTATGTATGCACGGTTAACTTCCCGGCTATTGCTGAATACACCACGCTCCATCCACGTTAAGTGGGGAACAATAGCTGCTATCGAGGTGCGTAGCTTTTCGTCAGTAATAGCGTGGATGCTCATCTCTAAAGGCAGAGAGTGAGGTAATTTGTTCCAGTCTGGATTTATTTTAGCAAGAGGCAATAGCAGTGGCGCAACTTCAATGCCAATGTCAGTCCCACTGTCAACGAATCGAGTGCAGGCCAACTCAATAAACTGTTGCCAGTGAAGGTTGAGATCTAAATTTTGTGCCATAGTCAAAACGCTCCATTGGGCTTTATTAGGTTATATTTAGCGAATTTCGGTGCGGTAGCTAAAGCTGTCGGCTCGGCCTCTGGTAATTCTAAACTCTACTGGCTGGTTGTTTTTGCTATAAGTGAGGCGGTGCAATACCACTAAGGGATCACCTACCTTTATGCCGAGCCGAGAGGCTGTGACTTGGTCAGCTATTTCTGCAGTGAGGGATTCTTCTGAGCGAATAATAGGTAGGTTGAATTGATCTACCACCACAGCGTAAAGCAGATCTGGTATGTGTACTTCTTCTTTTTCTAAGCCACGCACTAAATCGGCAACCCACCAACATTTCTCCACCAATACTGCTTTCTCGTCACGAAAGCCCACCCGTTCGATATAAACCATATCGGTGTTGGTCGCTACTTGAAGCCGTTGACAAATTTTATCGCTACCTTTACGAAGCTCTCTTACAGGCGTTTGTTTACGAATCCGTACAGGGTTTCCAGAATGAGTACCGTAGGAGAAAAAGCGAAATAAACTATTATTAAAATCAATCCTAGAGACGTAGGTGCCTTTGCCTTGATGGCGATATAACAGATTTTGATGGACTAGGTTTTCAATGGCTTTTTTGACTGTGCCGGTGCTTACGGAAAGACTTTCTGCTAACTGGGGTTCGGAGGGGATTAGATCTCCAGGTGCTAATACGCCCGCTGTAATTTGTTCTTGCAGAAAATTCTCCACAACTTTATATAAGGGCGTGCCAGGCACATTTTTGGTGGACCATTGTGTCATTAACTATTTGAAAACCTGTGTTTTATTAAAAATTTAGTCTTAGCTTTAACGGGGTAAAGAGTAACAGATTCTTACCGTTTGATGAAAAAATATTATCATAAAAGCTTGACTCATGTATATGAGTTATATTATCTATATAAATGCGCTTATGCTGTAGCTGAGTGAGTTAATAAAAATTACAACACTTTTGGTAGTCATAGACTTACCAACAAGAGGCCAAAGTCCGTGGAAATATTTGATTACATCGGTGTCATATTCAGCCTTAGCAACCTAACAGTGTTAATTCTTGCAACTGCGGGAGGTTTGATTTTGGGTGCCTTGCCTGGCCTAAGCCCAACCATGGCAGTGGCACTGTTGATTCCATTTACCTTTCAAATGGATGCTGCAACGGGTTTGGTGCTGCTCGGAGCAGTTTACACTGCCACTGTAGCAGGCGGCGCAATCAGTGGTATTTTAGTAAATATTCCAGGTGCACCGGCTAACATTGCAACTGTGTTGGATGGCCATCCTATGGCTAAGCAAGGCAAAGCCACTCAAGCGTTACACTTCTGTTTTATTAGTTCTTTTGTAGGTGGCATTATTGGCGTGCTGGTATTGATTTTCTTCACCCCCCCATTGGCGCAATTAGCACTTAAATTTGGGCCCTCAGAAATGTTCTGGATGGCTATCGTGGGTGTCACCGTGATAGGCACATTGGGTTCCAAATCTGTTGTGAAGGGTTTATTTTCTGGGGTTTTGGGTTTATGGATTTCTACCATAGGTATAAGCCCCATATTTGGAGAATCACGCTTTGTATTTACTGAACACCTCACGGGTGGGGTACACATTGTTGTGGCTTTGATTGGCCTATTTGCTGTGCCACAAATCTACCAATTGTTGGTGACTAGCCGACAACCCTCAAGTGGCGGATTATTTACCACAGAAAATAGTTCATTGTGGTCGTCTATCAAATATAACTTGAGCCGTATAAAAGCCCTAGCCATTGGCACTGTGTCTGGTGTGGTGGTAGGTATTATCCCAGGTGCGGGCGGCCAAATTGCAGGGCTTGTGGCTTACGATCAAGTGCGAAAGTTTAGCCCTGATGCAAGTAAGTTTGGTCACGGGGAGCCTGACGGTGTTATTGCTGCTGAGTCGGCCAACAATGCCATGGTTGGCCCATCTCTAGTGCCTTTGTTGACCTTGGGTATTCCTGGTAGCCCAACGGCGGCGGTACTTTTAGGTGGCCTATTGATTAATGGTTTATTTCCAGGCCCAGACTTATTTACTGTGCACGCCGAAGTCACTTGGACCTTCATTGGCTCTTTGCTACTTGCACAAGTATTTATGTTAATTATTGGGTTGGCACTCAGTCGCAGTAGTAGTTATTGGGTTATGCGTGTGCCCTCCCAATATATGGCGGCGGCCGTCACGGTACTTGCCGTGTTTGGCACCTACAGTATTCAGAACAGCTATTCTGACGTGGTACTGATGCTGGTGCTTGGCAGTTTAATGTATGTGTTGAATAAATATGGCTTTAGCGCCGCACCTATTGTTCTGGGCATTATTTTGGGACCTATAGCAGAAGATAATTTCTCCATGGGCAAGATGATTGCTGAAGTAGGCGAAGGTGTTGCGCCGTACTTTATGACTGGTCCCATTAATCTGGTACTTATATTTATTTGTTTGGTGTCCATTGGTTACAGCGTCTGGGTGGAGGTTAAACAGCGTCGTCAAGTTACACTAGACCACAAACGGTCCACGCCGGGCAGTCGCGTTGCGGCGGTCGGTGCAGTGGTGGCCTCTATAGTAGTGTTGGCTATGGTGATGTCAGCAGATGGCAGCCAGGCCTATGATTTCCCATTTTTGTTAGCTGCACTAATGTTGGTGTTTGCAGCCACATTGTTAATTGATGTGCTGCGCACGTGGAGCCGACAAGAATCTGGCCCCGGGTTAGTGGAATGGTCTGACCTTGGTGCTGGTATCGCTATTATTGTAGGTTACCTGTTGTTGCTGCAAAGTGCAGGTTTCTACTTGGCCTCTTGGTTAGCGTTCACGGCCATTGTTATGCTCTACACTGCAAGTAAAAGCCGTCAACAAACCATGAGGATATTGTGGGTCTCCTTGGGCTTTATGGCAGTCATTTATGCGCTGTTTAGCTTATCTTTAAGGGTTGTAACCCCAGGCTTGTTGTAAAAAGATTAGCGCTATTTGGGTGGTCCAAATAGTGCAGATAAAAAGGCCTCTCACCTAGGTTGAGTTGGCCACTAATAAAAAGGTAAGTATTATGATACTAAATAAAATAAAATCCTCTTTAGTTACGGCAGCAGTGGCTTCAATACTGTTGGCGCCCAGCGCATCAGTATTAGCTGCTGAATACCCAACCGCGCCTATCCAAGTAGCTGTGGCCTATGGCCCAGGTGGCGCTACGGATTTCCAAGCGCGTATTGCTACCATGATGGCGGGAAATGAAAAATATCTCAATATGCCAATAGTGATCTTTAACAAACCAGGAGCAGGTGGCCAAAAAGGTTGGAATTGGTATGCTAGCAGTGCCAGCCAAGATGGACATCAACTTGCAGCCTATAACGTGCCGCATTTTATTGCGCAATCACTGAAATTTGAGACCTCTTACAATATTGATAACTTAGAGCCTATAGCTAACTGGGGTGCAGACCCTGCAGTACTTATAGTACCTGCAGATAGCCCATTTAATTCAGCTACAGATCTTGTTGCTTGGTCAAAAGCTAATCCTGGTAAATTAACAGTGAGTGGAGCGGGCCTTTTCGTGGGTCATCATATTGCTAGTTTACAGCTTGATAAAGCGGCAGATATTAGTACTAAGTACATTCCTGCTGGTGGTGGTGTCGCTGCTTTAAAGATGGTGCTAGGTAGCCAAGTAATGGCTGGCTTCAACAATTTAAGTGACGCTTATCGCCAAGGTGATCGGGTTAAAATCCTTGCTGTAGCAGACAATCAGCGTGAAGAAAGCTTCTTGCCAGATGTACCTACTTTTAAAGAGCAGGGCATTGATATAGATGACTCCAGTGTGAACTTTCGCGGCATTATGGCTCGCAAGGGCACGCCACCTGAAGTTTTAGACTTTCTTGCTGAACGAGTTCATTTAATGTTCCAAGATGGTAAAGTGGCCAAAAAAATGAAAGCAGGTGGTTCGCCAATGCGCATTATGACTCGTGCTGAAGTCAAGCAAATGTGGACTGAACGTCAAGCTTATCTTACCAATCTGTTAGCTGATTTATAGTAACCCTGCAGTGCTTGGTGCCACTGCTTAGACGCAGTCTTTGCAGTGGCCCTTTTTTGCCCCAACTAAAACCACACCGTTAACAACGGTTTGATGTGGAGATTTAAATGGCACAGATGGACGCTCGTAGCCAAGTAGCCCTGTTAATACAGCAGGCTGGCCAAGCGCAGAATCAGCTAGAGACCTATGATCAAGCCGCAGTCGATGAGTTAGTGACTGCCGCCGCTTGGGCATTGATTAACCCTGCTAATAATCAAAAATTATCTGAACTTGCTGTGGCCGAGACTGGGTTAGGCAATGTGGCGGATAAAATCACTAAGAATCACCGTAAAACATTGGGTTTGTTGCGTGATTTGAAGGATGCTAAAACGGTGGGTGTTATTAAGCGGGACCCACAACAGGGTATTGTGGAAATCGCCCGACCCGTAGGAATTGTAGGTGCGATTGTGCCGTCTACTAATCCTGTAGCAACACCCATGAATATGATTTTGAACGCGCTCAAGTGTCGTAACGCTATTATCTTGTCGCCTTCACCTAAAGGTCAGCCCAGTTGTACACGGTTGATCGAATTAATATATCTGGAGTTGGATCGCATTGGTGCACCACGTAACTTAGTACAAGCCTTGCCAACCCCCGTGAGTAAAGACTTGAGTATGGAAATGCTCAAACAAGTGGATCTTGTAGTAGTTACTGGATCACAAAATAACGTTAGAGCAGCTTATACCTGTGGTACGCCCGCTTTTGGTGTGGGCGCGGGTAATGTGACAAGCCTAATTGATGAAACTGCAGACTTGGCAGCAGCTGCAGCGAAAATAAAAGCCTCAAAAACCTTTGATAATGCCACTAGCTGTTCGTCAGAAAATAGTTTGGTCATGGTCGATGCTATCTATAACGATATGTTAAACGCATTGGAGTCGGTTAATGCGTGTTTATTGACGCCAGAAGAAACGGCCGACTTGCAGTCAGTTTTATGGCACAAAGGCCATCTAAATGCTGCCATGTTAGCTAAGCCAGTAGGTGTGATGTGTGAACTCGCTGGTATTACCCGCAAGGCTGCTTGTGATGCTGATTTTTTAATGGTCGAAGAGACGGGGGTGGGTGCCGACTTCCCTTTTTCGGGCGAAAAAATGGCCTTAGTCCTGACCCTATATCGAGCTCAAGACTTTGATCATGCTAAACAGATGGCAGGCGACATTCTGAACTACCAAGGCAAAGGGCACTCCTTAAGCCTGCACAGCCAGTCCGTTGATCGAGCTGAGATATTAGGCCTTGAGATGCCAGTATGCCGAGTGATTGTGAATCAGCCCCACTGTTTTGCTGCCGGTGGTAGCTTTGATAATGGCTTGCCCTTTTCCTTATCCATGGGCTGTGGCACGTGGGGTGGCAACGTAACGGATCAAAACGTACATTACCGTCATTTTATGAATGTTACTAAGGTGGTGCAAACTATTGCTGCTAGAGAAGTCTCGGTTGAGGACATTTTTGCTGACTACCGACGTAGGTATCTGTCATGAACCTGCCTAAATATGTGCCTCCAGCAGCCACAGTTCGAGAGCTTATCTCCCAACACGCTCGGCTACAACCTAATACGGTGTATGCGGTGTTTCCCGAGACGCAAACTGTCTTAACCTATCAAGATTTGGAACAAGAAGTTCAGGAATATGTGACTCAGTTTCATGCTTTAGGCTTGGTTCAAGGGGACACCGTTTCCTTCATGATGGGCAACGGTAAGACTGCTTTGATGTTGTTTTTAAGTGCTCTGTATACCGGGTTGATTATTTCACCTCTAAACCCTGCGGCAGGTCCTGAACAGATTGCTTATGTTTTGCAACACTCAGACACTAAAGTGGTGTTTATATCTGCAGCATCTAAGTCTGTGGTGGTGAATTTAGAGGATAAATTGCCTAAAGGAATTCAGCTGATTGATGCACATGAGGATCATGGTCCAAGTTGGGCTAAGGCTTTTGTCAGTGCTATTAAGTTGGCTTCTATTACAGCACAAAACGATGCTTTGTTAATGTATACGTCGGGTACTACAGGCCGTCCTAAAGGCGTAGTGTTAACCCATGAAAATCTGATTGCTGGGGGTATGAATACGGCGGTAGCGCATGGCCTAACAAACAAAGACCGGGGCTTGTGCGTGTTGCCCTTGTGCCATATTAATGCTCAATGTGTATCTGTTATGGCATCCCTTGTTAGTGGCAGCAGTCTGGTATTACCCCATGGCTTTAGTTCATCTCGTTTTTGGAATTGGATTATCGAGTCTAGGTGCAGTTGGTTTAGTGTGGTACCTACTATTATTTCTTACCTAATGCATCAAACCTCTGAAGGTCAACGAGAACGGATACAATTGGCGCCAAAAAAAGTGCGTTTTGGACGTTCGGCATCTGCACCATTACCACCTAGCTTGCATGCTGGATTCGAAGAAATGTTTGGTGTTCCTATTGTGGAGACTATGGGTCTTACAGAAACTTCGGCACAGATATTATCTAACCCATTGCCCCCCCAAACTAATAAGTACGGTTCTCCTGGGATTGCTTATGGTACTCAGGTCAAGGTAGTAAGTCGGTCAGGACAAGAAGTAGAGCGAGGCATCGAAGGGGAGCTATTGGTAAAAGGCACGTGTGTGATGCGTTGCTATTACAAAAACCCTAAGGCCACGCAAGAGGCTATTGATGACCAAGGTTGGTTGCATACAGGTGATTTAGCAATCATGGATGAGGACGATTTTTGCTTTATTACAGGGCGCATAAAGGAATTAATTATAAAAGGTGGAGAAAATATTGCTCCACGTGAAATTGACGATGTGCTCTATACCCACCCTGCCATAATGGAGGCAGCAGCGTTTGGCATTGAAGATCGGCACTATGGCCAGGAAGTAGCGGCCTGTGTTGTACTAGCAACGGGTAAAGAAACCACTGAGTTAGAATTAATCGCGTTTTGTGAGAGCAAGCTGGGTCGAGTAAAAACACCAAAGCACATCAATTTCCTACACGATTTGCCCAAGGGCCCCTCAGGCAAAGTGCAGAGGCTAAAATTGGCTGCACAAATGGAAAACACTGTGAATTAATAGTGCTACACAGAGCACTCACTAGTTTTTTAGCACACCCAAAATATGTTGCAAAACTTCATGAAGCAGTTGTGCAGAGGGCCCGCTAGCTCAATGTTAGAGTTTAATTCCAATGACCTGTCGCAGATGTCTTACATTTAGACGGTTGCTGGCTTTTTTTGCGCCCACGCTTACTGCATAATGTGCCATGGACGATTTATAGTATTGCACGGCATGAGGATCAATAAGTGATTGCAAGTGACAAAACATTAGAACACGATTTTATGCACTGGCAGTGTTTAAGCCGCCTATTCGCAGCACGACAAGCTGCTGGTTTCCCCTTAGACGAAGCAAAGCCTTTGGTTTGCTATGGCGCCAATGGCGATACAGGTGTTGAGTTAACCATTTTGATCCTTAAGCGCGAACTGGATCACTTGGTAGCCCAGTATAAGCACAACGCTATAAAGACAGTTGACCCAATTGAACGGTTTGAATGGGTAGTGAAGCAATTATCTGCAGACTATTATCAGAAAGCCGATAGTTTTCAGTCTACCATGACCGCACTTTGTCCAGCAGAAGCGCCATATGCTCAAAAGTTGTTGGATGAAGGCGAATGCCGTATGGTGTTCCGTGCTCGTGGTGATGGCTACTTGGTTCCTGCTAAGGTAACTCAGCTAGCAGCAGATGATATTCGTGCACAATTTACCCAAATCCATAACTTCCACTTTAATCACAAACAACCGCGGCCCAACGTAATTTTAGGTTTTCAGCCTGATTGGGAAAGAGCCCATAAAATTGCGCCTTAAACCACATAGTATCAAAACAATACTAAGCAAAAACACAGGCCAATTGAGACCTGTATTGTAGGGAGTTTTACCGTCCATCAAAGTTACCTTGCCGGTAAGCTCTGCTTGTTGGTACAAGGGGGCGATGTGAGTAATGTCTCCAGCTGCATTAATTAACGCTGAAACTCCACTATTTGTTCCTCTGACGACGGGCTTACCGTTTTCCAAGGCCCGCATTTGTGCTATTTGTAAGTGCTGCCATGGAGCAAGAGAGTACTCGAACCAAGTGTCGTTGCTTACCGTAAGGATGATTTGTGCATCTGCGGCTTGCTGGGCGACTAGCTGTGGATAAGCAATTTCGTAACAAATATTGCCCGCAATGCCTATTTTTTGGGTTAGCAGGCCTTGCTTCTGTAGTGGCAACTTAAATGCCGACATAGGTAAATCAAAGAAGTTTATTGCCCCTCTCAGCCAAGATTCTAATGGTATATACTCTCCAAACGGCACCAAGCGCTGTTTATAATACTGGCCTTCTTCTGCGCCAAAAGCGATGAGTCCGTTGTAATAGTTTGCTTCAGCCTCGGTGTTTTCTCGTATTACCGTACCACTTATGATTTGAGTATTTTGTTCTTTAGCTAGCGCGTTAAGAGGTTCGAACGCTGGAGCAACACGGTCCCAATAGGTGGCAATGGCTGTTTCTGGCCAAACAATTAAGTCGCTGTCCATATGCAGGTAAGATTGTTTAAAGTAATAACCTAATGTGGGGGCTAATGTTTGTGGCAACCACTTATCTTCTAAACTCACATCACCTTGCAGTAAGGTAACTTTAATAGGGTCTTGTGGGCTTGGTTGAGTCCAGGGAATAGTGCCTAGAGCATAACCTGCAAACCACAAACCCACGAGTAACCCTAGGCGAAAATGTAATTTAGCCTGCGCCCCAACGGCTAACAAGCCACTCATTAGCAACAATAACGTAACACCGTGTACACCCAATATGGGGGCGTAACCCGCCAGAAAGGTGTCTAACCCGGCGTAACCTAAGTACAGCCATGGCAACCCAGTTAGTAACCAGCCGCGCAACAGGTCTAGGCTGATCCAAAGGCCTGCAAACAATAAAGTAGGGTATTGGTGATGTAGTTTAAAACGATAAAATAGGCCAGCAAAAAGCACATAATAGAGCGCGAAACCACCACAAAACAAAAATGTGAGAACTGTGGCTAGTAGCCAATGAGTGTCACCATGGTTGACCATGCTTACAAACACCCAGCTTACACCCACACCAAAATACCCTAAACCATAGGCAAGGCCGGTAAAAATGGCTTGCTTGGTGTGCTTGCTTTGATTGAGACTGTGCCAAAATAGCACCACACTTAGCGGTGCTAGGGGCCATAAATTGCTTGGTGCAAGGGCTAGCGGGGCCAGGGCACCGGCAATTATGCTAATGGCTAAGTTAGCTTTGAGGTGATGGCTCATTAGCATCGTTGCTAATAGGGTTCACTTGCATGAGACGAATTCTACGATTATCTGCAGCCAAAATGAGGAAGTTCAGATCCCCTACTTGGATATTTTCATCTTTAGCTGGCAAATGACCAAATTGTTGAGTGATAATGCCACCAATGGTGTCAAATTCTGTTTCGTCGTAGTAAGTGCCAAAGTGTTCGTTAAAATCCTCAATGGTGGTGAGGGCTTTGACCAAGAAGCCTTTGTCGGAGAAAGGTCGAATATTGCCATCGTCTTCTTCGGCATCAGTTTCGTCTTCGATTTCGCCAACAATTTGTTCTAATACGTCTTCGATGGTTACCAGACCAGCAACGCCACCGTACTCATCCAACACGATGGCCATATGATAACGGTTGGTGCGGAATTCGTTGAGTAAAATAGAAAGGCGTTTGCTCTCAGGCACAAAAATAGGCTTACGCAGCATGGCGTTGAGGTCAAAGTTGTCCATTTGCTTAGCAAATGCGAGAGGCAACAAATCTTTTGCTAATAAAATACCTAAAACGTCGTCGGGAGATTCACCAATAACAGGGAAGCGTGAGTGAGACGTTTCAGTGATGGTTTGCATGAATTCCTGGGTGCTTTGGTCAGCTTTCACCACAGCCATTTGTGGCCTTGGAACCATAATGTCACGCACTTGCATGTGTGACATTTGTAAAGCGCCTTCTATAGTGTCGAGGGCTTCGCGATCGAGTATTTGGTCTTCTTCAGCTTGGCGGATTCGTTCTAGCAGTTCTTCTTTGGTGCCAGGTCTGTCACTGAGAAAAAAAGAAAGTCTATCCAGCCAGGAGCGTTTGTCCTGACCGTTGGTCGACGCGTCGTCGTTCATAAGGGCTGTGTTTTCCTAAAAGTTAATGAAACCAATTTATACGCTTAGTCGCTTTCTTTAGCAACATAAGGGTTGGCTATATTGAGTGTGGCCAATAGCTGGCTTTCAAGAGTTTCCATGACGTGGGCTTCATCGTCTTTAATGTGGTCGAAACCCTGTAAATGCAAGGTGCCGTGAATAACCAGATGTGCCCAATGGTGTTCAACAGGTTTATGTTGTTGTGCAGCTTCTTGAACTACCAATTGTGCATTAACCACAAGGTCACCCAAATAACTCACATCGCCTAACTCTGCCGCCATTTCTGCAGCTAGTTCAGGGTCGTCAAAGTCCGGTTGTTGAAAAGGAAAAGACAGCACATTGGTGGGTTTGTCTTTACCGCGATACTGTAAGTTTAATTCATGGCTTTCCACATCATCAACCATACGAATGGTTATTTCGGCCACAGCATCTGGGACTTGCAGCGCAAGCTGTGCCCATTGTTCTAGTTGAGCTAGTGTTGGTAATTGTTTACTCTCACTAGCAATTTGTAAATCTATGATCATGGTTGTTTGTTTTCAAACGCATCATAAGCATCTACGATGCGCTGGACCAGTTGGTGACGGACAATATCGCCAGACAGAAAGTGGGTAAAACCAATATCATCTACACCATCTAATACTTCAATGGCATGTTTAAGACCAGATGCTGTACCTTTTGGCAAATCAATTTGCGTAACGTCACCAGTAATAACAGCAGTAGAGCCAAAACCAATACGGGTGAGGAACATCTTCATTTGTTCACGGGTGGTGTTTTGACTTTCATCCAAGATTACAAAGCTGCCATTAAGCGTTCTGCCACGCATGTAAGCCAAAGGTGCGATTTCTATGACATTCTTTTCTATCATGCGCGCTACGGTTTCAAAACCAACCATTTCATACAGGGCGTCGTATAGGGGGCGTAAGTAGGGATCAATTTTTTGCGCTAAGTCGCCAGGTAAAAAACCAAGTTTTTCACCTGCTTCTACGGCGGGGCGCACTAATAATATGCGGCGCACTTCTTCACGCTCAAGGGCTTCCACAGCACAAGCAACGGCAAGGTAGGTTTTGCCGGTACCTGCAGGCCCAATACCAAAATTAATGTCATGCTTACGGATGGAGCGAATGTAACTCTGCTGAGTTTCACCACGAGGTTTAATGGTGGTCCGTTTTGTACGAATACTAAGACCAGTATCTTGTGGTTGGTTAGCTTTTGGGGCGACTATATTGGCGCTGGTTTCTGTCATGGTTTGTTGGGCTTCCACTAAGGCGAGATGAACCATTTCTGGAGTCACTTCGCTGGTCTGTTGGGCTTCACGGTAGAGTTGCTGTAATACGTTTTCACCAGCAATGCGTGCGGCAGCAGTACCTGCTAAATGAAAACGATTGCCGCGGTTGCTGATGTTTATTTGTAGGCGTTGTTCAATGATACGCAGGTTGCCATCCAACCGACCTTGCAGGCTTGCAAGGTGTTGAGGATTATCTGGCAGCAAACTAAAAATGGAGTCGCTCTTGTTAACGCCAGAGGTTTTTGAACTATTGGTAGAGTTAGTCATACAGAGCTATTGCAGCACGATTGGGCCAACAGGTGCAAGCCCATCTAATTCAGATGCTATAAGCTCACCTCGTAAAGAGTGTGGGAAAGCCTCCAAAATATGAATTTGGGCAAACTTACCGATTAAGTCTGCATTGATGCTAGCAAAGTTAACTGAACGGTTGTTTTCTGAGCGGCCAGTAAGTTTACCTGGGTCTTTCTTGGAGTAACCGTTCACTAAAACTCGTTGTAGGCTGCCTACCATGGACTTACTAATATCAAAAGACTGGCTATCAATACGCCGCTGTAACTGAGTTAAACGTTGTTTCTTGGTAGCGTCATCTGTGTTGTCTGGTAATTCTGTAGCTGGCGTGCCCGGGCGTTTGCTGTATATAAAGCTAAAGGATAAATCAAAACCAATGTCGGTAATTAAATCCATGGTGGCCTGGAAATCAGCGTCTGATTCGCCAGGAAAGCCGATAATGAAGTCTGATGAAAAGCTAATGTCTGGACGTTGCTTGCGGATACGGCGCATTTTAGATTTGTATTCTAGCGCTGTGTGGCCACGTTTCATGGCCATTAATATTTTGTCAGACCCAGATTGCACAGGCAGGTGCAAATGGCTTACCAGTTCTGGTATTTGACCAAAAGCTTCAATGAGGCTATCAGAGAATTCAACCGGGTGGCTGGTGGTAAAGCGGATACGGTCGATGCCATCGATGTTGGCTACTAAGGCAATGAGCTCGGCTAAATCGACTGTGTCGCCATCATCGGTTTCACCTTGATAGGCGTTGACGTTTTGGCCTAACAGGTTCACCTCGCGTACGCCTTGTTCGGCCAACTGCTCTACTTCTAGCAGCACAGAAGCAAGTGGACGGCTTACTTCTTCACCGCGGGTGTAGGGCACTACGCAAAATGTACAGTATTTTGAACAGCCTTCCATAATGGAAACAAACGCTTCTGCACCTTCAACCTTAGGTGCAGGTAAATTGTCGAACTTTTCTATTTCAGGAAAACTAACATCCACTACTCCCTTGGCTCCAGCGTCCGTTGCGTCGATCATTTCTGGCAAACGGTGTAATGTTTGCGGGCCAAAAATTATGTCTACGAAAGGGGCACGTTTGGAAATGGCTTTACCTTCTTGGCTGGCAACGCAGCCGCCAACACCTATTTTAATATTTGGGTTGGCTTCTTTTAGTTTGCGCCAGCGGCCTAACTGATGATAGACCTTATCTTGTGCTTTTTCGCGAATAGAACAAGTATTAAGTAATAGTACGTCAGCATCTGCTTCGTTGTAGGTTATTTCCATGGCATGGCTATCACCCAATAAATCCGCCATACGAGATGAATCATATTCATTCATCTGGCAACCATGGGTTTTAATAAATAGCTTTGTTGTCATGTGGCACACCTGCATTAATTGAGGGGTTATTATACATTTAAGGCCACCATTAAACCTAGCTTGAAAACGCTGTTTTTGGTGCTAATAGGCGCTAATATAGCAGCTAGGCATATCTATGCCCCCCAAAGCCCCTTAGATGACGAAAACTACTATGAGAGATGGACAGCGGATGGATGAAGTAGAAAAACATGGTGACCATACATTTCAACTAGATGCTCGCCTTGAATCAGACTGTGAATTTGTAGCTAACTTGGGTTTGTGCAGTTTATTGTTGATGAACAACGCCAGCATACCTTGGTTTATTTTGGTGCCAAAAGTTTTTGGGGCCATAGAGCTCACAAATTTGCCAATGGCTCAGCAGCTGCAAGTGTTACAGGAAATGAATCAAGTGACTGCGATGGTGACCAGCCTCTACACCCCCCATAAGCTTAACATTGGTGCTTTAGGTAATGTGGTTAGTCAGTTGCATATACACGTGATTGGGCGTTTTATTGATGATCCTGCCTGGCCTAATCCAGTATGGGGGAAGTTGCCGTCAAATTATTATGGTGACCTTCAACTAGCGACACAATTAGCCCAGATTCGAGCTTATTTAGCGCTCTAAATTGAAAGGTTAATGGGCTGGTCTGCTACTACAACATTGTCTTCTATACGTACGCCACCTAAAGGCCTTAATTGATCTATGGCAGTGTTGTTGAGTAAATGACCAAAACCGTTATCACGCCATTTTTTTAATAAGCTATCAATGACGTAAAGCCCAGGTTCTATGGTTACCACCATGTTTTTTTCTAGGGTTCGAGTGCAGCGTAAAAGCCGGTGACTTGATGGTGGTTCTTGTGCAGTGCCTAATTCATCCTGTTGCCAACCACCAATATCATGCACCTGTAACCCTAATAAATGACCTAAACCATGGGGAAAAAAAGCGCTACTGATGCCACTGGTAGCTAACTCGTCTCTTGAGCCTTGCACTAACTTAAACGTTTCAAGTAAATCTAATACCAAGTCATGCATTTGGTGGTGAAGATCGGCGAAATTTACACCCGGTTTCACCATGAAGCAAATACTCCGCTGTGCCAGGGTCATGGCGTTGATTAAATTTTGATAAAGCTTACTGCCACGACTATGGCAGCGGGTAATATCAGACGCATAACCATAATACTGGGTTCCAGCGTCAATCAAAAAGCTTTGTGGTTGGCCCATATCTTGAGCGCTATAGTCATAGTGCTGATAATGTAATACGGCACTGTGGTGGCCAAAGCCAACAATACTCCGATAGGGTATTTGGGTTTGGTCTTGTTGCACTGCAGCAAGGAACGCGAGCTGAGTTTCAAATTCACTTTTGCCAGCCATAAATGCCTGTTTTGCTGCCTCGTGTCCTGCAAGAGCAATAATGTTAGCTTGGGTTAAACAGGCGATTTCATACTGACTTTTAATGGCCCTGTTGTAGTGTAAACGGTGCATCAAACCTTGAGTGTTTATTTTGCTTATGCCTAGTTCTTTAGCCAGTTCAACGTCTTGTCCAATCCATGCTCTTTGTGTGCTTGTGTATTGATATTGGCCTAGTTCGCGTTTTACTTGAGCCAAGTCAGAACACAAGTGTATGTCGAAATGATCACACCAAAATCCAGTGGGTGGTTGTGGTGGCACATGCCAAAAATCATCGGCCAAGTGATAAAGTAATACGGGTTTTTGGCCCGTTTGAATGAGTAAGTAGCAGTGTGGACTCTGGGTCAGTGGTAGCCACCAAACAAAATGTGGGTTAGCCTTATAAGGACCGTGGTAATCATCTAAAAAGGCCAGTTTTGGTGCGCCGCTGTGGATCAAAATGCTGTCGCACTGCTCGGCACTCATAGCTTTTTCTGCAATCCCAATTACGCGTTGTAGGTGGTCTGGGTATAAGGTGGCACATTGGGTGAACATGAAAGTTGATCCGAGCAAAGACAGTGTTACCTTATTATGATTATGTTGACGGGAGTACGCAAGTATTGTTGCTAGGCTTTATTGCTGCCATATATTACTGTTTTATATAGCTATTTATTTATATTGTTAAACTGTTTAATTTCTAACTCGGCGTATTCCGCAATTTTTATTGCTGCACCAGTCCCTAGGGCGTAAAGTAGGCAGGTCTTTATGACTTTTTTTGTATGTAACCTCTATTAGGAAATAATAATGAAAAAAACACTACTCGCACTTAGCCTTGGGCTAGGACTCGCGGTATCAGGGGCGGCGCAGGCCAAGACCTTGGTATTCTGCTCCGAGGGCAGCCCAGAGGGCTTTAACCCTTCGCTTTATTCGGCAGGCACTACCTTTGATGCTTCTTCACAAACCATATTTAACCGCTTAGTTCAGTTTGAGGCGGGCTCAACTAAAGTTGTGCCTGGCCTAGCTGAATCATGGACTGCTTCTGCAGATGGCTTGGAATATACGTTTAACCTCCGTAAGGGTGTTAAATACCATACGACTAAAGACTTCACACCTACACGTGACTTTAATGCCGACGACATTTTGTTCACCTTTAACCGCATGTGGAAAGAAGATCACCCTTACCATGACGTTTCAGGTGGTGACTACAAGTACTTTGGTTGGATGAGTATGGGCGACCTGCTTAAATCCATTGAAAAAGTAGATGACTACACCGTTAAGTTCACCCTGAACTACGCTGAAGCACCATTTGTATCTAACATGGCTATGGACTTTGCATCTGTATTGTCTGCTGAATACGGTGATGAATTAGCTGCTTCTGGCAACAAAGAAGACATCGATCACAAGCCTGTAGGTACTGGTCCATTCGTATTTAAGTCTTATCAAAAAGACGCCATGATCCGTTACACGGCCCATGATGAGTATTGGGCTGGTCGTTCTAATATTGATAAGTTGGTATTTGCCATCACTACCGATGCGAACGTTCGTTACCAGAAGTTGAAGGCGGGCGAATGTCATGTGATGCCTTATCCAAATCCTGCTGATGTGGCTGCAATGGAAAAAGATCCAGATATCAACCTGCTGCGTCAAGAAGGTTTGAACGTAGGTTATTTAGCGTTTAATACTGAGAAGCCTCCATTTGATCAAAAGCTTGTACGCCAAGCCTTGAACATGGCTATCAACAAGCAGTCTATCTTGGACGTGGTATTCAAGGGTGCGGGTGCTATCGCTAAGAACCCAATTCCACCTACCATCTGGTCTTACAATGATGACGTGAAAGACTACGATTATGATCCAGAAAAAGCCAAAGCTATGCTAGCAGAAGCTGGTGTGTCTGGTCTGAAGACCAACATCTGGGCTATGCCAGTACAGCGTCCATACAATCCTAATGCTCGCCGTATGGCGGAACTGATCCAAGCGGATTGGGCCAAAGTGGGTGTGGAAGCAGAAATTGTTACCTTTGAATGGGGCGAGTACCTAAAGCGCTCTAAGAACGGCGAACACGACACTGTTCTGCTAGGTTGGACAGGTGACAATGGTGACCCAGACAACTTCATGTATGTGCTGTTGGGTTGTGATGCAGCTAAGGATGGTGGTAACCGAGCGCGCTGGTGTAATGAAGAGTTTGACAGCACTTTGCGTCAAGCTAAGCAAATTACTGACCAAGCGGAACGGACTACTTTGTACGAAAAAGCACAGGTTATCTTCAAAGAAGAAGCGCCTTGGGTAACTATTGCTCACTCTGTTGTGTTTAAGCCAGTACGTAAAGAAGTCACTGGATTTAAGGTTCACCCTTTAGGCAGCCACATCTTCTACGATGGTGTTGATCTTAAATAGTTTATTAATTGCACTCATTCTGAGTTGCTAGACCCAATGGCTGCATTTGCTTTAAGCAAGTGCAGCCATTCAGCCTAGCTCCTTATTTTCTAGTATCGCTTCAATCCCTTCTATCTTTGAGTTGTCTCTATGTTTAAGTTCTTATTCAAACGTCTGCTGGTGTTAGTGCCGGTGTTTTTTGGCGTGACCCTAGTGGCCTTTGGCTTTATCAGGGCCCTGCCTGGCGACCCTATAGAAGTATTGGCTGGAGAACGAGGGGTTTCCCCAGAACGCCATGCTGAGCTGATGGCACAATTAGGTTTAGATGAACCCCTTTGGCAGCAATATTTCTCCTATGTGGGTGATGTACTACAAGGCGATTTAGGTACCTCACTCATTACTAACAGGCCTGTAGCAGAGGAGTTTTTTGAGTTGTTTCCTGCAACAGCAGAGCTGGCTATTTGTGCCATGCTATTTGCCATAATTTTAGGTATACCTGCAGGTATTATTGCAGCCGTTAAACGTGGCACTTTGGTAGATCAAGGTATTATGAGCCTTTCCTTAGCGGGTTATTCTATGCCTATATTTTGGTGGGGTTTGCTGCTCATTATTCTGTTTTCCAACACCTTACATCTGACGCCTGTGTCAGGGCGGTTATCGTTTTTGTTTGAGGTGGAACACGTCACAGGTTTCATGTTAATCGACAGCTTATTCAGTGATGAAGAAGGCGCGTTTAAATCGGCGTTGCACCACTTGGTGTTGCCCACCATTGTTCTGGGCACCATTCCTTTAGCAGTGATTGCGCGCCAAACCCGTTCTGCTATGTTAGAAGTGCTAAGTGAAGACTATGTGCGTACCGCCAAGGCCAAAGGTCTTTCTCCTTTGCGTGTTATTGCTGTGCACGCACTGCGCAATGCCATGATCACTGTAACTACTGTGATTGGCTTACAAGTGGCAGTGCTGCTAGCAGGAGCAATTCTTACAGAAACTATTTTTAGTTGGCCCGGGATAGGTAAATGGATCATCTTTTCCGTATTTAGCCGTGATTATTATGCTGTACAGGGTGGCTTACTACTTATTGCAGGGTGTGTAATGGTGGTTAATCTCACTGTTGACCTGTTATACGGCCTCATCAATCCTCGTATTGTGCACTGAGAATTAGAACTATGACTTCCATAACAGCAACCACTTCTTACTCAGTGCGCAGCCAGCAATGGCGTGAGTTTTGGTTTTATTTTAGTGTCAGCAAAACTGCTGTAGCTGGTTTGGTGTTTCTAATTGGTGTAGTGCTAATGGCCATATTTGCCGATGTGATAAGTCCTCACTTACCTGCCGAACAATACCGAGAATTTGCCGAAATTCCTCCAGCATGGATGGAAGGCGGGCAGATGCGTTTCTTTTTAGGCACAGACTACGCTGGCCGAGATATGCTCTCTCGCATCATTCATGGTGCCCGTTTGTCCCTTATTGCGGGTTGTATTGTGGTGCTAATGTCTGCCTCTATCGGTATTTTACTGGGGCTTGTGGCAGGCTTTAGGGGTGGCTGGTTAGAAACCGTTATTATGCGTATCATGGATACTATTATGGCAGTGCCGGGCTTGTTAATGGCGTTAGTGCTGGTGGCAGTTTTAGGCCCAGGTTTACTCAACGCCATGGTAGCCATCGCCATTACCTACACACCTTCTTTTGTGCGTTTAACCCGTGCCTCAACCTTGTCGGAGCTTAATAAAGATTACGTCACCGCTAGCAAAGTGGCAGGTGCTGGACCAATACGTTTAATGTTTATTAGTATCTTGCCCAACTGCATGGCGCCACTAATTGTGCAGGGCACCTTGAGCTTTTCCACCGCCATTTTAGATACTGCAGCTTTAGGTTTTTTAGGCATGGGCGCACAGGCCCCACTGCCGGAGTGGGGCACCTTAATTGCAGAAAACCGAGACCTCATGTTAAGCGCACCATGGACTGTTACCTTTCCTGGTATTGCCATATTACTGGCTGTGTTGGCAATTAATCTAATGGGTGATGGTTTGCGCGATGCCCTAGATCCTAAGTTGAAGAGATCTTAATCATGGCTTTGTTAGAAATTACCAATTTAACAGTAGAATTTGCTACCGCCCATGGGTCATTAAGGGCTGTGGATCAGGTGAGTTTAAGTTTAGACGTGGGCGATATTGTAGCCATAGTGGGCGAATCTGGTTCTGGAAAATCTGTGGCCATGTTAGCCCTGATGGGTTTATTACCATGGACGGCCACCATAACTGCAGATCAAATGAGTTTTGATGGTAAGGACTTACTTACTATGAATGCTAAGCAACGAAGGGCTATTATTGGTAAAGACATTAGTATGATCTTTCAAGAGCCTATGACCAGCCTAAACCCTTGTTTTAATGTGGAGTACCAGATTAGCGAAGTACTGGCTCAGCACTTTGGCGGCAGTCGCCGTAGCCATAAAAATCGTGTGATAAAGCTGTTGGAAAAAGTGGGAATTCCTGCCCCAGAAACACGGCTTAAAGCCTACCCACACCAACTCTCTGGTGGTATGAGCCAACGGGTAATGATCGCCATGATGATTGCCTGTGAACCTAAGCTACTTATTGCTGACGAACCCACTACAGCGTTAGATGTAACGATACAAGCCCAAATTCTAGAACTGCTGGTAGAGCTACAACAAGCAAACGGCATGGCCTTGGTTCTTATTACTCACGACATGGCCGTAGTGGCAGAAACTGCAGACCGTGTGGTAGTTCAGTATGCCGGACAACAAGTGGAACAGCGGGCTGTTATTGAATTGTTCAACAACCCACGTCATCCTTATACCGAAGCTCTGCTCAGTGCACTGCCAGAATACGCCAAAGAAAAAACCCTCAATGCTATTCCAGGAGTGGTGCCTGGCCAATTGGATCGTCCAGCGGGGTGTTTATTTAACCCTCGCTGTGAACATGCCCAAGACCTGTGCCGACAAAAACCACCACAAAGAAGCGAAGGTATTTTGTGTCATTATCCATTACCACTAAAGGGTGCTACCACTGACCATGTGGAGGCCTCATTATGAATCAACAGGCATTAATCCAAGCAAGAGATCTGCACAAATATTACACTATAAAATCGGGGTTGTTTCAGCCTAATCAAAGCCTACAAGCTTTATCTGGTGCAAGCTTTGATCTATATGCGGGCCAAACCTTGGCCGTGGTGGGTGAATCTGGCTGTGGTAAATCCACCTTGGCCCGTTTGCTTACGCTTATTGAACAACCTACGGCAGGGCAGTTAAGTCTAGATGGCATAGATTTAGCCACCGCTAATAAAAAAAGGGTTGCAAAACAACTACGCCAAACTATACAGATGGTGTTTCAAGACCCTTTTGGCTCGTTAAATCCGCGACAAAAAGTGGGTGATATTCTACAAGAACCCCTCATTATCAATACTGATCTCAACGCCAATCAAAGACGCGACCGCGTATTAGAATTGATGCAGCGAGTGGGTTTATTAGACGAACACATTCACCGCTATCCACACATGTTTTCTGGTGGCCAGCGCCAACGCATTGCCATTGCACGGGCGCTCATTCTAAAACCAAAAATTGTGGTGTTAGACGAACCGGTATCGGCATTAGATGTATCTATCCAAGCCCAAGTACTTAACTTGCTTATTGAGTTACAGCAAGAGCTAGGATTAGCCTACGTGTTTATCTCTCATGATTTAAGTGTAGTGCGCCATATCGCCGACCAAGTGTTAGTGATGTACCTAGGTAAACCTGTAGAGCAAGGCCTTAGTGAAGCTGTATTTAACAACCCCCAGCATCCGTATACTCAAGCATTACTGTCTGCCACGCCCCAAGCCAATACAGATCGTAAGCGCAAACGCATAAGGCTCACTGGAGAGCTTCCATCGCCTTTAAATCCGCCTAGTGGCTGTAGTTTTCACCCCCGCTGCCAGAACGCCACAGCACAATGTAAAACCAGCACTCCAGTTATGGAACAACATGGTGATGTAAGCGTGGCGTGTTTATTGGTTAAATGATGTTTATTTTTGTCCGTATTATTAATACCAAATGGATCAGCTTTTTAAGAGTTTAAAGCAAGAAAATAAATGAGAAGGACTGGTAATGAAATACAGTAACGGCAAGGCAATACCGATCTCAATAAACCAAGCCTTTGAAAGCATCAAGTTTCTGTCTGATAGAACCCCTAAAACTAATGGCAATAGCGATGGTTTTTGTACCTTGGTGGAGTACCGAGACGGTGGCATCTTCCTTGCACATTATGCTGGCAACAGCGAGTGGGAAAGGCACACCAATGGTGATGAGATGGTCATGGTTATGGAGGGTGAAACCGTCTTGATTTTATTGCAAAACGGTGACGAAATCTCTAACCCTATGTCACAAGGCATGCTACTGGTTGTTCCACAAAACACATGGCATCGTTTTGAATCGTCCAAAGGCGTTAAGATAATGACGATCACCCCGCAGCCAACAGATCACTCGGTTGAAAGGCCAGAGTAGTCAGCAGTTTGGGCTATTTATGAGCCAGCTTAGGAAAAAGTTTACAATAACAATTAATTTGATTGTTTTTACAACGTACAGAGAAATATTATGAAAATAGAAGGTGGATGTTATTGTGGTGATATTAGGTATTTAGCTGAAGGCGAACCTCAGGGTTCAGTTCAATGTCATTGTAGAGAATGTCAGTACATAACTGGCGGCAATCCTAATGTAGTAATGGTCATGCCGTTAGAAGGCTTTAAATTTTCAAAAGGAGAGCCTAAAGCATTTAAAAGGGATGATTTAGAAAAAGCCGTGACTCGGTTATTTTGTAATAATTGTGGTACTGGCATTGGTACTAAAAACCCAACAAGACCTAAGTCAATTATTTTAAAAGTAGGTACTTTTGATGACCCTTCAATTTTCATTCCGGCAGTAGCAATTTTCACTATCGACAAGCAAGAATTTCATCACATCGATGATAGCGTTAAGTCATTTGATAAAAGGCCTTAACACTGATCTTACATTAACCAAATGTGCATAATCTGGGCACAAACTAGGGACTCAATTGAGTATTAAAGGTCAGTAGATTGAAACAATCAATATTACATATTGCCATACTCGTTAAAGATTATGATCAGGCACTTGATTTTTATGTCAATAAACTCAAATTTGAGCTCATCGAAGATACTTATCAACCAGAACAAAATAAACGGTGGGTAGTTGTTTCACCACCGGGTTCTAATGGTGTTACTTTATTGTTAGCCCGTGCATCTACGTCAGACCAAAATCATTTCGTGGGGAATCAAGCTGGAGGGCGAGTTTTCCTTTTCTTGAATACAGATGACTTTTGGCGTGATTATAATCGAATGGTGTCTGTAGGTATAAAATTTATCAGAGAACCACAACAGCAAGATTATGGGATAGTTGCAGTATTTGAGGACCTATACGGCAACTTATGGGATTTACTCCAATTAAATCCAAATCATCCGATAGCATCAAGATCTGTATAAATGGACTATTATATATTTCGGCAAATGTGGGAGATTATAACAATTGAATCAATTAACTGAGAAATCTATAGCATGTCCGTACTGTGGTGAAATGATTGAAGTTCTAATAGATTCATCTGACATGGAACAACAGTACATTGAAGATTGCCAAGTATGTTGTAAGCCAATAAATTTTTTGGTTTCTGAAAATCTTAATGGTGACCTTGCAGTTAGTGTTTATAGTGAAGATGAAGCGTTTTAATAGATACATTACAATCAAATCAACAAGAACAGGTAACGCTTGGCCACTTTTTTTTTGCTATAGGGTTTTAGTCAACAATTACTTAAACAGTTCTGTAGGCGTTACAGCTAGCCAGTATTTGAGTAACAAGAAATATGAACATCTCAACTAGCGCCAAAGTGCACGACTTTCTGTCAGATATACAATCTATATCTCCTGAGCAGTTTGACATGATCATTTCAATAAAAGATATCTTCTTTGGAGCTAATAAAAAATTAGCCGAAGGTATTAAATATGGTGGCTTGGCGTTTAATGTGTCAAATGCATTGATTGGAGGTATTTATACTTACAACAAACACATTTCAATTGAATTCAGTAATGGGTCTGGTTTTACTGATACTGATTCTATACTGGAAGGTAGTGGGAAAAAGAGACGACACAAAAAATATACACAGATGACAACATTGTTCAAAAAAATGTCCCTTATTTTGTTAGTCAAGCAGTGAAGGGCTAAAGAAACTATTGAATGGTAAAGGCAGGGTACACAATCAATTATGCCCAAACTGTAAAGATGGCTTTGTTGTGCTTTGAAAAATAATTTGAAATGAAAAGGCGTTTTCTCACTGAGAAAAATGACTGTGGATTATTAGATACTAGCGCAAGGGGATATTACAACGTTGGACTAACAATTTGTCTCAGTATATTTCGCCATTTAAAGCTAATTGAGTTAAATATAGGCGCATATCGAATTCGAGCTGATGATAGTCGCTCGACATATGACAACAGAGTTTGTAAAAAGCTTTGTTATGGTCCTTTTCTTTTAAATGAGCCAATTCATGAACAACAATCATCCTTAGAAATGGTTCTGGAGATGTCCTAAAAACATCACTGATTCTAATTTCGTTTTTACTTTTGAGTTTATTTCCCTGAACCCGAGAAACAAAAGTGTGTAACCCAAGTGCATTGTTAATCGCGTGAATTTTAGGGTCATAAATCACCTGACTTAATGGTGAAGACTTTTTGATATATTGATTTTTGATTGATACAGCATACTCTCGCAGGGATTTGTCATTCACGAACTGATGGGTTGTAGGGTACTTATTGAGTAAATAATCGGACAGGTTATTCTGCTCTATTAGTTGCAGAGCTTGGTCTTTTACTTGTTGAGGGTAGTTTGAAAGATATCTTAAAGTGGACATTGGTTAGGTATCGAGTTTGATTAAACTAATTTCTTTTTTGGAAAGAAATTACTGATACGCATTATATGCTTGAATAATGCCGCAATCTAGCTATCTAAAAGGTGTTTAGGATGCAGGTTTTAGTCCAGCTTTACATTCACCATCAAGCCCTTTAGTTTGGTAGTGATAAGTTATGGCCATAACTAAAGCACCTTGGTTGCTGGGTCATTGGATCAATAAATTGAAGCTCCTTTGCCAGCAACTGTAATGGAGCTACATAGTTATCTGCCGATAGAGGATGTAATTTTGGGTAGTATTTATCATTCAGTATGGGCCAACCCAGCGCCTCCATGTGAAGGCGTAATTGATGGGTTTTTCCAGTAACGGGATTTAATTCAAATAGCGCCTGCTGAGCAGATTGCTGCAGGCATCGAATCACAGAATGACTATTTGCTTCGCCGTTGGTCACGCACATGCGAAAGCGTGGTTCGGAATGCACTATACGATTTTTAACTTGCCACTCCTGGCCTATTAGATTTTCACCATGACTAATGTTGGCAATTGCCTGGTAGGTCTTATGCATTTGCCGTGTCTGAAATAAATGGTGATAACGATGGCGTGTGCTTGGGTTAGTAGAGAATATGACCAAACCGGCTGTCACTCTATCCAAGCGGTGTAACGCTTGTAAGGTCTCAATGCCTGTGCTGAGTCGTAAGCGATTTTGCAGGCATTCATTCACATAAATACCGCCCGGGGTTACTGCTAAAAAGTGGGGTTTATAGGCTACTAAAACATGCTCATCCTGAAATATAATCTCTTCCTTAAAAGGGATGCTGGGCTCGCTTTCGACTTCTCTGTAATAGTAGATTCGTTGTTGTGGTTGAAACAGTGATTGTGCTGTTACCAATGATCGGTCGTGGTAATGTACCTTGCCATGGGCGATGCGCTGCCGCCAAACCTGAGCATCAATGTAGGGGAATTTAATGATCAGGTATTCCAGCACAGTGGTTACGCCAGGGTTAGTCTGGGGTAAGCTTAGTCGTGAAGGATAGTCAGAAATTGCCATTGAAGGAGCCAAATTTTGACTATAACACGAGTTTAAGACCGCCATCTTGTGGGACGATTTTTTTGTCGCTCCACTATACAGCGTGATATGGCTAAATTCATAGAATAATGACGTGGAACCTAGATTCAGTTTTGTGGATTCTAGTGCAGTTGCTTGGGAAAAACTCCTAGGGGTTAGTGGTGTTGAGATTAAAAAGCTGTAGGGGCCAATGGCCAGGTAATGGCGCTATATAGGTTTTTGCCTAACATCATATTTCCAGACCATCTGCACGATGCGCCTGAGTTCCTCTATTTACTAGAAGGCAGTGCCAAAGTTGATGGTCAATGGATAAAGGCCCGCTGGGCAAGCGTAGCAGGAATTGGCACTTTAGCAATAGATTTTCAAAGTGGGGATGCAGGTTGTGTATTCGTCGCTGTATATACTATGGGTACAAACAATATTTAGTAGCACGCTAACAGGTGAAAATACAATGAACCAAATTAACCCGAAAAAACTGCTCAACAGCAAGTGGACAGCCGTTAAACCTAAAAACAAGGAAAAACACTTCACCGTGATAGCGGTAGAATTTGATGATGACGAAGCAGTTAGCTCCTGTTTTATTGAAGCTGTTATGTCTAAGCGTGAAACAGACATCCAATGGCAAGAATTAAAAGACATCAGTCAATGGCTGCAGGGTTGGAAATAATACAAGTGTGGTCACCTTTTGGGCTGGCGTTATTCTAGAGTTTAAGTATGCGTAAAACTGATAAAAAAATTGATAATCAACTTAGGCTTGTATTGACTGAGGCTTGTGAAATTGCTTTGAAGGACATTCATGGCTTTCAATGGCTTACTCACTTGGTTAATTATTCGAACTTCCCTAAAAGCTTAAAGGTAGTGTGTGTTTTTGACACTAATGAAAACCTATCTTGTTTTATGTCCCAAAAAACCAAAACAGAACTTGCCTCTCTTATTCAAATGAAGCTTCACACCGTTAATATTGAAGTAAAAAATGTGGAGGATCATATTTTTTATGACACAGAACAAAACTGTCACAAAGAGCACCATGGTAAATGGGCCAGCAGGCTGTTGCACTAAGGCTATAGCTGGCTAAAAATTCTTGGTACTGCCATAGGCCTCTAAGGCTTTTTGACGCGATTCCTTTATTTGCACAATGGGGTGTGGGTAAGTTTCACCCAGGGTGATATTAGCTTGGTTTAATACTTCTGGAGGCGCCTCCCAAGGCCGGAATAAATACTTATCTGGTAGTGCTTTGAGTTCAGGCACATAGAGCTTGGTATATTCCCCTTGAGGGTCGAACTTTTCGCCTTGGATGATTGGGTTGAATACCCTGAAATAGGGCGAGGCATCTGTTCCACACCCTGCGACCCATTGCCAGCTTGCACTGTTGCTGGCTAAGTCTGCATCCACAAGGCAGTCCCAAAACCAGCTGGCCCCTAAGCGCCAGTCAACCAATAGATTCTTGATAAGAAATGATGCAACAACCATGCGAACACGGTTGTGCATATAACCTGTTTGCCACAGTTCTCGCATGCCTGCATCAACCAATGGATAGCCTGTTAACCCTTGTTGCCAGCACTTTAGCCAAGCTGGGTTATTTTCCCATGGAAAATAGTTGAAGTTAGTTTTTAAGTTTTGGTTAGGCAAGCCAGGAAAATGAAATAGTAAATAATAAGAAAATTCCCGCCAGCGTATTTCTCTCTTAAAGTGCTCACTGTTTTCATCATCAGGTATGGTGAGCAATGCATTGATGATTTGATGTGGTGAAATGTCTCCAAAATGAAGGTGAGGGGATAGTCTAGAAATTGCTTTTAATGCAGGTCGATCTCTGCCATCTTTGTAATCGTTTATGCCATTAGATAAAAATTTGTTTAGCAGTAATGATGCGCCAGCTTCACCTGGCTCCCAACACTTATGCAAGCCAGAATCCCAATTAATTGTAGGTAATAATGTTAGACCTTCTAGGCTTGAGGCATGGGAATCATTGATTAACGGTGTTGGCAACTGAGGTGCTGGTAAGAGCGTAATAGGGGGGTCAATTTTGCTCGCCTCACGGTGATACGGGGTGAATACTTTATAAGGGCTGGCATCCTTCTTAAGCACAGACCAGGGTTCATTTAGTAATGAGCCATTAATGCTGTTAGCCTTGATACCTTGCGACGATAATTGCGTTTTGATGTGCTGACTCTGCGCGATATGGTTGGGCTCATAACAACGATTCCAGTAGACAGCATCAACTGCAAATCGCTGACATAAATCAGCAATGATGGTTGCGGCATCACCACGATAGACATTTAAGGCGTTGCCCAATGACGTATCCAATGCTTTTAATGAATGATGCAGCCACCACCGGCTCGCACCACCCATCTGGTACTGGCCTGCATTTTCATCATCGAGTATGTAAATAGGTAGTACATTGGATGCTTCACACGCGGCTATAAGGGCTGGGTTATGGCTCAGGCGTAAGTCTTGGCGAAACCATATGATTGATAGTGAACTATGCATAACTAATCTACTCGATCTTTTCAATGACTAACGTTATTTGGCCTACATTAAATCCCCATTTGGTCATTTCAGTTTGGTTAATCAAGCGTGATTCATCAAGTTGGTAGATCCAATCGTTCAAATCGATGTCCCACGTTGTGCCGTCAACTTCTATAGCTAAGGTATAGCGCCAATTAAAGGCAAAGCCTTGGCTTACACCTGTAGCTTCGCCCACTGAATCTGATGCTACACCGCTGTATTGATTGTCACCGTGCTTTACAAGATTCCACACTCTGCGTTGTGTTTCACCATCATCATAAAAAAAGTCTTCTTCTAGCAGGCCGTTATTACCTTCCCATGAGCCTACTAAATCGGCACGAAAACGCCTGATGACCTTGCCGTCTCTGTTTTGCACCATGCCGTATGCGGCCAGCTTGCCGTCAAAAAAGGTCTTCATATCAAATGCAGGTGTGGTCGATCGGTAATCAGAAATCGTGGTACTGCATCCGACCAATAATAAGCCTAAAAAAGTTGCCACAAATAAACGCGAACAATTGTGCATAAAATAGTTAAAAGTAGTCATGGTTTTATTCCTATTAATTGATTACGTTGTGTTGGTTTTAATGTGTTCTTTGATAGCCAGATGGCTGTAAAAGCAGATGAAAACAAAGGCTCACTTAAGGAGCCAATAAATTGTTTATTATAAAAAAAGTGACTAATGCCTTCTTCATCTACATATAATATAAGCTGGTCTTGTGGCGCAATATCTGGCCAAATATCACGCAACCTTGATACCCACTCAACGCGATAATCAATATTTTGACGTTCCCACTCATCAATTGTTGATTGTATTAGCTGTTCAGCACTGATGGTCTTTTTATAAAGTAAATCGAGGGATAGGGGCCATTTATTTAGTTCATATGTACCTGTTGGGGTAAGTACTTTGGCCTCATAAATCTCAAACCAAAGCCACTTCATTTTAGCTGTACCGACTAACTTGAATGTTGGTACTGGCGTCACCTCAATTGAGGTCTCTAAATTAAAGCTTTGGTGGCTTAATGCTTGAGTGCTATAGGCATAGTGACTAGGCAATAGTACTAAGCAGAAAAAGATGAATATTTTTGTCTGTGAACTCAGGCTACCCATAGCGGGGTTTCCTCATTAAAATATCTAGCTTGACACATAACGGTAAGAAGACGCCCCAGATGATGGACACTATTGTTAAAGTCAGCAGTGCGCCGCGAGGCAAATCAACAGCACCAAACTTCCAGCTAGCCCAATAAGCATAGACACCACCTAACGCACTGAAGCTGATAAGGTACATCAGCTTGAAGTTACGTAAAAAGCGCATGCTATGACCTAAATTAAGAATAAAAGCGATCCATAAAACGATCAGCCATGCAGGCCATTCAGTAAAGCTAAAAAAGCCTAATGTGGTCATACATAAGTCGATAAAAAAGCCACCAAAGGCAAGTGATAGAACTTTGAAATCATCAAGGCGACTAGGTGTTAAAACAAAATGCATGACTAAAATGGCGACAGGAACAGGTAGCCATTTGTTGCCGCCAAATATCAACACCAGCCACATGATTTGAAAGCTAACTGGTTGAAACCACTGCCACATTTTCATTACGCTACCTTAGTATTCGTTCTTAATGAGTTCAATATGGGCTAAGCCAATTGCCGACTCACGAAAGCCACCTTCACAGTAGCAAAAGTAATATTCCCACAGGCGGATAAAATCTTCGTTAAAGCCTAACGATTGAATTGCTTCGCGATTGTCTAAGAAACTTACTCTCCAGGCGTTGAGTGTTTTAGCATAATCAATGCGGTAGTCTGATAACTGTTTCATATACATGTTGGTATTGTTTTTAACTAGATCACAAATCACACTGACAGAAGGCAAGTGGCCACCAGGAAATATATTACGTTGGATAAAGTCCACGTTGTTAACATAGCTATCGTAGCGTTGATCATTCATTGTGATTGCTTGGATAAAGGATGTTCCACCTGGTTTTAATAATTTATCCAACGTTTTAAAGTAGGTAGGCATGAACTTATGCCCTACGGCTTCAATCATTTCAATGGAAACAATTTTGGAGTATTGGCCCGTTAAGTCCCGGTAGTCTTTTTTTAATAGTGTAATTTTATGGTTAAGATGTGCATCACTGATACGCTGTTGTGCTAAGTCAAACTGGGCTTCTGATATGGTTGTCGTAGTGACTTGGCAACCATAATTTTTAGCTGCATAACAGGCTAAGCCACCCCATCCAGTGCCTATTTCTAGTAAATGATCATCTTTAGTGAGTTTTAATGCATCACAGATAGTTTTGAGCTTATGCTGCTGGGCCTCTTCAAGCGTTGTCGTTTTATGAGGGAATATTCCAGATGAATATTGCATCGCTTCATCTAAAAAGAACTGATACATTTCATTGCTTAGGTCATAATGGGCGGCTATGTTTGTTCGGCTTCCAGCTTTACTATTTCGATTTAGCCGGTGCTTAAACATATTTATAATGTTCAATAAAAAACCAAAACGTTGTTCGTGCTTTTCCAGTGTTGCTAGATTTCGAGAGAATAGTCGAATCACGTCGACTAAGTTATCACTGCTCCATAAGCCTTCTACATAGGCTTCGCCTGCACCAATGCTGCCACCCCATAAAATACGTGAGTAAGCCTTTTGGTCATGAATAGTGATGGTTACGTTGATACTTGCATCAGGATTACCAAACAAAACCTCGTGACCATTCTCCACTAGCCGAATATGGCCATCGATTAACTTTTTGAGTAATGAATACACTATTCTTTTACTGAGCGAGGGTTTCCCCATTTTCTCAATGTCTTTGGTGTTGGGCATGGGCATGGTCATGATTTACTCTTTGTAGTGGACTTTCTAATCGACAAGGTAGGTGATTCGGATTTTTTTATTTGATATGGCACGTAACGAATGCGTTTTAAAAACAGCTTTAATGCCTGCCAATAAATAGCTCTAACAATGCTTACAGATACGATTGGCCAGCGCAGAAATACAGCAGTTATTTTTTTAGTGTTAATGTCATACCGCGTTGCTGAAAACGATGCAGTAAATAGGTGGTGCCCACGCCAGCTTTCTATATGGATGTTTGTACTTGAAGTTGGCTCTTTAACACGCCACCGGTATTCCATGTCTAAATCCATAAAGGGTGAAACATGAAATGCTTTTTCGGTTGGTGCGGGTGATATTAAATCGATTAAGTAACAATGGCTATTATTCCAAGGTGTGTTGCTTACTTCGGCAATGAGGTATCTGGCAGTAACATTTTCATACAAAAAGAAAAAATTAATAGGACTAAAATAAATGCCAAAGCAGCGTAATTGCGCTAACACGCATACGCGGTTGATAGTGCTAACGTTTGCACCCAATGAGCCCGCTATAGCAATGGCACGGGCCTTTAACATGTGCCCAGTATCAGATAATGACTCATCTATATTTAGTGGTTCATTTCTAAAGTAATCTGATATCTTGATCTGCAAAGGTGCCCATCGCTGCGATGAAAACCACCAGTATTTGCTATTAAGTAACGAGACCTCATCGAGGTCTAAAAAATTCATATAGAGTGGATACGTGAACTCATGCACTTTTGGGAAGAAACGCTTATGGAACACGTGACCAATATAAAATGCACTTTTCAGAGCAGGTTTTATAGTCTTATGATGAGCCGTTTGGCTATGTGTCTGAGCGTTATGCATTTGCTGTGCCTTGTTGTGTAGCAGCATCAGTTGTATCAAGAGTGATATCAAAGCGTTGGCATACATCTAAAGCGCTTTTCACACCATCTTCATGAAATCCGTTGTACCAATATGCACCACAAAAGTGAGTTAAATTATTACCACAAATAGTGTGCCGTTGGTTTTGAGCGGTAATAGACTCGAGTGAAAAAACGGGATGTGCGTAGGTAAATTGACGTAAAATATGTTGTGGATCAATGCGTTTTGTTTGGTTAAGAGTGACACAAAGGTCTTGCTCAGTTTTGAGCCCTTGCAAAATGTTCATGTTGTAAGTTAGCGTTGGTAACTCATCGACTAGCGGGTCAATACAGTAGTTCCAGCTAGCGTACGCCTTTTTGCGTTTGGGCAGTAAACTATTATCTGTATGCAGCACTACGTCATTGGCGCGGTATTTAATGGCGCCCAACACTTCAGTTTCGTCCTGACTTGGATCTTTTAATAATGCCAGCGCTTGGTCTGAGTGGCAGGCAAAAATAACCTCATCAAATAATTCAGCCCCGCTTTGACTGATAACTTCAACATGGTCCCTATGACGCGTGACTGACTCTACTGCCGAGTTAAGTCGAATGTCTTGTATAGCTTTGGTTAATCTTGGTATGTAGCAACGCGAGCCACCTTCAATCACATACCATTGAGGACGGTTAGCAATGTCCAGTAAACCGTGATTACTCAAAAAGCGCAGGAAAAATTGTAATGGAAAGTCTCTACAACTGTTAATAGAAGCTGACCAAATGGCTGCAGTCATTGCGAGGACATAATGGGTAGCAAAATAATCACTAAAACCATGCTTATCAAGAAACTCCCCTAAGGTGCCTTGGTTATTCTGGCTCAACAGATGAGCTTTTTTTGACAGCCTATTGAAGCGTAGAATTTCGATAATAAAGTAATAAAAGCGTGGCTTTAATAAATTACGACGCTGTGCAAAAAGGCTATTTAAACTATGCCCGTTGTACTCAAGCCCCGTGGCTTGGTTATGCACGCTAAAGCTCATTTCAGTCGGTTTGCTAGTGATCCCAATTTGATCCATCATTTTAATGAAATTAGGGTAAGTACGATCATTAAATACGATAAAACCAGTATCCACTGCTAGGGTTTTACCGTCTATATCAAGGTCGATGGTTGCTGTGTGTCCACCCAAATGGTCGTTAGCTTCAAATAGAGTCACCTGATGATGTTTGCTTAGCAGATAGCCACATGTTTGTCCTGAAATACCACTACCAATAATAGCAATGCGCCTTTGTTTGGGATGTGAATATGTCATTCGGCTGTCCTGATCATTTTAACAGCAAGGCGTCGCCAGAGTGCGTTGGGTAATAACGATAATATTTTCATAATGAAAAAGAATATCTTTGGAAAATTAATCTCCAACTTTCTCTGTTCAAGACCTTGCATAATGTACTTGCAGGCCTGCTCGCCAGAGATGATGCCAGGCATGGAGAAAGTGTTTTTTTGTGTTAAAGCGGTATCTACAAATCCTGGACGAATAAGTGAAACAGCGATACCTCTTGGACTTAGGTCAATGGCCAGTGTGCGTGTTAAATAATCTAACGCGGCTTTGGAAGCACCATAAGCTTCAGAACGTGTGAGTGGCAACATGGTGACTGATGAGCTAACAATGGCTAGCTGGCCACCTTGGTTAATGTTGCTTAATACTCCCTCTAAGCAATACCCTGTGCCAGTAACGTTGGTGTCTATGACCCTTTTAAACAGCGCACTATCAAATGACAATGGATCATCCATGTATTCACATGTCCCTGCATTGAGTATCACGGCATCAAGCGCTCTGAATTCCTTAAGTTTGTTTATTACCTCAGTGCGCTGGTTAATATCAAAAGTGCACAGGATTAATGCTGGGTGTGTTGCTTTAATAGCGCTTTGTAATTTACTCAATGACCTACCACAGGCAATGACCTGCCAGCCAGCTTCTAAGTAGCTGTTAGCAAGGTGCATACCAATACCAGAGCTTGCCCCTGTAATTAAGATACGCTTCACGCAGCCAACCTTTTTTTAAGCATGCTAATCACTTTTTTGAGTATCGGTACGTGTTCATAAAACATACTGCCGAGGTCAAAGTAATCTCTTTGGTAAGTGATGCGGTCACTAAACTTCACTTGGCTCACACCAAGCACCATAATCTCTTGGTGGTTATTTAACTTTGGGTGAGCAAACTTCATAGTCCAACTAATAAACCCTTGGGAATCGTCACTCACCACCTCCGTAATTTCGAAGCGGCAATAGGTGACATTAGACATCATTTGACTAAAGTGACGTTTAAGGTGGTTAAGGCCTTCAATTTTTTTACCAATAGGGTCTTCAAAAACCGTTTCATGGTGGTAAATTTCACCAAGCCCAGCAATGCTTTCTTGGCTGAACTCTTTGTAATAGAGGCATAACTTTTCAATTATTGTATTCATAATGTGGGTACTCTAATCGTTAGCTCATTAAAGGTATCGAACCATTGGGCTTATTTTTTCCGGGTAAGGCTCTAAATATCGCTGGTCTTTAATGTACGCAGAGCCGTGTTGCATCAAATGATGTTTCAGCAAAGTTAAAGGTGTAGTCAGCGGTGTGAGGCCTTTATTATAATTGTGAATAATTTCAACGATATGCTCACGTCCCATTGAAGACAGGTTGCCTTTTAAGTACCCTAAAATATGAAATAGCGCATTGGCATGGTTTTTTCTGCTTGCAGGCTTGGAAAGCGCCTCAATGAAAGAGCTAAAATAGGTATGGGTGAGCTCTTCAAGTGATTCATTTTTATTGGCACCTAACAACCTTCCAAGTGTACGGCATTTGTCTTGATTATGTGCCATTAAGAGGTACTTATAGCGACTGTGGAACACCATCAGCTTGTGCAAGCTGGGTTGTTCCAAAACCTCTTTGCGAAAATTGCTATAGGCATAGACACGCAGGACAAAATTATCAAATAGTTTATCGTCATGTAGGCGCCCTTCTTCTTCGATTGGCATTAGCGGATATTGTTCTTTTAATGCTTTGGCGAACACACCGGCAGTGCGAATTTGATGTGGATGCCCATTGGGTTGGTATACCTTTACTCTCTCAAGTCCGCAGCTGGGTGAGTTTTTCATCAAAATATACCCATCAAGGTGACCCATTTCAGGTAATTTCTTCTCGAAGCCTTTGACAAGCTGTGCGGTTAAATCTGATGTGCTGTCATTACTAAACACCAATTGTGGAGACGTTGGGTCACCGGTGAGTCGCATCGTAGGTCTTGGAATACCAAATCCAGCCTCTACCTCAGGGCAAAAGCTGGTGAATTTGAAACACTGGCTTAACAGGTCAAGGCATAGCCGAGATTGTGTGTGACCACCGTTATAGCGCACTTCATTTCCTACTAAACAGGCGCTGATACCTACCTGTATAGAAGGTTGATTAATCTCATTTTTCACCTTATCGGTGGCAATGGTGCTTTGGTTATTCATGGTCTATTTCTCACTTGCCTATTATTATGTAAAGCTATTATTTAAGCATTTTTTGATGCAATGCTAATGCACTGTTGAGTGCGCCAAATGTACCGCCACTGCCTAACCAATCCCCACAGCAGCCAACCTTAAGAGCATCATTCCAAATATAGGGGGTGTTTTCTTGTGATGCTGTTTTATGTTGTGCCATCCGCCAGTAGTGGGATGTTAGAATGCTTGGCTTAGCATCAATGCCGAAGTGCTGGCAGAACGATTCTGTCAATTGAATCGCTGCTGTGTCACTGTCTGCATGCCATTGCTGCTGTGCCCATTCATGTGTGCTGTGGAGTACCCAAATCTCTTGCAGTGGTGCTGGACAGGTTCTATCCGGTTTGCTGTTCTCTCGAATTGCCGTATGTAATAGTGCATGCCCACTTTTATAGACATCTGCATTCATATTCAGAGGTTGTGTAAAACCAATTGCGCAGACGTATTGAGGGTGGCTGTCACTGGGTAATATTTTGGAGTAACTAAGATTGCCGACCGAGTTCAGTAGATCAATGGCTTGCTCTGGAGGAGACGTGATCACTATTCTGTTGCTTACAGCAAGAAGTTGATGGCTTTTATCAAGCAGATGCCAATGGCTATCAGCTCGCTTTATCCGGTACACTCTGCTCTGGGTCAGACTATTAATATGGCCAGCAATTTTGTTATGCCATGTGCTCATTGAGGGCGTGCCACAGAGTGTTTCTAGTGTTTCTTTATTGCCAGTGGGTGTGTCGAAACGGCTAATATTCTTAGTCCATGGAGATAAATAGCCTGCACTAACCCATGTGCTTAACTTATCCTTAAGTAGTGGGTGAGTCACCTTGCTGGGTGAAAATTCAGGGGCGCCTAAATCGATGCTGTAGTCATTGTCAATACGCCTGCGACTGCAGCGGCCACCGAAACCTCTGCTTTTTTCGATGAGAAGGCAGTCGATGCCAGCTTCATCAAGCAGGTTGGCCATAAAACAGCCAGCGGTGCCAGCACCAATGATGGCAACTTCAGTAGTGAGTGAGTGCATGTAATTTATTACTCAAATAGTTATACAAAAAATAATACTGTACAATTAAATACTTGTACAGTATTATTTTTTGTATAATTATTTATGAAAGAATCTAGACAGGTATAAATAGGTTTCAATGAATACAGCTGCGAATCATAACCAAGAACCTGAAAGCCAGTTTCCTATCCGGCAATTGAGTGCTCGCACTCAAGTCAATACGGTTACCCTCAGGGCCTGGGAACGGCGTTATGGCCTGTTAAAGCCACAGAGAACTCCAAAAGGTCACAGGCTCTATTCAGAAGATGATGTTGCTACCATTGAACGGATTTTAACCTTAGTGGCGAGGGGAGTGCCTATTGGCAAGGTCAAGGCTCTGCTTCAGAACAATGTGGCGGTGGATGCGCAAGTCAGCGAGGCTGGAAACTGGCAACATGCAGTTGCTGAGCTTATAGCAGCAGTTGAGCTATTTTCAGCGACCAAAGTTGAGCATTTAATACACAAATCATTTACTAATTATCCCGCCCCTATTTGCAGTGAACGTTTGATGAAGCCGTTGTTTTCTGAACTAAGTTTGATTGATGACCATGGTGCGGCCCTAGGTTTTGCAGAAAGTGAACTGGTTCGCTATGCATTAATTCGTACCAGCGCTAAAGTTCCTAAGAAAAAATTTGCTGATACTGTGGTTTTGATTGCCGGTAATCAAACACCAACCTGGCGTTTGGCACTAATGGCTCTGGAATTAACCGATGCTAAGTTTGCGGTACATTTATTAACGCCCTCATTTAGCGTTGCTGCTGTAATTGAGCTCGCTGGAAAATTTGAACACGCGCACACGGTATTTTACCAAGATGGTATGTGGAAAGATTTAGATCAAGAGTTGATGGCCAAAATATTGCTTAAAAACGATCGGCTTTTTCTTTGTGGTACTGCACCAGTGCTTGCTGATTTGTATGCAGAAGGGCGTGTATTTGAAAACTTAAAATCTTGTATTGATAGTTTAATAAAGCGGCAAACAGTGCCCCAGGATGACCCGAGGTAGCCCATGAATATATTGATTACAGGTGGTACTGGTTTAATTGGCCAGGCCTTCATTCGACAGTTTGGCGATCACCAATTTACGGTGCTCACTCGATCTATACAAGACAGTAATGCTGCACTGCCTGCTGCAGTTAGCCTCATCGACTCATTAGAACATTTACAGAATCTAGATGGATTTGATGCTGTTATTAACCTTGCTGGAGAACCCATTATTGACAAACGGTGGAGCCCTAAACAGAAACATATTATCTGCCAAAGCCGGTGGTTGTTAACTCAGCAATTAGTGGCATTGTTTGCCCTCAGTCAAAAGCCACCGTCGGTCTTTTTAAATGGTTCTGCCATAGGTGTATATGGAGATCGGGGTGAACAAGAGCTTACGGAAGCCTCTGCCGTTGAAGTAGGTGATTTCTCCACAGAGCTGTGCCTGGGTTGGGAGGAGATTGCCATGCAGGCTCAGTCTTATACCCGTGTGGTCTTGCTGAGAACTGGCATCGTTTTAGCTGCTCATGGTGGTGCTTTAGCGAAGATGTTATTACCATTTAAGTGCTGTTTAGGTGGACGAATTGGTGATGGTGGGCAATATATGTCATGGATTCATTATCAAGACCACATTAATGCGATGCACTACGTATTACTAGATAAAGACATATCAGGGGCGGTCAATTTGGTTGCTCCAGAAGCGCAAAAAAATAGCGTATTCACTCAAACGTTAGCTAAGTCGCTCAATCGAGTAGCCATTTTTCCAATGCCGAAAAAAATCTTATGGGCTTTGCTTGGCGAATCATCCTGCCTCTTGCTTGATAGTCAGAATGTAGTGCCTCAGAAATTGTTAGAAAGCGGCTTTAACTTTAACTTTCGCAGCTTGAAGTCAGCCTTAGATGACTTGCTGGTGGGCACTGCTAACTAAATATGCAAGACAACGCTTAATCCTTGGAGGAAGACACATGAAACAATTATTGATTGCGGCCCATGGCAGCCGAAGAGAGTCATCGAATGATGAGTTAAAGGCATTAGTAGCAAAGGTATCAGCCAACTTGGGTGTGGCTTTTGCTGGCGTGGAGTTGGCTTTTTTGGAGTTTGCGTCACCTTCTATAGAGAGTGTGCTGGTTGACTTTTTTAATGGTAAAACCACAGAAGTGGTGGTTTTACCCTATTTTTTATCCGCTGGTAATCATGTTGTGCAGGACATACCAAGAGAGATTCACAAGGTCTTAGATCAATGGCCTGATAAAAAAATAACAGTGTTGCCTCATATTGGTGCTTTGGATGCCATGGCAAATGTTATTGTTGAAGCCTGTAAAAATGATAACCATTAGCCATTAGAATTTCACTGTGGTGCAGTCCAGCAAACAAGCCAGCGAATGTTGTGATTTATAGCGAGACACCAATTAGCGTTTTATACGGTTTGGTTACATGTTCTAAGCTGCTATTATATCAGTGTTTAAATATGAGTAGAAAGCCATGAATCGTCGTAAAAAAGGTATTCAGATTTTAAAGGCTCGTATTAAAAGGTCTAACGCTAAATTGAACCCGCAAAGTAAGCCTAAGTACATTAGCAAAGTGGATCGAGTGGAATCAGCTGCAGAGGATACCGATGATCCAACTTTTGTTGCTGAACAATGACCCTAATAATGTATAACAACAGCATGAATGCTGCCAGCGTTGGCAACCACACTGGTCGCTTCGCGTATTCTAGTGGTAGCATGTACCAACGTTCAAACTGAAAGGGATTTTCGTGGCAACCACACAAGTTATTGCAGAGTTTTTAGCACGGGAATTTCCTCAATCTAAGTGTGTGGTAGAGGCTATTGGAGAGTGCAGTTCTACTGTAAGTCATCCCATAGGGTTTGATGAATTGCGTCCGGGAGGCACAGTCTCAGGCCCAATACTCATGACAGTAGCAGATGTGGCTTTATATTCTGCAGTGCTGGGTGAACTAGGTTTAGTTGCGCTAGCGGTCACTTCTAACTTGTCGATCAACTTTTTAAGAAAACCCTCTGCAGAAAAAGACATAGTGGGTCACTGTAAGTTGGTTAAAGTAGGGCGCACTCTAGTGATGGGGGAGGTGATGTTATACTCTCGTGGTGATGAGAAGCCTGTGGCCCATGTGATGGGCACGTATGCTTTACCTGCGAAAACGTAAAGCTTAGAAAATTAGCACACAAAAAAGTAACTCCTGTAAGCTAGGCTATTACTTTAAGCAAATCCCGCAATGGTTTCAATTTAAAGCTAAGGTTATTGTGGCGTCAAAAGAGTGCTATGTCTAAACCAATATTCCACTCAATTTCTTCATTAATCCAATGCAAATTTTGTTCTGTCACAACCATGATCAAACCTTTTGGCAACCAGCCTAAACTAAACCCTTGTGGACTAAACGCGTTGGTGCTCAAGGGATGGCTTAAGTCACGTGCTGAAAGCCTCAATAAGGCTTGAACTAATGAGTTTTCAGTGCTCACTGGGAGCAGTTTGTCGTAGCCTGTATTCATGAATTCTATCTCGTCATTATGGAGATCAGAATCCAACTGCATGCTGGCGTGCTAATAGCTCATGAGCAAATCACATTGTCCTTGCAATAGTACTTTACAATACTTGTTCCCTGTCCAACTCTGGGTCGCTAGGTTGATATCGAAGTTCCACTCAAAGCCTTCTTCTGGGGCTGCATTTTGCGTTAGCTGTTTATACTACTGAGTTAGGAAGCTAAGGAGAACTTATTGTTTGGCACACATTACATGTGACTGTAATGTTACGCAAAAGTCGATGTTTTTTGACTTTACCTAGCCGTTAAAATGAAATTAAATAATCCTTATAAAGTGGTGGATTTACTCCACACCTACGAAAGGAATTCTAAGATGAAATTTCAATTAGCTATAAATCTTGAGCGCCTGGATAGTAGTCTCGATATGAAGGATGTTTCCCGCCACACGTTAGAAATGGTGCAAATGGCTGAGGATGGTGGGTTTGAGATTGTCTGGGCTGCTGAACATCATGCTCTGGAAATGACGATTGCCCCCAACCCGTTTCAAATACTGACATGGTGGGCTGGCGAGACCAATAAAATTAGACTTGGAACGGCTTGTGTCAATGCAGCCTATTGGCATCCGATTAAGTTAGCAGGGGAAGCTGCGTTCCTTGATTTGGTTAGTGGTGGCCGATTGGAATTTGGCATTGGGTCTGGGGCGTATCAGCGTGAGTTTGATCGAATGAAGCCTGGTTTACTTCAGTCTGATGGGTATAAATATATGCAGGAAATGCTGCCTGCCGTCTTGGCTCTATGGAAGGGTGATTATGCGCATGAGGGGGAATACTGGCAGTTTCCGACCTCGACTTCAGTGCCAAAGCCTTTACAAGCTGACCCACGTATTTGGGTCGCAGCTAGATCACCGATCACTTATGATTATGCTGTTGCTAATAATGCTAATATTATGTGTTGGCCGTTCACGCGTCCACATGCCGAGGCCGAGTTGTACAGGAGGCATTTAGATGAATCCATTGCAAAGCATGGCGGTACTGCGAACCCAATTTTTGCACTAATGCGCCATACTGCCCTGTATGAAAATCAGTCGGACCGCGATAAGGCAATCAACGCGATTACACGTGTTTTGGGGCAATTCGAAAACTTATACCGTAATCTTGGCGACGTTGAAAATGGATTTCCGAAAGAAATCCCACTTTGTGAGTTAGAGGGCCGCGAACAATATGACCCTTTAATGTTGGAGGAAAACCTGATGTTTGGGTCACCCGATACTGTGATCAAAAAGCTCAAGCGTTATCAGATGTTGGGTGTAGATGAGTTCATTTATTATGCCTCTATGGGACTCGATCACGCAGCTCAAAAACGATCGTTGCGGATGTTTTGCAACGAAGTAATCCCAGAATTCAAATAACGAGTCGCTCATGTCAATTGGATGTAATTTTTAAAAAAAGGTGATGATGATGAAATTTGGATACTTTTATAACCTAACCAATTGGGATCATAGACCCTATCAAGAACTCATTGATGAAACGCGTAATGTTGCCCAATATTGCGATAAAACAGGTTGGGATTCTATCTGGATGACGGAACATCATATTAATCATGAGGGCATGGATGCGTGTCCTAATCCTCTAATGATGTCCGCTGACATTGCCGCAAGAACCCAACAGATTCGTGTTGGTCAGGCGGCAAGTATTATTCCATTTTGGAATCCACTGCGTTTTGCGGAAGATGTGGCATTGCTTGATCAATTGTCAAACGGCCGTGTTGAATGCGGTATTGGCCGAGGTGTTTATGGTCGTGAGGCCATTCATATGAACCCTGAAGCTGATGTTGCTGATCCCGCGAAGAATTATCGCCTGTTTGAAGAATCTCTCAATATTGTTAAAAAAGCCTGGACTCAGGATTTGTTTGATCATCAGGGTGAGTTTTATAATTATCCAGCCCCCAATTTTAAATGGCAGCACGATATGAGCCCTCCAGATCCAAGCTTTATGGATTTAGAGACAAATGCCTTGACTAAAATAGGGCTGGTACCCAGACCATTGCAGCAGCCACATCCACCAATCTGGCAGGTTGTTGATGGTGCCAGTTCAATAGAGTGGGCCGGTTTACATGGTTTAAAAAGTATTATGTGGATACCTACTGTGGCTGCACTAAAACCACGTTTTGAAATATTTCAGAAAGCTCGGTCTGAATATAAAGGGCATCAAGTACCATTAGGTGAAGGCATTTCTTTAGTGCGTGACATGTTTGTTGCAGATAGCATGGATGAGGCACGAGAATTGGCAGCGGAAGGTATACTTACTTATATTCGCTGGATAGCCCATTGGCGTGGTCTTGGCAACCATATGAACCCTGGTGAAGAGTTGCCAGAGACGCCCAACAAGCTAGATTTACTGGATTATGATTTTCTGCATCCTAGAAATTTATTGTTTGGTACGCCTGACTACGTGGCTGAAAAAATTCATGAATTGCAAACTGAGTTGGGGCTTGAGCATTTACAGGTTTGGTCTAACTTCCCATGTGTACCGCACAAGCATGTAATGAAGAGTGTGAAAATGTTCACTGAGAAAGTTATGCCTCAGTTTTGTTAATATGTAATGTTAGATGAAATATGAATGCTAAAATAAAAGCCGATACGGCTTTTCAACAGGATGGTGCAGGGCCTGTTGTTGTACTAATACATGGCTTAGGCCTCAACATGGATATGTGGCAATGGCAGCTTGATGCGCTCTTGCAACACTTCACTGTGTTGCGTTATGACCTGCTTGGGCATGGGGACAGCATTAAGCCTAAGGGTGCTTATACCATGCCGCAGATGGTTGATCAGTTACATCGACTTATTGATGCTCAAGGGCATCAGCATTGTGTAGTCATCGGGTTTTCGTTAGGAGGTTTGATTGCCAAGGCATTTACTCTTGCTCATCCTGACCGGGTATCTGCTTTGGTGGTGATGAACTCAGCCCATGCGCGCACGGATGAGCAGCGAGCAGGGATTATGTTACGGGTGGAACAGTGTCGCGCTGATGGCCCTGGGACAACGGTTTCAGATGCATTGGCACGTTGGTTTTCGACCGGGTTTATAGAAAACAACCCTGAGACTATTGAGAAGGTTCGTCAATGGGTATTGGCAAATGACAAGCAGGTATATCCTGAGTTATATATGTTGTTGGCTAATGCTGATATAGGTATGGAGGAGGCAATTTCTACTATTGTGTGTCCGACACTTATTTTGACTGGTGCAGAAGATTATGGTAATTCAGCCGAAATGGCCGAAAAAATGGCTGTCAAAATACCTGGATCAAGATTAGCGATTCTGCAGGGATTGAGGCACATGGCTTTAGTAGAAGATCCACCAACAGTCAATCGCATTGTTATAGGCTTTTTATCTACTGTGTTTGAAGAATAGTCGTGTCGAATATATGCCTTTAGCGTCTCATAATGGAGGGTTGTGGTTGTGATACTAGATGGGGTTGAAGTTCTGGGTGGACCGGTGGTAATCAATAATCGGCGGTTATCTTTGTCGAAGGCCGTTAGAGCTGGAAATTTTATATTCCTTACTGGGCAAATACCTATGCTGGATGGAAAGCCAATGACAGAAGGAAGTATAGAAGAGCAAACCAAAAACTGTATTGAACATATACGTTTAACACTTTTGGATTGCGGATGTGATTTGCATAACGTTGTGAAGTCCATGATATGGCTGAAAGATCGAACAGATTTTCCAGGGTTTAATGAGGTTTACGGTCAATACTTTACAGAAATGCCACCTGCACGTTCAGCCTTGGTGTCTGACTTTTTAGTGGATATAAAAATTGAAATTGAATGCATCGCGTATATTAGTGATGGACATAAGCCATCGAAAATTAACGTTGATTAGAGTTAAGTAATGACACCATATTTTCTATTGGGATCATGACATTGGAGTAATACTATGACTGAATTAAAAAAATATCAGATGTATATTGACGGTAAGTACGTTAATGCAGAGAACAATAAAACGTTCGAAAGTATGAATCCGGCGACGGGTGAATCGTGGGCGACTATTCCTGAAGCTAGTGCTAAGGATGTGGATCTTGCTGTTAAGGCAGCGCATCGAGCATTTACCTCTGGCCCATGGAGTACGATGTTACCAACACAGCGGGGTAAATTGTTACGCAGGTTGGGCGATCTCTTAGCTAAACATTCTGAAGAACTGGGTGAGATTGAAACTACGGACACAGGAAAATTATTAAAAGAAACTCGATGGCAAGCGGGTTATATTTCAGAGTATTTTCATTATTATGCTGGGCTGGCAGATAAGGTGCAGGGTGCGACGCTGCCGATAGATAAAGCTGATATGTTTGCCATGACTATTCGTGAGCCCCTGGGCGTGGTTGCAGCGATTGTGCCCTGGAATTCCCAGCTGTTTTTGACGGCAGTAAAGTTGGGGCCTGCTTTGGCAACAGGAAATACAGTTGTTTTAAAGGCATCCGAGCATGCTTCAGCTCCGATGTTGGCGTTTGCCAAAGTTTTTGAAGAGGCGGGTTTCCCTCCTGGTGTAGTTAATATTGTTACCGGTTTTGGTGACCCCTGTGGCAAGGTGCTGAGTTCACACCCATTAGTGGATCGAATTAGTTTTACGGGTGGCTTAGAAACGGCGAGGCATATCATTCGTAATTCAGCAGAAAACTTTGCTCAGGTGTCAACCGAGCTTGGTGGAAAGTCACCTATGATTATTTTTGCCGATGCTGATATGAAAAGTGCCATTAACGGTATATTGTTAAGCGTTTTTAGCGCCAGTGGACAGAGTTGTGTGGCGGGTTCACGTTTATTAATTCAAGACAGTATTTATGATGAAGTAGTTGCCAAAATTGCAGAACGTGCAGCTGAAATATGCATTGGTGATCCGCTGGATGACAAGACTCAAATGGGGCCATTAGCAACGCGTAACCAATTGGATAATATTGAGCACAGTATCCGATTATCGTTGGAAATGGGTGCAAAGCTGGTTTATGGAGCGCGTCGTCCAAGTGGTTTAAACCCTGAAGGTTTGTACTATGAGCCTACTATAATTGAGTGTCCGAATATGGATGTGCACGTGGCGAAGACCGAAATGTTCGGACCTGTTGTTAGTGTATTGCGATTTAAAGATGAAAAAGAAGCTATTGCGATTGCTAATAATACAAACTTCGGTCTTGCTTCAGGTATTTTTACCACCAATATTGGTCGTGGCATAAGAATGAGTAAAGCTATTCGTTCGGGCATCGTTTGGATTAATACCTACCGAGCAGTATCACCAATGGCGCCATTTGGTGGGTTTAAGGACAGTGGTCATGGTCGTGAGTCCGGCCTTGAAGCAGTTTACGACTACACCCGAGAGAAAACTATTTGGATTAACACTTCGTCTGAGCCAATTGATGATCCTTTTCGTATGCAATGATTGGTATGATTTAATAAACAATAGAAATATAGAGAGAGCAAGGTATGGCATCAGAAAAATTTGAAGAAGGCCTGAAAATACGTAAAGAAGTTGTTGGTGAAGAGTATGTAAATAATTCGTTAAAGAACGCGGATGAATTAACCATGCCTTTACAGGAGTTAGTGACTGAGTATTGTTGGGGTAGTGTTTGGAGCAGAGATGGTTTACCAAGAAAAACGCGAAGTTTGCTTAATCTTGTTATGTTAACGGCGTTAAACCGCCCTCATGAATTAAGGTTACATTTAGTTGGAGCAATTAATAACGGTTGTAGCAAAGAAGAAATTATGGAAGCTTTGTTGCAAACGGCTATTTATTGTGGAGTGCCTGCAGCGATTGACAGCACTAAAATTGCCAAAGAGGTTCTTGCTGAACTGTAGATTTTATCAGTGCTTGCATGATCTATAAATCGGGCATTTTGGTGCCTGCTGCTGCCCGTCTTAGCCGCGTTATTTACGGCAATAAGTGACTCAGCAGACACAAAAACGAATGCGTTATTCCAATCTACTTATGCGACACGGCTGGTAGACCAAGTTGTTCACGAGCTTCTACCGGGTCGCTTACAACTCGTGAGCCGAGTCGTTCAATGATTTCACGGGCACGTTGAACTAAAGACTCATTGCTTGCTAAAACGCCTCTATCTAGATAAATGTTGTCTTCTAAACCAACGCGTACGTTACCTCCCAATAAAACCGCTTGAGCGACCATTGGCATTTCCATCCGTCCTATGCCGAATCCTCCCCAGTTTGCATTGGCAGGTAGGGCATTACGCATAGCCATCATACTCTCTGAATCAGCGGCGGCACCCCAGGTTAAACCCAGACAAATTTGGAATAAGGGATCATCATCAATTAGTCCCTCAGTCATCAACTGTTGAGCAATACGAATATGGCTAAGGTCGAATACTTCAAGTTCTGGTTTCACACCCCACTGCTGAGCTAATATGGCCATTTCCCGGAGACAATCCAGCGTGCTGACGTAGATGTCGTTGTCGCCGAAGTTCATAGTGCCACAATCTAGTGTGCATACTTCTGGTTGCACCGCTTTAATGTGTGCCATTCTCTCAACTGCGCTGATGAGGTCAGAACCTTCGGCTGGCATATTTGGGTTTTCTTGACTTGGTATCCAGTCGCCACCCATTCCCGCTGTAACATTGATAATAACATCAGTGTCGCTAGCTCGAACTAGACCAATCACTTCTTTGAATAATTCAATATCCCGTGAACCTTTACCTGTTATAGGATCTCGAACATGAATATGAGCCATAGCAGCACCGGCTTTGGCGGCAGCAATAACTGAATCAGAAATTTGTTGAGGAGTGACAGGGATATCTGGATGTTTGGCAAGCGTGTCTCCTGCTCCAGTTATGGCACAAGTAATAATTACATTGTTTTTCATTATATATTTCCTAGCAGTTAAGTTAGTCTGTAGTTTCAGCAGAAAAGTTATTGTTAGCATTTGCTATTATCAATATCGGACTTAATCTGGAGTGTCATTTTTTGGTTAAATTTATGTGTATGTTTGACTCTGGAAAGAGTTGGCTAATAAATCAAACATGTTAGCTGCAAATAATCACGTTAAAGGTAATTTACAATTTTTTAATGCGTTCTGGATGGCGACCAGACCTTCGTCCCTAGCTCGACTAAGCGTTATGTAATCATTGTCACTAGCTTCACGAATACAGCCATCAACCATTTTATTGCGTAATGATTTAGTAAGTTCGGGCGCTTCAAGGCGTGTCCATGGAAGCTTTAGAGCGGGGCCGAATTGGTCGAGATTATAGGCCATGCCTCCTTCACCACCGCCGTTGTGAAAGGTCAGACAGGGGCCCATTAATGCCCAACGAGGCCCCGGACCATTGGTGATGGCAAAGTCAATTTCTTCAACGGTGGCTTCGTCATTATCTACCATGTGGAGGGCTTCACGCCAAATAGCTTCTTGTAAGCGAGTGGCAATAAAACCAGGAATCTCTTTGCGCAATACCAGTGGGGCTTTGCCTGCAATTTTGTAAAACTCAACTAACCATTCTACGGCTTCGGGGGCAGTTTGATCGCCTTTAACAATTTCCACTAAAGGTAATAGGTAAGGCGGGTTAAATGGGTGCCCTACCACCGTGCGTAGAGGGGTAGCACAGTGTGCTTGAATGTCGGTCATGGATAAACCAGAAGTGCTTGAAGCAATCACAACGTTAGTGGGAGCTAGGTCTCCTAATTGGGCATAAACACCTTGTTTCAAATCGATATTTTCAGGCACACTTTCCTGAATGAAATCTGCTGTGGAAACAGCCTCTTTGAGATTATTGGTGCAGGTCAAGTTGTCTAATGAGGCACCTTCAGACAGCCCTAGCTGTTTAAGGCTGATCCAGGCGTTTTCAATCAGCAAGCGCAGTGCAGGTTCTTCATCCAGACTGTGTATGTAGCTAGTGACGGTATAACCATGGGCTAAAAAATAAGCAGCCCAGCCTGCCCCAATTGGGCCTGCGCCAAGACAGGTGACGGCCTTGACATCGTTAGGGTTTATTGGTTTGAAGGTGGAAGTCATACTAAATATTCTCGTGTATTGAATGACGAATTCAAACAGGTGACAAAGGCAATATTCAGGTCCATTGTCATCTGATTTTCGGGTGCAGGTATCAGCTTATTTACCTTTAAACGCAGGTGCGCGTTTTTCTACAAATGCTTCTACACCCTCTTGTGCATCGTCTGATGACAGCAGGGCGCGGTATGTAGGCAGGTCGGCTGTTCGCATGGTTTTAAAGGCTTCCTGGATTGTGTCACCTTCAATAGCACGCATTAATTCTTTTATTGATTGCACCGCTAGTGGTGCAGAATTGGCTAATTTTTCAGCCCAAGCTCTAGCAGCTTCCATTAGTTTCTCTTGAGGTACGACTTTGTTAACCATACCGTAGCTTGCCGCTTCTGTTGCAGACATGCGCTCGCCAATTAAAAACATTTCCATTGACTTGTTGTAGGGCAGGCGCTTTGCAAGGCGCTGTATTGCGCCAGCATCAGGGACAAGACCAAGAGGCAGTTCTGGCAAGGCAAATTCAACATTGTCGCTAGCAATCAATAAATCACAGGCTAAGGCGAGTTCAAAGCCACCACCAATGACCAGACCATTTAGTGCGGCAATAACGGGCTTATTCAAATTCCACATTTCGGTTAGGCCAGCAAAACCACCCGGGCCATAATCATCTTCCCACCAATTATCAGTTTGCATTTCACCGGCGTTGAGGGCTTTTAAATCCCACCCGGCACAAAAAATTCGATCGCCAGCGCCAGTAATAATACCGACGCTTAATTCAGGGTCATCACGAAGCATAACAAAGGCCTCACCAAGTTTCTGACTGATGGTAATATCAATTGCATTGGCCTTAGGGTTGTCGAGGATAATTTCAAGTATGCGACCATTACGTGTTACTTTGACCTGCTCTTGCATTTTGCTTCCCATTAAATTCGTCATGAAGCAAACATAATGTGGCAAACTAGTGTTATCGATTTTATGTTTTGCGACATAATAAGCACTAATTCGACACTTATGTTGAAATAGGATTTGATGATTGGGCTGCAAAAATTGGCGGGCTAATCTGTGCGAAAAATAACGGAAGTCAAAAGTAGAGTTTTCTCGTAAACTTTATGCAGGAGACCCATATGAAAACATTGAAATCTAGATTGCCTCCGTTGAAAAGTTTGCTGGCTTTTGAATCGGTTGCAAGACATCTAAGTGTTACCAAAGCAGCTGAAGAGTCTTGTGTTAGCCGTGAAGCGATTAGCAGGCAGATTCGCGTTCTTGAAGAGTATTTAGGGGTTAAGTTATTTGACCGTTTACATCGAGCGATGAGTTTGACGAAGTCAGGTAAGGATTTTCAAATAACGATTAACGAGAGTTTGGAGAGTATCGCTGAAGTTTCAGGCAGGATTAAAAAAGATGTTCAACCACTAAAGATTTCAATAGCATCAACTATCGCTATCTCTTCGTTTTGGTTTACTCCACGACTCATGAAGTATAAAGCACTATTTCCTGAGGCGGAGTTTCGGGTAGCAGTGTCTGATCAACCTTGTGATATGGTGGCGGATAAGATTAATATTGGTTTTCGTTATGGGGAGGGTAACTGGCCGGGACTGGCTTCAATAAAATTATTCGAAATTAATTCATTTCCGGTCTGTACGACCGAATACCTAAAGAACGCACAGCCTATTCGTTCAGCAACTGATTTACTTGATCATGCGTTGATTAATCTTAACGGTGATTTTCACGCGGACGAGGATTGGGATTGGTGGTTAAGAGGGCATGGTGTAACCATGTCCTCATCTTTCAAAACATTAGACTTCGATAGCTATGCGAACGTTATCCAGGTTGCATTAGATGGCCAAGGTATAGCCTTGGGTTATAGTGGTTTGGTCACAGATTTACTGGCGAATAAAAAACTCGTGCAACCGTTGAATATGTCCCTGTCTAAAAACAGAGCAGTTTATCTTGTTTATCCCAATGGGGTTGAACTGTCGCAACAAGCAGGAAATTTTATTGATTGGGTATTAGAAGACTCAGCGTTGTCCAATAAACGTTCCGATCGATCTGAGCCACCAACTTTAATTTGATTTTTTATACCCCTTTTTACAAATATTCCTATCTGGAATATGTTTGCGTTTATCGAAAATTTTATAGTTATGTCGAAAAGCTGAAATACGGCCGTTTGAAATTCTCAGATTATCACCTAATCATATAAATTTTTTCAAGCAATCAGAGAGAGCAAATGGCGCTAACACGTTCAGAGACTATAGCTAGGCTTTTTTCACCAAAAACTATTGCATTTATTGGTGGTTCTATAGCAGAAATGTCAATTAAACGTTGTCAGGATATGGGCTTCCAAGGGGAAATCTGGCCAGTGCATCCAACGAGGGCATTTATTGCTGGGTATAAATGTTATGCCGCGGTTAAGGATTTGCCCTCAGCACCAGATGCGGCTTATATCGGCGTTAATAAAGAAATTACGGTACAAGTTGTTCAACAACTATCTAAACTTGGTGCCGGTGGGTGCGTTTGTTATGCCGCTGGGTTTGGTGAAATCGGTGAAGAAGGTCAGCTAATAGAGAATCAGCTCATTGCTGCTGCTGGCGATATGCCATTAGTTGGGCCTAATTGTTTTGGTTTTGTGAATTATTTGGATAAATGTGCACTGTGGCCATATTTATTTGGTAATTATCCAACCACAGTTGAAAGCGGTGTCGCGATTATTTCTCAAAGCGGTAATATTGCCATGAATATTACTATGAATGATCGCTCGGTAAATTTTACCCATGTGATAGCAACGGGTAATCAATCGGTATTGGGTGCTGGGGATTATATCGATGCATTATTGTTGGATGACCGGGTTAATGTTATTGGTATGTATATTGAAGGCCTTGATAATATTGAAGTATTCAGTCGTGTTGCTGAAAAAGCAGTACGTAAAGGCGTGCCTATTGTTGTGTTGAAAGTAGGTAAAACAGATGCGAGTGCACGTCAGACTGTCAGTCATACCAGCACACTTGCTGGCTCAGATTCGCTTTATAGTGCCTTATTTGAACGCCTAGGTGTGATAAGGGTCGATTCTTTGAGTCGTTTGCTAGAGACAGTGAAAATCTTAAATATTGCCAAACCTATTAGCGGGCGCAATATTTTTAGTTTGTCATGTTCTGGCGGTGAAGCAGCCATAATTGCTGATTTAGTGCCTGAATATCAACTGGAAATGCGGGCGTTTTCCGCCCCCCAAATTGCAGAGTTGGAAGATGAGTTGCCGAGCTATGTCACTATTTCCAACCCGTTTGATTACAACACCTCGATATGGGGTGATAAAGCAGCTCAGGAACGTTGCTTTACCGCCTCGATGAAAGGCGACCATGATGCAGCTATACTGATTTATGACCATCCTACGGTTACAAGTGATGCAGTGGCTGAGGAAGTGGCTGAATGGAATATGGCTTTGGATGCCTTTATTGCTGCACACAAAACAACAGGCAAGCCCGCTTTTGTAATTTCTACTATTAGCGAATTGCTACCGGTAGAATTGCGTGATTATCTTATTGATAATGGGGTTGTGCCATTACAAGGTCTCGATGATGGTTTGTTTGCCTATTCTGCTGCGGCTAAATATGCAGAATTTAGAGCAACTCGATTATCGCAACTTACTTTACCTAGAGTCTCAACGTCCCAATATGGGGCTGATGTTGCTACCCAGACGTTTGATGAATGGGTCAGTAAGTCTAGCCTTAAAGCATTTGGTCTGCCGGTTCCAGTTGGAGCAGTAGGTCATGCTGAAGAAGTCTCGGCCATTGCTGCTGGAATTGGCTTTCCTGTAGTGTTAAAAGCGGTTGGCACTAGTTTTCTACATAAATCAGATTTGGGCGCCGTAAAACTCAACTTAAAATCCCTTGAAGAAGTTGAAGAGGCTGCAAGAGAGGTGAGTGTATCTGTAGCCAAAAGCGGACAAAATGTAGAGACTTTTCTCGTTGAATCAATGGTTCACGACGCCGTTGCTGAATTGATTGTTGGGGTTAATCGCGACAGTCAGTTTGGGCTGGCATTAGTTATTGGGGCAGGTGGGATACTGGTTGAATTGCTAAATGACAGTTGCAGTTTGTTATTGCCGACAGATAAGCAAGCGGTTGAACGTGCGCTTGATTCGTTAATGGTGATGAGGATGTTGAAGGGTTTTCGCGGCCAGAAGATAGGTGATATCAACGCCCTTGTTGATGCCATACTCGCGATTGCTGATTATGCAGAGGCCCATTGGGACAACTTGCTAGAGCTGGATATAAATCCATTACTGGTGCTTCCACAAGGACAAGGTGTAGTCGCAGCGGATGCATTAGTCATTGTTGCCAATCGGCCTTAGCCATAGCAATGATTGATGAAGTTATTACAACAATTTTGATAAAGTCAGCGCGGGGTTTGTTAACCTATTTTAGGCCCCATCTTAGAGAAATTTTCTCCATACAGTAATAATATCGTCGAATTTATTGTATAGTTGGCGAAATAGTTTTATTTGTTAGTGGTTTGGATTAATAACCTAGCATCACAGTGAAGTAAGTTTGGAATGGCCATTTATAGGTTAAATCAGCGCTTGTTTATGTATGTAACAACAGAATAGTAGTGCATGAACCCATATGTTATAGAATATGAAATGACTTTGGATCAAATGTTAGATGTCATCGAAAAGCTGCCGTAATTACATATAAGTTATTGGGAGGGGTCCATGATTTATGAAAACATCTCGAACGAATGCCGTACTTTCGCTATTCTTTTGACATCAAAGTTTAGTTTATTTACGCTGACTTCTCTTATTGATCCTATACGGATTGCTAACAATTGTAGTGGAAAGACATTGTATCAATGGGAATTTCTATCTGCCGTAGGTGGTGGTGTTGTTTCATCTGATGAAATCACTGTGCAGACTAAGGCGATATCCACTGTTGATACTCATTGGGATACGGTTTTTGTTTGTAGTGGCTGGAATGCTGAGCATTATGATAATCCGGAAGTTCTGCATTGGCTCCAGGCAATGGCTCGGACAGGTATTATTATTGGTGCTGTTGAGATGGGTTCCTATATTCTTGCTAGGGCAAATTTATTGTCTGGTTATTCTGCAACTATTCATTGGCATTGTGTAAATGCATTTCAAGAACGCTATCCTGAAGTTGATATTCAGGAGCAGGTTTTTGTCGCCGACAGAAAAAGAATCACCTGTGCAGGTGGTACGTCATGTTCGGATATGATGTTGCATGATATTGCTTCAAATCATGGCAAGGCGCTGGCTTGTGATGTAGCAGATCACATGGTTAGTGCTGAGACTAGGCCTTCGACGGCGCAACAAAAGAGAGCGCAGTCGCGCACACAATTAAACGTGCCACTATTCTTGAATGAAGCGATTGAACTCATGGGCCATAATGTTGAAGAGCCGATCACGATTCCAGAAATATCGACATTGTTGGGGCTTTCCCAACGAAAACTGGAAAGACTGTTCGATCGATACTTTTGTTGTTCAGCGGTCACTTTTTACAAAGCACTAAGATTGCATCGTGCTCGTGCTTTATTAACGCAAACGAATATGCCTGTGATTGATATTTGTGTGGCCACAGGCTTCAATAGCTCGTCCTATTTTAGTAAGGCTTATCGAGATCTTTTTGGCATATGCCCAAGTGATCATCGCAGAGCATGGCCTGATACCAAAATACTGCCAGAATGGCCGGAGTTAATTACTAGCTTCCGAAATAATGCTGTCCTGAGTAGGGCTTAGTCTCAGCATGTCAGGATTGCCCTTCTCACTGCATATATCAACTGTCATGCCAAGACCTATGCATTGTTTCTAATGCTGTGGCCAGATGTACTTGACCACTGCCACCTGACGTAACTTGTAAGTGACGTTGTGGTTACGGCTCACGAATTGTTTTTTTGGATAACCTGTGAGTGCTTTCTTAATAGCTCATTATAAAAGAGGCCAATGGCTTTAAATGCATCATCGGTGGTATTAACACTGAAATCTCATTATATAAAGCAGATATTTATCAATTTGGAGATTCATCTAGATGACTATAACCCAGCAGTTAATTACGCTAATTCGTAATAAAGCGGTTAGTGACGGTGATTTACAGCGAGCTGCATTTTTTACTCTGGATGCGATTGCCAATACGCTGGCTGGGCGCAATAGTGAACCAGGTAAAAAATTGCTGACATGGGCGGCCAGTCAAGGATGTGATGCAGGTCGCAAAGCGTTGGTGGCGGGAAGTTTAACGCACATTTTGGAAACTGACGATTTACATCGCGCTTCAGTAACCCACCCTGGTTGTGTTGTGGTACCTGCAGTTCTTGCTTTGGCAGAACGTGAATCCAGTAGTGGTCGAGAAATACTGTTAGCGGTTTTGCAGGGCTTTGAAGCAATGTGCCGGATAGGTATGGCCGTCGGTCCTGCCCATTATCGCATCTGGCATAATACAGCGACTTGTGGCCCTTTTGGCTCAGCTATGGCGGCAGCGTGTTTATTGAAACTCAGTGATGAGCGGGCGATGTACGCCTTAGGCAATGCTGGAACGCAGTCTTCAGGGTTCTGGGAGTTTCTTGAAACTGGGGCTATGAGCAAACATTTGCATGCTGGGCGGGCCGCTGAAGCAGGCATTGTTGCTGCTGATTTGGCGTTGTTGGACTTTACTGGTCCACCTCAGGTACTTGAAGGCGACAAAGGCTTTTTCAAGGCGACTTGCGAGGATGCCATGCCTGAGTTGGTGACAGCAGAACCCAATTTGCCATGGCAGCTATCTAATACTTCAATTAAACCCTGGCCTTGTTGCCGGCATACTCATCCGGCTATTGATGCTGCCTTGGAATTACATGGGCTATTACAGGGTAAAGAGGTTGAGACTGTACATATCGATACCTATCAAGCAGCGATGGATGTGTGTGATAGGCCACAACCTGATAGTGAATATGCCGCTAAATTCTCGCTCTACCATTGTGTTGCTGCCGCATTAGATGTGGGGGAAGTGGTTTTTGACTCTTTTTCAGAGACTAGCCGTAGCCGTTTAAAATCGTTGCGGGAGCGTATCACTGCTGTAGTGGCCAATGATTATGACTCAAATTATCCTGTAACGTGGGGCTCGGCGGTGACTGTAGTGACCTGTTGTGGAGAGCGGTTTTCAGCTCAGCGGCAGGGGGCTAAAGGAGATCCTGAATTAGCGCTTAGCGATGATGAAATGATAGGCAAGGCAAAAATGCTGTTGGCCCATGCTGGTTTGAACAATGAGACGGCGCAACAAATTATTAATGCAGTACTAGGGTTGCCAAAGACTGATGCGTCTCCTGCAGTGGTTAAACAGGTGATTGCTTATTTACGTTAGTGATCAGCCTATTTATGTTTTTGAGCGGAGAAAGTAATAGTGGATACTGAAGTATTACACAATTGGCTGGGGCGCGATGAACAACGCCAGCGAGCCAAAGCACAAACGCTGAACTATCATCTTTGTAATACTAATGATTAAAGTCAGGGGATGTTCTATTGATTATTTATCTAAATCACCTTGTAGCACGCCATTTCTACCCCAGTCATCATCCTTGAGATCCTGAAATATAATCATTACGCCTTCTCCAGGAACACCATAAACATCAACAAAAGCCTCAGTGATTTTTTTCATCACTTCAGTTTTTTGTTGTTTTGTTCTACCAGCAATTTGCTGAATTGTTATAACAGGCATAACTATGACCTCTATAAAACGTAAATTATGCTCAAGTCAGCAACCACTGCTGCCTCAGTTTAAATAGACCCAAAACACCCACTATTATGCTTCGTAGGGCCGTAACAACGAACGAGAAATAATATGCCTCTGAATTTCAGAAGTACCATCCCAAATACGTTCGAGACGAGAGTCCCGCCACAAACGTTCTATTGGCATTTCCTCCATCAACCCAGCACCACCAAATATCTGTACCGTATGATCAGCAGCACGGGATACCAATTCGGAGGCAAATAGCTTCGCCATCGCTGCATCCTCTGGTTGCATAATACCATTATCAGCTTTCTGGCAAGCATGCATCACTAACAGGTCCGCAGCTTGTAATTCTGTAGCCATATCTGCCAGTTTAAAAGAAGTGCCTTGAAAAGCACCAATGGGTTTTCCAAACTGTTTACGCGTTGCCGCCCACTCGGTAGCAAGATTCAACAAACGTTCTGTTTTACCGCAGCTTTGTGCACCAACCCATACCCGGCCCATGCCTAACCACTGATCAGCCAGCTCGAAACCTTTGCCTTCTTCTCCAAGAATCTGACTTTTATGTACTCGACATTGATCAAAATTCAGTTCATAAGTTCGGTAAGCACGTTGGGCTGCACAAAGTGGCCCCAAATTCATACTAAACCCTTTCTCATCACAATCCACCAAAAAGGCAGTAACGCGTTTACGTGGACCCCTGGGCGTTTCATTCATACCAGTAGTAGCAAATACAATTGCAAAATCTGGCGCACAGGGGCTACTAATATAATGTTTATTACCAGTAATCACGTAATCATCACCATCTGCTACGGCTCGGGTAGCCATAGACATAATATCAGAACCGGCACCTGGCTCGGTTAAAGCAAAGCACTCATGTTTTTCACCACTAACACAGGCGTTGAGGTATTTTTCTATTTGATCGCCCTCACAGGCCATCAGCAGTTCAGTAGGTCGTGCAATATTACCTCCTAAACCATAGCTTGCTTTACCTAGTTCGCGCTCCATTAAGCCCAAAGTCGTATAATCAAGCCCTCCACCACCCACGGATTCAGGCAGATTTGCAGCAAAGAAGCCCATTTCAAGAGCACGTTTTTTAATCTGTTCACAAAGCTCAGGCGGCACTAACCCAGCACGGTCAACTTCAGCTTCATGTGGGTAGACTTCTTGCTCAAGAAACGCGCCTAAAGAATTAAGAAGCATTTGTTGTTCTTCAGTCATTTGAAAATTCATTGGTGTCACTCATATTGATAATTGTTATTCGATTATGATTACGAATTTTGATTATCAAAACCTGTAATAATTCGACTAGAGTGATGATTATTCGCCAAAAAGTAGGGTGTTAGTGGTTGATAAAACCGTGGCCCATGTGATGGTAACATATGCCTTATCTGTCAAAACATAAGTTCCAAAGTGGTTAATACCACAAACTACTTTATGTCTTGTGAGGCTAAAGTCGCGAACTAGGACAACTCCTAATACATGTCCGCAAGGTGGCTGACTTAGATGGCTTGGGTCGACTACACGGAAAAATTACCGTGGCCTAGCGAGTGCGTAAAAGTCATCCAGCCAGCGTAGGCCTGGGGTTTATCTTAGTTCATTTACCACAGCTAACATGGCAGGTAACAGGGCTGCACCGATGTCACTGCTGCGTTGTGCAGACCAACCGTGTGTTGCATCTGGTAGATTAAAGTTGTCGATAAAAGGCATCTCTAAGGTTAACGATAAACAGTTATAGGTTTGGCCAACGGAGGCGCTAGCTAAAGAGAGGTTAGCTTGGCCTGGCAGGTCTGTGTCGTAGCCGTGTACTGTTTGGTAATCTGGATTGCTGATGAGAAGCTGTTGTTTGAAGTCTGCTTCTAGTTTAGCAAGTCTTGGACTGTATGCTGGAATACCTTGGTTATCTACTAAGAATACGTAAGGGATTTCTTCGTCGCCGTGACAATCTATAAAAAGATCTACACCAGTCTCACGCATTTTCTGTTGTGTTAAAAATACTTCTGGGCTGCGCTCCATGGTGGCATCTATCCATTCACGGTTAAGGTTAACACCTACTGCGTTAGTCCGCAGGTGGCCACGTATACTGCCGTCTGGGTTCATGTTGGGGATAATATAGAATACAGCATCTTTGAGTAGCTTACGGCCACAGGCATCATTTGGATCTAGTAGTTTTTGCAATAACCCTTCTATAGCAAATTCGGCCATGGTTTCGCCTGGGTGTTGGCGGGCAGTGAGCCAGATTTTACGCTTTTGTGTCGATGCATCTCCGATAGTAAGTAGGCTTAAAGGCCTGCCATCTAAGCTGTTACCAATGGTGGCCAGAGTGCAAATGTCGCTGGTTTGCGCCCAACCAATAAGGTCCTGATGCCGTTCCCATGAGTAAGGTGTAAAGTAGCTATACCAAACCAAGTCATGCTCGGGTGCGTGGTTAAAAATAAGGCAGCCGTCTTCATAACATGTGGGCACCCTAAACCACTCTTCTCTGTCATAGGAAGCTACTACTTGAAAATACTGCCAGCCTTCAGCAAAAGCTGCGCCTGCGGCATTGATAAGGCTTAGTTTTAATTCGTCTCTATCCTTAGCGCCAGCAATACTAAAGTGAAACCACTGATAGAAATCTGACTGGTTATCATGACGTATAGCTAACTCGATAGGGTTGCTTTGAAGATTAATGACTTCAATGTTGCCGCTATCAAATTGGCTGTTAATGTGAAGTATCATGATAGGTTCCTTTTTATAAGACCACTTGAGTCTGGGTTATGGGGTTCGGCGCAAGGTGGCAGGCAAGTCTGTGCTTGGTGTCTATTCGCCTTTGACCGTAGCAGGCCTCAAAGCCCTTAGGGTGTCGTTCTTGTAAGCTGTAACCCTGATGGGTAGGGTTGGGGTTAGGTATATCACCTGCGAGCTTGTGGTGCCCAATAAAGTTCATGCTAAATGCTGCTGAAGATAACTCGAGTAAGCATTACTCTAGACAAATTTAAGCTTAATCTCAATCGAAAAAATCATAGCGATGAAACCAATAGCGGGTGACAGAAAACAACGAATGGCTGGGATAGCAGGATTCGAACCTGCGCATGACGAGATCAAAACCCGTTGCCTTACCGCTTGGCGATATCCCAGAAATGTCCAAAAGACGGATCAAAATGGTGGCTATGACTAGATTCGAACTAGTGACCCCATCATTATGAGTGATGTGCTCTAACCAGCTGAGCTACATAGCCATTTTAATCATTCTCAAGCACAGTGGCTGCACTTGAGGACGCGAATTATTCCTTGTTTTGTGAGTGCTGTCAACACCCACAATCAAAGCTTTTACACATTAAATCGGAAGTGCACTACATCACCGTCTTTTACTCGGTATTCTTTGCCTTCCAAGCGCCATTTCCCAGCTTCTTTGGCGCCTTGTTCGCCGTTACCAGTAATAAAATCATCATAACTAACAACTTCAGCACGGATAAAACCCTTTTCAAAATCCGTGTGGATCACGCCAGCTGCTTGAGGTGCCGTAGCATTTTGCTTGACAGTCCAGGCGCGTACTTCTTTAACGCCTGCGGTAAAGTAGGTTTGTAAGCTAAGTAGTTCATAACCTGCGCGAATCACACGATCTAAGCCAGGCTCTGTCATGCCAATGTCAGACAAAAACTCACGTTTGTCTTCATCATCTAGCTCACTAACTTCGGCTTCAATTTGGTTACAGATAGCCACTACTTTAGCGCCTTCCACAGCGGCAAAGGTGTTTACTGCATCTAGATGAGGGTTGTCTTGAAAGCCATCGTCAGCGACGTTGGCAATGTACATGGTGGGTTTGCTAGTTAGCAGGTGAAAGCCCTTTACCATTGCTAGTTCGTCGTCGTTTAAGTCTAGGGTACGCACTGCAATACCTTCACTTAGTGGGCCCGCCAGCTTTTCTAAAAACGCCATGGTGGCTTGGGCTTCTTTGTCACCGGTGCGGGCAACACGATGCACGCGAGCTTTTTGCTTTTCTACAGAATCTAAGTCAGCCAAGGCCAATTCCATGTTGATGATGCCAATGTCGTCGATTGGGTCAATACGGTTAGAGACATGAATTACGTTATCATCTTCAAAGCAGCGCACAACGTGGGCGATGGCGTCTGTTTCACGGATGTTAGCCAAAAACTTGTTACCCAACCCTTCCCCTTTAGATGCACCCTCCACCAAACCTGCAATGTCCACAAATTCCATGGTGGTGGGCAGGACGCGTTCTGGTTCAACGATAGCAGCCAAGGCTTGTAAACGTGGGTCTGGCATTGCCACAACACCAGCGTTTGGCTCGATGGTGCAGAATGGAAAGTTCTCAGCGCTAATGCCGGCTTTGGTAAGGGCATTAAAGAGAGTGGATTTGCCAACGTTAGGTAGGCCTACAATGCCGCAATTGAATCCCATGGGATACCTCTAGTAATTTTAATTAGACCACTTTTTTCAGGTCGTGTGCAGGTTGTTCATGGCTTTTTGCCATTGCCCAGATATGGCCTCTGGCATAACTTTTATTGCCTTGTCCATGGAATCCTGGGTGCTAATACGTTCTTCAAGGGGCGCTTTTTTTAATACGTAATTGGTCACTAACTTGGCATTGCCAGGGTGGCCTATTCCTATACGTAAGCGATGAAAATTCTTGTCGCCACTACGCTTGCTAATAATATCTCGCAATCCATTATGACCGCCATGGCCACCACCTAGTTTGAGGCGTGCTGTGCCTGGCGGCAAGTCCAGCTCGTCATGGGCTACGAGGATGTTTTCTGTGTCGATTTTATAGAAGCTACACAGAGCTTGTACAGCCTGCCCACTTAAATTCATAAAGGTATTAGGGACGAGTAGGTGTACTTTGTGCCCAGCTACGAACCCTTGACCATAATCACCAAAAAAACGTTTTTCTGTGGTCAAGCTAATGCCTTCTTCTTTAGCTAACTTCACCAGCCAGTCTTGGCCTGCATTGTGTCGAGTTTGATCATATGTGGCGCCAGGATTGCCTAGACCAACAATAAGTTTGATGGGTACATCGGGTATAGAATTGGACATAGTCCCAGGGCTCCAAATAAAAACGCCCTTGTTAAATGAATAACAAAGGCGCTTATTACAACAACTAAGCGGTGCTAGTTTTAGCTGCCTTTGCTGCCAGTAATAGTAGCAATCGCTTGGTCGTGGTCATCACCTAGGCGCAGAGCGCGAACAGTAACGCCCTTTGGTAGTTGAATATCTGAAAGGTGAACAATGCCACCAATAGCCACATCTTGCATGTCTACGGTGACAAATTCCGGCAAATTAGCCGCCAAACAGGTGATTTCAACTTCGCTTTGAGCGTGAGATACCGTGCCGCCACTGATCTTAATGGCAGGAGCAGTAGCTTCGTTCAAAAATTTGATAGGAACCAAGATGTGTATTATGTTGGACTTAGTGACACGCAAGAAATCAACGTGTTGAATTTCTTGTTTGGCTGGGTGGCGCTGCAGATCCTTAACGATAACTGGCTCATCTTTGCCACCAATGTTTAGAGTGATCACAGAGCTGTAAAAGCCAGCTGTTTCAGAAGCTTTCCAAAGGTCTTTGTGAACCAAAGTGATGGATTGAGGCTTCTTGTTTTTTGCACCACCGAAAACGATAGCAGGTGTGCCACCAGTTAGACGACGTAGGCGGCGGCTCGCACCTTTCCCCAAGTCATCACGGGCTTCAGCATTTAGAGAGATAGACATTTGTCTTTCCTTATATATTGTCCTGGGCACTTGCGACCGGTGCACGGTAGGACGGTTAAAATGACCTAATAAAAGGCCGTTAATACTAGCGTGAGGTTTGCAGCCTAATTCTAGGTGCGAAACATCGCGCTAATGGATTCTTCGTTGCAAACGCGACGTACTGACTCGGCTAATAAGTCGGCCATAGTCAGTTGACGAATGCTTTTACAGGCCTTGCTGGCATCTGATAGTGGAATAGTGTCGGTTACTACCAATTCGTCCAGAGAAGAGTTAGTGATGTTGTCTACTGCAGGTCCAGATAATACTGGATGGGTTGCATAGGCAATTACGCGCTTGGCACCATTGGCCTTGAGCGCGTCAGCTGCTTTGCACAAGGTGCCAGCAGTGTCGCACATATCATCAACCAAGATGCAGGTACGGTCTGTAACATCACCAATAATGTTCATAACTTCAGATTCGTTAGCCTTTTCACGTCGTTTGTCGATAATGGCCAAATCTGTATTTAGCTGCTTAGCCACTGCACGGGCACGTATTACGCCACCGACATCTGGAGAAACAACCAATGGGTGGTCGTAATTTTGGTTGGTTATTTCGTCCAACAACACAGGAGAACCAAACACGTTGTCTACTGGGATGTCAAAAAATCCTTGAATCTGTTCGGCGTGTAAATCAACAGTCAATACACGGTCAATGCCAGAACGAGCCATCATGTTAGCCACAACACGGGCGCTTATAGGTACACGTGCAGAGCGAGGACGACGATCTTGGCGTGCATAACCAAAGTAAGGTACCACGGCAGTTACACGAGCAGCGGAAGCTCGGCGCATGGCATCGGCCATCAAGATGAGTTCCATTAAATTAGAGTTGGTGGGTGCGCAGGTAGGTTGGATGATAAATACATCCTTGCCACGCACGTCTTCCAGCAATTCAATAGCACATTCCCCATCACTAAAGGTTGACACCTTAGCTTTGCCTAGGGGAACACCTAAGCGATCTACAACCATTTTAGCTAACGCTGGATGAGCACTACCGGTAAAAACTTTCAGTTTTGACACCTTGGGGCACCTATGCTTTTGCAGTTATAGTAAGACGCAAACCTATGTCTGCGTCGGAGAATATGGCTGGGATAGCAGGATTCGAACCTGCGCATGACGAGATCAAAACCCGTTGCCTTACCGCTTGGCGATATCCCAGAAATTTCAGGCGCATATTTTCTCGGAAATAGCCTCTTATGTCAACCTAATTCGAGCCTTTACTCTGGGCTCGGAATGGGCGCAAAGCTAGGGTTAAGACGAGGAAATGGGAACAGGTTAAACCAGCTTTTTAGCACCAAAACGAGACGTATATCGGTACCGATGATTTCAATTTTCTTGGGCATAGGTAAGCCGGTCACTTTGCTATAGGAGTGGTATGTCACCTGCCAACCCGCCTGTTCTATGGTGGCTGCTTCGCCTTCTGAATTATAGGAGACTTTTGCGCGGGTATCGGGATGCGGAATACCTCTAGCCCAGTACCTTAGTTCCTGCATGGGGAAGTGCCAACCAAATTCTTGTTTAAACAAAGCCTCTATTGATTCTGCCTCTACCTGACCTTTGCTGCTGGTGGCAATGGCAAGGCCTGGGCTGCCTTCTATGTGCAGCTGACCGCTCCCCAAAGGCCCATTAATTAACAAATCAAAATAGGCGGATCTTTGGCGCCACGTAAGTAAACCGGAGTTATTTTTATCATTGGCATAGACCGCCAATTTACCTTCTACATCCCATTGTACAAGTTTTGCTAGTTCCGCTTGTTTGTATGAAAAAGGTGCGTAAGCATGGCTTGGTATCGGTGGGTTTTTAGTTGCAGGTGCCGTACTACAGGCAGCTATGGCTATGCATATTATTCCTAAGGAAGTTAATTGTGTGAGACTTTTAAAATGGCTAGTCGCTTTGGAATTCATTTTGTGCGTCCAATATGGCTTGTTTAATAAGGGCATTATCTGGATCCCGGCTTAGGGCCAGATTCCATATTTTAAAGGCGCCTTCTGTGTCTCCAAGAGCCCATTTTACTACGCCCAAGTGTGCGGCTATTTCGGCCGCTGGCATTATATCATAGGCCTTGGTAAGCAAGGTTAGAGATTGTCGTAAGTGTCCTAGGCGATAACTAACCCAGCCTAGGCTGTCGATTATAGCCGCATTATTTGGCTCATATGCTAACGCCTTGCGAATTAATAATTCTGCTTTTTTTAGCTTAACGCCCTGCTCAGCATAGGCATAACCCAAGGCATTGAGTGCGTTTATGTGATTAGGTTCTATGTCAATAATGCGCTGAAACATCATCTCAGTGGTGTTGAACTGATGCAGGGATTGCGCGAGTATGGCATAACCATAGAGTAGTGGGATATTATTAGGATATTCTTGCAGTGCCTCTTGGTAAGACAGTGCGGCGGATGCAGTGTCGCCTATGTCTTGCAAATATTGGGTTTCTAAGACGAAAATCTCTGCAATTAAATCTTGGTTCTGGTGCCGAAGTCGATGAAAATAGACCTCTCTTTGGTCGTTATCTGGGTTTTCTAAGTCAAGCAGCAGGGTGAAGGCATTTAATCGATCTGATCCTTTCGTGACTTGGTGAAAATAACCTAAAGCTTGCGCTTGTAAATCTTGACGCAGGGCGCTGAGACCCATGTAGTAATAAGCACTATGGCTTTCTGGGTCTAGTTCGATCACTTGTTGTAGATGTGTGTACACCGCATCATAATGATGATTCTCGTAGGCTAGAAGGCCTGCAGAATATCTGTAACTAAGGTCTTCAGGGTAGCGCCTTGTTAGCTCATCGAAATATTCGTACGCCCGCTGGTACTGAGCCATTAACGTAAGCACCTGAGCATGCAAAGTAATCAAATGCCGTGGTGCCTGTTTTAATGGTTGAGTGTATTGGCTTAAGTAAGTATCTGCAGCTTCGATTTGTTGGCTTGCGAGTAATAGTTCTCCATAAACAACTTGTGCTTGCAGGTAGTGAGCATCCAGTGCCAACGCTTTGCCTATGTATATGATAGCAGTGTCAATCTGCTCTGCGTTTTGCGCTAGCAATGCAAGAGAGTAAAGTAGCTGTTTGTGGTTGGGGTAGGTGTGTAACCATGATTCAAACGCTCGTTGCAAATCTGCTTGGGTGGAGGCCGGTTCATTAATGCTTAAGCTAGTCACATAGGCAAGGCCGCCACCACCTTTGCGTTTAAGCGCTTCCCCTAAGGCTTGCGTCGCTTGTTCAAATTCTCCGTTCAGACTTTCTGCTTGGGCGATGTATTGCCAGGGTAATGGGTCTAAGGGGGAGAGTTGGCTCCATAAAAGGCTAGCTTGTTTTAGCAAATCTGGATTTTGGGCAAATTGTGCCGAGTAAGTGGCGCGCTTTGCCGTATCCAGATCTTGGGTTGATTGGGCTGCTGCAAGAAGATGTATAGTGGCCTCTTCACTGTCCCCTCTTTGTAACGAAAATTCGCCAATTAAAAGGTGCGATAAGTTTGAACTGGTTAGGCTTTCTGCAGGGTGAGGTTGGGGTTGGGGTTGGTAACCCGTTTGTATTGGATTGCTGCAGCTCACAATCAAGGCGCAAGCTATCCCTACGCCAAGGTGGCGCAGGTGCAGCCAGTGGCAATTAAAGCGTGTATTAAAAGAAGAACGTGGCGACAAAGTGAAGGTTCTTTGATGATACGATAATAATTAAGTGTAACAAATAATGTGATAATGTGAGGCCTTGAATTAGGTAAAAATTATGTCCAACGGGCTGCTATCTGTAAATAGCTGTTGAGTTAGCCATGCAGTTGGCTATGGGGGCGGTTAAGTTTCGGGTATAATGTTGCCTTTAATAGCGTTTCGCAATTTTTTGGCACCTGCAGACCACCTCCATGACTTTGTTTGTATTTGGCATTAACCACACCACGGCCCCTGTTGATGTGCGCGAAAAGTTAGCCTTTGCGCCAGAAATTACAGCGTCTGCCCTCCAGCAGTTAGTCAGTCAAACAACTGTGTCAGAAGCCGCAATTTTATCTACATGTAACCGCACAGAAGTCTACGGCAGGCTGCCTTTGGATGCTGTGCAAATTGGTGAGCCCCATTTGGTGGTTGCCAAATGGTTATCTGAGTTTCACCAAGTAACGTTGGATCAAGTACTACACCACAGTTATTTCCGACAGGCTGACCAAGCTGTTAAACACATGATGCGAGTGGCCAGTGGTTTAGACTCAATGGTGTTAGGTGAACCACAAATATTAGGCCAGTTAAAATCTAGTTTTTCTGTGGCGCGGCAAGAAAAAACCGCCACGAGCCATTTAATACGTATGTTCCAAAGTGCCTTTAATATGGCCAAGTATGTGCGTACGCATACCGCTATTGGTGAAAACCCAGTATCTGTAGCTTTTGCAGCCGTGGCTATGGCAAGGCAGATTTTTGCCCGTTTGGAAGACCAGACAGCACTACTAATTGGTGCTGGTGAGACCATAGAGTTAGTAGCTCGGCATTTGCACGACGCAGGCATAAAACAAATCATTGTAGCTAATCGCACCTTAGCGCGGGCAGAAGAGTTGGCTCATGAATTTAATGCTCAAGCGGTTTTGCTAGCCGACATTCCAGACTACCTAGCCGTTGCCGATATCGTTATTTCTTCCACCGCGAGTCAATTACCTATACTAGGTAAAGGTGCGGTTGAGCGAGCGCTTAAGCAACGTAAGCACCAGCTGATGTTTATGGTAGATATTGCTGTGCCTCGTGATATCGAAGCAGAAGTTAGTGAGTTAGATGACGTCTATTTATATACCGTTGATGATTTAAAAGACGTGATAGATGAGGGTATGCGTTCTCGACGAGAGGCAGCAAAAGCGGCCGAGGTTATGATTGAAGAAGGCCTTGTAACCTATCTGGAGTCCGAACGTTCATTAGATGCTGTTGGCACTATCCGTGATTATCGACAGCGTATGGAAGCTGTACGAGACGACGAACTAGAACGTGCTATGTTGCTGTTAGCCAAGGGTGAAGAACCACAGCTGGTTATGCAGCGCCTTGCCCGAGGCCTCACCAACAAAATGATGCATGCACCTACAGTGCAATTAAAGAAAGCCAGTGCCCTAGGGGACGACCAAAGCCTAGCGTTATTGCAAACCATGTTTGATTTGAATAAAACCTTATGAAAGCCTCAATACTTAGTAAATTAGAACGCTTGCAGGACCGTTATGAAGAGCTAGAAGCCTTGTTGGGTGTGGCTGAAGTCATTATGGACCAAGATAAATTTCGCGCCTATTCCAAAGAATATGCGGAGCTTGAAGATGTAGTAAAAAACTACGGACAGTACGTTCAGTTGCAAGCCGATATGGAAGAAGCTCAGCTAATGCTGGCCGAAGATGACGCCGACATGAAAGCCATGGCCGAAGAAGAAATTCTAGATGGCAAGAAACGTCAAGCAGAATTAGAATTAGAATTACAGAAGCTGCTGCTGCCAAAGGATCCAAACGATGGTCACAACACCTTTGTGGAAATTCGCGCTGGCACTGGTGGTGATGAAGCAGCTATTTTCGCTGGAGACCTATATCGCATGTACACTCGTTATGCGGAAAATATGGGTTGGAAGGTTGAGATTATCAGCCAAAATGAAGGTGAGCATGGCGGTTATCGTGAAATAATTACCCGCATGGTGGGTAATGACGTTTATTCACGCCTGAAGTTTGAGTCAGGAGCTCACCGTGTACAGCGAGTTCCAGAAACAGAATCCCAAGGCCGTATCCATACCTCTGCCTGTACGGTAGCGGTGATGCCAGAAGTGGATTCGGTAGAGGATGTGGATATTAATAAAGGCGACCTGCGTATCGATACCTTCCGAGCGTCGGGTGCAGGTGGCCAGCACGTTAACAAAACTGATTCTGCTATTCGTATTACCCACCTGCCATCTGGCACGGTGGTAGAGTGTCAAGATGAGCGTTCTCAGCACAAGAACAAAGCTAGGGCTATGTCTTTGCTGGCGTCTAGGTTGTTGTCTAGTGCACAAGAAGTGGTTGCCGCAGAGCAAGCGGATGCCCGTAAGAGTTTAGTGGGTAGTGGAGATCGATCTGAGCGTATTCGTACCTATAACTACCCTCAAGGTAGGGTAACGGATCATCGCATTAACCTGACGCTGTATAAGTTGGCCGATATTATGGAAGGTGAGGTGAATTGCATTATCGAACCATTAAGCAATGAACATCAGGCTAATTTATTGTCCTCGTTAGCAGAAAATGAAGGCTAAGCCTCGCTCTCGTCTTGGCACTAGCATCCACTCAAGCTATACGCGCCAGCAAGCACTAGCTCGGGCAAAGGAAGAGTTTGCTGGTGCTATAGAGCCAACGGACAGCCCTCGATTAGACGCTGAACTCCTGCTGTGCCACGTGCTATCTGTTACCAGCGCTAGTCTCTATACTTGGCCAGAGAAACCTTTAATGCCAGAGCAGTGGCAGAGTTTTTGGCATCTGGTTCAAGAGCGTTGTTTGGGTAAGCCCGTAGCTCACTTGCTTGGGCAGCAAGGGTTTTGGAGCTTAGTTTTACAGGTAGATGCGTCTACCTTGATCCCTCGTCCAGAAACGGAATTGTTGGTAGAAGTGGTGCTTGATCTCAACTTACCAGTTCAGGCCAGTGTGATAGATCTAGGTACTGGCAGCGGTGCAATTGCCTTGGCTTTAGCCAGTGAGCAACCCCAATGGCATGTTGTGGGTGTGGACCAGTCAGCTAAGGCGGTAAGCCTAGCTAAGATTAACGCCCACAATTGTAACCTAGAGCGGGTGAGCTTCTATCAGGGGGACTGGGCGCAAGGATTAGTTAAAGATGCTAACAAGCCGCTGCACTGTTTGGTTAGCAACCCCCCTTACATAGATGCAGAAGATCCACACCTAAATCAAGGTGACGTGCGTTATGAGCCTTTATCTGCCCTTGTAGCAGATAATCAGGGTATGGCAGATATCGATACCATTGCTAAACAAGCAGTGCATTTGTTGGCAGTGGATGGTTGGTTGGCTTTTGAACACGGTTATGACCAAGGTTTAAAAGTAGCAAAGCTGTTAACCTACTTGGGTTTTAATTTGGTTGTCACACGCAAAGATCATAATGGCCAGGATAGAGTCACCTTTGGTCGATGGTCGGGTAAAGGGCCAGACAAATAGCCGTAGGACTAATTATGAACGATGAGCAGTTGCAGCGTTATAGTAGGCAAATCATGTTGCCAGAATTTGATTACCAAGGTCAGCAAAGTTTGCTGAATTCTAGAGTGCTCATTATTGGGTTAGGTGGCTTGGGTAGTCCTGTGGCTCTTTATTTGGCGTCAGCTGGCGTAGGCACTTTAGTTTTGGCAGACGACGACGTGGTGGATCACTCCAATTTGCAGCGCCAGATTATTCATGGCGAAGTTGATGTGGGAGTCAGTAAAGTGGCGTCTGCTCAACAGAGTATTGCTGCCCTTAACAGTGACGTGCTAGTGGTGGCTTTACATCTGCGACTTAAAGGTGAGGTACTGGCTGAAGAGGTGCAAAAGGCCGATATTGTATTGGATTGTTGTGATAACTTAACCACTCGTTTAGCAGTGAATGAGGCCTGTTTGCGGCACCAAACACCTCTGGTTTCCGGTGCTGCCATTCGTATGGAAGGCCAAGTTACCGTGGTGGACCCGCGTCAACCAAACACACCCTGTTACCATTGTTTGATGCAGCTCACAGGCGAGCAAGAACAAAGCTGTTCAACCAATGGTGTGATGGCGCCACTGGTTGGTATTATTGGCGCGATTCAAGCTATGGAGGCCATAAAAGTGCTTTCTAACCTTGGTCAGCCATTGGTGGGTAAGCTGTTGTTATTGGAAGCAAAAACTATGCAGTGGCAAACTTTTGGTTTACCTAAAGATCCGCACTGTCCAAGCTGCGGCACGATTTAATTTTTTTCAGGTTATTTGCTTTTTTTTAGCATTTTTTAAGTTAGTGTGGGCGTAGGTGCTTGACTCTGAATCTCAATGGTTTAATATACGCGCTCTCTGCGGAGGGGTGGCAGAGTGGTCGAATGCAACGGTCTTGAAAACCGTCGTGGGTTAATAGCCCACCGAGAGTTCGAATCTCTCCTCCTCCGCCATTTTATTTGTGCAGGTGTGGTTTTATAACGGCGTCTGAGTAGTAACGTATTAAGAACTTCATACTATGCATTAAGGGGCATAATCTACCAAGCCCCGCAGAGAATTTGGGTCGTTAGCTCAGTTGGTAGAGCAGTTGGCTTTTAACCAATTGGTCGGGCGTTCGAGCCGCCCACGACCCACCATATTAAACCGTATCAACCGGTTAATGTTGATAAACATATTACAGTAGGCTGTACAGCAGTAAAAATCAGGTAATAAGGGGCGCAATCTACCAAGCCCCAAAGAGAATTTGGGTCGTTAGCTCAGTTGGTAGAGCAGTTGGCTTTTAACCAATTGGTCGGGCGTTCGAGCCGCCCACGACCCACCATCACAAGAAAAAGCCCTCGCTAGGAAACCAGTGGGGGCTTTTTTGTGGCCAAAATTAAGCCGCGATTTTTGAATACCCATGGTTGAGTCCTATCAGTGTGCTCATATATCAATACCATATTGGGCCAAGGGTCTGCAGTGGTACGCAAGATAAGTTCGTTATAGCATATAGGCTGAGGTTCACTGTAGTGTCTTGGCCCACCGATCCAGTGCCATTTAGGTAGAATGATGAAACCTCTTTGTGGCCCGTGTATGGTTTTTAGCTGCGCAACCTCATGGTGTTCTATCCACCAACCTCGTTGATGTTGTGGATTAAGGCCGATATCTTCTACAACGGTGGATTGCCAGTTTTCATAGGCGTAGAACAACATGCCTGTTAACAGCAGTTGCTGCCGTGTTGGCAGGGGCACATGTTGTTGCTGCAAAAAATCCAACGCTTCTGCGGTCTGGCTTAATGACAGTTGGTGTTGGCGTAACCGGTCCCATTTAAGGTCCAGACGATCGTGTCCAGCGGGGCCGACAAAGTCTATTAGCTGGGTGCCGCCTTTTTTGAGTAAATAGAACTTTATGGCAAGCTCTAAATGGACTATTTCTGAAGATTTATTTTGGTAGATTAGGTCCAGCTCCCCAAGTGTACGTTCAGGGGTTTGGATAACGAGGTTGCGGGCTATGATGTTGTTGGTCGACGATGACGCAAACAAGCGATCTACACAATCTTCAAAATGTTTTCCCAGACGATAAGCCGGCTGAGCAGGATAGGTGCATAGGCACATCGAAGATAGGTCAGTTTCATGAACCGTATCTTGAGGCTTAAAAATGGTCACTTCTGGCGTGGCTGACATAAGGGGTTGGCTTTGTAATAACCAATTCACGTCTTGTTGAATGTCCACCTTGATAGGGCTGCCAGATTGATGATTTTTTTGATCTTGTTGGCCCACAATAGACGACCCTAGGTTACCATTTAATAACTGAGTATAATGGCAGAGATGAACGCGATACAACTACAATCCTATTATGATCAAACACCTAGGGCCAGACGTATGGCGCTTGTGAGCGTGGGTTTGGTGATGATGATTTGCTCTTTAGCCTTATCAGCAGTGAATATTGCCATACCTCGTATTGCTGAGGACTTGCAAGCTAGTGCTATGGCGGTGAGTTTGATTCCTGTGGCTATGTTGTGGGGCAATGTGGTGTTTTTATTACCCATCGGCCGTATCGCAGACATTGTTGGCCGCAAGCGTGTATTTGTCAGTGGAATGGTATTATTTATATTGTCTTCTCTGTGTGTTTTGTTACCGCAATCTATCGGATCCTTGTTGCTGATTCGCGTGGCACAAGGCATTTCTAGCTCTATGGTGTATGGCACAAGTATGGCGATTATTGGCGTGGTTTATGCTAATTCAAACCGTGGCCAAGCCCTAGGGATTGCGTCATCATCGGTATATCTAGGGCTAACCCTTGGTCCTTTAATAGGAGGTTGGTTAACTGAGCACTGGGGCTGGAAAAGTGTATTTTGGGCACCTATTCCGATCTTAATTTTGTGTTTAGTGGTACTGTCTACCTACGTAAAAGGCGATTGGAAATCATACCTTAGAGCTAAGTTTGATTGGCAGGGTAGTTTGATTTTTGCAGCTTGGGTCAGCGCATTTATGATGGGGTTGTCGCGCTTAACTGATTGGCGATTTGCACTGTTAGCTATCTTAGGATTGATGTTGTTGGCTATTTTTGTGTGGCATCAATCGAAAATCGAATCACCTTTAATACGGCTCTCTGCGTTGAGGGCTAATCGCATTTTTAACCGTTCTTTGTTATCAGCTTTCTTTATTTATGGCTCTAGTTTTTCCATGGTTTTTTTGCTGAGTTTGTATTTGCAGTATATTCATCAGCTTAGTCCCAGTGAAGCGGGCCAAATCCTGTTGATTCAAACCCTGATCATGATGGTGTTAGCGCCAATAACTGGCCGCTTGTCAGATCGCTTTGAACCTAGGGTATTATCGACCTTTGGTTGTCTGCTATTTGTTATTGGTTATGCCATGTTGTTTAGGCTAGATATGCACACCTCTTTACAGTACGTGATGCTGGCATTAGTGTTTTTAGGTTTGGGCTTTGGTTTCTTTTCTTCCCCCAATAACAATGCTGCTATTGGCTCGGTGCCTGCAGATAAATTGAGCATTGCTGCAGTGTTGCTCAATTTGGCACGTACTATGGGCAATATGGTGAGCTCTGCAATTGTAATGACACTCTTTAGTGTCACCATGGGTGGCGCGGCGATCACCGCAGAACTTTACCCGCAGCTTTTGTTAGTGATCAAAATCACCATGGTTTTGTCTGTGTGTTACGCATTGATTGCTGCTACATTCTCCTACCGACGCGGCACTATTCATTAGTTGGGCTGAACACCTGAGTACTTGATAGCAGCAATGTCATAGCCTTTGTTTAGGTTGTTTAGCTCTACTCTATCATCTAACTTTTTGCCAATAAGCGCCAAGGCAAGGGGCGAGTCTATGCTGATATAACCCGAACTAGGGTTAAGTTCGTCTGCGCCAACAATCCGATAATGCCGTTCATTGTCATCGTCGTCAATTAAGGTGACCCAAGCACCAAAATACACTTTATTTGGATCGGCAGGTAACCCTTCTACCACCTTGATATGATCAAGGCGTCTTTGTAAGTAAAGAATGCGGCTGTCCATCTCGCGGAGCATTTTTTTGCCATAAATGTATTCGGCATTTTCTGAACGATCCCCCAAAGCGGCGGCTTCCTGCACAGCTAGAGTGATCACTGGACGTTTGTTACGCCACAGATCATCTAGCTCATCTTTAAGTGCCGCTGCACCTTCTGGGGTGATTAAAGGTGAGCGTTTTGGACCTGGTGGGCGGTAGCGCCCAGCGAAACGCTGGTTTGCAGGTTTCATAGGGCACAGAGCCTCGAAATGGCCACAGGAATTGTGGTCTCTACTCGCATAATTCGAGGGCCAAGGGAGAATGGTATAAATCCTTGTTCGGCCAATTTATCCACTTCATAGTCAGTGAAGCCGCCTTCAGGGCCAATGGCTAAAGTAGTGGCCTTTTTATTTGCGTTAGGGCATGGGTGAGCACTGCGGGGATGGGCCACAAGGCGACGGCTATCAGCTGCCCATTGGTTAAGATTATCTTCTACGTAGGGCTTAAATAACTTGGCTTTGTGCACCAAAGGCAGTTGTGTAGTGCCCGCTTGCTCTAGGCCTAAAAGTAAGTTTTCATAAATGCTTAGAGGCTGCAAAAATGGTGTTTGCCAATAGCTTTTTTCCACTTTAGCACTGTTTAATAGGGTGATTTCGCTTACTCCTAGGGTGGCGCAAGTCTGTAATATTCTGCGCATCATTTTAGGTCTAGGTACGGCAAGTAGTAATTTTAAAGCAAGGGGTGTGGGGCCGTCTTGGTTAAGTGTTATTTCAAGCTGAGTTTCGTGCTCGCTGTGGGCGATTACCTTGCCTAAGCCAATAGCGCCATTAACCTGACCTACTCTAAGGGTGTCGCCAATTTCTGGCCTAATCACTTTAGCAAGATGGGTTTGGCGACGAGGGTCGGTAATTTGAATTTGTCCCATGGAAGACAGTTCATCAACGTTAAAAAGTAGTATATTCATAGCTGCACAGTATAATGGGTCATTACATATATGTGTTGGAGTTTGTGTGGTTATTATTGGAATTGCAGGCCCCTCGGCTTCGGGCAAAAGTCTGTTGGCTAAAAATATAATCGAAGGCTTCGATTCAGATCAAGTGGTGATGATGTCGGAAGACAGCTACTATAAAGATCAACGTAATATGTCTAAAGCACAGCGTAATCTCACCAACTATGATCATCCAGATGCTATGGATCATGAATTAATGGCGCAACATCTCACTGCGTTAGCAGCGGGCCAATCCGTTGAGCAGCCTATATATAGTTTTTATGAACATTTACGAGAATCAAAAACAGTTGTAATGAAACCTTGTAAGGTGCTGATTGTTGAGGGTATTCTATTGTTCACTCAAGAACAGTTACGGTCTTTGTTTAACCTGCGCATTTTTATGGATGTGCCGTTGGATATTTGCTTAATTAGACGTTTAGAGCGCGATGTAAATGAGAGAGGTCGGGATTTGAAGTCGGTTTTAACTCAGTATCAAACTACCGTAAGACCAGGCTTTTTTAACCATGTATCACCATCTCGTGAACATGCGGATTTAATCGTGCCAGAAGGTGGTGAGAATCCAGCCGCTATAGAATTATTAAAAGCCCGTGTCGCTCAAATGCTGACGTAAGCTTAACTTGGAGACATACGATGAATAAAACTTTAGTACTTACTGCCATCTGTGCAGACCGCCCTGGCCTTATTCAAATGCTTTCCGAAGTTATTTATAGTCATGAAGCCAGCTGGGAAGAATCTAGTATGGCCCACCTTGCTGGGCAGTTCGCTGGCATTCTTACGGTCAATGTAGATGAAAATGTGATCCCATCTCTGGAAAAAGACCTCCGTGGGTTAAGTAATCATGGTATGTCCGTAACCTTAAATGAGAGTATGGACTCCGCAGATGCTGCCAACCAACACACCATTTGGGTAGACCTAACCTGCCATGACAAGCCTGGCATTATGCGTGAAGTGTCTAACGTGTTTGTTGCACAAGGTGTAAGCATACAAAGTTTAGATACAGAAGTGGTAAGCGCGTCAATGTCGGGTGGCGACATGTTTGTTGCTGGCGCTCAGCTGCTAGTGCCGAAGGATTTTGACATGGAGAACTTGCAACAAGCCCTCGAGGGCTTGTCCGATGACTTGATGGTGGATTTGGCTCTGGCTGACGAGGAGTAGATTGGCACGTCGCCTATACTCCTGGCAAAGGGGCGGGTGAACTAGCAGAGCGCGTCTAGCTTCTTCTTAAACAGGCCATTCACTTGGCCTGGGTTAGCTGAACCTTTGGAGGCTTTCATTACTTGGCCCATAAAGAAGCCTAGCATTTTGCTTCTCTTTTCTACTTCTGCGTCAACATATTGTTGTACTTGCTTAGGGCTTAGTGCAATAACTTCGTCTATCATGGCTTCGATGGCGCCCATGTCGCTGACCTGTTTAAGGCCGTTGGCATCAATAATATCATCGACTTCGCCAGCTTGTTGCCACAACTCATCAAAGACAGTTTTGGCACCTTTGCTGTTTATAGTGTCATCCTTAACACGGCTAATAAGTTGGCCAAGGTGCACTGCGCTCACGGGTGCTGCATCAATTTCAACGTTGTTTTGGTTCATGTATTTAGCAAGTTCACCAGTCACCCAGTTGGCACTAAGTTTGGCGTCGTTACATATGGCAACCACCGCTTCAAAATAGTCGGCTAAAGCTCGGCTCGAAGATAGCACACCGGCGTCGTATTCGCTTAAGCCGAGTTGGTCCACAAAACGGGCACTGCGTTGGTCTGGCAATTCTGGCAAGCTTTGACGAATGGCATCAATGTAGGCGTCGTCAATTTCGACAGGTAACAAATCTGGGCAAGGGAAATAACGATAATCGTTGGCTTCTTCCTTGCTGCGCATAGGGCGGGTTTCGTTCTTATCAGCATCGTAAAGGCGGGTTTCTTGTGCGATCTTGCCGCCATCTTCCAAAATATCGATCTGCCGTTGTACTTCTACGTTAATAGCGCGTTCGATAAATTTAAAGGAGTTGATGTTCTTTAATTCGGCGCGGGTGCCTAATTTTTGTTGCCCTTTAGGGCGAATAGACACGTTGGCGTCACAGCGCATAGAACCTTCGGCCATGTTGCCGTCTGAAATGCCAATGGTGGTGACGATAGCGTGCATTTTACGCATATAGGCCACCGCTTCTTTAGCATTACTCATGTCTGGCTCTGATACGATTTCTAACAGTGGTGTGCTAGAGCGGTTAAGGTCAATGCCCGTCATGCCATCGTAGTCTTCGTGCAGAGACTTGCCTGCATCTTCTTCAAGGTGAGCACGGGTTACACCTACACGCTTAGTACTGCCATCTTCTAGTTGTATGTCCAAGTGGCCTAAACCCACAATAGGGTGATCCATTTGGCTGGTTTGATACCCTTTTGGCGAATCTGGATAGAAGTAGTTCTTGCGGGCAAATACAGAGTGTTTGCAAACCTCAGCATTAATAGCGGTGCCAAAGGTCACGGCCATACGTAATGCTTCTTCGTTAAATACAGGCAATGCACCTGGCATACCTAAATCTACCAAGGTGGTTTGAGTGTTAGCTTCTGCGCCAAAACCCACTTTAGCGCCAGAAAATAATTTAGATTTGGTGGCTAACTGAACGTGGATTTCTAGACCAATGACAATTTCCCAAGACATAATTAAGCTCCCTTTTCTTCGTTAGATACGGGCATGCCTTTAGATGTTGGTATTTGCAGGTGCCAATCGGTGACTTGTTGATACTGGTGGGCAATGTTCAACAGCTTTGCTTCGGCAAAGTAGTTACCCATAATTTGCAGCCCTACTGGGCGGCCATTAACAAAACCAGCTGGAGTAGACATGGCTGGAATACCAGCCATATTGGCAGATAAAGTGTAGATGTCTTCTAGGTACATAGCCACAGGATCTTTGCTATTGCTGCCTAAATCAAAAGCAGGGGTTGGAGCTACGGGGCCCATGATAACGTCCACTTGAGACAGGGCTCGAGTAAAGTCGTCTTTAATTAAGCGTCGAATGCGTTGGGCTTTAAGGTAATAAGCGTCGTAATAACCTTCAGATAATGCATAGGTGCCCACCATGATGCGACGCTTCACTTCGGTACCAAATCCTTCAGCTCGGGTGCGGCAATAAAGGTCCATTAAGTCTTCTGGTTGGTCACAACGGTAACCATAACGGACACCGTCAAAACGGCTTAAGTTGGAAGAAGCTTCTGAAGGTGCGATGACGTAATAAGCCGGAATGGAAAGTTCTAGGTTAGGCAAGCTAATATCAATAATTTGCGCACCAAGGCCTTCAATCTGCTTTACGGCGTTCATAATGCATTCGGCCACCTGAGGGTTAAGGCCTGAGCCAAAAAATTCTTTGGGTAGGCCTATCTTTAAGCCTTGTAGAGGTAGGTTTAAATCAGCGGTGAAATCAGGCGTCTCTTGTTGCACACTAGTGGAGTCTAGCTCGTCAAAACCTGCCATAGCGTTAAGCATAATTGCTGCGTCTTCTGCTGTTTGGCACATAGGTCCGGCTTGGTCTAGGCTAGACGCGTAAGCAATAATACCAAAACGCGAAACACGGCCATACGTAGGTTTGATGCCCGTTAAGTTACAAAAAGAGGCAGGCTGACGAATAGAACCGCCTGTGTCGGTGCCGGTGGCAGCGGGCACAAGACCTGCTGCCACTGCGGCGGCAGAACCGCCAGAAGATCCACCCGGCACGGCGTTTAAGTCCCACGGATTTTTAACAGCACCAAAAAAACTGCTTTCGTTAGAGGAGCCCATAGCGAACTCATCCATATTAGTCTTGCCAACACACACTGCACCGGCAGATAACAAGCGTTGCCCTACGGTAGATTCGTAAGGTGGTACAAAGTTCGCCAACATTTTAGAAGCAGCTGTGGTGACTTGGCCTTGGGTGCAAAATAGATCTTTGTGGGCGAAAGGAACACCCGTGAGTATGTCTGCGGTGCCAGCAGTAAGGCGCGCATCAGCGGCATCTGCTTGGGTTAAGGCAAGGTCTTCTGACAAGCTAATAAAGCTGTTGTAGATTGAATCACGGGCCTTAATGTCAGCAATAATGTCTTGAGTGATTTCACGGCTAGAGTATTCTCCAGCAGCCAAATCTTTAGAAATTTGAACTAGGGTTTTGTTGGTCATGGTTATGCTGTCGCTTTGTTAATCGAATACGTTAATCAAGTACTTTAGGCACAAGGTATAGGCCGTCTTCCGTAGCAGGCGCTATAGCGATAAAGGCTTCACGTTGGTTGTCGCAAGTGACTTCATCTTTACGCAGGCGTTGTGTTGCATCGTGAGGATTGGACAGAGGCTCTACACCATCGGTATCTACTTGTTGCATCTGGTCGATAAGGGACAAGATGCTGGAAATGCTATTAGCGTAATCGTTAGTTTCGCTATTGATGACTTGCAAACGGGCAAGAATGGCGATCTTTTCGATGTCAGCGTTTTCTAAGGCCATAATGTTCTCGATTTAGGCTATATTAATCACCTGAGCAGAAGTTGAACTTTTTAGTTCAATTACACTCAAAATGGTATTGAAATTAGGCTGCTAAATTGAAGCAGAACTTTAAGTTAATTTGCAACAAATGTATAAGAAGCAAAAAAGGGCTCTAATTTAGCATAAATTGCGCCGTTGGAAAACGAATTAACCTTGCTCAAATGCCCCTTGATTGTTAATATTTAACACTTAGTAGCAGCGGTTTATGTAGATCGCAATTATTCTCCGATTAGAGCCAATAAACTAGTATGTTTAAAAAAATCCGCGGCCTATTTTCTAGCGACCTATCTATTGATCTAGGTACCGCTAATACCCTAATTTATGTCCGTGACAAAGACATTGTACTTAACGAGCCATCAGTAGTTGCAATTCGTACTCATGGTAACCAAAAAAGTGTAGCTGCAGTAGGTGCCGATGCTAAACGCATGTTGGGCCGCACGCCTGGCAACATTATGGCTATTCGTCCTTTAAAAGACGGTGTGATTGCAGATTTCCATGTTACGGAAAAAATGTTGCAGCACTTTATCCATAAAGTACATGAAAACAGTTTTATGACACCTAGTCCTCGGGTGTTGGTGTGTGTGCCGTGTAAATCTACCCAAGTTGAACGCCGCGCTATCAAAGAATCGGCCATGGGCGCAGGTGCCCGGGAAGTGTACTTAATAGAAGAGCCTATGGCAGCCGCAATTGGTGCAGGTTTGCCCGTTGAGCAGGCCAGTGGCTCTATGGTGGTTGACATCGGTGGTGGTACCACTGAAATTGCCATCATCTCTCTTAACGGTGTGGTTTATTCAGAATCCGTACGTGTGGGTGGTGACCGTTTTGACGAATCCATTATAGCTTATGTGCGCCGAAACTATGGCTCCCTAATTGGTGAAGCCACTGCGGAGCGTATTAAACAAGAAATTGGTACAGCATATCCAAGTACTGACATCTTAGAGATTGACGTCAGAGGCCGTAACCTTGCGGAAGGTATTCCACGTAGTTTTACACTTAACTGCAACGAAATTATGGAGGCTATGCAAGAGCCGTTATCCACTATTGTTCAGTCTGTTAAGAGCGCCTTGGAGCACTCGCCACCAGAACTAGCTTCCGATATTGCCGAAAGTGGTATTGTGCTCACCGGTGGTGGCGCATTGCTGCGTGATTTAGACCGTTTGATCAGTGAAGAAACGGGTTTGCCAGTTATTATTGCAGAAGATCCTTTAACTTGTGTAGCACGCGGTGGCGGTAGGGTCTTGCAGATGCTTGACGATAGTACCTTTGACTTACTGGCCAGAGATTAAACTGTTCAATTTAGAATAAAACAACGGCGGGGTGGCTTAAGCAATCTCGCCGTTGTTGCTTTAACACGATTGGATCGTTAGGAGACTTGTTATCAATCCTTTGTTTAAGGGCCAATCTACTGTTAAAAAATTCATTACTTACGGTTTGATTTGTCTCAGTTTAATTATTTCTGACTACCAGTTTGATCAAATGCAACGGATTCGTGCGTGGCTCTCATTGGCTGTTACTCCCGTGCAATGGCTGGTTGATGTGCCTCAACGCTCATGGACTTGGTTGGATGAAAGGTTGCAGGTTCGTGATGAACTGATTGCCGAAAACAAACAATTAAGAGCCAAAACCTTGCTGGCCGAAAGAAGAGTGCAGAAGCTAGCCGCGCTCACTGTGGAAAACTTCCGTTTGCGCGACCTGCTTAATAGTAGCGAACAGTTAGACGAAAAAGTCACCGTCAGCGAACTTGTTGGTATTAATTCGGACCCCTTTACCCATCAGGTGATTATTAATAATGGTTTTAATAGTGGCGCTTTTGTAGGCCAGCCGGTGCTCGACGCCACTGGTGTCATGGGGCAAATAATTTCCACTTCCGCTTTTACTAGCCGAGTGTTATTAATTACTGATGCAGATCATGCCATCCCCGTGCAGGTGAACCGTAATGGTTTACGCACCGTGGCCTATGGCCTAGGTCAATATGATTATTTGGAACTACAAGACCTCTCTGATACAGCCGATATTGAAGTAGGCGATATATTAGTTAGTTCGGGGTTGGGTTTACGCTTCCCCAAGGGTTATCCTGTAGCGCAAGTGATTGAGGTGCGACATTTTACCGGGCAAGACTTCGCTAAGGTGTGGGCTAAACCCACAGCTCAACTAGATCGCTCACGCCATCTGCTATTGATCGAAACACCACAGCAGCAAAATCTAGCTCAACAGGACGGTAACTAATGGTTATGCAAAGGGCTCATAATCGCGGGGTGCCTTTTATAACCCTGCTTGCCGCCTTTATGCTAACCGCGTTACCTATGCCCGAGTGGGTGCAGTGGGGTTGGCCAGAATGGGTTTTAGTCGTCTTCATTTATTGGGTCATCGCCTTGCCCCATCGGTTTGGCTTAGGCTGGGCGTTCATATTGGGATTGTTGCTTGATCTATTACAGGGAAATCACCTAGGGGTTAATGCGCTAGCTATGGTAGTGGTGACTTTTTTTACTATGCTAATGTACCGTCGTTTGCGCATGTACCGTTCTTGGCAACAAGCCGTTGTGGTGTTTTTTTTAGTGGCCATTAACCAATGTATTACCTATTGGTTTCAAGGGATCGGCAGCAACGCTAGCAGTGGTTTGTGGTTTTTGTTGCCAGCGCCAATAAGTGGTTTGCTTTGGTTGTGGTTATTTGTTGTGTTACGTGGCATTCGCCGAGCGTTTAAAGTCACTTAAGGTAAAGGATAGAGCCGCACAATGAACGAAGAAATTCTCATTAATTTCAGCCCCATGGAAACCCGCGTGGCGGTGATTGAAAATGGCATGCTACAAGAAGTTCATCTAGAGCGTAATGACCATCGTGGCATTGTGGGCAATATCTATCTGGGTAAAGTTGCTCGTGTTTTGCCAGGCATGCAGGCTGCGTTTATAGAGATTGGCTTAGAGCGCGCAGGATTTATTCATGTGGCTGATATTGAACCACAAAATGGCCAGCCACATTCAGATGAAATCGCACAACTAGTAAGAGAAGGACAAAGCTTGCTAGTGCAAGTGCTAAAAGACCCCATTAGCACTAAAGGCGCCCGCCTTACTACCCAAATTTCTATTCCATCACGTTACTTAGTGTATTTGCCCGGAAGTGACCATGTGGGCATATCTCAGCGTATCGAAGATGAAGACGAAAAGCAGCGCCTTAAACAATGCATAGAGAGCTACTTAGCTCAGCCTGCAGGGCTGCAGGATACGTCTAAACTCACCGAGTCTGAATTCACCAAGGAAGGTGTTATTGTTCGCACTGTAGCTGAAGGCGTTAGTGAACAAAGCCTGCAGCAGGATGTTGATTTTCTAAGGCGCTTATGGCGCCAAGTCAGCCAACAAATTGCCGCTGGCAAAGCTCCTCAAATAATCTATCAAGATCTACCCTTAGCGCTCCGAACCTTGCGAGATATTGCCCATCCGCAGATCGAGAAAATTCGCATCGATTCAAAAGAAACGTATCAAAAAGCTACGGAATTCATTGATCAGTTGGTGCCAGATATGGCCACTAAGTTAGAACATTACCCCGGTGGGCGACCTATTTTTGACCTCTATAATGTAGAAGACGAGATTCAAAAAGCCCTTGGGCGCAAAGTGCAGTTAAAATCTGGTGGTTATATCATTGTTGATCAAACCGAAGCTATGACCACGGTGGATGTTAACACTGGGGCTTATGTAGGGCATCGTAACCTAGAAGAAACCATATTTAAGACCAACCTTGAGGCGGCAACCGCTATAGGTAGACAGCTTAGACTGCGTAATCTTGGCGGCATTATTATTTTAGATTTTATTGACATGCAAGATCTAGAACATCAGCGCCAAGTGGCTCGAACCTTAGACCGCGCGTTAGCTAAAGATCACGTTAAAACTAAAGTGTTAGCATTGTCAGAACTAGGCTTGGTCCAAATGACACGAAAACGCACGCGCGAAAGCCTCGAGCAGCTTTTATGCGAGCCCTGTTCTTCGTGTGAAGGTACGGGCACCAATAAAACGCCAGAAACTATCTGTTACGAAATATTTCGAGAAATTCTGCGGGCCCATAGAGCTTACGACACGAATACTTATTTGGTACTGGCATCACAAGCTGTCATCGATCAACTTCTAGATGAAGAAGCTCATCGTTTAGCAGAGCTAGAGCAGTTTATAGGTAAGACCATTTCCTTACGGGTAGAGCCCATGTATGTTAGCGAACAGTACGATGTGGTGTTGCGTTAATGGTAGCTAAAATCATCCACTGGTTAATGGCTGGTGTGTGCCTATTGTTAGTTGTGTCGGCGCTGAGTTTATCTTGGTTACGCTGGGGTATTGATCATCATCCGCTATACCATCAATGGGTTGAAAAAGAAGTTAGTAGAGCCATTGGGCAAGAACTAAAGTTAGAGTCTTTTCAAGTGAGGTTAGTAGGTACAGGCTTACGGCTAAGCCTAACAGGTATAGAAACCGTAGAAGGTTTAACCCTCGCTCGTTTAGCTTTAGGCGTTGATTTATGGGAGTCCTTGCAAGAGGACATGTTGCGCTTATCCCATGTTCAAGCTACGGGCTTGGCCATCAATGTTGGGCAGCAAGAAGACGGTAACTGGACCCCTCAGACTACCAGTGAAAATGGGTCTCAAACTGTTCCCCAGCTCATGCTGGCAGTAGCAACCAGAGTGCCTCAATTATTATTGCATGACATTAGCCTTACCCTAATACCCAACCAAGGCCGGCCTATTAGCATACCTAAGTTGAATGCTCAGGTACATGTGGCAGCAAATACTGGCCTTGGATTAACGCGGATTATGTTATCTCTACATGGCGATACCGATACTAATACCAAAGCACTAGATTACGACTTAGAAACCCAAGTAACTCTTGATATTAAAACCAACGAAACCATCCAGCGCGCGCAAATCTATTTGCACAGTAATGGTTTGGAAATAGCCCCTTGGCTGTCATTGTTGGTACCCGATGAATCATTTCTTCACCTGGAGCGTTTGCGCTTGGGTGGCAAGTATTGGTTAGATTATCAGGTTAATAAACATCTTCAATTAGTTACTGAAAGTGCCCAATTACAGCTCCTTACACCCACTGATCAGGTAGATTTGATAGGTGACATCAGAGCAACTAGCCTGCTAGACGAGCAGGTAACTTTAGATTGGCAATTAGCAAATTGGAATCTTACAGGGCAAGCGTTAAGTGGGCAGATTAATGATGTGGCTTTGCCCTTCAGCGAACTGCAGGCCCATAAAATAAATCAACGGCTCGTTGTGGGCAGCCCTAAACTCCATTTGGCTAATGCACAAAAATTATTGAACACCATTAAAAGTTTGCCAGTAAAGATCAATTTACCTATTCAGTCGTTAGCACCGAAGGGCTGGGTGCACCAGGCTCAGTTGCATTTAGATTTTCAGCAGCAGCTAGAATTTTTGTTTACCGGTAATATGCAGCAAGTGAGTATCGATGCATGGTCTGGGGTGCCGCAAATAAATCAGGCTGATGGCCATATCTGGCTCAACCGCTATGGTGGCAAGGTGGTCATTGATGACATAGATGGTTTGCAGTTGCGCATTACTAAACTTACTTCGCTGCCATGGCAGTTCAGTGGCTTACAAGGGGAGTTCAATTGGCGCTACGGTGCCTTGGCTAACCGTTTTAACTCATCCAATATGAATGCCAGCTTTGACCAAGGGCATATTAATTTAAAAATGGCGGCTGCGTTTCCTCGTAAAGGCTCAACTGCAGAACCTTTTATACAACTGGCTTTGGGTATGCAAAATCTCGACCTAGGCACCCTGCCTGGTATGCTGCCAGACATTGTACTCGGCGGCAAGTTGGGCGCTTGGCTGGCGACGGCAGCACCTATTGGGACGCTCACTGAAGCCGCTCTAATTTACAACGGCCGTCCAGGCGATATTGCAAACGCTGTCGGCGTTATGGCAAGGTCTATGCCTATTGCGGCACATGTGGAAGCACCAAGTTTTAGTTATCACCAATATTGGCCCCAAGTCCAAGGCCTAAAGGCTAATTTGACATTAGACCACAAAGGCGCACTAGTAGAAGTTCAGACTGGGTCTGTGGAGCACAGCCAAATAACCCAGTCGGTGAAAGGTTGGCGAGTTGAAGTTCCTGTGCTCCAAACAATAGATAAACAACGCCGTTATATAACAGTGCAAGGGCAAATAGTAGGTGAAGCTTCGCAGCTGATGACTTTGGCAGAGGAGTTACCGTTGAACCTCAGCTTACCCACATGGTTGAACGCGCTAAAACCCCAAGGGGAAGTGTCTTTACATGGTAGTTTAGCGATACCTTTTGGTCATAAATCAAAAACAACCTATGACCTTAAGTTATCTAGTGATAGCGTCAATGGTTATTGGGCGCCCTTGCAAGCTGATTTGCGCCATGTTGAACTTGAAGTTGGCTTGAGCTCTGCCCGCGGGGGTATTGGAACTATTACTGGTAATGGCCTTATAGACGGCCAATTGATCACCTTTAAGCGCCTATCCAAAGTTGATCTTGCAAAACCCTGGTTGTCTCAAATCCCTAATAAAATTTTGCGCGACGTCAATGCTAACTTAACTGCAAAACAAGATAATCTAACGATGGAATTTGAGGGGCGATTACCATCACATTATTTGGCAACAAAAGTTAACCAGCCTTGGGCACAAGAAATCTCAGGCGCACTACCCTTTGTTGCAAGGTTGTCTACTTGTGCTCAAACAGCAGCTTTGTGTACTTCGCTAAGCGCAGAGGTTGATTTGACTAAAGCGGGTATAGATCTGCCAGCTCCTTTGAGTCAATTACAACAGTTACAGTTGCTAGGCCATTGGCAGCAAGATCATCAAAATTGGTATGCCAGTATAGATCAGCATCAGGTTGCCGTTAAACTGGGCCCTGAGGAGAACTCTAGTGGTTTAAATGTATTAGGTACAAATGTAGCTTTTCAAGGTGCCGTTGATTGGGCGCAGCAGGGGCAATGGACTCTTGGTGGGCAAATAGATTTTGTGGATTTGGAGCCATGGTTGGACGTTTATCAAAATCGTTTCCAAACGTGGCGGATAACAGCAGACAAAGAGCCTGCAGCTGTAGTATTACCCGAAATAGATGTGAAAATAAAGCGAACAACCTGGAATGGTCTAGATGTCGACCAAGCCTCAATAACACTAGAGCCGCTTGCTGAATCAGGTGATTTTTTAACGTTTAAACCATGGCGCTTACGACTTACATCAGAACAGTTAGCTGGCAAGATAGACTATTTTGGCGCTGAGCACCCATTAATGATCCACGTTGACTACGTCCATGTAAACTTTCCAGAACCAGCAACAGAAACGGATGAAGATGAAGACTTACTAGAAAATTTTGATCCTAGCAAATTGCTAGATGCCGACGTAACGATTGATGAGATAGTTAAGAATGGTGAATCTTTTGGTCAGTGGCAGTTTAAAATTCGGCGTCAGGGCACTCAAGTTAATGTACATGACTTAGATGCGTACATTCGACACAGCTATCTGCAAGGTAATCTAATTTGGGATAAAACCGACGGGGCTCATCGCACTCAGTTTACTGGCCGTGTTGCATCTAGTGATACTGCCAGCATGCTAGTGGACTGGGGCTATAATCCTTCGCTTGTTGTCGAAACGTCTGCTATTGAGGTGCAGTTAGATTGGCCTCGCTCTCCCTTGGCATTTGCGGTAAAAGAAGCCAGTGGCGATTTAGGCCTGCGTCTTAAGAAGGGCAGCTTCTCTTCTTCACCAAATATGACCAAAGGCTTAAGAGTTTTAGCTCTGCTCGATATGAGTCGACTCATGCAGCGTCTGCAACTGGATTTTTCTGACATCATTCAGCCAGGCTTTAGCTTTGACAGTATCGCTGCCCAGTATCATTTTGAGAATGGCTTTGCATCAACTGTCTCACCTTTGACGCTGAAGTCTGCGACGTTGCAGTTAGCAATGGACGGTTGGATTGATTTTAATCGGCGACAAGTAGACAATAATTTAATTGTTACCTTGCCGGTAGTAGATAAGCTGCCTTTAGCTGCCTTATTCGCTGGCCTACCACAGCTGAGTGGCGTCATATACTTGGCTAATAAACTTATTGGTGATGAACTGGCTACCTTTACTAGCGCCCGCTACAGTGTGTTGGGCTCCCTTGATAACCCAGATATCACATTGGTGAAGATGTTTGATAAAGACTACCAACAACAGTCTATTCAGGAGCGCATTGAAAATGTCATCTCAATTGAGTGAATCTAGCCCAGTTTCAAGTCAAGCTATTAATTTAACTGGACCAGGCCCTGCCGTTGCCGTAGTGCAGCTTGTTAGCAAGCTCAGTGTTAAAGATAATTTACTAGCAGCGGCATTGCTGATCCAGCGGGCTAGCTTGCAGGGCGCACAGCTTGTTATGCTGCCAGAGAGTTTCGCAGTGTTTGGTGATCCACAAATGGTGGCTTATGGTGCAGAAGCTGCTATACCAAAACGAGGATTACGTCTGTGGTTATCACAGCAAGCCAAGGCTAATAAAGTATGGCTTATTGGCGGTACCATACCTTGCCAGGAAGGTATAAAAGATCTTAACAAGGTCCGTTCGTCTTGTTTTGTTTACGACCACGAGGGAGCTGAAGTAGCTCGCTACGATAAGATTCATATGTTTGATGTGGACATTGCCGACAGTCATGGCAGTTACCGTGAATCGGATACCTTTGAAGCTGGTGATGAACTGGTGGTGATTGATACGCCTGTAGGTAAGGTGGGATTGACCATTTGTTATGATTTACGTTTCGCAGAAATCCACGCTAGGCTGGTAGATTTAGGAGCTCAGATCATAGTTAATGGTTCGGCCTTTACCAGAACCACAGGCCAAGCACATTGGCACACGTTATTGCGTGCGCGAGCTATTGAGACTCAGTGTTATATTCTGGCTGCATCTCACGGTGGTCAGCACGATCATCGGCAAACCTTTGGCCACTCTATGATTATTGATCCGTGGGGTGAAATCATAGTGGAACTAGACGAAGGTCCAGGCATAGCTGTAGCACGAGTCAATCTCGAGCACTTACAGTCAATAAGAGCCGCCTTTCCGTTACAATCGCAACGACGATTGAAATAAAAAAGCCGACAAATTTGCCGGTTTTGTATCAGACGGTGTTATTAAAACTCTTCCCAATCGTCATCACTTTTTGGGGCAGGTTCTGGTTGAGGCGTAAATGCCGGCGTTGTCATTTCTGCCAAAGCTTCTTTACCAAATACTTCTTCAGCAGATTTTAGTGGCGCAGCCGTAGGGGTGTTAATACCAGAAGTGGTCACTTTAAAGAAGGAGATTTGATTCTTAAGTGCTTTAGTTTGATCGCTTAACGAATAACTAGAAGCCGAAGACTCTTCAACTAAGGCAACATTTTGTTGGTTAACATTCTCTAGCTGACCTACAGCAGAATTGATCTGGTTAACTACTGTGGTTTGTTCACTAGTTGCAGTGGCAATTTTGGCTACAATATCGCTCACTTTAGTGATCGACTCGCTAATAGAGGATAAAGATTCACCGGTCTGGTTCACTAAGCTACGGCCCTCTTTTACCTTGTTGGAGCTGTCGTCAATAAGTACTTTGATGTCCTTGGCGGCATCGGCTGCCCGTTGGGCAAGGGTTCGTACTTCCCCCGCTACTACTGCGAAACCCCTACCATGTTCACCGGCTCTGGCCGCTTCAACAGAAGCGTTAAGAGCTAGCAAGTTGGTTTGGAACGCAATACCGTCAATCAAGGTAATGATAGGAACGATTTTACTACTAGATTCTTCGATATCACTCATGGCTTGAACAGCTTTGTTTACCACTTCTACACCGTTGGAGGAATCTTTTTGTGTACCCATTACTAAGCTACTTGCCTCATTAGCACGGTTAGTGTTGTGCTCAATGGTGGCAGCCATTTCTTCCATGCTAGAAGACGTCTCTTCTAATGAAGCACTTTGCTCACTTGTGCGCTGGGAAAGGTCATCAGAGCCACGACTAATAGCGTTGGCGTTTGAAGCCACACTATCTGTTGCTTGTAACACGGCAGACACCGTTTTTTCCATGTTCTCAACAGAACTATTAAGAGCCGATGTTAAGTCGTCTAAGCGGCCTTTGTACTTGCCAGTGATGCGCTGAGTTAAATTACCATAGGCCATCTTTTCTGCCATCGCAGTGGTTTCGCTTAGAGCTTCGGCAATGGCACTGATAGAGTTATTGACGCCCATCTTAAGCTGATCTAAATCGCCTTTAAGTGGGGTGTTTACTCGTAAGTCAAAATCACCTAACGCAGCCGCATTCATCACTTGGTTAATTTCACCAATGGCCTGTTCCATGGTCTCCATAGTGCGGATTAGTGTGCTGCGGAAATTACTTTCAACCTCCACACCCTCTAAACGATAACCAAAGTTACCCTTAGCGATCGCGTTTAGTACCTGCTTAAGGGCATCCATAGTTTTCTCTACACTGTCTGCAGAGTTGTTCACACCATCTTTTAAGGTGGCCAAGTCGCCCTTGAAATTAAGTTCAATACGATTGTCGAACTGACCTTTAGATACGTCTGTCACCACTCTATTGACAGCTCCAATAGCATTTTGTAAGGATTCTAAATGCTGGTTAACTGCCCCTGCCATTTGACCAATTTCATCGGTTGAAGAGATATCCTTATTGCGTAGTGAGAAATCACCAGATTCATCTAATTTTGTAAACAAGCCAGATAATGAGCGAATTGGCCGGCCTATTGATGCTGATATAAAGTAGGCAAAAATTAAGATAAGGATAATGCCAATAATGCCAACTTTTAGCATCAGAATTTTAAGCTCTTCAACGGGTGAAAAGGCTTCAGACTTGTTGGTTTCGGCCAGTAAAGCCCACTCAGTATCTAAAATATTAACTGTTGTGTAAGCGGACAGTATAGATTTCCCTGCACGGTTGACGATAAACTGTGACCCTGTTTTTCCTGCGAATGCAGATTTAACAGCCTCTGATTCTACACGCCCTAGTTCAGGGTCAGCAAACGACGCTTTAACAGTATGATTGATCGGGTCAAGGAAAGAGTCAGATCGCATTAAATAATCATAGCCCACTAAATAGGATTCCCCTGTTGCACCCATGCCAGAGCGCTCACCCATAACTCTATTTACACCCTGTAGAGAGATTTGTAGGGCAACAATCATTGCTACGTTGCCATCAGCACTTTTAATGGGTTGGGCAATAAAACTGGCGGGTTCACCATTGCTGGGTGCATAGGGTTTAAAATCACCAAACCCAAACTCGCCAGTAGTTATAACTTGTTGAAACAGCCGGCCCAGGTGAGATTCAGCATAAGTGCCATCAATAAGGTTGGTTTGATAGTCAGCCTGTTTGGCGGCGGTATAAAAAATATAGCCATCTGGGTTAATTAGGAATAGGTCGTAATAACCAAATGTTTCAATGTAGGTAGTGTAGTAGTCTTTTTCTCCACCAGCCCTGTTTAGATTAAAGGCTTCGAAAGCGTTATTGTCTAACAACAGGGCTCGTTCTAAGGTTTCCCTGAGTACGTCAAGATCATCTTTAGTCGATTGAAAATAGTCTTCTATTTGAGTTTTCTTAATGCCACGTACAGCTTCAAGTTGATTGAATGATTGTTGTTCCAAAGCTTTGGTTGCACTATCTAAAGTGGCAATACCTAGTGCTATGAAAGGGATGATGCCGACTAACAAAAAAGAAGTGATAAGCTTTTTGCTAATGCTTAGGTTGGCAAGCCAATTCAACATGGGGGAACTCTCTGTGTGCAAGCATTTGCAAAAACCATTGCAAAAACTAGGTAATTATTATGTTAGAAACAGATTACACTTGTACTTGGTACATGGCTAGTCTGTTTAAACACTTAATCCCATTGTAACAGTGTAAGTGTTTTAAGGGGGGTTACAGAAGGCCTCAAATTGGCATGTTTATGTCACCCCAGGGGTATTTTTTATTGCTGTTTGTACCTAGTTTCTTATGGGGCTGCCTAGATCAAGCATACTTACAATACGAGCTTGGGTATCACTAGATCGCGCTAAGCGTAAGAAAGACTCTCGCTCGGCATCGTACAAATCCTGTTCACTCATCATGGTATTGGCCTTTACCTTACCGCCGGTAAAAATACGCGCTAATTCGCTGCCTACAGCAACGTCATGTTGGGTAATTTTTTCTTGGTCTTCAGCTTCGAACAACCAGTCCATCATTTCACGATAGGTCTCTTCACCAGCCATAGGTAATGGTTTGCGGGGTTTGGCTTTTTTGACCTTATCAAGCTGCGATAGAGCTTCGCTTAATAAACGATCTCGATTCATCATGTATTGATCTTCAGGGTAAAGCATTGCCTGTTCAGTGGCTTCTAGAGGTGATTTTGCCGTCCAGCCATAACCAACAATCATAAACGCTTTCCATGCGGCAGCTTTGATGTCGCCAAGCACTTCATACCAACGGTATAGGTACTCTTTACAACCGCCACCACCTGGCACCACGCCAACGCTAGCTTCTACCAAACCCATAACCGAGTTGGCGTGTCCAATAACGTGATCAGCTGCTAACACTACTTCAAAGCCACCACCAATGGACATGCCAGCCGGAGCAGCAATTACGGGTAATGGGCACTTATTAATGGCGTGCATGGTTTGTTGAAAATGATGAAGGAAATTATCCATGCCAGTATAATCTTCCGTTTCAAAGAACCCACGGAAGGCCGTTAAATTAACCCCACAAGAGAAATGCTGGGCGTCATTATGTAGCACAACACCACGCAATTGGCGGTTTTGGGCGTGTTCCAGAGCGTGTCGAATAACATCCATAGATTCCTTATCTAGGGCGTTGGCCTTGGAGTGAAACTCTACAATGGCGGCGTTGTCGTACACAAACCAGCTGGCTTTAGCATTACTGTATTCAGGTGTTAAAGTTTGACGTAATTCAGAGAAACGCAGCATTCCTGGTGGTCGTTCTATAGCAACGTATTCACCGCACTGGTCTAAACTACATAATTGCTGCTCAATAACTTGGTAAAACCCTTGTTTCTTAGCAGCCAGTAACAACATGGGCGCTACTTTGCGATCTTCTTGTTGCATGCGTTCAACCACGCGTTGAGCACCAATCTGGTCTAATAATTCAAACGGGCCATAAATCCAGTTGTAGCCTAATTTCATAGCGTCGTCGATGGGTAAAATGTTGCTGCCTATTTCTGGGATTAGTGCAGCTGCGTAGTTTAGAGTGCTAGACAGCACCTGCCATGCAAAGCGCCCGTAAACACTATCGTCATCTAATAACGCGGCTACGCCTTCGGCTTCCGCTTTTTGTGCCAACGGCAACTGTAATCGGGTTGTTGGTTTGTATACCCCAGTAATCAAGTTCAATGCTTCTCTGCCAGATTCCGTGTCTCGGTAAAAACCTTGGCCACCTTTATTTCCCGTTTGTCCATTGTCAACCATTTGGGTCATCAGGGGGATTGGTTGTGCGTATTGATGGAACTCGTCGCCTGCTGGCAAAATACTTTCTAGACTTTTGGCAACGTCGGCCATGAGGTCGATACCTATTAAGTCGTATAAACCAAATACGCCCGTTTTAGGGATGCCCATGGGGCGGCCAAATAAGACGTCAGCTTCGGTGGGTGATAAGCCCAATTTAAATGCTGTATGTAGTGCGCATTGGATTGCAAATACGCCAACACGGTTACCCAAAAAACCTGGGGTGTCTTCACACACCACAACGCCTTTACCTAGATTGCTTTCACAAAACTGGTCTAAGGTATCGATCACCTCGTCACGCGTGTGTTCGCCACGTACAAGTTCTAACAAGCGCATAAAGCGCACAGGATTAAAGAAGTGGGTGATGGCAAAACGCTCACAAAAGGCCTGTGGCATTCCTTGAGTGAGTAGACTGATAGGAATGGTGGATGTGTTTGAAGTGACGATGGTGTCTGGGCCTGTGATGGCATCAATACGCTGGTATAAGGCTTGTTTAATATCCAAACGTTCAACCACAGCTTCTGCTATCCAATCACAATCAGCTAACTGCTCAAAGTCGTCCTCGGTGTTGCCACAGTGAATGAATTGGCCCGCTTCGTTACTCATTAAACCTGGAGAATTTACGTTTTGTAGGCGTTTAAATCCGCGTTCAGCTAACGCGTTAACGCTGTCCCCAGAACTGGGTAGATCTAATAACCATACTTCCACACCAGCATTAGCTACTTGGCCTGCAATACCTGCGCCCATAGTACCGGCACCTATGACCGCAACCTTTTTAATGGGTGTTTTTGCCGATAATGAATTGTTGATTAGTTTGGCCATGGTTATTTCTCTACGGATTGGATAAATGTTTTCATAATGCTAAGGCTTTGTTTTGGAGCTTCCATCGGCAACATATGTCCCGTTTCCTCAACCACTCGCGCTTGTGTGTTTAAATCTTGTGCCAGTTTTAAACCTTCTTTTTTGGGTGTCATACGATCTTGCCCAGCGAGAATAACGCAGCTTGGACAGCTCATACTGGCTAGCTGGCGTGCTCTTTCTGAGCCTTTGGTATAGGCATTACAAGCGGCGAGATCCGTAGCTAAAGGGTTGTTAGCCATAATGCGCGCGCCAATACCAATGGGTTGCATTCCAGGCACAGCACTAGCACCATATTGATGTTGGTTACCAAAGCCCCACTGCAGCATCATTTCTGCAGCAGCTGTAGGGTTTTTTTGCGCCGTTTCCACTAATGCATGATTCACGGGTATAGCACTTGCAGTGGCAAGGGCTGTGACAGATTTAAGACGTTCACCTAGCAAGACGGCAGCCTCTAAGGCCACGAGAAAACCTTGGGAGTGGCCCACTAAATGTACCTTGGTTACCTTGGCGGCATCCAATGCCCGTATTAGCCATGAGCCCATGGATTCGATGCTAGTGAGGGCTGAACCTTCTGATAAGCTATGGGCTGGAAAGTCTGGGGCGAATACACTATAGCCATGGAAGGCAAACCAGCGTGCCTGCAATGCCCATCCACGATGGTCGGTGCCAGAACCGTGTAACAACACCACAGAGGGTAAACTTGCATCAAAAGGTTTGCCGCCAGTGGCTATAAAGGTTTTGGCGTTATCAACTTGAATATACATGGTTAAGCCTCCACCTGGTTGGCAACAATTTTAGCCGCCGCTCGTAAACCTAAACTAAAGTCAGCTTGTATGTCTTTAAGGGTCTCTATGCCTACGGATACGCGGATCAGGTCTGCGCTAATGCCCGCTGCTACAAGGTCTGTTTCACTCAAGCGTGAATGGGTGGTGCTGCCTGGATGGAGCACCAGAGTGCGTGAGTCACCCACATTGGCTAAGTTTGATGACAGTTGTAGCGCATTGATAAAGGCAGCGCCGGCGTCGCGGCCACCTTTTACACCAAAGGTGAGCATGGAACCTGCGCCCTTGGGGAATAGGGTTTTGGTATGTGTGTCTGCACCAATATCGGGGTGGTTGACCCAAGCAACTGCCTCTTGTTGTTGTAGCCATGTGACCATGGCTTGAGCATTAGATACATGCTGCTGCATGCGCAGGCTCAAGGTTTCTAAACCCTGCAACAGTAAAAATGCGTTATGGGGTGTCATAGCTGCACCTATGTCACGCATCGATTCGCAACGAATACGCATGGCTAAAGCAGCAGGGCCAAACTCTTCCCAAAAATTCATACCGTGGAAAGGTTCGTATGGCTGGGTTAGTGTTGGGAAGCGGCCACTTTTAAGCCAATCAAAATTGCCCCCATCTATCACCACCCCACCAACAGCAGCACCATGGCCACCAATCCACTTGGTAACAGAATGCACCACCACATCAGCCCCGTGCTCAATTGGGTTGTTAAGGTAGGGCGTTGCAAAGGTGGCGTCCACAACTAAGGGTATGCCTTGAGCATGGGCAGTTTTGGCAATGGCAGGTAAGTTAGATACCGCAAGACCAGGGTTGCCAATAGACTCACAAAACACCAGTTTAGTATTGTCTTGTATAGCATTAGATACAGCTGTTTGATCATTAATATCAACAAAGGTGCAGTCGATATTAAACCGTTTAAGGCTGTGTTTAAGGAGTGTAACGGTAGAGCCATATATTTGTGCTGCACTGACAATATGATCACCAGCGGAACAAAGGCTAAAAAAACTCACAAACAGAGCACTCATCCCAGAAGCAGTACAAATAGCCCCTGCGCCACCTTCTAAAGCCGCCAAACGTTGCTCTAATACAGCAACAGTAGGATTGGTAATGCGGCTATATATATGACCACCTTGCTCCACATTAAATAGCGCAGAAGCTTCGTCTACACTGTCAAACACATAAGAAGTGGTTTGGTAGATAGGCACAGCCCTAGAACCATGATCTGATTCGGGCTGGTAGCCACTGTGCAGCGCAATGGTATCGGCGCCTAAAAAAGAAGATTTGCTCATAGTGTTGCCTTATTGTTTTTATTTAGCGGGTGTTTTTGGTATCAAGCCTAGGGCGTCAAAGTTAAACGGTAGGGGAGTCAGCTGGCCTTGTAATATACCAAGGTTGGTGTGAGCGTCTAGCGTAAGGTTAGTGCCTAAAGCGGACAAAGAGCACAAGACAAACGCCAAGTGTACGCCATATTTTGGGGAATAAGCTTGGCTAGTAATTTCACCTACACACAGGTCACCTAAGTACACGTTCGAATCAGAAATTGTACAGGCTTGGTCGATGACTAAACCCTTTAGTTGACGCTGGGGCACAAGTTGACGCAGAGCAGGCAGAGATAAGCTGTCAATGTTTGCATCTAGGTCGACGTATTGGCCTAGGCCACATTCAAAAGGAGTGGTGTCGTAATCCATGTCATTACCTAATGACAATAAACCACTTTCAACACGTTCAATCCCATTAGGGCAACCTGGGCCTACGCTTAGGTCTTGTCCCTTATCAAAAAGCTCATCCCATAATGGGCCAGCAAGGCTGGCATCGTTAACATAAATTTCAAAGCCACCTTGTTTACTCCAGCCAGACCGAGCCACCTGCATGTCTACACCTTGGTAGGACATAGCTTTAATGTTGAAGAATTTAATTTCACGCACACTTTCACCAAACACTCTGGCCATCAGTTCTTCGGCCTTTGGGCCTTGAACGGCAAGGGGCCAAACATCAGGTTCAGTGACGCTAACGTCCAAGTTAAAACCGGTGGCTAAGCCCTGAGCCCATAACATAACGTCTGTATCTGCAATGGATAGCCACCAATTGTTGTCAGATAACTTGATGGCGATCGGATCATTAACAATACCACCTTGAGGGTTGCAGAGTGGCACATAAAAGCAACGACCAACGTAGGCTTTGGATAAGTCTCTGGGTGTCATGAGCTGAATCAAGCGGTAGGCATCAGGCCCACTAATAGCCACTTGTTTTTCACAAGATACATCCCACACTTGCACGTGTTCACACAAATGCCAATAGTCGGCCTCAATGCTTTGGAACTTAGTGGCTAATCGGGTGTGGTTATAGACTGTGTAGCCGGTAACTCCAGCAGCCTCAACTCGACTAGTAAATGGTGTGGAGCGGATGCGGCGAGAGACAGACAGTTCTGGATTCATAATGTTGCAACCAAGAGAAAATTGTGCCAAAAATAAGTAAGGGAAATATACGCTGCCATTCAATATGGTGAAATAGATAAACCTAGCCAGTCACTTTTGAGACTGGCTAGGTTCGTTTTTTCAAAGCGTGTTAACGACAGGCAGTGAGGCCTAATTCGTCAAAATCAAAAGGTAGGCTAGTCAGCACACCCCTAGCTTTACCTTGGTCTGTGTTAACCTCCACTGTGGTGGCACCATTTAAGGCTGCTAAATCACACATTACAAAGGCTAAACGACGCATATACTTAGGTGAGTATGCTTGGCTACGAACATCGCCAATTTTTTGATCACCCACAAAGACATTTAAATCAGCTAAGTTGCGGTGGTACTCCAGTACCAAACCCATAAGTTTTTTGCTAGGCGTGTGCTTCCTCAAAGCGGGTAAGCTTAAGCTTTTGACATCTGCGTCTAGGTCTATATATTTGTCTAAACCAATTTCAAATGGTGTGGTTTCATGGTCCATATCGTTGCCAAAAGACAGTAGCCCACTTTCGATACGTTCAATAAGGTTAGGGCAGCCTGCGCGCACGTCTAGATCTTGGCCTTTAGCAAATAACTCATCCCACAATTGAGTACCAATTTCAGCATTATTCACAAACACTTCATAACCGGTCTGTTTGCTCATGCCAGAACGAGCCACTTTCATACGTTGACCATGGTAGACGAAAGGCGCAATAGCAAAAAATCCTAGCTGTTTGATTTCATCGCCAAATACACGGCACATAAGATCTTCAGCCTTAGGGCCTTGTACGGCTAATGGGAAAATATCTGGTTCTCTTACTTCAACATCCAAGCCAAACCCTACGGCTAGACCTTTAGCCCAAAGTAATACGTCAGAGTCCGCAACAGACAAGCGCCAATGGCGATCATTGACCTTAATGGCCACGGCATCGTTCATCATTTTACCGTTTTCATCACACATAGGTAGATAGTAACAGCGGCCTACTTTGGCATGGGTTAAATTCCTCGGTGTCATGTATTGAGCCAGCTGGTTAGCCCCCGGGCCCATAAGAGTCACCTGTTTTTCGCAGCTGACGTCCCATACCTGTACGTTTTCACACAAGTGCCAATAATCCACTTCGATACCACGGAATGAAGTGGCTAATAACGTATGGTTGTAAACCGTGTAACCACTCGCACCGGCAGCCTCTACACGGCTACTAAAAGGGGTACGGCGAGTACGACGAGAAATGGACAAAAGTGGGCGCATGCAAATGGCTCCGTTGCATAAAAAGAGCCCCCATTTTGCCCGCAATTGATCTAGGCATCAAGCCTTGTTGTTAATGGAGACACTGCCACGTCGCTATGTTCCTCGCAAAGGCGCAAATACATAAATACCTTATCTTTACCAACCCAGTAAAGCATCTGACCCCATAAGGTCTACGCAGCATAGACCTGTTTATCAATGCTTAGACCTTGCAGGGAAACCTCCATCTGGTCCTTAGTTTTAGCCATGGATGTAGCACGAACGTGGCCGTAACCACGCACCTCCTCAAACAGGCTCATGGCAGCCAAGATGCTGATGTGGTTTTGTGAGTTAAGTAAGCCGATCAAACTATCAACTTGGTTCACAAAGTAACTCAAAAATGCACGTTCTGCTTTGCGTTCCGAGCTATAGCTGTATGGGTCTAATGCCGTTCCACGAATTCCTTTTAGCATAGATAGAGGTTTCATGAGGCGTAACATCCAACTACCAACACGGTATTTTTTTGGCTGGTTAAGATGTTTGTTCCAACCCGAAAAACCTATTGGTGATAGATTTAATGAAAGGCTGTAATCTCCGGTAAACTCGGCGGCTAATTTTGCCTTAAAGTTTGGATGAGTAAACAAACGAGCGACTTCATACTCATCCTTGACGGCCAATAACTTAAAGTAGGTAATGGCCAATGAACGTAGCAAAGGCAGGCTTTGATCGGCAGGTAACAGCGCCGATATTTTTTCGTGCCACTGATTAAGCTGCTGGGTGTATTGTTGTGCTAATGCCTGGTTTTGATACGCCACTAGGCGTTGCTGGCGATCAGATAACAGCTCTTTATAACTGGGTGCTGCTGGTTGTATATGTAAAATCTGTGGTTGTTCTAACCCTACATGGGCTAACTGTCTACCTAAATGTAATGCCTGCAGGTTGGCTTCTATGGCTACCCCGTTTAGCTCAACGGCCTGTTTAAGGGCGCTGACAGATACTGGTACGAGGCCTTTTTGTAGGGCAAACCCGAGTAGCATCACGTTGGCAAATATGGTGTCGCCCATTTGTGCTAGTGCCAATTTATGGAAATCCAATTGGTGTATGTCTTTGTGTACGTGACTGGCGATCAAATTAAGACACTCGTCTTGCTTGAAATCAAACCCTGCATCTTTCACAAAATTAGACACAGGAATAAGATGACTACTCAAAACCGTTTGTGTGGCTTGGCTGCACAAGCCCAGAACGCTAGGCGCAACGGTGACCACCGCATCTGCTGCCAGCAGCAAATCTGCACGGCCTTCAACAATACGAGGGGTGGTGACCTGTTCTGGTGAGTTAGCCAAACGTACATGACTTAACACGGCGCCACCTTTTTGAGCCAAGCCGGAGAAATCTAAGGTCATAAATGCATTACCATCCAAGTGTGCCGCCATACCTAGTAATGCGCCAATAGTAAGAACGCCAGTGCCGCCCACCCCAGTTACTGCAATGTTAAAGGGCTGGTCTAGATTTGTCTGAGGTTGGGGTTCTGGCAGGTCTAACAACACTTGTTTTTGAGCCTTCGGTTTGCGTACTTGGGCACCTTCGACAGTGATAAATGATGGGCAAAAACCCTTCACGCAGGATAAGTCTGCATTACAACTAGATTGGTTGATTTTACGTTTGCGCCCAAGGTCTGTCTCTAGTGGTTCTATAGCCACACAGTTAGATTGCACAGAACAATCACCACAACCTTCACAAATTTCCGGGTGAATCCAGGCCCGGGTTTTAATAGCTTCAGCCTTGCCTTGTTTGCGCAACCGGCGTTTTTCTGTGGCACAGGTTTGTTGGAATACGATAACACTCAACCCCTGTCTTTCACGTAAACGAACCATCACTGTTTCTAGCTCGTCACGGTGGCCTAAATACACGCCCTTAGCTAGTTCTGACTTTTTTATTTGTTTAGGGTCGTCTGCCAGCACGACAATCTCAGGTACCCCTTCATGAAACAGCTGATGGGTGAGTTGAGGCATGGTTAAAATGCCATCTACACTTTGGCCACCAGTCATTGCTACGGCATCATTAAAGAGAATTTTGTAAGTGATGTTAGCCCCAGCGGCAAGGGACTGACGAATGGCTAAAGACCCAGAATGGAAATAGGTGCCGTCGCCCAGATTAACAAATTGATGGGCTTCTGCCGTAAAGTGAGCACAACCTGCCCACATAGCACCCTCGCCACCCATTTGGCTAAAGGTTTCTGTGTTACGGTCCATCCACTGGGCCATAAAGTGGCAGCCAATGCCAGCTGCTGCGCGGCTGCCTTTGGGTACTTTGGTAGAGCTGTTATGGGGGCATCCTGCACAGTAAAAAGGTGTGCGAGTAACAGGTGCCAAAATCGAAGAACTGGTGGCATGCTGCTGGTCGATACGAGCTATTTGTGCTGAAAGGTGCATTTTGGTATCTGTGTCTAAATCAAGTTTCAGCAGGCGTTGCGCTATCACCTTGGCGACCATGGGTACATCGAGTTCTTTATCCAACGGCAGCGTGCTTTGATCCTGCTCATCAAATTTGCCAATGATACGAGGGCGCTCATGGGTGGCCCAGTTAAATAATTGTTGTTTGATCTGGTTTTCGATCACTTCACGGCGTTCTTCAATAACAAGAATTTCTTCTAAACCTTGAGAGAATTCGCGAATGCCTTGGGGTTCTAGAGGCCATGGCATACCTACTTTATAAATACTCACCCCCAGTTTAGCTGCTTGCTCATCTGTAAGGCCTAATTCGTGAATGGCTTGACGGGATTCTTCATAGGATTTGCCCGAAGCTACAATGCCAAAACGGGCTTTAGGTGAAACTAAGGTGACACGGTTGAAACCGTTAGCACGGGCAAATGCAAGGGCGGCATACGCTTTGTGATTTTGTAGTCTAGAATCTTGTAGCATGCGATCGTCGGGCCAGCGCAGATTGAGACCACCCTCTGGCACGTCGAAATCTTCAGGGATGACAAATTCCACATCTTCGTCTTTTAAATTTACAGCTGCAGTGGTTTCTACAGTTTCAGAAATAACCTTAAAACCGACCCAGCAGCCACTGTAACGTGACATAGCCAGACCCGCCAAACCCATCCATATGTATTCGTGAATAGAGGATGGATAAAGTACTGGCATGGTGGATGACATAAAGGCGTGATCCGATTGATGAGGCACGGTGGAAGATTTTGCGCCATGGTCATCGCCAGCCACGCATAGTACACCACCATAAGGTGCAGAACCCGCAGCATTGGCATGTTTAAACACGTCGCCACAACGGTCTACACCTGGGCCTTTGCCATACCACATGCCCACAAGGCCATCGTATTGGGCTTCTTTAGAGAGGTGAAGTTGTTGCGAACCCCACACCATAGTGGCGGCTAGCTCCTCGTTGACGCCCGCTTGAAAACGAATGTTATGTTGATCTAGATATGGCTGTGCAAGTTCTAGGGTTTTGTCGAGCAAGCCCAGCGGTGAGCCACGATAACCACTGATAAAGCCACCAGTATTTAAGCCTGCAGCTTGGTCACGGCGTACTTGGGCCATGGGAATGCGAGCTAAGGCCTGTACACCACTCATATACACTTGGCCAGACTGTTGGCGGTAACATTCGTATAAATCTTTGGGCTGGTGGGCAAGTGGCTTAGTCATGACAAGCTGTCTCATGTAAATAGAGTGAGTTAGCGCAACAGTATGCCTTTGTTAAACTGAAAAAATATTGCGTCTTGTTATAGAAAAACGTCATAATATGAAATATTATTGTTGTATTTATTAATATTATAGGACGGGCGTCCTAATATGGTGAGATATGAAGTTAGACTCCTTTGATATCAAGATACTACAGCAACTACAAAAAGACGCAAGTCAGTCCGTGCATACCATCGCTGAGCATGTCGGCTTATCTCATACACCCTGTTGGCGGCGTATTAAGCGCTTGCAAGAAAGTGGCGTAATAAGCGCTAACGTGGCCTTGGTTAATGCTAAAAAAGTGGGCCTAGGAGTGGTGGTTTTTGTAACAGTGAAACTCAATAATCATGATGATCAGCTGTTGGCACAATTTGAAAGCGCTGCAGTGGCTATGGATGAAGTGATGCAGTGCTACATTATGTCTGGTGACGTGGATTATTTACTGCGTGTTGTAGTCCAGTCTATAGAGCAGTACGAACAAACTCTTAAACGTAAATTAGTTAAGTTACCTGGTGTTGCGGCGCTTAATTCTAGCTTTGCTTTGCGAGAACTAAAAAATCAGCATTTATTGCCATGGCAACTTGTGGCCACAGGAAAGCGTTAATAGTAGGCCTTTAGGGTGAAGCCATAATGTAGTCAGGGACAATACCAGACTGGGTAATGTAAGGTGATACATCGTGTTTGGCGAACAAACCGTGGTCCGTCACCAAGGCTGTTTTTACACCATGTGCAGCGCCACCAAGAATGTCTGTGTGTAAGGTATCGCCAACCATTAAAATACGTTGCTTAGGAATGCTTTCTAGGCCCGCACAGGCTAATTGATATATGTTTGAGAAGGGCTTGCCGAAAAAATGCAAGGTTACTCCATTAATGGGGCTCAGTTGGTGGGCAAAATATCCAGGTTCTAAACTGAAGCGATGTTCGTTGGGGGCCACCAAGTCTGGATTTCCCACCCATACTGGACGAGGGTTTTGGAGGAGACTCTGCATTAATAAGCATTGCTGGTGTTCAGTCCAACAGGACGCGCCCAATAATATAAACCCGCTGACCTTATCGAATAGCTTAATATCGTTCGCTAAGGCGATACTATCTATGGGTAAGGTATCTAGCTGTGAATCGGGCCTGGCCATGACGCCCCAAAGAGTCGTGTCTTGTGCCAGAGGAAAAGACTCGGTAAGCCCGCGGCACAATGCATCTCGGCTAGCGACTATATTCTCTAAAGCAAACTTAAAGCCCAGTTGTTTGAGTTTTATCTGAGTTTCATTGGCGGGTAGGCTCGCACCATTAGTTAATACCATCACCCGTTTACCGGCTGATTGAAGAGTATGCACTGCTGCAGGCGCACTCTTAATGGCTGTCTGACCAAGGTTTAGCACGCCAAAGGCATCCAGTAAAAACACGTCAAAATCTTTTGCCAAATCAGCCAAGCCGTCAACCCATATACTCTTCTTAGGGAAATTCGCTGTGGGCAGGGTGTGTCGAATGGCCTCATAGCGCTCAAAAGCCCATTGGGAGGTAACTTCAATTTTTTCTAAATAGGTTTTCATTACAGAAAATCAACTGCCTTGGTGTTTTAAAAGGGCTTTAATATCAGCCAGTTCGTTGCGTAAGTCAGACATGGAGGGTTCTCCGTCTGCCAAACGCTCTGCTGCGTTCTCATTTTCCATGACGTTCACAACAATGCCAATAACCATATTTAAAAACGCAAACGTAGTGAGAAAAATAAAGCTTAAGAAATACACCCAAGCGTAGCCATATATGGTCATTACTTCGTACATAACGTCGGTCCAGTCTTCAAAAGTCATGACCCTAAACAGCGTCAGCATCGAGATGGAAATGTCGCCCCACAAAACTGAATTGATGCTACTAAAAAAAGTCGTACCGACCGCGGCGTAGATATAAAAAATGATGAACATCAGCATGAGTATGTACCCCAACTGAGGCAGTGCCTTGATCAGCGAATTAAGCAATATTCGGAGTTCTGGCACGACAGAAATCATACGCAATACTCGGAAAATACGTATTAGTCGACCTACTAAAGCTAACTCACTATCTTCTATAGGGATTAGGCTTACCACAACAATGATGGTGTCGAAAAGATTCCAGCCGTTAAAAAAGAACCTACTTTTATTTGGGTCGCCAGTAAATCGGATACTAATTTCAATTAAGAAAAATACTGTAATGCCGATGTCTAGGAAACCTATGACGCTGATCAGCCCAGGGGGCATGGAATAGGTTTTAGCGCCAATGACAAGTGCCGACAGCAGGATGATGCTGACTACAAACAACTCAAATATTTTATTAGATCGTAAGGTGAATAAACGAGTTTGTAAACGGGATAAAAGCATGAATGTAGGCTCAATTTTTAGAGTAAATAGTTGGGTATTATGAACTGTAACGTGCGCTAATTAGGCCGCCAAGTATGATGAAAGTAAGCGCTACTACGGAACTGGTTGCCATTACAGCGGTGCCAGATAGCCCTGCTCCTATTGAACAGCCACTGGCAAGCACTGAGCCTACACCCATGAGTGTTCCTGCAAATACGTAACGCCCCATAGGGAACTCTGGGGTAAAGCTTCGTAGGTTAAAATCTTGTCTCACTAAGGTCACCATAACAGCACCGACCAAGCAGCCTATGAGAAGGCCTGTGCCGAGTCGTATAAATGGAGCATCTAACGAGATAACACTGATTAAACTTTGTGCTGCGGGTGCGCTAAAGGTAATGCTTTGCGGTAACATTGCATTAAAGCTGTGATAAGCAAAAAAGCTGGTTGCGTACCAGCCCAGTGCCACAGCAAGGCCGACGATGGTGGCCCCCAGTAATTGTGCCCAAGCGCGCCTTCTAATGAGAGCAACTGCACAGATGGCAGCAATGATTGCACCGATGAGCAAATAATGTGATTGCGATAAAGGCAGCCATTCATGGAGTTGGCTGGCTGGCTGATTTAGTCGCCATAGGTCCTGCACATTCTCTCTAAATGTCACCAGTTGGCCGCCATAAGTGAGTTGTGCCGACAGGGCGAAAGCGACCAGAGTGAGCAGTGACCTTAAGTTACCGCTGGCAAGCTGTATAATTTGCCGTGAGGCACAGCCACGGCTCAGCATCATACCAAAGCCAAACATCAATCCACCAATAATGGGACCGCTGAGGCTGGCCTCTGCAGTAATAACCTGTGCTTCGCTAATATCACCAGCGTCTCCTTGCAACAGTAACTGGGTGCACACAATGGCAACTCCTAAGCCACATAGCCAAGTATAGCTAGCACTGCTGAATTTTTTCAGGGATACATCCAGCACCAATTTGCGCAGGCAAAAGTTGCTAATAGTAGCGCCCAAGCCGAAGGCTAAGCCCATCACTAGGCCTAGGAATAACTGTAAAGGCTGGATGCCAATATCAGTGATGAGTTGTTCGTAATCCATAGGCGGTTAAGTCATGTAATAATGTTAGCGAATTATAGGTCGTCTTAGAGCAAAAATCACGTCACTTAGGCTTTAAAGGGGTGGCTATGGTCGCACATAAATATATCCTCTTTGTTGTAAGGCCACGATGGCAGGCAGCCCCGCTTGCACAATGTCTTCTTCTACAACCTCATACAGTGCCGCCCGTGTAAGCTGGTATGCTGATAAAGTATTACCACAGATTAAAAACTGCACATTCTGAAAGCGCAGGCTATCTAGGGCTATTTGCTTATCGAGGTCGTTGTTGGCCTCAATAAAATACTCCAATGCCGGGCCGTGCACTACAACCTTTAAATCAATGGCGTCTTCACCTACGGCGTCAAGGTGATTGGTCATGTTGTTAAAAGTAGCGTTGATTCGGCTTGTTTCACCGTAGTTGACATGGTAGACCACTTTTTGAGGTTCATAGTCCTGTGCCAAAGCACACATAGTAACTAGGCAGGAGAAAATTAAGCATAATAAATTTTTGTAATGACACATTGGCATGACCACCTTAATTAACACTCACAGCATAAGGTAACATAGAAGGCAGGCATCCTTTTTTTTGATTTTTAATATAAATTTATTATATAAACTTATGCTTTTTAGTTTATTTTGGAATATGCTACTTTAGTGTCTTGTAATGTTTGACCAAGATTCCGTATGATAGTCAGATTGAAACGCTCGATAAAAGTTACCTATGGCCACTCCAAGTACCCAACAACTGCTGCAAACTATGCAGGGTGCAAGTGAACACTTAAGCACCAATGACCGGCGTGATTTTTTACGCCGTGGGGTGAGCTATGTGGCTGGAGCTGCTGCGGTAGGTGGCGCTACACTGGCCTCGGCCACAGGTTTAACTAGTAACTTGCCACCCAATGAGCCCCAATGGGGCCGACAACTAGGCACTGGGGTGGTGGAAAATCCATACGGGCTGCCCTCACGTCATGAGTCACAGGTTGTTCGGCGTACTGTGCCTTGGTTAACGGCTGAGTCCATCTCATCTATTAGCATGAGCCCACTTCAAGACCTTAAGGGCATTATTACACCTAACGGTTTGGTGTTTGAACGTTACCATGCGGGTGTGCCCGACATTAACCCAGACGAACACCGTTTGATGATCCATGGTTTAGTGGACAACCCATTAATTTTCACCATGGAAGATCTGATGCGTTTTCCATCAGTGTCGGAAATTAAATTTATTGAGTGCCCAGCTAATGGAGGCATGGAATGGCGTGGTCCACAAATGGAAGCGTTGCAGTTCACCCACGGCATGTTGAGTTGTTGTGAATGGACAGGGGTACCTTTAAAGGTACTGTTAGATGCTGCAGGTGTGCAGACTGCAGGCAAGTGGATATTAGCAGAAGGGGCAGACGGTGCTCATATGAGCCGCTCTATTCCAATGGAAAAAATTCTAGACGATACCTTAGTTGTTTATGCTCAAAATGGTGAAATGTTGCGGCCAGAGCAAGGCTATCCTTTGCGCCTATTAAACCCTGGTTGGGAAGGCAACACCTCCATTAAATGGTTGCGCCGTATCGAAGTAGGTGACCAACCTTGGCATCACCGCGAAGAAACCTCTAAATATACTGACCTGATGGCAGATGGCCGTGCTCGCCGTTTTACCTTTGTGCAAGAGTGTAATTCTGTAATTACTAGCCCTTGCCCAGAGAACCCGATTGTCCGCAAAGGCTTCTTAGAGGTTGAAGGCTTAGCGTGGACTGGCCGTGGCACAATTAAAGGTGTAGATATATCCTTTGATGGTGGTGTTTCGTGGCGTCCTGCGCAGCTTAAGGGTTTGGTGCTCGATAAAGCGCTGACTCGGTTTAGTCTCAGCACCCAGTGGCAAGGAGAACCATGGCTAATTCAAAGCCGAGCTTATGACGATACAGGCTACGTCCAACCTACCTTAGCTCAACTAAGAGAGCAACGTGGTGTAAATTCTATTTATCACAAAAACTCCATTCATACCTGGCAAGTAGCTCCGACTGGCGAGGTGAAAAATGTTCAGATTACCTAAATCTGCCCTAGCCCTAGCCCTGTTTGCCTGTGCTGCGGTGGGGGCATCTAACTCCCAAGACTACCAAATTGGCACAGCAGCAACTGCAGTTGAAATAGCAGGCTGGGATATTGATATTCGTGCAGACGGCAAAGGTCTGCCTGTCGGTAGTGGTAATGCAATCAATGGTGAAGAAAGTTACGAAATATTTTGTGCGTCGTGTCATGGCGTATTCGGTGAGGGAGAAGGCCGTTGGCCGGTTTTGGCTGGTGGTGAAGGAACATTGGCTGATGATCGCCCAGTTAAGACCGTAGGTAGCTATTGGCCCTATGCCAGCACCTTGTTTGACTATATTCGTCGGGCTATGCCGTTCACAGCACCGATGAGCTTAGATGATCAGCAGGTTTATGACATTACTGCGTATGTGCTCTACTTGAACGATTTGATCGGAGAAGACTTTGAGCTGTCGCAAGATAATTTGGCCCAGATAAAAATGCCTAATCAAGACGGTTTCTTCGTGGACAATCGCCCAGACGTGAGCAATCCCCGTTGTATGGCTGATTGTGCAGATCCAGCCAGCCTAATGATCCAAAGCTCCTTATCAGGGATTACACCGATTGGTCATTTTGTTGAAGGGGCCGATGCGCCTGCGTCAAGCCACTCGGGCCAACACGACCTAGAAGCCAGTAAAGAAGCTGAGCGGAAGGCGGCTATTACGGGTGAACAATTGGTTTCATCAGTTGCCCAGAAAAATGCTGTGATGAGTGCGGAAGCTATCGCTGGCGAAGCAACCTATAAGGTGGCTTGTGGCGTTTGCCACGATAGTGGCTTAGCGGGTGCACCTAAGTTAGCAGATACTGATGCCTGGTTAACAAGGCTTCAGCAAGGCAAAGAAATACTTACCATTCATGCGTTAGAGGGGTATGCTGGTGCTAAAGGGTATATGCCAGCCAAAGGCGGTAGGGCAGATTTATCAGATGAAGCAGTGACCAATGCGGTCCTATTTATGGTGGAATCTCAACAATAAGTTATGGTGGAATCTCAACAATAATGTTTAGCTTTCATGAAGACAAAAACGAGGAAAAACTAATGCGCAAAAGTATAATAAAGCACGCGTTACTCGGTTTGGTGTTGGTCGGAGCGTCTTCAATGACGTTGGCAGCTGCCTCTGCCGATCAAATAGCCAAAGGTAAAGCACTTTATCTAAATAAGAAAAAGGGTAACTGTATAGCCTGTCACATGATTCCTGATGCAGATGCTAAGCTGCCAGGAAATCAAGGCCCGCCGTTAGTGGCAATGAAAGCACGCTTTCCAGACCCAAAGGTACTTAGGGCTCAGATTTGGGATCCCACTGTAAAAAGCCCTTCGACTATCATGCCTCCATTTGGTCGCCATTGGATTTTATCTGAAGATGAAATCGATGATATTGTGGCTTACTTGTACCAGTATTAAATTATATTTCAGTGCCATTAAATTAAAAATGGCAAAGGACTAAACTAATGATGAATCGAAGAAGTGTTTTAAAGGCAGTATTTACTGGGGGCTTAGTTGCTGGTATGGGTGTGCTAATGCCACGCATAGCCATGGCTGCTTGGTCTAAAGCAGCATTTGAGGCTGAGACGCAAGACATGGCAATGGGCGCTTTATATGAAGCAAACCCAAGTGCCAGCGCTGACGTCACATTAAAAGCGCCTGATATCGCTGAAAATGGTGCAGTGGTGCCTATCAGTGTGAAAAGCAGTTTGTCAGGTGTGACTAGTATTGCCATATTTGTGGCTGGTAACCCGCTACCATTGGCTGCTCAGTTCACCATCCCTGAAGGTACCTTGGCCAATGTGTCTTGCCGTATCCGTATGGGTAAAACCTCCGATGTAACCGCAGTGGTCACGACGGCTGGTGGTGCATTCAGTGCTTCTAAAGAAGTAAAAGTAACAATCGGCGGCTGCGGCGGCTAACGGCGAACTAGGAGAAATTATCATGGCAAAAGGTATTTTACGCGCCAAAGCAAAAGCCAAAGGCGACAATACATTAGTTAAAATCATGGCTAAGCATGCTATGGAAACAGGTAACCGCAAAGATAAAAGTGGTAAAAAAATTCCTGCTAAATACATTCAAACCCTGAGCGTTGCGCATAACGGAAAAACTGTTATGGAAGCCAATATGGGTCCTGCCGTTTCTAAGAACCCATACATGGCATTCACCTTTGTTGGTGGTGCTAAAGGCGACGAACTGCAAATGACATGGACGGAAAACACCGGCTCTACAGCCACAGAAACCGCCAAAATCAAGTAGCCGGTAACGGCGACTCTATAGCAAGAGGCATCAGATATGAAAATAATAAAATCACTGTTAGCCAGCGCATCCCTAGCGCTTGTGGCCAGTATCAGCCAAGCAGCAACCAGCGGTAATACATTGGCAACGGTTGATCCAGAAGCGGATCGTTCAGCAATGCAAAGTTACTTTCAAAAGCGCTTTCCACAAGTAGCTTTAAGTGACTACGTCAATGGCATTTATGCCCTTGATGCGCCATCGCGCGAGCAGTGGCAAGACATAGAAGAGTTCCCTCCTTACGAGTTTGATATCGAAGCAGGTGAAGCTCTATTTAATAAAACGTTTGCTAATGGCAAATCTTACGCTGATTGCTTCGCTAATGGCGGCATTGGCATTCGCCAAAATTTTCCCCGTTGGGATGCATCTCAAGGCAAAGTTGTGACC
>Ga0209709_10000043_pt1 | contig 107566 bp, 115 predicted proteins | sample ArcticOcean_MG_C_2_FD_187435 | JGI IMG/M metagenome (GOLD analysis project Ga0209709, IMG submission 187435) | Marine microbial communities from western Arctic Ocean - ArcticOcean_MG_CB4_136 (SPAdes) (version 2) | ecosystem: Environmental > Aquatic > Marine > Oceanic | place: Arctic Ocean...
ACGCTCAATTTAACTCACTATGAAAAGCATGATAAGTTTCTTGAGGGAACTGGAAGCATGGTAATGGATCATAACAATCGAATAATTTATGCCTGCCGGTCATCCAGAACTAATTTAGAGGTAGTGTCAGATCTTTCTAAAAAATTAAATTACTCTACGATTACGTTTGATGCAACCGATCGTTTTGGCGACCCTATCTATCATACAAATGTCATGATGAGCGTTGGTAATAAATTGGCAATTATTTGTCTGGATACCATTAATTTGATTGAAGAAAAAAATAGTTTGCTGAAAAGTTTAAAGGCAAATAATACTGAGGTATTGTTACTTTCCATTCCTCAAATGGAAGCATTTGCTGGAAATATGCTGGCATTAGAATCATCGAGTGGTGAACCACTACTGGTAATGTCAGAACAAGCCAAAGAGTCATTAGATGAGAAACAAATTATCTGTATTGAGAAGTACGCAAAAATTATATCGGCGCCATTAAATAGCATTGAAGCTTCGGCTGGTGGGAGTGCTCGTTGCATGCTGGCTGAAATTTATCTACCTAAAAAAGAGAATGTAAAATGAATAAAATTCGAAACAACATACTCATGTGCCCGCCAGATTATTTTTCTGTAGATTATATTATTAATCCATGGATGGCTGGGCAAGAAGGTGCTCCAGACCGTGAGAAAGCTCATCATCAATGGGGTATGTTGAGAGATGAAATTGCAAAATATGCTGATATCAGCATTGTTGATCCACAGCCAGATTTACCTGATATGGTATTTACCGCTAATGCAGGAGTGGTATTAGGGAATAAAGCTATTGCAAGTCATTTTATGCCGCATGAGCGTCGTCCAGAAGAAGCTCATTTTAAGTCATGGTTTTCACAGAATGATTTTGAATTATTGGATTTAGATGAAAAAATTGGGTTTGAAGGTGCTGGTGATTGTCTGTTTGATCGAGGCGGCCCATGGCTATGGACTGGTCATGGATTTCGAACAGAAATCGAGGTCCATAGTGAGATAGGTTCATATTTTAATGTTGAAGTTGTCCCATTACACTTGGTCGATTCAAGGTTCTATCATATTGATACCTGCTTTTGTCCGCTTGAAGGGGGGTTTGTAATGTATCATCCACCTGCATTTGATTTTGATTCACGGATAGCCATAGAATCTCGTATTCCACCTCATAAGCGTATTATCGTTGACACTGAGGATGCTGGGAATTTTGCCTGTAATGCAGTTAATATTGATAACAAAATCATAGTTAATTCGGCCTCTTCTCACCTAAAGAAAGATTTAAGTGAATGCGGATTTGAGGTCACCGAAGTTGATCTTTCTGAATTTTTAAAAGCTGGGGGCTCTGCAAAATGCCTGACCCTAAAGTTGGTTGATGGCGTCTTTGAAATTATGGAGTAATTGACGTTTGAATTATTTATCCAATCCACGTATCCGTCTATTTATTGGCGCTTTCATGATTAGCTTTTCCCCAGTATTTGTCAGTCTAGTCAATGTATCACCCACAATCAGTGGCTTTTATCGTGTTTTCTTTGGCGGCTTGGTATTGACGATTGTTATTATAGCTTCAGGACGAAGATTCGAATTCACTCGAAGTATCTGGATGACACTGATTTTTTCTGCGCTTTTTTTTACTGCAGATTTATGGTTTTGGCATCGAAGTATTTTATATATAGGCCCCGGCCTATCCACCTTGATTGCCAATATGCAAGTATTTTTCATGATGGCTGCGGGTATTATTTTATTCAAGCAGCGTCCTACTATAACTCAATTGTTTGCGATACCGATTGCAGTTTTGGGTTTAGTGGTGATAGTTGGAATCGATTGGAATGGTTTGGATTCTGATTATCGTTTAGGCATAATTTTTGGTTTTCTAACAGCAATAACTTATACCGGGTATATGTTATTTATGCGTCAGGCGCAAATAAATTCAGTTTATAAATTGCCTATTCGAGAAATCGCAGTCATGTCAATTCTGGTCTCGCTGTTTCTTGCTTTGGTTGCTGTAATTGAAGGCGAATCCCTAGCTATACCTACTTCTTCTGATTTACTATTATTACTTACTTATGGGATTTGTTCTCATGCTGCTGGATTGATCTTAATTGCTAGTTCTTTAACTAAAGTCAGTACGGCTGAAGTAGGTATTGTCCTATTGCTTCAGCCATCTTTGAGTTTTATTTGGGATATTTTATTCTTTAATCGTTCCATTGTATTAATTGAATCATTGGGTGTATTGATGGTTTTATTTGCAATTTATTTGGGCTCAAAACGAACAATATAGTTATCAATTTCGTTGAAATTACTCGCTAAGTGTACTTAATGTTACACTTTCGCAATTATTAAAAAAGGTATATTGTGTTTGAATTAGGCATTAAATTTTTAGCGAGTTATTTTTTAGGCTCTATTATGGGTGCTCTCACTATGGGCAAACTAAAGGGTAATGTTGACATTCGGGAGATGGGGAGTGGGAATGCTGGAGGAACCAATGCCCTCAGAACTCAAGGTAAATTGTTTGCACTAGGTGTGGTTGTTATCGACGTGGGAAAAGGAGTAATTGCCACCTTATTTATTCCACAATGGATCTTACCAATAGCCATCCAGGAACCTCAAATATCCAATGATATATTGGTCTTATGCTGTGCTTTCGCAGCCGTCATGGGTCATGTTTGGCCTCTGTGGCATCAATTTAAAGGCGGTAAAGGAGCGGCAACTTTAGTGGGAACATTGTTAGTTATCTCGCCTATTCTTGTCCTAGTTATGTTGATTGCATTTGCCGTGGTATTGGTTCTCTTTGGCTTTGTTGGTCTGGCCACCATGACTTCAGTTTTGATGGTTTCACTCTATTTGCTTTGGATTGGTACTGGATTTATTGAACCATTACTATTTTATACAACAACCATGGCTTTATATTTAATTTATACGCATCGATCCAACATAAAAAGAATGCTTGCCGGCGATGAATCAAGAAATAAAAAAGTCATGATTTTCTCAAGGAAGTAATTTTTTATTATGAATGATCTTAGTATTGAAGATATTCATAATCTTATGGATTTGCATGAAATAGCCGGTTCATTAGATATTGAGATTGTAGATGAAATAGACTCAACGAATAATTACTTAAAAAAATCGCATACCATTAAAGATCAATCGATTAAGATCATCATCGCTAAAAAACAAACCACCGGTCGCGGGCAGCATGATAAGAAATGGATCTCAGAATACGATGCTGGCCTTTGGATGTCAGTCGCACTTGATATTAAAAATAAATACAATCCTGCCGCTATACCTTTAGTTGCAGGAGCTGCTATCGCTAATGAATTGAGTTCGTTGGGAGCCAAGCAGATAGGTTTAAAATGGCCAAATGATTTGATTTACGAAAATCAAAAATTAGGCGGTATTTTAGTAGAGTCAGTACCACAGAAAAATAATCTCCGGCGTATTATTATTGGTCTTGGTATAAATACTAGATTACCTAAATCAGTAGAAAAGATAATCTGTTCAAATTTTAATCCAATCGCATTAGAATCTATAATCAAAGAAACTGTACCGATAAATATGCTCTGCGCTAACATTATAAAATCTTTGAATCGTTCGATAAGGCAATTTGAAAGGAATGGGTTTTCTAGCTTCATAAAAGAATGGGTAAAATTTGATATATTGGTTGGTAGGCAGATAATAGTTGAAAACTCTTCGGGTAGCATTGAAGGAAATGCTCATGGAATTAGCGCTGAGGGTGCTTTGCTATTGTCTAATGAGGATGGTATACATCAAATCATTTCAGGTTCAGTGAGATGTATTAACAATGAGACGATGTTATGAGAACGACAAGAACTTTATTATTTGATATTGGCAATACCTTTATTAAATGGGGATTACTTGAAGAGCGAAAGCTGGTTGATTTAGGTTGTATTCGAAATGAAGATTTCCTCGCTAAAGAATGTGATGTATTAATAAAGTTGATTCCAACTGGTGCTGGAAGAGTAATAGCATGTAGTGTTGCACCTAAAAATATTAATACAAAACTAACAGCCTTAATTTCGAATAATTATGATTGCTTGATTGAGTATGTTCGCAGTGAATCGATGGCATATGGCATTAAATTTGGCTATGCGGATGCATCGCAATTGGGTGTCGATAGATGGGTTGCGATGATAGCTGCGCACACTCATTTTTCTGGTGATATTACAGTTATTGACCTTGGTACCGCCGTTACTATCGATACTTTAGATGAGTATGGCAATCATATTGGTGGTCAAATATTACCTGGATTGCAGCTTATGCTGAGTTCTTTAGATAAAAAAACAGATCGAATTACTTTGCCTTTAATTAGTAATGACCTTACTAACATAAAAAATAATCTATGGGCTGATAATACCGACGATGCTATTGTTTTTGGTGGTTGCAATGCTATATGTGGCGCGATTGAACGAGCAATTATTTACCTCCAGGAAAACGGGTATTCATCAACAATTATTTTAACCGGTGGCGATGCTCTGGTATTTAAGAATTTAATGAACAAGGAATATACGCACAGACCAAATTTGGTACTTGAGGGTCTGGCAGTCATTGCAAACAGTTAAGTTAGACTTTTTAGAGTCCTTTTGAGTGATAGCTTTCAGCTATCCTTTCTATAGCAACCAGATAAGCCGCTAGCCTTAAATCATTCACATCGTCACGCTCATACCAAACTTTTCTTATTGACTGATAAGCATTAACCATGGTGTCATCAAGTCCTGAGCGGACCAATTCGATCTCACCGGCACCAGCGCTGTATTTCTCTATAAAATCTTCAGAGAGTTTTGTATTCAGGCCGCTTTCAGTCACTATTCTTCCGAGTTCTTGAACCAGCAGTTGATTGCGATTTTCTTCTTGGCGACGACGCATTCTGCCGAATCGTATGTGACTGAGATTTTTAACCCACTCAAAATAAGAAACAGTTACACCACCGGCGTTAGCGTACATATCTGGAATAATAATAGTGCCTTTTTTATTAAGGATATCATCTGCACCAGCTGTAATTGGTCCATTTGCAGCCTCAATGATAAGCGGAGCTTTTATACGCTCGACATTGCTTAAGTTAATTACACTTTCTATGGCGGCTGGAATGAGAATGTCGCAATCTTTTTCTAGGCAATGTTTTGAGTCTTCATTATATTTTCCAGCAGCACATTCAACTAAGTTGCCGTTCTCCAATAAATGTTGATGAACTTTCTCAACATCTAGACCTTGATCGTTAGAAAGGCACCCACCTCTTTCGATTATACTGGTTATGATGGCACCATCTTCTTTTGAGAGAAATAAAGCCGCATGGTAACCAACATTGCCTAGACCTTGTATTATTATGCGCTTACCTTCTAGCGTGCCTTCCAAGTTCGCTTTGGATACATCTTCGGGATGTCTAAAAAATTCTCTTAATGCATACTGGATCCCTCTTCCAGTTGCTTCGATTCGTCCGGCAATACCCCCAGCATTCAGTGGTTTTCCAGTGACACAAGCTCGACTATTGATTTCTGTGGTGTTCATTCTACTGTATTGATCTGCAATCCAGGCCATCTCTCTTTCACCGGTTCCCATATCAGGTGCGGGTACATTCTGAGAGGGGTGAATTAAATCTCTTTTCGCTAATTCATAAGCAAAGCGTCTGGTGATTGTTTCTAGTTCATTTTCTTCGTATTCTTTTGGATCTATACATAAACCACCTTTTGATCCACCAAAAGGAATTTCAACCAGCGCGCATTTGTAAGTCATTAGCGCAGCGAGAGCTTCAACTTCATCTTGATTAACGGCTTTTGAAAAACGAATACCGCCTTTGACTGGCTCTATGTGTTCTGAGTGAACAGATCGATAACCCACAAAAGTTTGAATCTTACCTTTCAACCGAACGCCAAAGCGAACCGTATAGGTGGCGTTACAGACTTTTATTTTTTCTTCAAGTCCTGGCTTGAGATCGAGTAAGCTTGAAGCTCTGTCAAACATCAAATCAACAGATTCACGAAAACTTGGTTCTATTATTTTATTCATTATTATTTATTTATTTTTATAATCTGGCTTATAATGATAGCTGTTTAATTTGTACAGTAAATCAAAAAATTAAAATAAACATTCTGATGTAAATTTTTTTTGTGTGCCGGTATAGCTCAGTTGGTAGAGCAACTGACTTGTAATCAGTAGGTCCCGAGTTCGACTCTTGGTGCCGGCACCATTTTTTTATCTCTACTAAAAAATACTATGTAGCATTATCGATGCAACATCCGCGGAGAAGAGAGCTATGAAGATTATTATTTCTGATAAAGATTTATATAAAACAGGTGCTTTCATAAATGGAGATTGGGTCAATAGTGACGATCGGTCAACATACTCTGTAAATAATCCTGCCACTGGAGAGATCATTGCTGAAGTAGCAAATTGTGGCTTCGATGAAACGACTCGCGCGATTAATGCGGCAAAGTCTGCCGGAGTCGAGTGGATTAAATTATCCGTAAAAGAGCGTGCCAGTATTCTGAGGAAATGGTTCGAATTGATGCTAGATGCACAAGAAGATTTAGCGCAAATATTAACAGCTGAACAAGGTAAACCGTTGGCAGAAGCAAGAGGAGAAATTGCTTATGGTGCTAGTTTTATAGAGTGGTTTGCCGAAGAAGGAAAGCGAGTTTATGGAGATATTATTCCTCCACCTGCAAATGACAAGCGAGTTGTAGTTATAAAACAACCAGTAGGTGTCGTCGCATGTATAACTCCATGGAATTTTCCGAATGCCATGTTGACCCGAAAAATTGCGCCAGCTTTAGCCGCGGGCTGCACTGTCGTTTGTAAACCTGCTAATGCAACTCCATTGTCGGCTCTGGCTATCACTGAATTAGCCAGTAGAGCAGGCGTCCCTCGTGGTGTTATAAATATAATTTCTGGTAAAACATCAGAAATTGGCAGGGCATTAACTTCTAACCCTATTGTACGAAAATTAACTTTTACGGGCTCGACACCCGTTGGTAAAAAATTGACAGCTGATTGTGCTAGCACAATGAAAAGAACATCTATGGAACTTGGCGGCAATGCTCCGTTTATTGTTTTTGATGATGCCGATCTTGATGCTGCAGTAGCAGGAGCGATGATATGCAAGTTTCGTAATGTAGGGCAAACATGCGTTTGCGCAAATCGTATACTGGTACAAGAAAGTATTTTTGATGAATTTTCGGCACGCTTTAAGCGGGCCACAGAAGCCTTGATAGTTGGTAATGGTGTGGATGATGGCGTTACCATAGGTCCGCTTATTACCAAGAAAGCCGCAGATGATGTTATGGCTTTTATTGATGATGCTGTGTCCAAGGGAGCCAAAGTAATTACAGGTGGTAAGAGCAGTTCTCAGGGTGAGTGTTTTATTGAGCCCACCATACTTTCTTCGGTAACTGAAGATATGCGAGTGTTCCAAGAAGAAATATTTGGACCGGTAGCGCCTTTGTTTTCATTTGAAACTGAGGAAGAAGCTATAAAGATGGCAAATGATACTGAGTATGGGCTAGCTTGTTACTTTTATTCACGTGATATTGGTCGTATTTGGAGAGTTGCTGAAGGATTAGAATACGGTATAGTAGGTATAAATGAGGGAATCATTTCAAATGAAATGGCCCCCTTTGGCGGTGTTAAAGAATCAGGGCAAGGACGTGAAGGTTCAAAATATGGTCTGGATGATTATTTAGAGATTAAATATTTGTGCATGGGAGGTCTAGAGACATAGTCTCTTAGAAGTTATGGTAATTACTCATTACGTCTTAATGGATTCAATTATGGGTCAACTGCTTCTGGCAGGAGATGAAAAAGGATTGAGTCTAATCGATTTTCCTGATAAAAATGGAACTCATCAACCTGATTCTGGCTGGCTTTGGTCGGATAAATATTTTTCTGAGGCGATTTTTCAGTTAAAATTATACTTTGATGGAAAATTAAAGAAATTTTCTATTCCAACCCATCTTTCTGGTACAAAATTTCAAATTGATGTAGTCAAAGAGCTTGAGAATATACCTTATGGGCGAACATGTTCTTATGCCGATATTGCAAATAAGATAGGTCATCCAAAAGCTTATCGTGCGGTTGGCAGCGCCAATGGCAACAATTCTTTACCTATCATTTATCCTTGCCATCGTGTAATAGCAAGTAACGGAGGGTTGGGTGGCTATAGTGGTGGATTGCAATTAAAGTCAACTTTATTGGAGCTAGAAGCTAGGAATTGAATGTGCAGTCAGAATCTAGTGTTTTCTAGTTTTTTGATTTTATCAGATGGTTGAATGTTATCTATCAGATGATTATCGTCCTGGAGGGTGCCTGTTTGCATTGTAATGGGAAGGACGCCAGCCCATACACGCAGCTCGTAATCTTCAATCTCATCCTCTATAGGTCCTGATGAAATCTTTGCTGAAGCATCTGCAATTTTTAATTTGATCACACCGGTCATTTTAACTTCATTTAAATGAGAATCCCTGACCTCAGTCCATCTCCCAGGCATAGTGTGATCACTAATAATTTTCATTGCTGATAATTTCTTTTCATTGTCTAGTATAATTTTTGGCGAGCCAAAAACTGTTACTGAGCGATATTGCATGGATGAATTAAAGGTAGACCTTGCAAATACAATTCCGTCTAGCAAAGTAACATTAAGCGAAGCTCGGTTTGTTTTTTCAAGCAAGCGTATAATTCTTGCTTTTCTTGCTCCATGTAAAAAGATTGTGTCACCTTTTCTTCCGTAAATCATTGGCACAACCACTGGTCCATCATCTTGATTAAAAGCAACATGAGCAACTAAACCAGCATCCAATATGCTGTAGACAGTTTTTTTATTATAGGTAGATTTTTCTCGAAGTTGTTTAACTTTATTAGCTTTCTTTATTTCATAATTGATTGACATAGTTGATTAATTCAGAAAATAGGGTGCTAAAGTCATTGAGACGATAGAGACAATAACAATACCGATGAGGTTAAGCGCAAGTCCTGCCCGGATCATTTTTGGTATACTTAATAAGCCAGAACCAAAGACAATTGCATTGGGCGGAGTAGCGACAGGAAGCATAAATGCGCAGCTTGCAGCCAAGGTAACTGGCGCAGCGAGCATAATAGGGTTAACCCCCATTTCTAGGGCGATGGCCCCAATAACAGGCAAGAAAGTCGCCGTTGTTGCTATGTTACTAGTAAGTTCCGTTAAGAAGATGATCATTACAGCGATAAGTACGATCAGGAGAGTGACTGGAAGGTTACCCACTGCAGAAAGATTAGAACCTAACCATCCTGCTAAACCAGAATTACTGACCGCAGATGCAAGTGATAAACCGCCCCCAAAGAGTAATAATATACTCCAGGGTAGTTTTTCTAAATACACCCAGCGCAGCAATAGAGGATCATTTTTATCACCACTAGGCATAATAAAAAGTGCGATAGCACCAGCCATAGCAATACTTGAGTCATCTAGCGCCGATAAGCCTGGAATACTTGTTAACAATGGCCGACTTATCCATGCAGCAGCTAAAAATAAGAAAATAATACCGACTCTAATTTCAGGTTTTGTTATCGGACCTAGCTCATCTTTCATTTGTTTTAGTGCGCTTCTTCCGGCGTTATTTGTATTGAAATCTACTTTGAATACCCAACGAGTTAAGGATAGCCAGGCGAGTGGCGCCATCACAACACTGAGAGGTACTCCGACTAGCATCCATTTTGAAAAACTTAATTCCGTGTCATAAGTTTCAAGCATAAATGCTGCCAGCATCGCATTTGGTGCAGTACCGACTAGCGTTGACATTCCTCCTATCGAAGAAGCATAGGCTACTCCGAGCAACATGGCATATTGAAAATCTTGTTTTTGTTTATCATTCAGGTGCTTAACAGAACTGTGTATTACAGTAATTACGGAGATCGCAATAGGCAGCAACATCATGGTTGTTGAGGTATTCATCACCCACATACTTAAAAGTGCGCTGACGATCATAAAGCCACCCACTAAAGATCTTCCATTACCTCCAACATATTGAAGGATCGTAAGTGCTATCCGGCGATGGAGATTCCATCGTTGCATTGCAAAGGCGACGATAAAACCGCCTAAAAAAAGATAAATCACTTTATTTGCAAATGGAGTGGCAGTGTCTTGTATTGAGGCAATTCCTAAGAGAGGAAAAAAGACGAGTGGTAGTAACGCTGTGATTGCAATAGGTATAGCTTCCGTGGCCCACCATATTGCCATCAAAACACCCATTGCCGCTACTCTCCATGCCTGAATTGATAGTTCTTCTGGGGGCTGAGTGAGCATCATGGCTATAGCAATAATAGGGCCTAAAAATAAACCAATTAATTGATGTAAATCACGTTGTTGACTTTTCATTGCGTCCAAAAATACTTATCCTATGATATCGAATATTGTTTTGAGATTACCTGCCAACAAGTTTTGTGATGGCATTACCCAGTTTCATAATTTTTTGTAGAGTGGCATTTGATACTGATTTAATTTTTTCATACCAATTATTTATCGAATTAACGAAAGAGAGCATATTATGTATTCGTTCTCTAGTGATTTGATGCGCTTCATTTTCTTTTTCTATCTCAATTGAGCACGCATTAAGCATGATTAATGTAGGGCTTAATTCTTTTTGCTTTCTTTGTTCAATAATAACTCGAAACAATTCCCATACATCATGAATAGATTCGAAGTAATCATCTCGATCACCAGCAATATGCGTCATTTTTACGACGCCGTAATTTTGTAATTCTCTTAAGCTTGTACTGACATGCGATTGGGCGACCGACAGTAAATTAGAAATTTCTTTTGTACTTAATGGATTTGGTGATAAATAGAGTAACGCCTGTATTTGTGCGACTGTTCGGTTTGTCCCCCAACGAAGTCCCATTTCACCCCAATGATGAATATATTTTTCTATGACAGGTGTAATCTTCATTAAGTCACTCTCATTTAACCGGTAGATATTTATTATTATAAACGTTCAAAAACTAAAAATATCATAACAGCCAAGTTAAGTATTTTATTTATTTATTACAAGCAATAATTATTCTATGCGGTGCTGGAAAACCTTCGATCGTGAGTTTTTTGTTATCTGGATCTAACGCATTCGATAGGGAGTGTGATGTCATCCATTCAGTACTTCTTTGTTCATCCGTTGACGTTATTTCGATGCGCCCTTTTTTGATATTTTTAAAACCAGTTAATTTTAACCAAGAATATAATTCTTTTATATTGGGAAGATGCCAAACATTTGGCATTTGAGCGTACCGACCATTTTCATTTCTGAAATAGGTATCGTTTCCAGGGAAAATAATGGTTTCGAGAATCAATTCGCCATTCTTTTTTAAAGCGCCGTATAATTGATTTAAATGTTCCAGAGGAGATCTTTGGTGATAAAGAACACCCATCGAAAATGCAGTATCGAAAATTGGCATGTTGCATGGAAGCTCTTCAAACTTTAGAGGCAATAAAAAAACAGGAACTGACCGCATGAAATGCGTGATAGCCTTGAATTGCATCATAAATAACATTGAAGGATCGATACCAATTACTGATTTAGCCCCATCACCCAGCATTCTGAGTGAGTAATAGCCATTGCCACATCCAACATCGAGTATCATTTTTCCTTCAAGAGGTTTGACCATTTCTTTGATTCGATCCCACTTCATATTTGATTGCCATTCTGAATTTATAAAAATATCATCAATGAGGAATGGACCTTTTCTCCATGGGCTTAATTCTTTTAGAGCTTTTCTTGTGATCTCTTTTTCTTTTGACGTTAGGTTGATTGTTTTATTTGAAATAACTGCCGTATCTAAGTTGAAAAGCTGCTTTTTAATATTGGGGAGTTGTTTCAGAGAATGACTCCACCTTGTTTGATTTCCATTTGAGGTGGTTTTTATTTTTAGATTAACGATCTCATCAATCTCTCTAGCCCACATCAGATTATTATGTTTCTCTTGTGATAAGAAAAATTTCTCTAAATTAGGCATCTTTATTTTATAGCTATATAAGATACAAAATTAAAATGCTGCAACCATAGATCAAAATTTTTAAAGCCAGCTTTTTTTAATCTAAGTTCATGGGTATCTTTATTATCACAAATTAATACCTCTTCAATGGCTTTTCTTTTCTGGCTAATTTCAAGACGACTATATGAATTTTTATACTTGAAGTCATGATGAAGATTAATTAATTGTTCTCTTATTAATTTATTTTTGTTGGTTATTTTTTCGGACAAAAGAAACAAACCTCCATCCTTAAGTCCATTATAAATTTTATTCAAAATAAGTTGCCGCTGATTTTTTTCTAAAAATTGCAATGTATAGTTCATAACCACAATTGAGGCGTTGTTAATTTCAATATTAAGAATGTCATCATTGATAATTTCTATGGAGGCATTAGTGATTTTATTACGTAAATTTTTTTTACATTTACTTACCATTGCCTCTGACTTATCTATAGCAAAAATAGTACACCCATCAACATTAATACCCTTTTCGATGGCCAGCGATGCTTCACCCAGGGAGCATCCAAGGTCATAGCAATTACTATTAGGTTGTATGTATTGTTTAGTTAGGAATTCAAGAGTCTCAATTGTAGATAAGTAACTTGGGATAGAGCGATGCAGCATATCCTCGAATACATCAGCAACTTCTTCATTGAACTCAAATTGATCTATATTTTTGTTTTCTTTGGAGAAAATTTTATCTTTGTTCATATAAGGCTTTTACTTCATCTCTATAGTAAAGTTACAAAAGAATATCTTTATTTGAATAACTCGGTAACTGTGAATGTTAGATAGCCATCAAAAGAAAGTATACAAAAAACTTGGAATTCCAATAGATTATGGTTTTGAGAGGGGTCTACCATTTTTTCATGATGAAGATGAGTTAGTAAATGTTGAGCTAAATTTATTTGGTAAACCTCAAAAATTATCCAAATCAACCTCCATAAATTGGGAGAATCTGGTGGTTTCAGCTAAAAAACAGGGTATTTCATTATTGATGGTTTCAGGTTATAGAAGCTTTAATTATCAGGCTCAATTAATACAAAATAAGCTAGATAAAGGTATAAATATAAAAGACATCTTAAAAGTTAATGCCCCTCCTGGTTTCAGCGAACATCATGGAGGTATGGCAATAGATATAGCTACAATTGGTGTGCCGCCATTGATAGAGGCGTTTGATTCTTCACCGGCTTTTTTATGGCTTGAAGAAAATGCCATAGATTTTAAATTTTCAATGCCTTATACCAAGTGCAATTCATTTGGTTTTATATACGAACCTTGGCATTGGTCTTGTAATGAATGATTTTATAAAGATGGTCTTATTTATTTTATTTCATATTTGTGAGATAAAATAAATTCATGTATTGGTATTGACTCTTAGGCCATACGATTAGACAATAGCCGGCTTGTCCTCGCGGAGGGGTACTCAAGCGGTCAACGAGGGCAGACTGTAAATCTGCTGGCTATGCCTACGTAGGTTCGAGTCCTACCCCCTCCACCAAAAGGCTCAATGTGAGCCTGAGTGACAGTAGAGTTATAGGTTTATTGGTGATGAATAAGAATTATTTTAATCACCAATAAAGTATGAATGAGGATCTGATAAATAGATAAATGATGCAAATTGTAATTATAAATAAATAAAATAAATTTTTAGTTTTTGCGCATTTTCTTTGGAGTACCACACAATATTTGATAATTAAGATTTAAAAGTAACGGGTTGCGGGTGTAGTTCAAAGGTAGAACCTCAGCCTTCCAAGCTGATGATGTGGGTTCGATTCCCATCACCCGCTCCAACATAAGGGAAGGTGTGATAGGGGTTTAGAAATTAAATTGCCCACATAGCTCAGGGGCAGAGCACTTCCTTGGTAAGGAAGAGGTCCCCGGTTCAATTCCGGGTGTGGGCTCCAAAATGAATTAAGATTTTTAAGTAGTTAGAGAGTAAAATTTACACATATTAAATTTAATTGACGAGAGTAAGTAACATGTCTAAAGAAAAATTTGAACGTAATAAACCGCATGTAAACGTGGGTACTATTGGTCACGTAGATCATGGTAAAACTACATTAACTGCGGCATTAACTAAATGTATGGCAGAAATCCATGGTGGTGAAGTACAGGATTATTCGCAAATTGATAATGCTCCTGAAGAGAGGGAGCGTGGTATCACTATCGCTACAGCGCATGTTGAGTATGAAAGTGCAAATCGTCACTATGCTCATGTTGATTGTCCTGGACACGCGGATTATGTAAAAAACATGATTACCGGTGCAGCCCAAATGGACGGCGCGATACTTGTATGTAGTGCAGCCGATGGCCCAATGCCACAAACACGCGAGCACATCTTATTGGCACGTCAAGTTGGCGTACCTTACGTCGTGGTTTATTTGAATAAAGCCGATCAAGTAGATGATGAAGAATTGCTTGAGCTGGTTGAGATGGAAGTACGTGACTTACTAACAACGTATGAGTTCCCCGGTGATGATACACCGATAGTAACTGGTTCTGCTCTTAAAGCATTTGAAGGTGATACCTCAGATATTGGAGTTCCATCGATTGTAAAATTAGTTGAAGAGATGGACAGCTATATTCCATTACCAGAACGAGCGATAGACGGTGATTTCTTGATGCCTGTTGAGGATGTCTTCTCAATCTCTGGGCGTGGAACGGTAGTAACAGGCCGTATCGAAAGAGGTATTGTTAACGTTGGTGACGACATTGAAGTTGTTGGTTTAAAAGACTCGGAGAAAACAACATGTACAGGTGTTGAAATGTTCCGCAAGTTATTAGACCAAGGAATGGCTGGAGATAATGTTGGTGTATTGCTTCGCGGAACTAAACGTGAAGATGTAGAGCGTGGTCAAGTATTATGTAAGCCAGGCTCAATCAAACCACACACTACATTCGAAGCAGAGATCTATATCCTTAGCAAAGAAGAAGGCGGTCGTCATACGCCGTTCTTTAAAGGATATCGACCACAGTTTTACTTCAGGACAACTGATGTAACTGGTGCTTGTGAGTTACCTGAAGGCACTGAAATGGTCATGCCTGGAGATAACGTGAAGATGGTAGTTGCATTGATTGCCCCGATCGCTATGGAAGAAGGTTTACGCTTCGCCATACGTGAAGGTGGTCGTACCGTTGGTGCTGGAGTAGTCGCGAAGATACTTAAGTAATTATTTAATGAATTAAAAGGCCAGTAGCTCAATTGGCAGAGCGGCGGTCTCCAAAACCGCAGGTTGGGGGTTCGATTCCCTCCTGGCCTGCCAAATGATCAATATTAATCTTCTAAAAAAGATTGATATTCTGACTTTGGCAGTTACGGTTTTAAATTTGAGGTGTAGTTTTGGATAGTTTAACAACACAATCAGAACAATCTACAATTGTGGATATTATAAAGTTGCTTGCTGCAGCCGCATTATTAATCGGCGGCTTATTTGGCTACTACTATTATCTTGAATTGAGTTTGCCTTTGCGTGTTCTGATGGTATTAGGTGGATTTGGTTCTGGTGTTGCAATGGCAATGACCAGCATGCAAGGAAAGAGATTATGGGCATTCGTACAAGGTTCTCGAATAGAGATTCGTAAGGTTGTCTGGCCAACACAACAAGAGACAACGCAAACAGCGATTGCTGTTTTTGTTTTCACGTTAGTGATGGCATTATTTTTTTGGGGGTTGGATTCTTTCCTCCTTTGGCTTACACGTACACTAGTCGGTTCTGCTGGTTAGTTAACAGATAATAGGGGTAATTAAATTGACCTTACGTTGGTATATTGTCCATGCCTACTCGAATTATGAGTACAAGGTAAAGAGCTCATTGGAAGAGCGTGTGACCTTGATGGGGCTTGAGCATAAATTTGGTGAAATTCTTATTCCTACTGAAGAAGTGGTAGAAATGAAAGATGGTGCCAAACGCTCAACGGAGCGGAAGTTTTTCCCTGGATATGTTTTGGTTCAAATGGAAATGGATGATGAAACTTGGCATCTGGTCAAAGAAGTGCCAAAAGTATTAGGATTTATCGGTGGTTCAAGTGATCGACCGGCACCTATTACTGAAATCGAGGCCGAAAGAATTCTTCAGCGTGTTGTGGATGGGGTGGATAAACCACAACCAAAAGTATTATTTGAGCCAGGTGAGTTAGTTCGAGTTACAGATGGACCATTTAATGATTTTTCTGGTGTGGTTGAAAAAGTTAATTATGAGAAGAATCGGTTAGAAGTAGCAGTACAAATATTAGGAAGATCAACTCCAGTTGAATTGGATTTCAGTCAAGTGGAGAAAGGTTAAAAAAGTTAAGTATTAGTAATTTTTTGAATAAACATTTTCTTTGAGGAGCTTTAGTAAAGCGCTTGCACTCAAAAAGGTAAATACAAAATGGCAAAGAAAGTAACAAATTATATAAAGCTACAAGTTCCAGCGGGTCAAGCTAATCCGAGTCCACCTGTAGGCCCTGCATTGGGTCAGCATGGTGTAAACATTATGGAGTTTTGCAAAGCATTTAATGCGGCAACACAATCAGTAGAAGCTGGATTACCAATTCCTGTAGTTATTACGGTTTACAGTGATAGAAGCTTCACGTTTATAACAAAAACTCCACCTGCGGCGATTCTTTTACAGAAAGCTGCGGGTATTAAGAAAGGATCAGGAACCCCAAATACCGAAAAAGTTGGAAAAGTAAATCGTGCCCAATTAGAAGAGATAGCTACAACCAAAATGCCCGATCTTACAGCTGCTGACATGGATGCCGCTGTAAGGACAATAGCAGGAACGGCGAGAAGCATGGGTATTGAAGTGGAGGGTGTAAAATGATCTCTAAGCGAAGAAAATTAATCAATGAAAAAATTGATCATGAAAAGAATTATTCGTTTGATGAAGCAATCTCGTTAGTCAAAGAATTTGCTTTATCAAAATTTAAAGAAAGTATAGATATTTCTGTGAATTTAGGCGTTGATCCTAAAAAGTCAGATCAAGTCGTTCGTGGCTCAACTGTACTTCCTAATGGTACTGGAAAGACTGTTAGAGTAGCTGTATTTGCTCAAGGTGAAAATGCCGATAAAGCTAAATCTGCAGGTGCAGATTTAGTTGGCTTTGAGGATCTGGCCGAGAGTATCAAAGCAGGAGAAATGAATTTTGAGGTAGTTATTGCTACACCCGATGCGATGCGTGTTGTGGGTCAATTGGGTCAAGTTCTAGGCCCTAGAGGCTTAATGCCTAATCCAAAAGTTGGTACAGTCACTGCAGATGTCGAGACAGCAGTGAAAAATGCAAAAGCAGGTCAAGTACGTTATCGGACTGATAAAGCAGGCATTATTCATTGCACTATTGGTCGTACCGATTTTGAGGGCGATCATTTAAAAGAAAATTTGACCGCATTACTAATAGATCTGAAGAAGGCAAAGCCATCTTCAGCAAAAGGAATTTATTTGGGAAAAATGACCATGTCCTCAACTATGGGACCTGGACTAAAGATTGATCAAGCTAGTTTAGAGTTATAAGTAAAAAGTTTTTATTAATAACCTTTTGGTTGTTAGTGAGATCAACAGATTGACTAGAAAGTACTTTATTTAATTTGTTGTTAGTCGAAGACCGTAGGTGACTGAGTATATTAAGTCTTAATTTCCTACGCAGATGGTGTTAACTGATTCAAGTATTGATGAGGTCACTATCTCGATGAACTGTTAATCTTTATAGATTTTATTACAAGGATTAACGGTGTAAAAAAAGGGGGGTAGAAAAAGTTTCTATCTAAATTGTGACTAAAAGCCAGGAGAAATTCATGGCATTAAGACTCGAAGACAAAAAATTATTTGTCAAAGAGGTGAATGCAGTAGCAGAGGAATCTATAACGGCCGTTGCGGCTGAATATAGAGGCTTGTCTGTAGCAGACATGACAGAGTTACGAACGCAAGCTCGTAATTCGGGTGTATACCTTCGCGTTGTGAAGAATACATTGGCACGTTTAGCTATTGAGGGGACTGAATTTGAGTGTTTAAAAGATACTCTAAAAGGCCCTATCTTGCTCGCGTTCGCAAAAGACGATCCAGGTGCAGCAGCACGAGTTATAAATGATTTTGCTAAAGAGCATGACGCTCTAAAAGCAGTATCATTAGCTTTAAGTGGACAGTTACTTCCAGCCTCTGATCTAGCTAAATTGGCTCAATTGCCAACCGAAGATCAGGCTCGAGCAATGTTACTTGGCTTATTAGTAACTCCAATGATGCAACTAGCAAGAACTCTTAATGAACCACCAGCAATGTTTGCAAGAACATTGTCTGCTCGAAGTACCCAAGTGGAAAGTTAAGGTTAATGCAGGGAAAATAAATAAAATTTGAAATCAGTATAACTTAGTAATTATAAATAAAGAGGTGTATAGACATGGCTATGTCAAATCAAGATTTACTTAAAGAATTAAGTTCGAAATCAATAATGGAAGTTGTTGAACTTGTAAAAATGCTTGAAGAAGAATGGGGTGTTTCTGCAGCAGCACCTGTCGCTGCTGCTGGGGGCGCTGCTCCTGCAGATGCTGATGCAGCTGCCGAGAAAGATGAGTTTGATGTCGTTTTGACCAGCTTCGGAGAAAATAAAGTTTCCGTAATTAAAGCGGTTAGAACTATCACTGGTCTTGGACTTAAAGAAGCGAAAGATGCAGTTGAAGGTGCACCATCCACTGTTAAGGAAGGCGCCACTAAAGACGAAGCGGAAGAAACTAAGAAACAGTTAGAAGAAGCTGGTGCTTCTGTAGAACTAAAATAATCTTAGATTTAAATCTACATGGATAGATAATTATTTATCCATGTAGTTTAAATTTTAGTATTAATTTTAGAATTAGGTTAGAAAAAATTTTTGACATCCTATAAGGTGAACTTGAATGGCTTACTCATTTACTGAGAAAAAAAGAATAAGAAAAGATTTTGGAAAACAACCCACAATTCTTGAGGTTCCTTATTTACTATCAATACAGTTGGATTCTTATAATAAGTTTCTGCAACAAGGTATCCCGATTGATGACAGGAAAGATGTAGGTTTAAACTCAGCATTTAAAACCGTATTTCCTATTGTAAGTTATTCCGGAAATGCTTCACTTGAATATGTAAGTTATAGACTGGGTAAGTCAGTTTTTGATGTACAGGAATGTAAATTACGCGGTCAAACATATGCAGCACCTATCCGAGTAAAAGTAAGATTAGTTATTTACGATAAAGAAGCAAGTGGCAAAATTAAACCAGTAAAAGAAGTGAGAGAGCAAGATGTATATTTAGGTGAAATGCCTCTGATGACGGATGATGGGACATTCGTAATTAATGGTACCGAGAGAGTTATCGTATCTCAATTGCACCGTTCTCCTGGTGTTTTCTTTGATCATGACAAAGGTAAAACTCATTCATCAGGGAAGCTATTATTCTCAGCACGAGTTATTCCTTATAGGGGGTCATGGCTTGATTTCGAATTTGACGCAAAAGATTCATTGTTTGCCAGAATAGATCGAAGAAGAAAACTTCCTGTTACTATAATTATGAGAGCTTTAGGCCTTAATAACGAAGAAATGCTGTCAATGTTTTTTGAGACCAACGAGATTCAATTATCCAAAAAAGATATTAAGATGACTTTGATTGCAGATCGCCTTAGAGGTGAAACTGCTTCATTCGATATCAAATTAGGTAGGAAACTCATTATAGAAAGAGGCAGAAGAATAACAGCTAAGCATGTTAACGAGATGAAGAAATCATCTGTTGACTCTCTGGTTATTCCCATGGATTATTTGGAAGGAAAGACTCTTTCTCATGATATCGTTGATGAAGAAACTGGTGAATTATTTGCAGCAGCAAATGATGAGTTAACAACTGAATTAATTGAAAATTTAATCGCAAATAAAATAGAAAATATTAGTGTTTTGTATGTAAATGATTTAGATCGAGGTTCTTACATATCAAATACTTTAAGAGTTGATCCTTCATCAAATAGAATGGAGGCTCTCGTAGAGATTTATCGAATGATGCGTCCTGGGGAACCACCAACAAAGGATGCTGCAGAAAATTTATTTCAAAATTTATTTTTCAATCATGATAGATATGATTTATCAGAAGTTGGTCGTATGAAATTTGATTCTCGCATTCAACACGCGAAGATTAAATACAATAAATTAGAAATACCAGTGTCGGATGATGAGCCAGAAAACGATAGAATTCTTAATAAAGAGGATATCTTGTCTGTAATTATTCAGTTAATCGGCATTAGAAATGGCGAAGATACTGTTGATGATATTGATCACCTTGGTAATAGGCGAATCCGAAGTGTTGGTGAGATGACAGAAAATGCCTTTAGAGTAGGTCTTGTTCGAGTTGAAAGAGCAGTAAAAGAAAGGTTAACCCAGGCAGAAGCTGATAATTTACAGCCCCAAGATATGATTAATGCCAAGCCAGTTGCCGCGGCTGTAAAGGAATTTTTTGGATCCAGTCAATTATCGCAATTTATGGATCAAAACAATCCACTCTCTGAGGTGACTCATAAAAGACGTATTTCAGCTTTAGGCCCCGGTGGATTAACTAGGGAAAGAGCGGGATTTGAGGTTCGTGATGTGCATCCAACTCATTATGGAAGAGTATGCCCCATTGAAACACCTGAAGGCCCAAATATTGGTTTAATTAACTCCCTATCTGTATTTGCTAGAACCAATAATTTTGGTTTTTTAGAGACTCCATATCGAAAAGTAAATAATGGGAAAGTTACAAGCGATATTGATTATCTATCAGCAATTGAAGAAAGTGGGTATATTATTGCTCAAGCTAACTCAGTGTTGGATAAGAAAGGTAGTTTTGTAGAAGATTTAATTTCAGTACGACATAAAAATGAATTTACACTGGCAAACCCATCAGATATAAATTATATGGATGTTTCACCGAAGCAAATTGTATCAGTTGCAGCATCGTTGATTCCATTTTTAGAGCATGATGATGCAAACCGAGCGCTTATGGGCTCGAATATGCAAAGGCAATCTGTACCAACTTTAAGATCAGAAGCACCCCTAGTGGGAACTGGTATGGAGAGAACTGTAGCCATAGATTCTGGAGTAACAATAATTGCAAAAAGAGGGGGTCAGGTTGACTCTGTCGATGCCTCAAGAATTGTTATTCGTGCAAATGACGATGAAACTGATGCGGCCGAATCAGGTGTGGATATATATAATTTAATAAAATACACACGATCGAATCAAAATACATGCATCAATCAACGTCCATTAGTTAAAACAAATGACATTATAAAAAGAGGTGATGTTATTGCGGATGGCCCATCTACAAATATGGGCGAATTGGCTTTAGGGCAAAACTTAATGGTCGCATTTATGCCTTGGAATGGATATAACTTCGAGGATTCTATTTTAATTTCTGAGAGGGTTGTAGAAGAAGATCGTTTTACTACCATTCATATAGAAGAAATGACATGTGTTGCGAGAGACACAAAGTTAGGACCAGAAGAAATCTCTGCTGATATTCCGAATGTTGGTGATGCAGCCCTGAGCAAATTAGACGAATCTGGTATTGCTTATATAGGTGCTGAAGTAAACTCAGGCGATATATTGGTTGGAAAAATCACGCCAAAAGGAGAATCTCAACTTACTCCTGAAGAAAAACTATTGCGTGCGATTTTTGGAGAGAAAGCAGCAGATGTAAAAGATACTTCGCAACGAGTACCGTCCGGTATGGATGGAACGGTCATCGACGTGAGGGTTTTTACAAGAGACGGATTAGAAAAAGATGAACGTGCCTTATCTATCGAAAAATCTGAGCTTGAGAGAGTTAAAAAAGATTTAAGTGATACAAGAAGAATTATTGAAGAGGATATTTATCTTAGGATTGAAAGGAATCTAATCGGTAAAGTTTCCCAGGGTGGGCCAAAAGGGCTTAAGTCTGGCAGTAAGATAACAGCAACTTATCTGCAAGATCTTCCTAGAGATAAATGGTTTGAAATCAGACTGAAGAGTGAAAAAGCGAATGAACAGCATGAGAAATCTTCTGAGAGAATAAAAACTCATAAAGAGGAATTTGAAAAGCTTTTTGCAGAGAAAAAAGAAAAAATAACTGCTGGCGATGATTTGCCTCCAGGCGTGTCTAAAATGGTAAAAGTCTATATGGCCGTTAAACGCAGAATACAGCCAGGAGATAAGATGGCTGGAAGACATGGAAATAAAGGTGTTATCTCCACAATTGTACCTGTTGAGGATATGCCTTATATGGAAGATGGTACACCTGTTGATATAGTTTTAAATCCGCTGGGTGTTCCTTCACGAATGAATGTCGGTCAAGTTTTAGAGACTCACTTAGGTATGGCAGCAAAAGGCATCGGAAATAAAATAAATTTCATGATGAAAGAACAAGCTTCTATACAGAAAATAAGAAAATTCTTAGATACAATCTACAATACAACTGGTGGAAGAACTGAAGATATTAAATCATTTTCTGATGAAGAAGTTCTAGAACTAGCAAAGAATTTGATTAATGGATTACCCACAGCGACACCAGTATTTGATGGAGCAACTGAAGAGGAAATCAAACGACTTTTGAAGATTGCGGATCTCTCTGAAACAGGTCAATTTGAACTTCGAAATGGCCGGTCTGGTGAATTATTTGACCGACCGATAACAGTTGGTTATATGTACATGCTGAAACTCAATCATTTAGTCGATGATAAGATGCATGCTCGTTCAACAGGGCCATATAGTCTTGTAACTCAACAACCATTAGGTGGTAAAGCTCAATTCGGCGGACAAAGATTTGGTGAAATGGAGGTATGGGCATTAGAAGCATATGGAGCCGCATATACACTTCAAGAAATGCTCACCGTTAAATCTGATGATGTTCAAGGAAGAACTAAAATGTACAAAAATATAGTTGACGGAGAGCATGAAATGGATGCAGGAATGCCTGAATCCTTTAATGTATTGGTTAAAGAAATACGATCCCTTGGAATTAACATCGAATTGGAAACTGACTGATGAAAGATCTATTAAATTTATTTAAATACCAAAACCCCGTAAGTGATTTTGATGCAATTAGAATTGCCTTGGCTTCACCTGAAAAAGTTCGCTCATGGTCATTTGGTGAGGTTAAAAAACCAGAAACCATTAACTACAGAACATTTAAACCTGAGAGAGATGGTTTGTTCTGCGCCAAAATCTTCGGACCAGTAAAAGATTTTGAATGTCTTTGCGGTAAATATAAAAGATTAAAGCATCGCGGAGTAGTTTGTGAAAAATGTGGTGTTGAGGTAACACAAACTAAAGTCAGGCGTGAAAGGATGGGGCATATAGATCTTGCTACACCTGTCGCGCATATATGGTTCCTTAAGTCCCTTCCCTCTAGAATTGGCTTAATGTTAGATATGACTCTTCGTGAAATAGAAAGAGTATTGTATTTTGAGGCATTTGTTGTTGTAGAGCCTGGCATGACGCCTTTAGAAAAAGGTCAGTTAATGACCGATGAGATGTATTTAGAGGCGATGGAGCAATACGGTGATGAATTTGATGCTCGTATGGGAGCTGATGCAGTTAGTGACCTCCTTTCTTCCATGGACTTATCAGCAGAGATGCTGCAAGTAAGAGAGGATATGGGAGCTACTCGCTCTGAAACGAAATTAAAACGGCTTTCAAAAAGATTGAAATTACTTGAATCTTTTCTTGAATCAAAAAATAAGCCTGAATGGATGGTACTAAGAGTATTACCTGTATTACCACCAGACTTAAGACCTCTTGTCCCACTTGATGGTGGAAGGTTTGCAACATCTGATCTTAATGATTTATATCGTCGAGTTATCAATAGAAATAACAGATTACGAAGATTATTAGAGTTAAATGCACCTGATATTATTTGTCGAAATGAAAAACGTATGTTGCAGGAATCTGTGGATGCTTTATTGGATAATGGAAGAAGGGGCCGTGCAATTACAGGCACAAATAAAAGACCTTTAAAGTCATTAGCAGATATGATTAAAGGCAAGCAAGGTAGATTTAGACAAAATCTTCTTGGAAAACGAGTGGATTATTCCGGAAGATCGGTAATTGTTGTTGGACCAACATTGAGATTACATCAATGTGGTTTACCAAAGAAAATGGCATTAGAACTATTTAAACCTTTTATTTACTCGAAATTGCAGTTACATGGTGAAGCTTCTACTATAAAAGCTGCAAAAAGATTGGTTGAGAGAGAAGGCCCAGAAGTTTGGGATATCTTGGAAGACGTAATTAGAGAACATCCTGTTATGTTGAACAGAGCACCAACTCTTCATAGATTAGGTATACAAGCATTTGAGCCAGTTCTAATCGAGGGTAAAGCTATCCAACTGCACCCTCTTGTATGTACCGCCTTTAATGCTGATTTTGACGGCGATCAAATGGCCGTTCATGTTCCTTTATCTATCGAAGCACAGCTTGAAACCAGAGCATTAATGATGGCTTCGAATAACATTCTTTCTCCTGCAAACGGTGAACCTATAATTGTTCCTTCTCAAGATGTGGTTCTTGGTTTGTATTATATGACTAGAACAAAAATTGATGGAAAAGGAGAAGGTATAGTTTTTACTGATGTTGATGAAGCTAGACGTGCCTATGAAAATAATGCGGTTGAATTGCAAACAAAAGCAAAGGTTAGAGTTTCAACGCAGATATTAGATGATGAAGGTAATAAGCAGTTAGCGACTAAAATCATAGATACCACTGTAGGTAGAGCAATATTATCTACCATCTTACCTGACGGCTTAGATTTTGAATTGATTAATCGTGATATGACGAAGAAAGCAATTTCTAATTTAGTTAACTCTTGTTACAGAGCTCTTGGACTAAAGGAAACAGTTATTTTCGCTGATCAATTAATGTATACAGGATTTCGTTTTGCCACTATTGCTGGAATTTCAATAGGAATTGATGACATGGTAATTCCAGAATCAAAAAATGAAATTTTAAATGTTGCTGAAGCAGACGTGAAAGAAATTCAAGATCAGTATTCATCTGGCCTGGTAACGGATGGTGAAAGATACAACAAAGTGGTTGATATTTGGTCAAGAACAAATGAGCAGATAGCTAAGGCTATGATGGACAAATTAGGATCGGAGGTTGTCGAAGATAGTAAGGGTAACAAAGTTACTCAAGATTCATTTAATTCTATATACATGATGGCTGATTCAGGCGCTAGGGGATCAGCTGCGCAGATCAGACAATTGGCAGGAATGAGAGGATTGATGGCCAAGCCCGATGGTTCAATTATAGAAACGCCAATTACTGCAAACTTCAGGGAAGGATTAAATGTACTTCAATACTTTATATCCACTCACGGAGCTAGAAAAGGTCTCGCAGATACAGCTTTAAAAACTGCGAACTCTGGATACTTAACGAGACGACTCGTCGATGTCGCACAAGATTTGGTAATTACCCAAGAAGATTGCGGAACTGATAGAGGTGTTTCAATGTCACCAATAGTTGAAGGCGGTGATATAGTCGAGCCATTGCACGAGAGGGTCTTAGGTAGAGTTCTTGCAATACCAGCGCTTCTTCCTGGTTCTGATGAAGTAGCTTTTGAGGCCGGCACCATGCTCGGTGAAGAGAATGTAGCTCGTTTAGAGAAACTAGCAATTGATTATGTCCTCGTCCGATCTCCAATTACTTGTGAGGTAAGGTATGGTGTTTGTCGGCAATGTTACGGTCGTGATCTTGCGCGTGGACATAAAATTAGTATGGGTGAAGCAGTCGGTGTTATGGCAGCTCAGTCGATAGGTGAGCCCGGAACTCAATTAACAATGAGAACTTTCCATATTGGTGGTGCAGCAACAAGCTCAGCGGCAGCTAACTCTATTGAGATTAAAAGTGCAGGTACATTAAAGCTTGAGATTGACAAAACAGTGGTTAATAAAAAAGGACAAATAATTGCTGTAACACGCTCTGGTGAAATTAAGGTTTTAAATGAACAAGGTCGTGAAAGAGAGCGTTATAAAGTTCCATATGGCGCAACTATAATGGTAAAAGATTCAAAGAAAGTTAAACAGGGCCAAGTTGTTGCTACCTGGGATCCGCATACGCATCCAGTAATTACTGAGGTTGCGGGTAATTTACATTTTGAGGATTTTGTAGATGGCATAACAGTTACTGAGCAAGTTGATGAATTGACGGGCTTAACAAGTATTGTAATTGATGATCCTAAAAAACGTGGTAGTACTAGTAAAGATTTGATACCTGAAATTAGATTAATGAAAGGTGGTAAACAATTATGCTTTGCTAATACAGAAATTCCAGCTGTGCATCAGTTACCCTCAGGTGCAATTGTTAGTATGGGCAATGGAGATAAGGTTGCTGTTGGAGATGTAATTGCAAGAATACCTTTGGCGGCATCTAAATCTAGAGATATCACTGGGGGACTTCCAAGAGTTGCGGATCTATTTGAAGCAAGAAAACCAAAAGAACCAGCAATTATGGCTGAACATTCTGGTACCGTAAGTTTTGGTAAGGAAACAAAAAGTAAAAAACGTCTTGTTATAACCGATGAATCTGGTGATAGTCATGAGGAGCTAATTCATAACTATAGAACATTGAATGTTTTTGAGGGCGAGCAAGTTTCTCGAGGTGAGGTTATTGCAGATGGAGAGCCTGTTCCGCACGATATTCTTCGCTTACAAGGGGTTGAGCCACTAGCTAGTTATTTGATTCGTGAAATTCAGGATGTATATCGACTTCAAGGCGTGAAGATTAATGATAAGCATATTGAAGTTATAATACGTCAAATGCTAAGAAAGGTAATTGTTGATCAACCTGGAGATAGTAACTATCTTCGAGGTGAGCAAATTGATAAATCTCGTGGTCTTGAGGTAAATGAAGAGCTTGCAGCAAAAGGAAAAGAGCAATTTACTATTCATCCTTTATTGCTAGGTATTACAAAGGCATCCTTGGCTACAGATTCATTTATATCTGCAGCCTCATTCCAAGAAACTACAAGAGTATTGACCGAAGCCGCGGTTCGAGGGCTCAGAGATGATCTTCGTGGATTAAAGGAAAATGTTATAGTTGGAAGATTGATTCCAGCTGGAACGGGGTTCTCTCATCATGCGGATCGTCGAATGACAAGGGAGCAGGATTTAGCAGGACAATTAAAAGATGCAGAAGAAGTATTTGTCTCTGAAAGTAAAGAAAAGGAAGCATTGCAAGAAAATATTGATGTTGAAGAAGTTGAAAATATAGATGTAACTGAAGTACAAGCTGTTGAGGAAAATACTGAAACCAACGCTTAATTTAATATATTTTATTTTTATCAATATTGATACTAACTTGACAGTTAGTAAGTACGATCAATACAATGCACCCCTTTTGTGAAAAAGGACTTTTTGGGTAATGTTAGTTTATTTTAATTTAAATTTATAATAGAGAATAATGTATGGCCACTGTAAATCAATTAGTTAAAGGCGCTAGGACGGTAAAAGCTTACAAGAGTACTGTTCCTGCCTTGCAAAGTAGTCCGCAAAAAAGGGGTGTATGTACACGCGTATATACAACCACACCAAAAAAACCAAATTCAGCGATGAGAAAAGTTGCGCGAGTTAGATTGACTAATGGTTTTGAGGTAACAAGTTATATTGGTGGAGAAGGCCATAATCTTCAAGAACACTCGGTAGTATTAATTCGAGGTGGAAGAGTAAAAGATCTTCCAGGTGTTAGATATCATACTATTCGTGGGACTTTAGATTGCTCTGGAGTTGCTGATCGCAGACAAGGTCGTTCAAAGTATGGAACAAAGCGACCTAAATAATCCTTAAAGAAATCATAGAGAGAAAATAGATGTCCAGAAGAACACGAGCACCCAAAAGAAATATTTTACCTGACCCTAGATTTGGCAGTGAATTATTAGCAAAATTTATGAACATGATCATGAATGATGGAAAAAAATCAGTTGCAGAGAGAATAATTTATGGTGCATTAGAATGTATCTCTGAAAAAGAAACAAAAGATGATGCAAAATCTATTGAATTATTAGAGCAAGCTTTAGAAAACGTAAAGCCAATGGTAGAAGTAAAATCAAGACGAGTTGGTGGAGCGACTTATCAGGTTCCTGTAGAGGTAAGGCCTGCTAGGAGACAAACATTAGCAATGAGATGGCTTATTGAAGCTGCAAGAAAACGCACTGAAAAATCAATGGCATTTCGATTAGCTAATGAGCTTATGGAAGCAGCTGATAATCGTGGGACAGCAATTAAGAAAAAAGAAGATACGCATCGAATGGCTGAAGCCAATAAAGCGTTTTCACATTATCGGTGGTAGAAGACCTTCAGTTTTCTATTTAATCCAGTGTCACGAATAACCCCTGTAGAGCAATATCGTAATATTGGTATTATGGCTCATATAGATGCGGGTAAAACCACAACAACAGAACGTATTCTTTTCTATACCGGTGTTTCCCATAAACTTGGAGAAGTTCATGATGGCGCTGCGATCATGGACTGGATGGAACAAGAACAAGAGCGAGGTATTACCATTACCTCCGCCGCGACAACATGCTTTTGGTCAGGAATGAATGATCAATTTAATCAGCATAGAATAAATATAATCGATACCCCTGGGCACGTTGATTTCACTATAGAGGTAGAACGAAGTCTGCGAGTACTAGACGGCGCGGTAACTGTATTATGTGCGGTTGGTGGTGTTGAGCCACAAACAGAAACAGTATGGCGTCAAGGTAATAAATATAAAGTTCCTCGAATGATCTTTGTTAATAAGATGGATCGAACTGGCGCTGATTATTTTCGTGTTGTTTTGCAAATTAAAGAAAGGCTAGGTGCAGAAGCTGTACCAATTCAAATGCCTATTGTGGATGAAGATGAATTCATAGGAATAATAGATTTAATCAAAATGAAGTCTTTGTATTGGGATGGTGATGATAAAGGTGTAAATTTTGAATACAAAGAGATTCCCGATGCTTACCAGGCTGTTGCTCTAAAATGGAGGGAACGTATGATTGAATCTGCTGCAGAAGCAGATGAAATATTATTAGAGAATTATTTAGAGCAAGGTAATTTAAGTGACGAGCAAATTGTCGAAGGCTTAAGAAAAAGAACCATAGCCGGTGAGATTGTTGTAACAACATGCGGATCTGCATTTAAAAATATAGGTGTCCAATCATTACTTGATGCTGTGATCGAATTTATGCCCTCACCAAGGGATGTGCCAGCCATAACAGGTATGCTTGATAATGAAAAAGAATCTTATCGTAATGCTTCTGATAAAGAGCCATTTGCGGCATTAGCATTTAAGGTTGCAACCGACTCCTTTGTCGGTAATCTTACTTTTTTTCGAGTTTATTCGGGAGTTCTTCGGACTGGTGATTCGGTATATAACCCTATAAAAGGGAAACGTGAACGAATTGGCCGATTATTACAAATGCACTCAAACGACCGTAAAGAAATTAAAGAAGTGCTAGCAGGTGATATCGCTGCAGCAGTTGGTCTAAAAGATGTAACGACTGGAGATACACTTTGCGATCCTAAGGAGATCATTACACTTGAAAAAATGGAGTTTCCTGATCCAGTAATTTCTGTCGCTATTGAGCCAAGAACAAAGCCAGATCAGGAAAAAATGGGAATAGCATTACAAAAACTTGCTAAAGAAGATCCTTCTTTTCGAGTTCACACGGATGCAGAATCAGGTCAGACCATTATTTCAGGAATGGGTGAGTTACACCTAGATATTATAGTGGATCGAATGTTGCGAGAATTTAGTGTAGATGCAAATGTCGGTAAACCTCAAGTAGCTTATAGAGAAACAATAACTCAATCTGTTGAACAAGAAGGAAAATTTGTCAGACAATCTGGAGGTCGAGGACAATATGGCCATGTATTTATTAAAATTGAACCCCAAGCATCTGGTTCGGGATATGAATTTATTAATGCAATTGTTGGGGGTGCAGTTCCAAGAGAGTATATTGGTGCAGTAGATAAAGGGATTCAAGAACAAATAGAAAATGGTGTAGTGGCAGGATATCCAGTGGTTGATATAAAAGTAACTCTTTATGATGGCTCCTATCATGATGTTGATTCAAGTGAGATAGCATTCAAAATTGCGGGTTCTATTGCATTTAAAGACGGTTCACTAAATGCTAATCCAATATTATTAGAACCAATAATGAATATTGAAGTTGTTACACCCGAAGACTATATGGGTGATGTGATGGGCGATATAAATCGTAGAAGAGGCTTACCACAAGGGATGGAGGATTCTCCAGCAGGAAAAATAATTAAAGCAGAGGTTCCATTGGCAGAAATGTTTGGTTATGCCACGGATCTGAGATCAATGAGTCAAGGAAGAGCTGTATATTCTATGGAGTTTTTAAAATATAATACGGTCCCAAATAATATACTGAATGTAATTACAAATAGAACAGGATATTAGTAAAATTTACACATATTAAATTTAATTGACGAGAGTAAGTAACATGTCTAAAGAAAAATTTGAACGTAATAAACCGCATGTAAACGTGGGTACTATTGGTCACGTAGATCATGGTAAAACTACATTAACTGCGGCATTAACTAAATGTATGGCAGAAATCCATGGTGGTGAAGTACAGGATTATTCGCAAATTGATAATGCTCCTGAAGAGAGGGAGCGTGGTATCACTATCGCTACAGCGCATGTTGAGTATGAAAGTGCAAATCGTCACTATGCTCATGTTGATTGTCCTGGACACGCGGATTATGTAAAAAACATGATTACCGGTGCAGCCCAAATGGACGGCGCGATACTTGTATGTAGTGCAGCCGATGGCCCAATGCCACAAACACGCGAGCACATCTTATTGGCACGTCAAGTTGGCGTACCTTACGTCGTGGTTTATTTGAATAAAGCCGATCAAGTAGATGATGAAGAATTGCTTGAGCTGGTTGAGATGGAAGTACGTGACTTACTAACAACGTATGAGTTCCCCGGTGATGATACACCGATAGTAACTGGTTCTGCTCTTAAAGCATTTGAAGGTGATACCTCAGATATTGGAGTTCCATCGATTGTAAAATTAGTTGAAGAGATGGACAGCTATATTCCATTACCAGAACGAGCGATAGACGGTGATTTCTTGATGCCTGTTGAGGATGTCTTCTCAATCTCTGGGCGTGGAACGGTAGTAACAGGCCGTATCGAAAGAGGTATTGTTAACGTTGGTGACGACATTGAAGTTGTTGGTTTAAAAGACTCGGAGAAAACAACATGTACAGGTGTTGAAATGTTCCGCAAGTTATTAGACCAAGGAATGGCTGGAGATAATGTTGGTGTATTGCTTCGCGGAACTAAACGTGAAGATGTAGAGCGTGGTCAAGTATTATGTAAGCCAGGCTCAATCAAACCACACACTACATTCGAAGCAGAGATCTATATCCTTAGCAAAGAAGAAGGCGGTCGTCATACGCCGTTCTTTAAAGGATATCGACCACAGTTTTACTTCAGGACAACTGATGTAACTGGTGCTTGTGAGTTACCTGAAGGCACTGAAATGGTCATGCCTGGAGATAACGTGAAGATGGTAGTTGCATTGATTGCCCCGATCGCTATGGAAGAAGGTTTACGCTTCGCCATACGTGAAGGTGGTCGTACCGTTGGTGCTGGAGTAGTCGCGAAGATACTTAAGTAATTATTTAAGAAGGTTTATAAGGAAAAAATATCGTGGCAACAAATCAAAATATTCGAATTCGTCTTAAAGCATTTGATCATAGATTAATAGATACTTCTGCTAGAGAGATTGTCGATACAGCAAAAAGAACTGGCGCAGCTGTAAAAGGCCCAATTCCATTACCAATGAAAATGGAAAGATTTACAATCTTGATTTCTCCGCATGTTAATAAAGATGCCCGTGATCAATATGAAATACGTACGCACAAGAGGCTAATGGATATTATTGATCCTACTGATAAGACAGTTGATGCATTAATGAAATTAGAATTGCCAGCCGGTGTTGATGTTCAAATAAAACTAAATTAGATTTATTTATCAGACAATTATTAATTTATAAGATAAATAGTTTATTAATTACTTGATAGCTGCCGATCTAACGCTATAATGGTCGGCTGATTTTAGCCGTTCCAAGAGTCGGCTAAAAGTTAACTACTTATTATTAATTTTATGTAGTTAGTGTTAGGTCGCTTTGCATTAACAATTAAAGCGTACTCGGCAAATCTTGGGCCTGGATTAATCCAGACAGGGTCAGTTCTATTACATAGAAATTCTATGATAACTGGCCCTTTGTTGTGTTTAAGAGAAATAAAAAGCGGGATCTCGATAGTTAAAAAAACTATTAGAATAATTTATTTACAAAGATTGATTGCAAGGATTTAAAAAATGACAATTGGGCTTGTAGGGCAAAAATGCGGAATGACAAGAATCTTTACAGAAGATGGTGTTTCTATACCGGTGACTGTGATAGAAGCAATGCCAAATCGTATTACCCAAGTAAAAACATCAGAGAGAGATGGCTATAATGCTGTTCAAGTAACCTCAGGCTCAAAGAAACCTGAACGAGTTAATAAATCGATGGCAGGTCATTTTGCAGCAGCAAATGTCGAAGCTGGTAACTTAAATAATGAATTTCGTATTGAGGAAAATGACGAAGTTATTTTTGAAGTTGGTTCTGAATTAAAAGTGGATGTTTTTCAGGAAGGTCAAATAGTAGACGTTATTGGAAAATCTATAGGTAAAGGTTTTGCTGGTACTGTTAAACGTCATAATTTTAGTATGCAAGATGCTACTCATGGAAACTCGATTTCACATAGGGCGCCTGGATCTATAGGTCAAAACCAAACACCAGGCCGAGTGTTTCCAGGTAAAAAAATGGCCGGGCATATGGGTAATGTGAAGCGTACCATGCAGAATCTAGAAATCGTTAAAGTTGATTTAGATAGAAACTTGATTCTTGTTAAGGGTGCGGTAGCGGGACATACTGGATCTAGAGTGGTAGTCCAATCAGCCGTAAAATACAAAGAACAAGAAATCGAAATAATACGCTCACTAAATGCAAAAAAAGATGCTGAAGTAGAAGTTCAAGATGATCAAATTCAAGCTTCTGATGATATACAGACGTCAGATGTGGCAGAAATTAGTATTACTGCTGAAGCATCAAAATCTTCAGCAGAAGAAATATCCACCTCATCAGATGAGGTTCAGAATAAAGATTCCTCTAAAGACACTGAAAAAGAGTAATTAAGCTTTATGAAAATTAAAACACAAGATAGTAAAAATTTAGATATAGCGGATACTGCATTTGGTGTGCCTTATAATGAGGCGTTGGTCCATCAAGTAGTTAATGCAGTATTATCAGGTGCTCGTGCAGGAACAAAAGCTCAAAAAAATCGTTCTGCAGTTTCTGGTGGTGGGGCAAAGCCTTGGAAGCAAAAAGGAACAGGTAGGGCAAGAGCAGGAACTATAAGAAGCCCGATATGGGTGGGTGGCGGTAGGACGTTTGCTGCAAAACCACAAGATCACAGCCAGAAAGTGAACCGTAAAATGTATCAAGCTGCAATGCGTTCGATTCTCTCTGAGTTGTTTAGGCAAAAACGTGTTGTGGTAACGGAAAAAATAGATATTAAAAAACCAAAAACAAAAGACCTCTTAAAAATACTTAATAAAAATGACTTAACTGATGTTTTATTGGTTAGTGATGCTTTTGATGAGAATTTGTTTTTGTCGGCTAGAAATGTAAAAAATGTAGGAATTTGTAATGCCGGTTCAATTACTCCTGTAATTTTGATGAAGCACGACAAAATCTTAATAACAGTACCTGCATTAAAGTTGATTGAGGAGCGTTTTGCATGAACAACTCGACTAATCATCAAGAAAGACTATTGACTATTATTATGGGTCCCCATCTATCTGAGAAAACGACCGTGGTTGCTGAGAAGCTCAATCAAACTGTTTTTAAAGTACGTGTTGATGCTAATAAGAAGGAAATAAAGCAGGCTGTCGAACATTTATTTGAAGTTAAAGTTGAAAATGTGACAACTATCAATTGCCAAGGAAAGACAAAAGGTCGCGGTAAAATGGTTGGTAAGAGATCAAATTGGAAAAAAGCCTATGTAACATTAGCAATGGGAAGTCAAATAGATTTCCTTGGTGCTGAGAACAGTTAAGGTAAAGGAAAGAATATGTCACTTCATAAATCAAGACCAACTTCCCCAGGCAGAAGACATCAAGTAGCTGTAAAAACTACTGGCCTGCATAAAGGTAAGCCTTTCTCAGGATTATTAGCCAAAAAACTAAAGAATGGTGGAAGGAATAATACAGGCAGAATAACCGTTCGTCATCAAGGCGGCGGTCATAAGCAGCGCTATCGCATCATTGACTTCAAAAGAGATAAAGATGGTATACCAGGTGAGATAGAAAGACTGGAGTATGATCCAAATCGAAGTGCGCATATCGCTTTAGTTAAATATATGGACGGAGAAAGAAGATATATATTAGCGCCTAAAGGTATTGAAGTAGGAAGAAAGATAATGTCGGGAGATGAGTCTCCTATAAAGACTGGAAATGCACTAACTTTAAAAAGTATTCCTATAGGTACCTTGGTGCATAACATTGAAATGAAGCCAGGAAAAGGTGGTCAGCTAATTCGATCTGCAGGTGGGACAGCTCAGGTAGCAGCGAGAGAAGGAGCTTATGTATCCATTCGCCTTAGGTCCGGTGAAACAAGGAAAATTCATATTGATTGTAAAGCTACTATTGGTGAGATCGGTCATGGCGAGCATAATTTGAGAAAAATTGGTAAAGCCGGTGCAATGCGCTGGAGAGGTGTAAGACCTACTGTTCGTGGTGTTGCGATGAACCCCGTTGATCACCCGCATGGTGGCGGTGAAGGAAGAACGTCTGGAGGCAGACACCCCGTAAGCCCATGGGGAACTCCAACCAAAGGCTATAAAACACGCTCAAATAAAAGAACTGACAATATGATCATCCGCAGACGTAAAAGAGGTGTTAGATAATCATGTCTGAATTAAATAAAGATTTATATAAAAGGAATTACTAGATGCCACGTTCAATTAGAAAAGGCCCTTTTGTCGATACGCATTTAGCGAATAAAGTTGCTGAGGCGAGTAAAACGAATTCAAGACGACCAATAAAAACTTGGTCACGTCGCTCGATGGTTCTGCCAGATATGGTTGGGCTTACTATCGCTATTCATAATGGAAGACTGCATGTGCCAATTCTTATTTCTGAAAATATGGTTGGCCATAAATTAGGTGAATTTGCGGTAACTAGAACATTTAAAGGTCACTCCGGAGACCGAAAAACATAGTTTTAAAGGTAAAAAAATGAATGTAGCAGCAACTTTAAGATACGCACGTATATCACCTCAAAAGATGAGGTTAATGGCTGACGCTATTCGTGGAAAAAGTGTTGATGAGGCAATTAAAATACTTACTTTTTCTCCACAGAAAAGTGCTGGTATTGTGAAAAAAGTTTTAAATTCAGCAATTGCAAATGCTGAACATAATTTAGGTGCTGATATAGATGAGTTAAAAGTATCGACCATAGAGGTCAATGAGGCACCAAGATTCACTCGTTCAAGAGCACGTGCCAAAGGCCGTGGAGAAAGAATAATAAAGCGTAACAGTCATATTACAATTCGCGTAGGCGACGAATAAAGAGAATTTATATGGGTCAGAAAGTACATCCAATTGGTATAAGATTAGGCATCGTAAAAGATTGGTCATCAAAGTGGTATGCAGATACCCAGACTTTTCCTAAGTATATAAAACAAGATCATGAGGTCCGTGTTTATATTAAAGATAAACTCAAAGATGCCTCTGTCAGTAGAATTAATATAGAACGACCAGCAAAAAAAGCCAATATCACGATTATGACAGCAAGACCAGGAATTGTAATCGGTAAGAAAGGTGAAGATATTGAAAAGTTAAGAGCAAAATTAGCATTAATGATGGATATGCATATAAATGATGTTCGCTTAAATATATCTGAGATTAGGAAGCCTGAACTGGATGCACAACTTGTCGCAGAAGGAATAGCTCAACAACTTGAAAGAAGAGTAATGTTTAGAAGGGCTATGAAACGTGCTGTAACAAGCACAATGCGATTAGGAGCTGAAGGAATTAAAGTTAAGGTTGGTGGACGACTCAATGGTGCTGAGATTGCTCGATCAGAATGGTATAGAGAAGGTAGAGTTCCTCTTCATACACTTCGAGCAGACATAGATTATGGGGTTTATGAAGCTAATACAACTTATGGAATTATTGGTGTAAAAGTTTGGATCTTTAAGGGTGAGATTTTCGATAAGCCTAAAGTTATTGAAGCAGACTCGAAAGACGAGCCGAAAAATCCTTCGTAAGGAAATAATTAGATATGTTGCAACCAAAAAGAACAAAATATAGAAAACAAATGAAGGGACGAAACCGTGGCTTAGCGTTACGAGGAAGCTCTGTATCGTTTGGAGAATTTGGGCTCAAAGCTACCGAAAGAGGGCGTTTGACTGCACGTCAAATCGAAGCAGCAAGACGAGCGATGACCAGATATATAAAGCGTGGTGGAAAGATTTGGATTCGTGTTTTTCCAGATAAACCTATAACCAAGAAACCACTTGAGGTAAGGCAGGGTAAAGGGAAAGGTAATGTTGAATACTGGGTCTGCCAGATACAACCAGGACGCATGCTCTATGAAATGGAAGGTGTTACAGAAGAAGTAGCAAGAGAAGCATTTAAGCTTGCAGCATCAAAACTTCCATTTCCAACCACATTTGTAACAAGACAGGCAATGTAAATGAGTGATAATGAAAAAAAATTAGATACGAGAGAAGATCTAAATAAAGAGTTGCTTGAATTAAGAAGAGAGCAATTCAATCTCCGCATTCAGCAAGCAACTGGACAATTAAATCGTAATCATGAGCATGGTCGCGTCAGAAAGAGTATTGCGCGTATTAAAACTGCTATTAATCAGATCAAGAAATAAGGTAATAAGTAATGACTGATGAGAAAAAACAAGAAAGATCACGAAGACCTTTAATCGGAAGAGTGACTAGCAATAAAATGGATAAAACTGTTTCAGTTGCTATTGAGAGGGTTATTAAGCATCCAATCTATGGAAAATATATTCGTCGAACTAGTAAGTTAATGGCTCATGATGATGGAAATAGATGTAATGAGGGCGATCAAGTTACCATAAGTGAATGCAAACCAATGTCTAAGAATAAATCATGGACCGTGGTTGATATTTTAGGAACCGAGAGAAAGTAGTTATTTTATGAAAATTTTAATCTCTTTATATGGAATAAATTCATGATTCAAATGCAAACAGTGCTTGATGCAGCGGATAATTCTGGTGCTAAACGAGTGCAGTGTATCAAGGTATTAGGCGGCTCAAAAAGGCGCTATGCAGCCATTGGTGATGTCATCAAAGTAAGTGTAAAAGATGCAATACCTAGAGGTAAAGTAAAAAAAGGCGAGATATATAGTGCAGTCGTAGTTAGGACCGCAAAAGGTGTACGCCGAAGTGATGGATCTCTAATACGTTTTGATGGAAATGCTGCGGTTTTGTTGAATTCAAGGCTTGAACCAATAGGTACAAGAATCTTTGGGCCGGTGACTCGTGAATTAAGAACGAAGCAATTTATGAAAATCATATCCCTAGCACCAGAAGTATTGTGATTTTTGGGATTACAGGTAAAGAAAATGAATAAAATTAAACGTGGGGATGAGGTGTCGGTAGTTATTGGAAAAGATAAGGGCCGGCGTGGAACAGTGCTTGAGATATTGTCCAATCATAAGGTATTAGTTGAGGGTATTAATATAGTGAAAAAACATACCAAAGCCAATCCAAATGCAGGTGTCGAAGGCGGTATAATTGATAAAACAATGCCCATAGATATTTCAAATGTAATGATTTGGAACCCGGAAAAAAATCAACCAGGACGAGTTGGATTTAAGACGGATAAGGATGGTAAAAAAATACGTATATTCAGATCTAACGGGGCTGCAGTAGATTTATAATCAAAATAGAATTAAATTTTTTGATTGAATAATTAAATATTAGGTACAGAAAATGGCAAGATTATTAAAAGAATACAATGAGGAATTAAGACCTAAAATTCAAAAAGTATTAGGCCTGAGTAATCCTATGGAGATTCCAAAAGTTACTAAAATTACATTAAATATGGGTGTAGGCGAGGCGGTTGCAGATAAAAAGATACTAGATAATGCGCTTAAAGATATGGAAAAAATTGCAGGCCAAAAGCCAATCAAAACATTGGCAAAGAAATCAGTAGCTGGATTTAAAATCCGGGATGGCTATCCAATTGGTTGCAAAGTAACCCTCAGAAAATTGAAAATGTATGAATTCCTAGACCGTTTAGTCAGCATTGCAATTCCTAGAATTAGAGATTTTCGTGGCTTGAATCCGAAATCTTTTGATAAACAAGGTAACTATAGTATGGGTGTTTCGGAACAAATTATATTCCCAGAAATTAATTATGATCAAATAGATGCAATCAGAGGTATGGATATAACTATATCGACGACTGCTAGAAATCCAGAAGAAGGAAAAGCCCTTTTAGAAGCATTTAATTTTCCTTTCAAGAAATAAGAGATAATTTATGGCTAAAAAATCAATGATAGAAAGAGAATCAAAGCGAGCAAGACTCGTACAGAAGTATGGTGAAAAGAGATTATCTTTGAAAAAAATTATTAGAAATATTAATTCAACTGATGATGAGCGAGAAGTTGCTCAAATGAAATTGAATGCATTGCCAAGAGATTCAAGTACATCAAGAAAGAGAAATAGATGTGCGATTACTGGACGACCTCATGGTGTATACAGGAAATTTGGCTTAGGAAGAAATAAACTTCGCGAATCTGCCATGAAAGGTGAAATACCCGGTTTAACTAAAGCCAGTTGGTAGCAAGGAAACTATTATGAGTATGAATGACCCAATATCTGACATGTTAACTAGAATTCGTAACGGACAAAGTGCGAATAAAACACACGTTAATATGCCTTCATCATCAGCAAAGAAAGATATTGCTAATGTACTAAAAAATGAAGGTTATATAGTTGATTTCGAGGTAAAGAAAGATGGCGCTTCTCAAAACCTAGAAATTGAACTTAAATATTACGAAGGAAAGCCTGTTATAGAAAATATTGAACGAACTAGTAAGCCAGGTTTAAGGATATATCGAAACAAAGAGGAGTTACCAAAAGTACTTGGGGGTCTTGGTGTGTCTATTATATCTACTTCAGCTGGTGTTATGAGTGACCGACAAGCAAGAAAAAATGGAATTGGTGGAGAAGTACTTTGCATTGTTTCTTAATGTGAATACTTTTAAATGAGAAAATATTATGTCTAGAATTGCGAAAGAACCAGTAAGTTTACCAAAAGATGTCGAATATAATCTTTCTGGCCTAACTCTCACATTAAAAGGAACCAAAGGTTCTTTGACAATGGAGGTTAACCCAGAGGTAATAATTGAGGAAAATGACAATTTAATATCGTTTGCCGCACGGTCGGGATCAAAATTTTCCTCGGCCATGTCTGGTACGACGAGAGCATTGGTAGCAAATATGGTTTTTGGTGTTTCACAAGGATTTGAAAAAAAATTAGAGTTAGTTGGGGTTGGTTATCGAGCTAAGTCTCAAGGGAAAAATTTAAATCTAACATTAGGGTTTTCTCATCCAGTCTCTTATGAGGTACCCGAGGGCATAACAATTGAAACGCCAAGTCAGACGGAAATTATAATAAAAGGTACTGATAAACAAAAAGTAGGTCAAGTTGCTGCTGAGATACGACATTTCAGACCACCAGAACCATATAAAGGCAAAGGTGTAAGGTATGCGGGCGAACATGTAGTGATGAAAGAAGCTAAAAAGAAATAATTTAATCTAAGAATGAGATTGATATGAAACTTGATAAAAAACAAAACCGAACAAGAAGAGCAAGAAAAAGCCGAGCAAAAATTAAAGAGCTCTCGGTAAATCGACTTAGTGTGCATAGAACTCCTCAGCATATTTATGCACAGGTGATTGCAGCCAATGGTGAAATGATAATCGCAAGCGCTTCTACTCTTGAAAAAGAAAGTAAAAATGAATTAAAAAATACCGGGAATATAGCTGCAGCAGCTTTTGTAGGAGCTAGGATAGCCGAAAAAGCAAAAAAAGCAGGTATCGAATCAGTTGCATTTGATAGATCTGGCTTTCTTTATCATGGTCGTATACGCGCGTTAGCCGAAGCTGCTAGAGAAGCAGGTTTGAAATTCTAAGCACGATAATTTTATCAAATATAAAAAAGAATAGGAAAAGTAAATGGCAAGAAATGACCAATCACACCAAGCTGATGACTTAATGGAAAAGTTAGTCACAGTGAATCGAGTGGCTAAAGTTGTTAAAGGTGGAAGGCAGTTTGGTTTTACTGCTCTTACTGTTGTCGGCGATGGCAAAGGCAATGTTGGGTTTGGTTATGGCAAGGCTCGTGAAGTTCCGATTGCTATCCAAAAAGCTATGCAATCAGCACGAAAAAAAATGATTAAAGTCAATCTAACAAATGACACATTGCAATATGCAAAAAAAGGTAGGCATGGAGCATCTTATGTCTATATGCAGCCCGCTTCAGACGGAACAGGTATTATCGCCGGAGGAGCAATGAGAGCAGTTTTTGAATGTGCTGGAGTTAGAAATGTACTAGCAAAGAGTTATGGTTCGAGGAATTCAATAAATGTAGTGCGTGCAACAATAAGTGCACTAGAATCAATTCACTCGCCAAGACAGATTGCAGCAAAACGTGGTAAAAAAATAAAAGAAATTGTTGCAGAATAAAATAGAGAAGATAATGGCTGAGCAAAAGAAAATTAGAGTGACTTTGAATAAAAGTAAGTTTGGACGTCTAAAAGCGCACCGTGCTTGTATTTTGGGTTTAGGTTTAAGAAGAATTAGACAGACTGTAACAGTCATTGATACCCCAGAGAACCGCGGTATGATAAATAAAATATCATATTTAGTTTCAACCGAGGAGGCGTAAAATGCATCTCAATAGCTTAAGTCCTGCTAAAGGGGCAAAAAAGAATCCAAAACGACTTGGACGAGGTCATTCAGCGGGACAAGGTAAAACTTGTGGTCGCGGACAGAAGGGCCAGCATGCGCGTTCAGGTGGTTATCATAAAGTAGGTTTTGAGGGTGGACAAATGCCTTTACAACGTCGTTTACCTAAAGTTGGGTTTACATCGAGAATGGCAGCTTATTCAGCGGAAGTTCGATTGCATGAATTAGCGATACCATCAGAGGATGTCATAGATATTGAAGTTTTGAGAAAATTACATTTAATACCAAATAAAACAAATAAAGTAAAAATAATATTATCCGGTAAGCTTGAAAAAGCAATCAAGCTAAAAGGTTTAAAAGTAACAAAGGGTGCGCGAGAAGCTATTGAAGCAGCTGGCGGAACCATAGACGAATAATGACTAAGGGATACATCAGGTAACTATATTATGGCAAAACAGCCAAAAATAAACGGAATGAATGCTGAGAAGTCAGCAGGAAATTCAGGTGAGCTTAGAAAGCGTTTTGTTTTTCTTGCTGGTGCCTTGATTATTTTCCGTGCCGGAACATTTATACCTGTTCCTGGGGTTGATCCTGCAGCTCTTGCTTCCTTTTTTGACCAACAAGCAGGAAATATGCTGGCTTTATTCAATTTATTCTCTGGTGGAGCATTATCTAGATTTGGGATATTCGCTTTAGGAATTATGCCTTATATCTCAGCATCTATTATTATGCAGATGTCGAGTATGATCGTTCCTTCAATGCAACAACTCCGTAAAGATGGCGAATCTGGCAAAAGAAAAATTACACAATATACTCGTTATGGAACGGTGTTCTTATCGTTATTTCAATCTATTGCAGCAGCATCATGGTTACAGAGTCAACCAGGCGTGGTTGTAAATCCAGGGATGATCTTTCTGGTCACAGCATGTATCACACTAGTTACCGGAACGATGTTTTTAATGTGGCTGGGAGAGCAAATTACAGAACGTGGTATTGGTAATGGAATTTCAATGATCATTCTAGCTGGAATAATTGCTGGGTTGCCTGCTGCCGTTGCAGGAACCGCAGAGCTAGTAAGAAATGGTGAAATGGCGGCAGCAACAGCGATATTATTACTGATTGTTTTTGTGGCCACAATATTGTTTGTGGTTTATATGGAGAGAGCGCAAAGGCGAATTGCAGTAAATTATGCTAGAAGGCAGCAAGGTCGAAAGATGTATCAAGGTCAAAATACTCATTTGCCGTTTAAGATCAACATGTCTGGGGTAATTCCTCCTATTTTCGCCTCAAGTATTTTATTATTCCCCGCGACAATAGCTCAATTCTTTGGTCAATCATCAAACCCAAATGCTTTTCAAGAAATATTACAAACAGTTGGAGCTAATTTAGGTCCTGGCCAGCCGATTTACGTCCTTTTATATGCAGCAATGATTATTTTCTTTTGCTTCTTTTATACTGCTTTAGTTTTTAATGCTAAAGAAACCGCTGATAATTTGAAGAAATCGGGAGCATTTGTTCCGGGTATTAGACCGGGTATGCAAACAGCCGAATATATAGATCGTGTTTTAACAAGGCTTACGTTCTGGGGAGCTTTATATGTAGCTGGGGTTTGTTTGCTGCCTGAAATTTTCCGTATGTTCTATCCAAGCATCCCTTTTAATTTCGGTGGAACCTCATTATTAATTCTTGTAGTTGTAACAATGGATTTTATGTCGCAGTTGCAAGCACACGCAATGAGTCATCAATATGATGGCATGATGCAAAAAGCAAATTTAAGGAATTATCGTAGATAATTTTGTGTATGTAGCAAAAATATTTGGAGTAAACGCATGAAAGTAAGAGCATCAGTAAAAAGAATGTGTAGGAATTGTAAAATTATTCGACGCAATCGTGTTGTTCGCGTGATTTGTTCCGACGCACGTCATAAACAAAGGCAAGGTTAAATAAAAGGAAAGGTATAAATAAGTGGCTCGTATAGCAGGAATAAATATCCCATTAAATAAACATGTTGTCATAGCATTGACAGAGATATATGGAATCGGGAATACAAGGGCGCAGCGAATTTGCATTTCTGCGGGTGTAAAACCAGAAACTAAAGTTAAAGATCTGGCTGAACCTGAAGTTGTTGGATTGCGAGAAGCGGTTGCAAAATTAACTGTCGAAGGTGACTTAAGGCGTGAATCATCAATGAATATAAAAAGATTGATGGACTTAGGTTGCTACAGAGGAATTCGACATAGACGTGGATTGCCATTAAGGGGTCAACGAACTAAAACCAACGCTAGAACAAGGAAAGGACCACGTCGTCCGATCAAAAGATAAGAATTGGTTAAAAAAGCTAATAACAGGAAAAATAATGGCAGATACGAAGAAAAAGAAAGTTAAAAAACATGTTGTGGATGCGATAGCGCATATTCATGCATCTTTCAATAATACGATAATTACCATTACAGATCGTCAAGGAAATGCATTATCTTGGGCTACATCTGGTGGGTGCGGCTTTAGGGGGTCGAGAAAATCAACACCATTTGCAGCACAAGTTGCTTCAGATAAAGCAGGAAAAGCTGCATTAGAATTTGGCGTAAAGAATGTTGATGTTCGGGTTCGTGGCCCAGGGCCAGGAAGAGAATCTGCAGTTAGAGCGCTTAATGCACTTGGTTTTCAAATACAAAATATCGAGGATGTAACACCAATTCCTCATAACGGGTGTCGACCACCTAAAAAGCGTCGCGTTTAGAGGCAATAAGAAATGGCTAGATATACAGGACCAAAATGTAAATTATCCAGAAGAGAAGGGACAGATTTGTTCTTAAAAAGTGGAGTTCGACCTTTAGAGTCGAAATGCAAGCTTGACGTTCCACCTGGTGGAGCAGGACAAAGAAGGCCTAGAGTTTCTGATTACGGTTTACAATTAAGAGAAAAACAGAAATTACGTCGTATGTATGGTGTATTAGAGCGACAATTTTTAAACTATTATAAGCGTGCAGCTCAATTAAAAGGATCAACAGGTGAAAACTTATTATCCTTACTTGAGGGTCGTTTAGACAATGTTGTTTACCGTATGGGTTATGCTTCTACAAGAGCAGAGGCTAGACAATTGGTAAGCCATAAAAGTATTGAAGTTAATGGTGTAATAGTTAATATTCCGTCTGCACAAGTTGCCGCTGGAGATTCAATATCAATTAGAGAAAAGTCTAAGAAGCAACTTCGTATTCAAAGCGCACTGGAAATTGCTGGACAGATAGGTCTTCCAGAATGGGTTCAAGTAGATTCAAAGAAAATGTCTGGCGTCATGAAATCATTACCGGGTCGAGAAGATATTCTTCCCGATATAAATGAAAATTTAGTAGTCGAGTTGTACTCGAAATAGTTAGGAGGGTATAAACCCATGCATGAATCTGTAAATGAGTTTTTAAAACCGCGCAACGTTAAAGTTGTGTCATCTAATGATTTGCAAGCTAAGGTTGTGATCGAACCATTTGAACGTGGTTACGGACATACTCTTGGTAATGCTTTGCGAAGGATTTTACTATCATCGATGCCAGGCTCCGCTATTGTTGAGGTTGAGATTGAAGGTGTCTTGCATGAATACACCAGCATTGATGGTATTCAAGAAGATGTTGTAGAAATATTACTCAACTTGAAAAATGTTGCTGTAATGATGCATGGAAGAAGTTCAGCTGAACTGAGCATATCAAAAAAAGGTCTTGGCCCAGTAACGGGTGCTGATATAGTCCTTGAACATGATGTTGAAATCATGAATCCTGATATCGTAATTGCAAATTTATCTAGTACTGGTAGTTTATCTATGAAACTAACTGTTGAGCGTGGACGTGGTTATCGCCCTGCAACAAGAGGGCCAGTTTTTGAAGAAGAAGCAGGTCCAATAGGCAGATTACAACTAGATGCTTCATTCAGTCCGGTTCATCGTGTGTCATATGATGTTGAAGCTGCTCGAGTAGAGCAGAGAACAGACTTGGATAAATTAATTATTGATATTGAAACAAACGGAACTATTGATCCTGAAGAAGCTATAAGGCATGCAGGAAGCATATTAAAAGATCAGCTTTCGGTATTTGTTGATCTAGAGAGAGAAGAAGAGGGTGACAACGAAGAAGACGAGAACTTAGTTGATCCAATTTTACTTCGTCCCGTTGATGAACTTGAACTAACTGTACGTTCTGCAAATTGCTTAAAAGCAGAAAGTGTCATGTATATAGGTGATTTGGTACAGCGAACTGAGGTTGAGTTATTACGCACACCAAATTTAGGTAAGAAATCTTTGACAGAAATAAAAGAAATTCTTGAAAGCCATGGATTAACGTTGGGTATGAGGCTTGAAAATTGGCCTCCTGCTAGTCTTGCTCAATAAGAAAATTTGTTTGTATTAATTAAAGAGTATTTATTATGCGACACAGAAAATCAGGACGTAAATTAGGTCGAAATAGCTCCCACAGGAAAGCTATGTTTCGTAATATGTCGACATCACTATTGTTGCATGAAACTATAAAAACAACTGTACCAAAAGCTAAAGAATTGCGCAGAGTTGTTGAGCCTTTAATTACGCTTGCCAAAAAAGATGGCGTTGCAAATCGTCGACTTGCTTTTGATCGATTACGTGATAAAGCCATTGTAGGTAAGTTATTTACTGATATAGGCCCAAGATTTATTAATCGCCCGGGTGGATATTTGAGAATCTTAAAGATAGGACCTCGAACCGGAGATGCAGCACCAATGGCGATGGTTCAGTTGGTTGACGGCCCTATAAATGAGGTGAACGAAGAAGAAGCTGAAGCATAGTTTTATTGCTTTATTCAAACATATAAATTACTTTAATTTATTCTTCTATATGATCAAATAGTCTTTTATGGAAAAGACAGACTTCAATCAAACCGTTATTATAACTGGCGCCTCTTCTGGTGTTGGAAAAGCAACTGCTCGTCATTTTGCGAATAATGGTGCAAATTTAGTACTGGTCGCAAGAGGTCAAGAAAGGCTGGATCAGGTATCTAAAGAACTGAAAAATATCACCAGAGTGATGTCGGTCTCCATGGATGTTTCAAACTTTTCAGATTGTGAAAATCTAATCAATAAAACCTTAGAAGAATTTTCCTCAATTGATGTATTAATTAATAATGCTGGTTATCATAAGCGTGGCCTTGTGGAAGAAAGCGATCCAAAAGAACTCGGTAGAATGATAGATGTAAATTTAAAAGCGCCTATAATATTAAGCCGTCTTGTTATATCTCATATGAATAATAATAATTGTGCGATTATTAACGTTGCTTCACTCGCTGGCAGGACACCTGTCCCTGGTTCTGCTGTTTATTCTTCTTCTAAATTTGGGCTTAGAGCTTTTACTTATGCACTAGCCACTGAACGTAAAGAAAAAAATATTAAGATTGCTGTCGTTTCGCCAGGACCAATCGACACACCATTTATAATGGATGATATAGATTCGGTATCAGATTTAACTTTTTCACAAAGCATTAGCTCAATAGACGCCGTTGCTGAAGCTATATTAGAGCTATGCATCAATGATAAAATTGAGCAAGCTATGCCGAAGATAAGTGGCTTCTTAACAAACATATCTTATTTGTTTCCCAGATTTGGTTTACTAGTTATGCCTTTATTAGAGAGAAAAGGGCGTCGAGTCAAAAAAAAGTTAAAGCATTTAATTGAAATTAAAAATAATAAGAAACTATGATTATGTCAAAATTAAATAAAAAAGAAATTCTAATAAAATTAAAAGAAAATAATTCATGGTCTTATGAAGACTCTATGCTTAAACGAATTTTTGTATTTTCTGATTTTATTGATGCTTTTAAGTTCATGACTTTGATTGCCTTAGAAGCAGAAAGAATGGATCATCATCCCGAATGGTCCAATATTTATAATAAAGTAATAGTCAATTTAGTGACTCATGAGGTTTCTGGTGTAACCGAAAAGGATTTTATTTTAGCAAAGAGTATGGATAAAGTTGCAAATATAATACTTTAAAAAAACTTGAGTTTTTTACTCATCATGCATGTGTCCTTCATCAAAAGCATTTCTTGTTAGATTTTCAATTCCCTTATTAAGTACTCTAATGTTGTCTTCAATCCTTATACCGCCATATGGCTTGAGCCATTCTATCTTTTTTAGGTTTAGCATTTTATAAGTTCCATTAATTCTTGCTTTATTGATTAATAGGTCAATCACATATAAACCTGGTTCGATGGTAAATATCTGATTTTCTTTAATTTTCCTATTTAAACGAAGAAATGGATAGCGATCAGATTTTATTATTTCTTTACCCTGAGAATTTTCCAAAAATCCACCGACATCATGAACTTGCAGTCCTAGAAAATGACCCAATCCATGCGGAAAAAAAATATCTGTAATCTTATTTTTAACTAATGACTCTACTGAACCATTAGCAAGCCCAATTTGTTGAATAATTTCAGCAATTTTTTCATGTGCCATTATATGTAATTCAATATAATCCATATCAATCTTAATTAGATCGATAATTTCTTGTTGCATTTGATCAATGCCATCAATTAGAGATTGGAATTCATTGCAATTATTAGCATAAGTTCGGCTTATGTCTGATGCATAACCATTGTAACTAGCACCAGCGTCGATTAAAAAAGAACGAGGATTTTTTATTTTTTGTTTCTGGTAATGCTGGTAATGAAGTATCGATGCATTTTCGTTTATTGCTATTATATTTTTATAAGGAAGTTCGTTTTCTGAATGTTTTGTAGCCTTACAATATGACATATGAATATCAAATTCAGACGCGCCTTCTTTAAATTTATTATTAGCTACATGATGACCCCTTACTGCGGATCTCGAAGCTTTCCTTAAACATTCAATCTCATATTCGGTTTTTATGCTCCTGCCATAATTTATGGAATTAATAACATTCTTTGGGTTAATGCTAATCATATCAAAGGTATACCTATCTTCTAGATAATTATCTGTTATTAATATGCATTCTTTTTTATTTGAAGGCAGATGAGTATTTATTTCATCAATTGAATTTACTATTATTATATCAAAGTAATTAATCCAAAATGATGAAGGGAGTTCTGCTGATTTATGCCAAAAATCTATTTCTTGGAAATATATAAGGATAGGTTTTTTATCTACTTCATAAATGAGATAACAATTGGGGTGCTCGAGCAAAGGAAGCCATCGACAAAAATAAGGATTCGCTTTGAAAGGGAATGGATTATCATCCATTCTGCGATCCTTTATAGTTCCTGAGGAAATTATTACATGGCGAAATGGAGTATCTTTGATCGCTTCATCAAGTTCGTTTGTTAGGACATCCAGATGTGATGAGTAGATTTCCTCAAGATGTTTTGTATTGGTATATTTTATATCCTTCATTCCTTGAGTAGCGTCCTTTTTATTGTCTGTAATATGTTCAGTGATAATTAAATGGGGTATTAATTAGCCTTCAATCTAGGCATTATAAAAATAATGAATTATCTTATATACAGGGATTGTGAATGAAAAATATTATTATTACAGGAATTTTTTTTATGACTAATGTGTTTTCCTCAGAAATGGGCTTTGATCGAGTAACTGGCTTATCTTTTGCATCTAGATCTGAAGTGATTGCCTCCAATGGTATGGCTGCGACTAGTCATCCTTTAGCAACACAAGTCGCTTTAGATATATTAAAGAAAGGAGGCACTGCTATAGATGCTGCAATTGCTGCAAATGCTGTCCTTGGATTGGTTGAACCAACGGGTTGCGGTATTGGTGGTGATCTGTTTGCCATTATTTGGGACGCCAAAAAACAAGAGTTAAATGGCCTGAATGCTTCAGGACGATCTCCAGGATCGCTTACATTGGATTATTTCAAAGAAAAAAATATCACCGAAATACCTTATTTGGGTCCTTTACCAATTACTGTTCCTGGTGCTGTTGATGGTTGGTTTGAGATGCATAATCGATATGGAAAATTATCAATGATCGAAATTCTTGAACCAGCAATAGCTTATGCTGAGGAAGGATTTCCTGTTTCTGAAGTTGTATCTTGGCTCTGGGAAGAGAATACAGCTTCCAGAGTAGGATACGAAGGCTTTAGAAATATATATATGCCAAATGGAAGGGCACCAAAGAAAGGCGAAATATTTAAAAATCCCGCTCTGGCATCAACATATAAAAAAATTGGAATGATGGGAAGGGATGAATTTTACAAAGGAGATATAGCTAAAAAAATTGATGCATTTATGGTTAAAAATGATGCATTTTTACGTTATGAAGATCTTGCCAATCATTCCTCGGAGTGGGTAAAACCAGTCTCAACCAACTATCGTGGTTATGAGGTATTTGAATTACCTCCTAATACTCAGGGAATTGCAGTGCTTCAGCTTTTAAATATTTTGGAAGGTTTTGATTTATCTAATATGAATTTCGCTAGTGCTGAATATATCCATACATTTGTTGAGGCGAAGAAAATTGTTTATGAGGATAGAGCTAAATATTATGCAGATCCTAAATATTCAAATATATCGACTGATATATTAATAACAAAAGAGTATGCTAAAAAGCGACGAAATTTAATTAACCCAAATATAGCTGCAAAAGAGTTTTTACCAGGCGATATAAAACTTGAAAATGACGATACCATCTATTTAACAGTGGCTGATAGCGAAGGTAATATGGTTTCTTTGATTCAGAGTAACTATGGCGATATGGGTGCAGGCTTAACATCGGAGGAATTTGGTTTTAGTTTCCAAAATCGAGGTCAGCTGTTTAGTCTGAATGCAGATCATCCAAATGTTTATGCACCAAATAAACGTCCTTTTCATACTATTATTCCTGCATTTGTTACTAAAGATAATAAGCCTTGGTTATCATTTGGTTTAATGGGGGGCTCAATGCAGCCTCAAGGGCATGCTCAGATACTAATTAATATGATTGATTTTGACATGAATCTTCAGGAAGCAGGTGATGCTGCAAGAATTAGACATGTTGGATCATCACAACCTACAGATGAAGAAATGAATAATGGGGGTAGGTTATATTTAGAATCATCAATAGATGAAACTACCCGAGAGAAATTACGAAAACTTGGGCATAATATCGCTACAGACACTAATGTTTATGGTGGATACCAAGCCATTATGTGGGATGAAGAGCATAAAGTTTACTATGGAGCTTCAGATCCTAGAAAAGATGGCCAGGCTGCGGGATATTAAATCATGACTAAAGAAATATACTTAACAGGTATAACGACGACTGGTACACCACATATTGGGAATTATGTAGGTGCAATTCGGCCTTGCATTGAGGCAAGTCATAATAAAGATATAAGAAATTTTTATTTTCTTGCGGATTTGCATGCACTAGCTAAAGCTGAGGATCCTGAGCGAATAGCAAGATCTACTTTGGAGATATCGGCTGCTTGGCTAGCGCTGGGATTGGATACAGAAAATGCATGTTTTTACCGACAATCAGATATCCCTGAAATACCTGAATTGACATGGATATTAACAAGTATGACATCAAAAGGATTAATGAACCGAGCACATTCATATAAGGCGCAGGTTCAAAATAATATTGACAGTGGTGCCATTGACCAGGATCGCGGTATTAATATGGCGTTATTTAGTTATCCTATATTAATGGCTGCAGATATATTGATGTTTAAGTCTACTAAAGTCCCTGTCGGAAGAGATCAAAAACAACATATTGAAATGACTCGTGATATAGCTCAACGATTTAATCATAATTTTGGAGATATATTGGTTGTTCCTGAAGCAATCATAAGTGAAGAAACAGCTTTATTGGCTGGTTTAGATGGAAGAAAGATGAGTAAAAGTTATGACAATATCATTCCTTTATTTGCCAATGAAAAGCAACTAAGAAAATTAATAATGAAAATTAAAACTAATAGTTTGGAACCAGGAGTACCAAAAGATCCAAAAGACTCCGTTTTATACGATATTTATAGTGCTTTTGCGATGCCAGAGGAAATCCTAAATATTAAAAAATTATATGCGAATGGTCTAGCATGGGGAGAAATGAAAAATATATTATTCGAATGTATCAATGATCAATTAAAACCGGCTAGAGAGGAATATCAAAAGTTAATTGATGATCCCGCTCAAATTGAAGTTCAGTTAAAAAAAGGAGCTGATAGAGCTCGCGAGATTTCAGTTCCATATATTCAAGAAATCAGAAATGCGATAGGCATCAGAAAATTAGTTTAATGAGATTAATGTCGAAAAAAAAAGGACCAATTCCCCCATTAATTTTATTATTTGTAGTCATAATTCAATTACTGACATCAAATTACCTATCATTTTTAGCTATTGATGTTTTTTTTATTAATTGGATAGGTTATATAATTATCAGTTTGGGTCTGTTGATGCTGGTTACTTCTATCATGAAATTTCGAAAACTAAAAACCACAGTGATTGTATTTAAAAAACCCACTTCTTTAGTTACAACTAAAATATATTCTCTGACCAGAAACCCAATGTATCTGAGCATGTTTTTTATTTTGCTAGGCCTCGGTTTATTGAACAATAATACTGGCAGTATTGTTACCGCTTTTTTATTTATCCCATTAATGAATCAACGCATTATAAAGCATGAGGAAAGTATGCTCGTAAATGAATTCCAGGATGAATATAATTTATATAAGAATAAAGTCAGAAGGTGGATCTAATGAAGATTAATACTACAGAAAGAAAATTATCATTGAATTCAATAGTAAATCTGGATAAATATCCTCTTGATAACTCTGCTTTTGTAAATCAATGTAAAAATTCTATCGATGCAGATGGCTGTGTTGTCTTGCCTAACTTTTTAAGAGAAGATTCGATTGAGAAATTAATCCAAGAAAGTGATCTGAATCAATGCAACGCATTTTATTGCGAACAAAAACATAGTGTTTATATTTCTCCACCAGATAAAAAATTTCCTAGTGATCATGCATTCAACAGACATGTGGTTTCATCAAAAGGCTGTATTACTGATGATCAGATAGAAGAGAATTCTGATTTGAAAATTTTATATAGATCTGATTTGTTTCGTAATTTTATCGCTGGTGTTGTTGGTGCAGGACGTCTGTATGAATATTCTGATAATTTATCTTCCATAAATATCCATTATGCTTCTGAATCAGAAGAATTAGGTTGGCATTTTGATAATTCATCCTTTGCCGTGACTTTATTAATACAAAAGTCAAAAAAAGGGGGAGAGTTTCAATATATTAGAAACTTTAGGGATACTGATAATAATGAAATGAATTTTGATGGTGTGAATCAATTACTTGATGGAGAGCTAAAATATGATAATTTAGTAATGGATCCGGGAACATTAGTGTTATTTAGAGGCAGAAATTCAATACATAGGGTTACTCCCGTAGAAGGTGATTTAACTAGGATATTAGCCGTGCTAGCCTATAACTCGGAGCCAAATATATCACTATCAGAAACCTCAAGAATGACTTTTTATGGCAGATTGGACTGAATAGAATTTATTATGATGGAATTTAAAAAGAAAAAAGTCCTTATCACAGGAGGATCAAGAGGAATTGGCAAGGCGATTGCACAGGGTTATGCATCACATGGAGCAGAAGTAGCAATCACTTTCAGGAAAGAAAATAAACTTGCCGAAGAATTGATTAAGTCTCTTCCTGGGTCTAACCATATTTCTATACAGTCAGATATCACGGATGAAGGGGAAGCCGAAGCTACTGTCTTGGAAGTAATAGAAAAATTGGGTTCATTGGATATTGTTGTAAATAATGCTGGTATGTTTATTGACCATCCTATTTTGGAAGCAGGATTCGATGATTGGCAAAATGCATGGCAATCGACTATAGCAACTAATTTAATTGGACCGGCAAATATTTGCTATCACGCAGCAAAATACATGATTACTAAGAAACGGGGAAAGATTGTTAACATTTCCTCTCGTGGAGCAAATCGTGGCGAACCTAAGGCACCCGCTTATGGAGCGAGTAAAGCAGGATTAAACTCAATGAGTCAATCCCTAGCTATTGCTTTAGCGCCACATAATATTTTTGTTGGAGTTGTGGCACCTGGGTTTGTTGAAACGGATATGGCAATATCATTATTATCGAGTGAACAAGGTGAAGCGATAAAAAAACAAAGCCCAATGAATAGGGTAGGTAGACCAGATGAAATTGCTAAAGCTGTGATGATGTTAACTATGGAAGGCATGGATTATGCAACAGGAGCTATTGTAGATCTAAATGGGGCTTCTTATCTAAGATCGTGATTTAAAGAAAAAATAAAAGGCTATTATTATGTCTGAACTGACATGGGCGGAATTTGAAAGAGTAGATTTACGAGTTGGTACGATATTAACCGCAGAATATTTTAAAGAGGCTATTAAGCCAGCTATAAAATTAACAATAGATTTTGGTGGTGAGATAGGAATTAAGAAATCATCTGCTCAAATTACGGATCACTACACACCTCAGAAACTAATAGGCAGGCAAGTCTCTGCAATAGTAAATTTTCCAAAAAAACAAATTGGACCGCTTATGTCAGAATGTTTGGTGACAGGATTTATTCAGGATGACGGAAGTGTAATTCTTTGTGTCCCTGATAAAAAAGCTATAAATGGAACAAGGCTGGGATAAATAAAGACGAATTAAGCGTTATATTTGTTGGTAATTAATTAAATCCAAGGATTTTAATATGCACTATGAAGTAAAGCATCCATGCATACAGGATAAATTAGCAGAAGTTAGGGAAGTAGGGACGACTCATCAAAAATTTCGTCGATTAGTGACTGAAATTACAATGTTATTGTCTTTTAAAGCGCTAGAAAATCTGTCACTTGAGGATATAGTTATTGAAACACCAATTACAAAAGCAAATTGCAAAAGGATTTGTGAAGAAATTGTTGTGGTCCCAATTCTTAGAGCTGGAATAGGGATGCTGGATGGGGTGTTGTCATTAGTTCCTTCGGCTCGCGTGGGTTTTTTAGGTATGTTTCGTAATGAGGAAACAGCGGAACCTGAGAGTTATTATGAGAATATTCCTGAAAAATATCTCAACGGCATGCATTTAATTATAGATCCAATGTTAGCCACTGGCGGTTCTACGATAGCAGCAATTGATGCTTTGAAAGAAAAAAATATTAAAAAGATAATTGTAATTTGTATTGTCACATGCCCAGAAGGATTAAAGGCAGTTGCAGCGAAACACCCAGGTGTAAAAATCTATACCGCAAGTATTGATAGTCACTTAAATGATGATAATTATATCGTTCCTGGGCTGGGTGATGCAGGCGATAGATTATATGGAACTTATTGAAATATATGAGTTTTTATTTAAAATAGATCGCATAAATATTTAAATATTTTTTAATTCACTAGCATTGAATTATTAGTTGATATTATTAAAAATAATAGATCAATAGATACATTATTTTTTTTAGTAATCATTTTTAAATTCTTTGCATCTAGTTTAATTTATTACTGATTTGTAGGTAGATTATTAGTTAGTTTGATAACTCTAGAATCCTTATTATCAATATTAAATATTAGGCGATTACATTAGTGGTTAATTTAATTTCCTTTAATATTTGCACAATTATGAAACACGCGTAAAATGCGTCAATCTGAAACAGTATGAATTAACCAAGTAATGTATTTGGTTGACAGATTCTGTTTCAGAATCGCACCGAAATGATTCGGTTTTATAACGCCATATTTATGGCATAAATTAAAAGAAAGAGAAGAAAATGTCAGATCAAGTAGAAGGTACCGTTAAATGGTTCAATGATGAAAAAGGATTCGGATTTATCGAACGCGAGGGCGGTAAAGATGTATTTGTACACTATAGCGCAATCAATGTAGAAGGTAGAAAGAGTTTGCGTGAAGGTCAGAGCGTAACTATGACTGTCTCTGATGGCCAAAAAGGCCCACAAGCTGAGAATGTAACTCCTCAGTAAATATATCGTTAGCTCGAAAGTTTTTTACGATATTATTCTATAGAATTTGACGTTCAGTCATCTAATTTATAAAAAAATTACAAAGCCCCTATTTAATAGGGGTCCTTTGTTTTTTTATATTCATCCTCTTTTTCGGTCAAAATAGACCAGGCTTCAATTTTTTCTTCAATTCTATTAGTCAGTTCAGTAAATTCTTCTAGAGTAGATTGAATTTTATTTTTGTCTTGATTATAAAAATCTGAAGATGATAATTTCCCCTCGAGATGCACTTTATTGATTTCGAGTGATTTGATTTGGTCGGGTAATGCATTTAATATGCGCTGCTCTTTGAAGCTCAGTTTAGCAATTTTTTTTGTTCTTTCTGGTGATTTTTGGTGTTTTTTATTTGAATTCTTATGATGATCAACTTGTGTTAATAATTGATTTCTTGCTAACCAGTCTGAAAAATTTCCAACGTAATGATTTAGTTTATCTTGATCCTCAAAAACAAGCATACTGGTTATAACGTTATCTAAAAATTCCCTGTCATGACTGACAACCAATAAAGTTCCTTTATATTGCACTAGTTGCTCTTCGAGTACATCTAGTGTTTCCATGTCTAAATCATTAGTTGGTTCATCTAGGATCAGTAAGTTAGTTGCTTTAGTGAATAATTTAGCCAGAATAATCCTATTTTTTTCACCACCAGATAGTGCTTTGACGGGTGTCATAGATCTTTTTGGAGAAAATAAAAAGCCTTTAAGATATCCCACTACATGTCGGTCATTGCCATTAATCTTAATATGAGTCTTTCCATCACTGACGTTGTCAGCGACAGATCTTTCTGGATCAAGCTTTTGGCGTAATTGATCAAAATATCCGATTTCTATATTTGTACCTAACTTTACGGTTCCTGAATTAGGCTCAATTTTACCTAAAAGTAGTCTCAGCAGAGTTGTTTTTCCGATACCATTATTACCAACTATTCCAATTCTATCACCGCGTTGAATATTAAGTGAAAAATTATTAATCAATGGCTCATCCGTATATTGATAATTGATATTTTTTATCCTAATCACTTTGCGCCCTGATTTTTCGCTCTCTCCAATATGAATACGCGCTTGAGTTTCATGTACGACTCTTTTTTGACGTTCCTCTCGCATCCTCATTAAAGCTCTTGAGCGTCCTTCATTACGTGTTCTTCTTGCCTTGATACCTTGCCTAATCCATATCTCTTCTTGTTCAAGTTTTTTATCAAATTTTGCGTACTCGCTTTTTTCGTCGATTAGAAATTTTTCTTTTCTTCTTAGATAATTATTATAATCTCCAGGCCAGCTAGTAATTTTTCCACGATCTATCTCAAGAATTCGAGATGCTAATTTTTTTATAAAAGCTCTATCATGCGTAATAAAAATAACTGTCCCTTTGTAGGAGTAAACTATATCTTCAAGCCATTTTATTGTTGATATATCCAAATGATTAGTAGGTTCGTCGAGCAGAAGAATATCGGGTTTTTGTACCAATGCTTTTCCTAATGAAACCCTTCTAAGCCAGCCACCAGATAGTTCATCCATCCTTTTTTCGGCGGGCAAATTAAGTTCTGAAATTATGGTATCGATTCGTTGCTCAAGATTCCATCCACCATGCGTATCAATTTGTTTATGAAGGTCTTCCAGTTCTAATAAGTTCTTCCCCTCTAATTTTTTTGATGCTAACTCATGATAATTTCTTAGTAGTAATTCAATTTCTGATAATCCAGAGCGAATTATATCTCGAACGGTAGTCTTCTCTGATATCGGTAGCGATTGTTCAAGCTGACTAATAATTAATTTTGATTCGAAGATCACTGAACCCCGGTCAGGTTCTATGAGACCCATAATAAGTTTAAATGTCGTTGATTTACCCGCACCATTTCTTCCGATAAGGCACAATCTTTCTCCTGCCTCTATAGCTAGATTGGCATCGGAAAGAATTTTTTGCTCCCCTATCTCAAATGAAATATCTTCGAAACGAATTAATGACATAATTGTATAATTTTAATCCCAGGTGATTTATTTATATAAATTGTAGTTCTTATATTAAACTAATAAGTGAGTTATTATTTTAGGGAATGAATAAAGAGTGAATAATTATGGCCGATGATCAATTAATCAATATAGAAACGAAACTATCATATCAAGAGAATCTTTTGGATCAATTAAATTCAATTATTATAAAACAGCAAGAAGAATTAGATATTTTAAAACGAGCACTCTTATCAATTCAAGAACGAGTAACTATATTGAATGAATCATCAAGTGAAATTGCTGATTCAGATGAGCGTCCGCCTCACTATTGAGATGGAGATAGAATTTTGATTATTAAAAGACCAAAACTTCAGTTTACCGGCATATTACTTTTAATATTGTGTCTAGTTAATTATCTCAGTGCAAATCAAAATAATATAGTAAATGTGACATTGCAAACTACTATTGGTGATATTCATATAGAGCTTTATTCTGAGAAAGCACCTATTACGGTGGCTAATTTTCTAAGGTACACAGATGGGGGATATTTTGATAATACTTCTTTTTATCGAGCCGTTAGATACGATAATGATAATGGAAACCCTAAAATAGAAGTAATTCAAGGAGGTATCGGTGATGGTGAAAGACCTTACCCCATGATTAAGCATGAAACTACAAAATTATCTGGATTAAAACATCTTGACGGAATGCTTTCGATGAGCCGGGGAGCTATCGATACTGCAACTTCAGATTTCTTTATCTGTATAGGCGATCATTTGGGTCTAGATTATGGTGCCTCAAGACATTCTGATGGTATGGGGTTTGCGGCATTTGGTCGAGTTACCAGTGGCATGGATATTGTAAGAAAGATTCACCAGATGCCCTCTGATAAGCACACTGATAATAGTTATGTTAAAGGCCAATTAATCAATAATCCGATTATTATAAAAACCATTAAGAGGAATTAATTTAGTTTTAAATTTAAGTTTCGGTAATTTTCAATAAAGGCTTAAGGAACTGACCTGTAAAAGATGAGTCAATCTTAACAATATCCTCTGGCGATCCAGTAGCAATAACATTTCCACCACCTTCTCCACCCTCAGGACCGATATCAATAACCCAGTCAGCCGTTTTAATGACATCAAGATTGTGCTCAATAACTACAATTGTATTTCCTTTATCTCTAAGACGATGCAAAACTTTCAAGAGGAGGCTTATATCCTGAAAATGAAGACCAGTTGTAGGTTCATCTAAAATATATAGAGTATTACCTGTATCACGTTTTGATAATTCCTTAGCAAGTTTAATTCTTTGAGCTTCTCCGCCAGATAATGTTGTCGCATTTTGACCCAATCGAATATATGACAACCCCACATCCATTAGAGTTTGTAATTTTTTTGCCAGTACCGGAATATTGGTAAAGAAAATCGATGCTTCTTCAACCGTCATCTTTAAAATTTCATTGATATTCTTACTTTTATATAAGGTATCTAGAGTTTCGCGGTTATAACGCTTTCCATGACATACATCACAGGAAACATAGACATCGGGTAGAAAATGCATAGCAACTTTTATCACGCCATCACCCTGACAGCCTTCACATCTGCCACCTTTTACATTAAAACTAAACCTTCCAGGAAGATAGCCACGAGAGCGAGCTTCCTGGGTCCCAGCGAATAGCTCGCGAATAGGAGTGAAAAGTCCACTGTATGTAGCAGGGTTGGACCTTGGTGTTCTTCCGATGGGGCTTTGACTGATGTCTATGACACGATCAATATTCTCAATACCATCGATACCTTTGTGTGGCGCTGGATTACGATTGGATTTATTAAGTTCATCGGCTACAGATTTATATAATGTGTCATTAATTAATGTTGATTTTCCAGAGCCGGAAACACCAGTTACGCAAGTCATTAAACTCATTGGAATAGAAACTGTCACTTCTTTTAAGTTATTGCCAGAAGCGCCATTAATGGTGATTGATCTTTTAAAATTTGCCACCGAGCGTACTTTAGGGACAGCTATACTTTTTATTCCCGATAAGTAATTTCCAGTGAGAGAGTGTTCATTGTTCTTAATGTCTTCAGGTGTTCCGGATGCGACTATCTCACCGCCATGTATTCCAGCACCGGGACCAATATCAATTACATGATCAGCTGCCATAATAGCTTCTTCATCATGCTCCACAACAATCACTGTATTGCCAATATCTCTCAAATGAGTGAGTGTCTTGAGAAGTCTTTGATTATCACGTTGATGAAGGCCTATGGATGGTTCATCTAGCACATAAAGAACACCGACTAGACCTGAACCAATTTGACTGGCTAATCGAATACGTTGTGCTTCGCCGCCAGACAGTGTGTCTGCACTTCGATTGATCGATAGATAATCTAGACCAACATCACTTAAAAAATTTAATCTGGAGCTAATTTCTTTCGTTATTTTTTCTGCAATCGTCGCACGCCAACCCGTCATTTTAATTTCTTTGAAATAATTTTTTGCATATTCAACGGACATTTCACTTATCTGAGGTAAATTCTGATCACCAACAAAAACATTTCTTGCTGACTCATTCAATCTAGTTCCGAGGCAATCAGGGCAAGTCTGACTGTTAAGAAATTTACCAAGCTCTTCCCTGACGGCATTAGATTCCGTCTCTAGATAACGGCGATCTAGATTAGGAATAATTCCCTCGAAGCTATGATTTTTTTGAATCTTCATTTTTCTGTTTTTAAAACTTTGATAAGTAAATTCAATTTTTTCATTACCACTACCATGTAGAATTATTTTTTGAATATTTTTATCTAGTTCATTAAATGGTGTCTCTATATCAAACTTATAATGCTTAGCAATACTTTGGATCATATGGAAGTAATAAGTTGTTTTTCGATCCCAACCCCTGATCGCTCCTCCAGCGAGAGATAAATCCTCATTGACAACTACTTTTTTAGGGTCAAAAAATTGCTTTAACCCTAAACCATCGCATGCCTTACATGCACCGTTAGGGTTATTGAAAGAAAATAGTCTGGGTTCAAGCTCTGTTAGGCTATAACCACATATATTGCATGCATAGCGATCGGAGAATACTATTTCCTTTTCCTTGTCTTTCTCAAGTGAAGCAATATAGGTAACTCCATCGGCTATTTTCAAAGACATTTCGAACGATTCAGCAAGTCTTAATTTCATTTCTGGTCTAACTTTAAATCGATCAATCACTATTTCTATAGTATGTTTTTGATTCAACTCAAGATTTGGAGGGTCGTCTAATTCGTATATCTCACCATTTATCCTGGCGCGAATAAAACCTTGCGTTTGAAAGTTTTTCATGAGCTGAAGGTGTTCACCTTTGCGATTAATGACTACAGGAGCAAGCATTAATAAAGGCTCTCCTTCAGGAAAAGATAATACTTTATCTACCATCTCACTTACGGTTTGAGCTTCTAGTTTTACTTTATGCGAAGGGCAATAAGGCGTTCCTGCTCTAGCAAAAAGTAGCCTTAAATAATCATAGATCTCTGTAACAGTTCCAACGGTAGATCTTGGGTTATGTGATGTAGATTTTTGTTCAATAGATATTGCTGGTGATAATCCATGAATATGATCTACATCAGGTTTTTCCATTACCGACAGGAATTGCCTAGCATAGGTCGATAAAGATTCTACATACCGACGCCGACCTTCTGCATAGATAGTATCAAAGGCCAAGGATGATTTACCTGAACCTGATAATCCAGTTATAACAATCAGTTTATCTCTAGGGATATCTAGATCTATATTTTTTAAGTTATGGGTTCTGGCACCGCGGATATCTATAGATTTCATGAATAATTTCACAACATAATTAGGGCAACCTGTTAATATACTGCCAGCACATATGTTTGAGCAAAGACACTTTATAACTATTTGTAACAATCAATAAATTGTTGTTTGATTCTTGATTAGAAAAGTATTTTTTAAACATACTATTCCTAGCTTTATCATAGCTTTATATTGAATTAAGTATTTTATATGGCCTTAGAAAAAAAATTCGCAGAAAATAAAATGCTCATTGAAGAGCGTAAAGTGGTTGGTGTCGTTGCGCTCATTGCTATGTTTAGAATGTTTGGATTATTTGCTATTCTTCCAGTTCTTTCCCTCTATGCCAGTGAATTGATGTATGCAACGCCTTTTTTAATAGGAATCTCAGTCGGCGCCTATGGCTTAACACAAGCTATTTTTCAGATTCCATTAGGTATGCTCTCAGATAAGATTGGGCGAAAATCCGTCATCTGTCTTGGCTTGTCTATTTTTATTTTAGGTAGTTTGACAGCGGCATACAGTGATTCTATTTATGGGGTGATTGCCGGTCGTTTTTTGCAAGGTGCCGGAGCAATTTCAGCAACACTTACAGCTTTGTTGGCAGATGCAACAAGAAAGGAAGTTCGAACAAAATCAATGGCTTTTTTGGGAATAGGGATAGGAAGCTCTTTTCTAATTGCATTAATTCTTGGCCCCTTGATTGCTGCCATATTTGGCGTCAGATCATTATTTTTCATGGCGGCAGTTGTCGCAGTTATCGCCATGTTTCTATTAGTGCTCATACCGTCTAGCCTCACAAAAACTAATACCGCAATTCAGTTAAGAATAAAAGATGCGCTGAAAGCAAAATTATTAATAATTGACCTGCATGTCTATTTATTGCATTTAATTTTAACCTTGATGTTTGTCGTAATACCGTTGTTATTATTGAATCAATTGCAAATTCCATTGTTAGATCACTGGAAGATGTATGTTTTTTCGTTGCTGCTTTCTTTGATAATAACCATTCCTATGATTATGAGTGATGGCCGAATGGGAAAACGAATTTACATATCTTTTTCGATCATCTTATTGTTTTTAAGTCAGCTAATTATGACTTTTTATAATCACTCCCAGATAATGGTATTCTCTAGTTTGACGATTTTCTTTGCCGGTTTTAATTTTTTAGAGGCTTCTTTACCTGCAAGATTATCTATTTTGGCCAATGATGAGCTAAGAGGGACTTCATTGGGTATTTTTTCCAGTTTTCAATTTTTAGGCGCTTTCTCAGGAGGTCTGCTAGGCGGATGGCTGATGATTGTTCTTGGGACGCAAAATGTATTCATTTTTACCTCCATCCTCGTCTTCTGTTGGTTGTTATCTTTATTTTTCTTTGAGGATTAATTAAATAAAATTGGATACTTACTGGTAATTAGAGTGATCAAAGCTCTACAATAGAGAATAGAAAAGAATTATTTTTAAAAAGTTAATTTAATTACATCAAAAATGAGGAACAAAAGATGGCACGTGGAGTTAATAAAGTAATTTTAGTCGGAACTTTAGGTGCCGATCCAGATACTCGTTACACACCGAGTAATGCCGCTGTTACTAATTTGAGTATAGCTACCAATGAATCCTGGAAAGACAAACAATCAGGAGAGCAAAAAGAAAAAACTGAGTGGCATCGCGTAGTAATGTTTAACCGTTTAGCAGAAATTGCAACAGAATACCTCAGAAAAGGATCTCAAGTTTATATTGAGGGTAAAATTCAAACTAGAAAATGGGAAGATAAGGAAGGAAAGGATCGCTGGACAACTGAAATAGTGGCAAATGAGATGCAAATGCTTGGATCTAGATCTTCTGGAGGTAATTCAGCCCCATCGCCGATAGAAGGCTCACCTTCAAATACCACATCGGCGCCAAAACCTCAGGGCTCTGATGATTTTGATGATGATATTCCATTCTAGAATTTTGTTATTACCATTTAATTAATTGACCGAATAACCCCTAATATGGGGTTGTATAAAAAATTCCTTATTTCTTTATGAACTGCCAATGAATAATAAATTATTTATAAAAACTATGGGCTGTCAGATGAATGTCTATGATTCTGAGAAGATGGCTGCTGTTCTCAAGGAATCTCATGGCTATGAGTTAACCGAATCTCCTGAAGATGCGGATCTTTTGTTGGTCAATACTTGCTCTATACGTGAAAAAGCAGAAGAAAAGGTTTTCTCTCAATTGGGTCGTTGGCAATCATTAAAGAAGAAGAAACCTGAAATGATGATTGGCGTTGGTGGTTGTGTGGCCAGTCAAGAGGGGGCGGGAATTAGCAAAAGAGCTCCTTATGTAGATCTTATTTTTGGACCACAAACTCTGCATAGATTGCCAAGCATGCTTGAAGATGCAAAAAATAAACAAGAAACTATCGTTGATATCTCCTTTCCACAAATAGAAAAGTTTGACTGTCTTCCCGAGCCAAGAGCAGAGGGGCCATCTGCATTTGTTTCCATTATGGAAGGATGTAGTAAATATTGTACTTATTGCGTTGTACCTTACACGCGCGGTGAAGAGATTAGTCGTCCTTTGGATGATGTAATTGCTGAAATTTATTCATTAGCTAAACAGGGTGTAAGAGAGGTGAATCTTTTAGGTCAGAATGTCAATTCATATCAAGGCCTTATGCATGATGATCAAATCGCTGATTTGGCAACATTAATTTATTATGTTGCTGCGGTTGACGGTGTCGATCGTATTAGATTTACAACCTCTCATCCCGTTGAATTTAATGATAGCTTAATTCAAGCTTATGCAGACAACCCTGAATTAGCTAATTATTTGCATTTGCCAGTTCAAAGTGGCGCTGACCGAATATTAGCATTGATGAAACGTGGCCATACTGCAATTGAATATAAACAAAAAATTCGAAAATTAAGAAAAGTAAGACCTGACATCTCTATCTCATCTGATTTTATTGTTGGTTTCCCTGGGGAAACAGAAGAAGACTTTGCAAAAACAATGAAGCTAATAACCGATATCGGCTTTGATCAATCGTTCAGTTTTATCTATAGTCGACGTCCAGGAACACCAGCATCAAACATAAAGGATGATGTCGAAATGGAGGTTAAAAAAGAACGCCTTCGCTTGTTGCAAGAACAGATAACCTCGCAAGCATTTGCAATCAGCAAATCTATGATTGGAAGTCATCAAAAAGTTTTAGTTGAGCGACACTCTAAGAAAAATTTATCCGAGTTATCAGGAAGGACAGAGAATATGCGTTGGGTTAATTTTATCGCCAACGAAAGTTGTATTGGACAATTTGTTGATGTAGTTATTACTGAAGCTCTGCCTAATTCGCTTCGAGGTAGACTTCTTTAGGTTGAAATTTATCCCTATAATTGAGTTAATTGACTAATATTGAATATTACCCAAGAAATAATTTTTGATTCTTTCAGCAATAAAAGACTGGCAAATTTATGCGGTCAATTTGATGAAAATCTTCGACATATTGAAAATCAATTAAAAATTAATATTCTTAGTCATGCGAATAGTTTTAAGGTGACAGGCAATAAAGAGACGGTATCAATAGCAAATAAAGTCATTCAATCTCTTTATGGTTTAACTTTAAATCAAAATATTGACTTTGAACAAGTGCATATCATCCTGCAGGAATACGGTATGCAAGAAGATGATAAATTCTCTTCTGATAATATTGAAGATTCATATAACCATGACAATCAGATTCAAACCCCTAAAAAACTCATTCGACCTAGAGGGCGAAATCAAAACACCTATTTAGCTGCAATACAGCAAGATGATTTATCTTTTGGAATTGGTCCTGCTGGTACAGGGAAGACTTATTTGGCAGTTGCCAGCGCAATTCAAGCGCTAGAGAATGATGAGGTAAGAAGAATTATATTAGTTCGACCCGCGGTAGAGGCTGGAGAAAATTTAGGTTTTCTCCCCGGTGACTTATCGCAAAAAGTGGATCCTTATTTACGGCCAATGTATGACGCTTTATATGACATGCTTGGATCGAATCAAGTAACCAAGTTAATTGAGCAAAATCTCATAGAAGTCGCCCCGCTCGCATTTATGCGAGGACGTTCACTTAATGAATCTTTTTTAATCTTAGATGAAGCTCAAAATACGACTATTCAACAAATGAAAATGTTTTTAACCAGAATTGGCTTTGGGTCAAGAGCGGTCGTAACTGGCGATATTACTCAAATAGATCTTCCTAAAGGTCAGAAATCTGGTTTAATTCACTGCGCGCAGATTCTAAAACAGATTGATAAAATTTCATTTACTTATTTTTTGCCACAAGATGTTGTGAGGCATGATTTAGTGAAATTAATCATAAAAGCCTATGAATCTGAAAATTCAAATTAAGATAAGAATATGATAAAAAGTAATCACAAGTTATCTGTAGACATAGATAACTTGAGTGATAAAAAAATGCCAGAAAAAGATACCATAATGGATTGGCTCTATTGTGCACTGAAATCTATTGATCACGATATATTAGAAACAAAAAATAATCTCGAGTTAAGTATAAGAGTAGTTGATAAATTCGAGATGACTGAGCTTAATCATGAGTTTCGGAATAAAAATCGAGCTACAAATGTATTATCCTTTCCATCAAAAATGAGTGAAGTATTTTCAATGCCTTCGCAATATCCATATCATTTGGGTGACATTGTAATTTGTGCTTTAATTGTGAATGAAGAGGCACAAATACAAGCAAAAACTATAAATGCGCATTGGTGTCATATAATCGTGCATGGTTTTTTACACTTATTTGATTATGATCACCTTCGTAATGATGAAGCTCTTAAAATGGAACAACTTGAACAAATGATATGCAGTAAGTTGGGTTTTGATGATCCTTATAAATGAATAGCTCTAAGTATTTAGTTATGTCTTTAATTAGAATATTTAGATTGATCTTTCTTTCTTTAAAAATAATACTAGTAATATAAATGAATAGTAAAAAACAACCTAAAATAAGCGAAGGAATACTTCGCTTATTTGGGCGCATTAAACGCGCCATTAAAGGCGAACCTTTCAATCGGAGAGAGATCCAAGAACTACTCCAGAATACCCGTGGAGCGATTGATTCAGTTGAAGAAAAGATGGTATCAGGAGTTCTTGACGTAGCTGAAACACAGGCCCGAGAAGTGATGATCCCTAGATCACAAATGGTTGTCATTGAGAATACGAATTCTTTGAGAGAGATTCTAGAAATAATAGTATCTTCTGGCCACTCAAGATTTCCAGTTATGAATAAAGACCTTGAGTCATTTGTTGGTGTTTTATTGGCAAAAGATTTGTTACGACATTTTAAAGATACTGCTAGTGATGATATTGATATCAAACGTTATATTCGACCATTATCGGTAATTCCAGAATCTAAACGATTAAATACTCTATTAAAAGAATTTCGAGACAGTCATAACCATATGGCCATTGTGGTTGATGAGTATGGCGGTATCTCTGGCTTACTTACTATTGAGGACGTTCTTGAAGAAATTGTTGGTGAAATTGATGATGAGCACGACACTCAGGAGCTAGAGTATATCCAAAAGAAAAAAAGTAATGATGGAAGTGAATATTATTTAGTGCTCGCACTCACAAAAGTTGAGGATTTCAATGACTACTTCAAATGCAAACTTGAGCATAGTTCTTACGATACGATCGGTGGTTTAGTTGTACATGAATTTGGGAGATTACCAAGAAAGGGAGAAAAATTGATTTTTTCTGGCTTCAAGTTCTCTGTGATTAAAACTCATCTAAGACGTATTGAAGTATTATCGGTCAAGAGCGTAATCGCAAATTAGTGCAAATAAGAAATTAATGCTTGAGATGTTATTCGATAATGCTTGAAAAAATAAATCTCACGCAATTTAAATTTAAACTTTCATACCGCATGTTATTTTCATTCTTTTTGCTTGGTATATTATTAACTTCAATTTTCTCACCCTCAAATTTTTATTACCTAGCACCATTTGTATTGGTGCCAGTATTCTATTGTTGCCTAAAAGTAACACCCAAGTTATCTGCCTTATATTTATTTAGTTTTGCACTGGGTCATTTTTTGACAGGCGTATATTGGATTTATATCTCAGTTCATTCTTTTGGACAAGCGCCCATTTGGATAGCAATTTTTTTAATGCTTGGATTGATTTTATTAATGGCGTCTTACTTTGCATTGGCCGGATGGCTGATATCTTGGTGGACAAATGGACGTGCTTTTGACTTAATTTTTATAGGCCCATCAATTTGGGTCTTATTTGAATGGCTTAGGAGTTGGATGTTTTCTGGATTTCCATGGATGACTATCGGTTACAGCCAAGTAGATACATTTTTATCAGGCTGGGCACCAGTATTAGGTGTGTTCGGTGTGTCTTGGCTGGTATCCATTAGTGCCACGATATTTTTATATTTCGTCCTGAAAAAAAGATATTTATTGGCTATATTACTAATGAGCATGCCATATATAATGGGCTTTGGCTTAAATTTATACAGCTGGTCTCATAGTTTAGGGGAACCAATAAAAACGACTATCATTCAGGGTGGAGTCCCACAAGATTTAAAATGGACCGCTGACCAATTTCCTAAGACACTTGACCTTTATCTCCAGGCAACTAAAAATTCTCCTAAAAATAGTTTTATTGTCTGGCCTGAGGTAGCTATTCCCGCTTCAAGTGATCATATTGAAGAATATCTTCAGTTTATTCAAAATGAAGCCAAAGAGACTAATAAAAAAATTGCACTCGGTTTACTTGAGAAAAATAAAGATTCAGGCTTATTATTTAATAGTATGTTGTTCTTAGACGGCATTACAGAGCAATATTATCGAAAAAGACATTTAGTACCTTTTGGTGAATATTTTCCTGTACCAAGTTTTATTAGAGAGTGGATGCGTTTACAGAATTTACCTAATACGGATTTATCAAAAGGTAATCAAACACAGTCATTAATAAAGTTCAGTGAAAACATATTTTTGGCAACTGCTATATGTTACGAAGTCGCCTTTGGTTCTGAGCAATTGTATGCTTTTCCTGATGCAGCCCTTCTAGTAAACATAAGTAATGATGCTTGGTTTGGAGATTCTATTGCGCCTCATCAACACCTCCAGGTTTCACGTATGCGATCATTAGAAGTTGGTCGAGAAATGGTACGTGCCACAAATAATGGAATCAGTGCATTTATTGGTTCGCGAGGGGAGGTTAATCAACAATCAGATCAATTTGTATTTGCAATGCTTTCTGCCGATATTCAACCTCGCGCAGGATCTACTCCTTATGTACTATTTGGAAATTGGCCAATATTGTTATTGAGTGGCGTAATTTTGATATTTTTTTATTCATTCAGAATGAAAAATCTAAAATCTGCTGCGAATTAATTTTCTCTGATTGTGGGATGTTTCGTTAAGGTCAATATATAATAGAGCAACTAATTATTAAAAGGGTTGAGAGAACGTGAAAATTGAACAAAAAGCAACTAATGTATTTTGGCAAGATGGTGAAATATCAAGAGAGGATCGATATAAGATTTTGCCACAAATAGGAGCGACAATTTGGTTTACGGGCTTATCAGGGAGCGGAAAAAGTACAATAGCGGTAGCTCTTGAAAAAGCGTTGCATGGTTTTGGTGTTTTATCTTATCGTTTAGATGGTGATAATATTCGTTTGGGCATAAATAAAAATTTAGGGTTTTCAGAGCAAGATCGTCAAGAAAATATAAGACGTGTAGGTGAGGTTTCGAAATTATTTGGAGATGGAGGAATTATTGCAATATCAAGTTTTATTAGCCCATATAAAGACGATCGAGATAATGTCCGTTTGCTTCATGACGAAGCTAAACTAAAATTTATTGAAGTTTTTGTGGATTGTCCTTTAGCAACAGCCGAAATACGTGATCCTAAAGGTTTATATAAACTTGCGCGTGCTGGTGAGATTAAGAATTTTACGGGTATTGATGATCCCTATGAGATCCCAATTAAGCCAGAGATTCATCTTCATAGTGATAAGATGGAGCTTGAAGATGAAGTCTCAATTATCCTGAATTACCTCAGAGAGCAGAAGATTATAAAAATATAAATAGAGATAATCGTCAAAAACCTGACAAAATCAAATGTATTAGAAATTCATACAGCTAATTAATGTTTATTAGCTAAGAGTTTAAAATTTTAGTTAATTAAATAAGAAAATATTCAAATGAGCACATCTTATAATCCAGAGGAAATTGAAAAAAAAGCCCAAAAATATTGGGATGAACAGGAATGCTTTATTGTTAAGGAAGATAGCGAAAAAGAAAAGTTCTATTGTTTGACAATGTTTCCTTATCCCAGTGGCCAATTGCATATGGGTCACGTAAGAGTATTTACTATTAGTGATGTTATTGCACGCTATCAAAGAATGCTTGGCAAACACGTCCTTCAACCAATGGGTTGGGATGCATTTGGAATGCCAGCTGAAAATGCCGCCATTAAGAGAGAGGTTGCCCCAGCAGAATGGACTTATAAAAATATTGATTATATGCGAGAACAACTCAAAAGGTTAGGGTACGCCTATGACTGGAGTCGAGAGGTTACTACCTGCAAGCCCGAGTATTACAAATGGGAGCAATGGCTATTTACCCGACTTTTCGAAAAAGGATTAGTGTATAGAAAAAATTCAATTGTGAATTGGGATCCAGTAGATCAAACAGTATTAGCCAATGAACAAGTTATTGACGGTCGTGGTTGGCGTTCAGATGCATTGGTTGAAAGAAGAGAAATTCCTCAATGGTTCATGAGGATCACTGCTTATGCAGAAGAATTACTACAATCACTTGATGACCTTGATGGCTGGCCAGAGTCAGTTAAAACAATGCAAAGAAACTGGATAGGGAAATCTGAAGGTATTGAATTTTCTTTTCCATTAGAAGGTCAGGAAGGTAGCTTAACCATATTTACAACCAGACCAGATACTCTCATGGGAGTAACCTACATGGCTGTGGCTGCAGAACACCCACTCGCGCTACAGGCGTCAAAGCATGATAGCAAGATCGCTGAGTTTCTTGATGAGTGCAAGAGAAATCAGTCTGCAGAAGCCCTGATGGAGACAATGGAGAAAAAAGGATTACCCTTAAAATTATATGCGATACACCCAATAACCCAAGAAAAAATTCCTATTTGGGTTGCGAATTTTGTATTGATGACATATGGCAGTGGCGCTGTTATGGCGGTTCCTGGTCATGATCAAAGGGATTGGGATTTTGCTAAACATTATGAGCTGAATATCAAGCAGGTAATTGAGCCAATAGACGGCAGTGTGATTGATATTGAAAAAGCTCCATACTTAGGGCATGGAATTCTAATTAATTCTCTCGATTATAATGGCTTGGGATCTTTGGAAGCTTTCGAGGTTTTTGCTAAATACTTTGAAGATTTAAAACAAGGGCGAAAAGTAGTTAATTATCGTTTACGTGATTGGGGTGTATCCCGACAAAGATATTGGGGGACACCTATACCAATAATCTATTGTGAAGACTGTGAGGCTGTTCCAGTACCTGCGGACGAACTGCCTGTTATTCTTCCTGAAAAGGTAAAATTTAGCGGGACTGGTTCGCCGTTAAAAGATATGCCTGAATTTTATAATACAACATGCCCAAAATGCGGTAAAAAAGCAAAACGTGAAACCGATACTTTCGATACTTTTTTTGAATCTTCTTGGTATTTTTCAAGATACGCAAGCTTCGATGCCTCGGACTCTATGCTTGATAAGCGTGAATCATATTGGATGCCAGTTGATCAATATACTGGTGGTATTGAGCATGCTATTTTACACTTATTGTATTCTCGATTTTTTCAAAGGTTGTTAAGGGACGAGGGTATTTCGGCTGTTAGTGAGCCATTTACCAATTTATTGACACAAGGGATGGTCTTAAAAGATGGCGCTAAGATGTCTAAAGCAAAAGGAAATACCGTTGATCCCCAGGGTTTGATTGAGAAATTTGGTGCAGATACAGTTCGTTTATTTATGATGTCTGCAGCACCGCCGGAACTCGCTCTTGAATGGTCGGATGATGGAGTTCAAGGAGCGCACCGTTTTTTGCGTCGCTTATGGACGGCTATAGATAAGCATGATCCGGTGTTAGATTTAGATTTAAGTTTCAATTTTGAAGAAAAGCAGAAAACTCTACGTTATAAAACACACACAACAATTATGAAGGTGACTGATGATATAGGAAGAAGGTATAAATTTAATACAGCGATAGCATCAATAATGGAATTATTGAATGCAATCAATAAATTTAATGATGATACTCAAGCAGGAAAGATGGTTATCCAGGAATCACTAGAATCTATTGTTTTACTACTTTCGCCAATTACACCTCATATATGTCATGCTTTATGGAGCGAACTAGGGCACAAAGAAGCACTTGTTTATTCTTCTTGGCCAGTAATGGATGAGTCTGTAATCATTAAAGATGAGGTTGAAATAATTATACAAGTAAACGGTAAGCTAAGAAGCAGAATGACTATTGATATTAATACTTCACAAGAGACTGTTGAATCTATGGTAATCGCAGACGAGAAGATTTTGCGATATATTAATGAAAAGATAATCAAAAAAATGATCTACATAAAAGGAAAATTAGTTAATGTTGTTGTCTAGAAATATTTTCATTTTGATAATTCTAGGGATACTTAATTCTTGTGGATTTCAATTACGTCAACCTGTTTTATTACCTGTGAGTATGAATCAGACTTATATAGAAACGAATAACAATCGAAGTTTATTTTCTCAACAACTTAAAAAAGAGTTAGTTTCTAAGAATGTTGAATTAGTCTCCTCCAAAGCAGATGCAACATCAATATTAAAAATATTTGAGGATGAAATGGGCAGACGTGTTTTATCTGTTTCAGCTAGAAATATTGCTACCGAGTACGAGGTATTTTATAGAATTGTTTTCGGCTTAGAAGAAGATGGAAAATTATTAAGTCCTCCTCGTGAGATCATACTAACCAGAAGTTATACTTTTGATGAGAGGCTGGTTCTTGGAAAATCTCAAGAAGAAGAAATGCTAATTGAAGCGTTGGCTGGTGATTTAGTTCGAATGGTTTTAAATCAATTATCCTCAAAGTAAAATACGAGAATAAATTGCAGCAACCCATAACCATTGGTGATTTTGAAAACAAAGAGCTTCATAATCTCATTAATAAGTATCATTTTAAACTTAACATTCTTGCTGATTATAAAACTATACCAGCTAGTTTTTGGGGTGATCCTGAAGCTGGTTTGATAGGAAAAACGATTTTTGTGAAGAAAATAACACCATTACATTCCTTTTTTCATGAATTCTCTCATCTGATTTGTATGACTGAGAATAGAAGGATTAATCTAACTAAAGATGCAAAAAGTGATGATGATGAAGAATCTGCGGTATGTTATTTACAGATTTTGTTGGCAGATTATTTGATAGGGGTAAGTCCTAATTTATTGATGAAAGATATGGATGATTGGGGGTATAGTTTTCGTTTGGGATCGACACAAGCATGGTTTCAAAACGACTCCTGCGATTCAAGAAAATGGCTACAAAAAGAAAATATATTGGATGAAAAAGGCAATATCACTTGGGTATTAAGAACATAGAAGATTATAAACATAGATTGTCTATGATAATTATATATAGATATTTTTTTAACTAATCGGATTATAATTAGCCTTAGTTTAATTTAGATAGCGAGATGAAGATACATGACAATGAAACTCTTCCTTCATGACACCTTGACTGGCGAAAAATTAGAATTTAAACCATTTAAGCCTGGAAAAGTCAGCATGTATTTATGTGGACCTACGGTCTATAACTATGCTCATATTGGAAATGCTAGACCGGCTGTTGTTTTTGATTTACTGGGTCGTTTATTGCGTCAAAATTACGATCTTCTGTTTGTCAGAAATATCACTGATGTCGACGACAAAATAAATGCCGCAGCTATCGAGTCAAATAAAAGCATAAGTGAGATTACTGAAGTATATATAGATGCCTATAATTCTGATATGGCTGCTTTAGGCGTAAACTCACCTGATATAGAACCTAGAGCCACAGATCATATTAATGAAATGATCCAAATGATCGAGGAACTAATCGATACTGGGAATGCTTATCATGCTGACGGCCATGTTTTATTTTCTGTAGAAACTTATGATAATTATGGGTCACTCTCAAAAAGGGATTTAAGTGAAATGTTGGCGGGTGCGAGAGTGGTAGTGGCATCATATAAAAAATCTGCACATGATTTTGTTTTATGGAAACCATCTACTCCTGATCTTCCAGGTTGGGATTCTCCTTGGGGAAGAGGCAGACCAGGCTGGCATTTAGAATGTTCTGCAATGATAAAAAAACACCTTGGAAAAACTATTGATATTCATGCGGGAGGTCAAGATTTAGTTTTTCCTCATCATGAAAATGAAATAGCTCAAAGCACTTGTGCACACCAGGGAGAAACTTTCAGTCGTTATTGGCTACATAATGGATTTCTGAGTATAGATAACACTAAAATGTCAAAATCTTTGGGTAATGTCAGCTTAGTACGCGATTTACTAAAAGATCATTCTGGCGAGGTAATTCGATTAGCGCTTCTGACGGCACATTATCGTCAGCCATTAGAATGGTCATCTAATACACTGATTGCAGCCAAAAAGATGCTTGATCGAGTCTATGGCGCGTTACGTAATATTAACGTAACTACTCAAAAAATTAATAATACGAAAGTACCTAGCTTAATTTTAGAAGCTTTATCCAATGATCTCAATACGCCAATGGCTATGGCAGAGGTATTCAGTCTTGCTAAGAAGTTAAATAAAACGCTTGATAGTAACGAACAAGAAAATATTGCTGCTCAAATTTATGCTGCTGGAAAAATACTAGGACTATTTGAGCAAAATGCAAATGAATGGTTTTCTAAAATTACCGAATGTAAATATTCTGAAAATGAAATTCGAGCTCTAATTAATGAAAGAGAAGTTGCGCGTTCAGTAAAAGATTTTAATAAAGCAGATCGAATACGTGATCAGTTATTGGTTGAAGGTATTAGTATTGAAGATACCTCTTCCGGTGTTCGCTGGCTCATTGATAAGTGATTTGGAAATGTCTTTATGAATGAAGTAACAGAAAGTCAAAAAGAAATTATTAGTGAATTCACATTCTTTGAAAATTGGATGGATAAATATCAGTACATTATTGATCTTGGAAGACGTATGAGTCCGTTATCTGAAGAAGAGAAAAAAAATGAAAATAAAATTAAAGGCTGTCAATCACAAGTATGGCTTGTTTGTGAGTCAAAGAATGAACGTTTATTGTTTCGAGCAATAAGTGATGCTGCTATTGTTTCTGGGCTAATTGCAATTCTTCTCAGAATATACAGCAATAAAAAACCTCAAGATATTATTGAGGCTCCCATTGAATTTATTGAGGCTTTAGAGCTTGAGCAGCATTTAAGCGCCACTAGAAGTAATGGATTGTCATCAATGCTTGATACAATCAGAGCGCATGCTATTCAATCGATAGAAAAATTATGAGTTATTTTTTTACTTATTTAATTTTAACTCTAATAAAAATTTATAAGTTTTTACTTTCTCCTTTATTAGGAATGAATTGTCGATTTGAGCCCACTTGTTCGGCTTACTGCGAAGAAGCCATAAAACGACATGGGATAAGAAGGGGCTTGACGTTCTTTTTGAAAAGATTTGCGAAATGCCACCCCTGGGGAGACTCAGGTTTCGATCCGGTGCCAGAAGAAGAAGAATTTATTTAATTATTGGCAAGATACAGAATGATAATGACCGATTCGATTATTGTAATAGTGAGCCAGTGATAATGCCAATGAACCTGAGACCGTAAATAAACTGTCTGTTAATAGATTATATTGATAGTGGATTATCGTACCACCAAGAAGAATCATAAGAATACCAAAACAACCAAGACAAGCTATTAGGGTATTTTTGTGATTACGATAACCTCTATAAAGGGCTACCAAACTGATTGGGATAATAACAAATAACATAATCGCATGATAGTGCTCACCAAAAAATTCACCTAATAGAGGAATACCGATTGTTATGATTGGTAAGGCCAGACAATGTAATATACATAAACCTGATAGCCAGATACTCAAGTTATCTAATTTTTTCGTTTTATGATTGGTTTTATGCATCAAATTTTAAGTTATATTAGAATATAGAAAGGTTTTTAATCAACATTTTGATATATTATAACATAACAATTTAACTGAAACATTTTTTAAATTTAGTTTTAATCTAGGGGATATATGAGAAAGAAAATAATGAGTATGTTGTGTTGCCCGATTACACATAGTCCGTTATCAAAAATTACAGAAAAAAAATTAACGGCTCTCAATTTAGCAATAGGTAAAGGGCTTATTATTGATCGTGATAAAAAGATCATCAAAATGAAGCTCTCAGATGCGTTAGTAACTGAGGATGGTATGATGTTATATGCAATAGAGGATGGAATTCCCGTGCTTCTTGAAAATAGATCAATTTCTCTTGACCAATTAGATTGAATGCAGAATTATTAAAGTATTATTTTGAAGACTAGATAAATATATTTTCATGAAGCTATCTCCCACAACTCTTCCTATTGAACTGAAGAAAAGACTACTTCATTGTTATCTGATTTCAGGTGATGAACCTTTATTAGTTCAAGAATCACTTGATTTACTTAGACAATCATCATTTGATGCTGGATTCACCGTTAGAGAGGTTTATGATCAATCACAATCAATAGATTGGCAAGAAATTTTAAGCGCTAGTAATAATCTTTCACTTTTTTCAGAAAAAAAATTAATCGAAATTCGACTTACTTCTGCAAAACCCGGTCGAGAGGGTATAAAGAGTATAATTGAGCTTACCCAGAGATTAAATGAGGATCTGATGCTTGTAATCTCAGCTCCAAAAATAGATAAGGCCACTTTAGCTTCTAAATGGTGTCAATTTTTCCAAATTGAAGGAGGTTTTGTTCAAATATGGCCACTTAAAGCAAATGAGCTTCCTGTTTGGCTTGAAAGACGGATGATGGCTGTTGGTTTAACTGCAGAAAAGGAAGCAGTATTGATGCTGGCTCATAGGGTAGAAGGAAATCTTTTAGCGGCGTCCCAAGCTATAGAAAAATTAAAGCTCTATCTTGGTGAGGGGAATGTAAGCGAAACTGATATGCAAAAAGTGGTGTCTGACGATAGTCGTTATGATGTCTATAAGTTGATTGATGCCCTCCTAATTGGTGATATTAAGCTGGGTTTGAGAATTCTATCAAGTCTTCAGAGCGAAAGTATGGATGCTGTTGTAGTGATATGGGCTCTGAATAGAGAATTAAGATTATTAAGTAAGCTGGCTTTTTCCCTTGAATCAGGGATGAATACCAATGAAGTGATGCGAAGCTATCGAATATGGACGTCACGCCAAAATATCGTCTCAGTATGCCTTAATCGTCATCAAGCAAAAGATTTCCATAGTATGATCAAGGCTTGCACCAATGCCGATAATGCTGCTAAAGGCCAAACTAAGGATGATAAATGGCAACTGATAAGAAATATAATTTTTTCACTCTCAACCTATAATAAAGCAGCGTAAATGATTGTCTTAAAATTTAGAAGGATAAATCGAATATGAATCCAATAGGTGTATTTGGAGGTACTTTTGATCCTATTCATTATGGGCATCTTAGAACTGCGTATGAAATGTTACAAGCTCTGAAATTTGAAGAGGTAAGGTTTGTGCCTTGCGGTAAACCTCCGCATCGAATTGATCCGTTTGCTGATAGTAAAACAAGATTGGCTATGGTCAATGCGGCCACTCAAGGGCAACGAGGTTTTGTAGTTGATGATCGTGAATTATATAGAGAAGGGCCATCTTACTCGGTAGATACTTTAAAAACTCTACGAATGGATTTTCCATTGAGGTCACTTGCTCTTATAATTGGAATGGATGCTTTTATAGGGTTACCTAAATGGCATCAATGGAGGGAGATACTAGAGTTGGCTCATGTCGTAGTAGCGCATAGGCCTGGATGGCGTGCGCCTGATATTGGACCGCTTGGTGAATTACTCGAAAATAGAGGAACACATCGAGTCGATGATCTCCACCGTTCAAAGTCTGGCCATATATATATTCATGATGTCACGCAGTTAGAGATTTCTTCTACTGATATTAGGGATCTTGTAAAAACTAGTAGAACGCCTCGTTTTCTGATGCCAGATGCAGTATGTAATATTATTGATGAGAGTGGCTGTTATGATAGCGACTAATAATTAACTTATAAAAATGGTAATAACAAATGAATGTAACTGAGCACAATGAATTAATTATTGAAATTTTAAATGACTCTAAAGCTAAGGATATTATCACCTTGGATGTAAGGGATATGACTTCTACAGTGGATTATATGATATTGGCTAGTGGAACTTCCTCTCGGCATGTAAAAGCTTTATCTCAGATTTTACTTGAAGAATCTAAAAAACATAAGAAACGAGCTATCGGAGTTGAAGGTGAAGAAGGAAGTGAATGGGTATTGGTTGATTTTGCTGATATCTTAGTACATGTCATGCTGCCTCGTGTAAGAGAGTTCTATAATCTTGAGAAATTATGGTCCTTGAAACCAATAAAGAAAGCTTGGATAGGCGATAACTAGTCAATGCACATACGTTTAATTGTCGTTGGTTCTAAGCAACAACAATGGGTTACAGAAGCTTTTCAAGACTATGCTAAAAGATTGCCACGCCAGTGGAATTTCAGTCTTTCTGAGATTCCAGCCCTAAAAAGAAGTAAAAATGAATCTGTAACTTCTGTAATAAAAAAAGAAGGAGCAAAGATTTTGTCAGAATTAAAGAATAATGAGCAATTAATTATCTTAGATGAAAATGGGATGGAGTTCACCACTCAAGCACTGTCGGACAAATTAGAAAATTTAAGTGCGATTAAAAATAGGTTCTGCTTTGTAATTGGTGGTCCGGATGGCTTATCAGATGAGTGTAAAAAAAGAGCGGACATGAGTTGGTCGCTAACTAAATTAACTTTACCGCATGGTCTTGTTCGCGTTATTTTTATTGAGCAAATATATCGTGTGTGGACTTTAATGTCCCGACATCCTTATCATCGTATCTAATTTATTTGGAATAGCACATCAATAAGAAATCTATATATTTAGCTTCAGGATCCCCAAGAAGAAGACAGATTTTAAATGAACTCGGCATAGAATTCCTTTATAAATCAGTCAATGTAGACGAAAAAAGAGAAAATAATGAATCGGCCAAAATGATGGCAACGAGACTTGCTATCAAAAAAGCAGTTTCCGTTAAAAATGAGATTGCCAATGATTTTATAATTCTGGCTGCTGATACAGTGGTATCTCAGCAAGATTTAATTTTTGGAAAGCCAACTTCTAAAAATCTTGCAATTGAGATGTTAACTCAATTATCCGGTAAGAAACACCAAGTATTTACCGGTATTGCTGTGCGTCACAAGGGCAAGATCCATTCAAGCATCTCCGAAACTAATGTTTATTTCAAGAAAATTACAACTGAGGAAATTAATTACTATTGGGATACTGGCGAGTGCCATGATAAGGCTGGTGGATATGCAATCCAAGGAAAAGGTGCTATGTTTATTGAGCGAATCGATGGCAGCTATTCCGGGGTAGTAGGATTACCGGTATTTGAGTGTATTAATTTATTGACTTTATTAGGTTGGAAATATTTTTCCAAGAATTCAGGGTGAATGCTTTGAAAGAAAAGAATACAGAATCTGAATTATTTTTTAATATTACTGCCAATGAAACTCGAGGTATATTACTAGAAAATAGTATTCCACAAGAAATTTATTTTGAGCTCAAAGAGCATCGCGATATGGTTGGCAAGATATTTAAGGGTAAGGTTACCCGTATTTTACCGAATATCAAAGCGGCATTTATTGATATTGGTATAGATAAAGTTGCTTTTTTGCCGTTTTCGAGAATTAAACGTAATTATAATCACCAGTCAAATACTTTAGAAAATCAATATAAAAATATGATCGTTGGAGATGAATACCTAGTTCAAGTTGTTAAAAATCCAGTTAATGAGAAAGGAGCGAAAGTCACAAAAATATTAAGCATACCTTCTCGTTACTTTATATATCTGATTAATGATAATGGTATCGGTGTTTCCTCCAAGATAAAAAATGATAAAGAAAGAAAGAAACTTAATAACTTGGCCTCAGATTTTATAACCAAGAATAATTTAACGCATGGATTGATTGTTAGGACCATGGCCGAAAATGTTAACGAAGATATTTTATTGGCTGATTTGGAGGGTCTATTAAAGCTATGGAAATCGATTGAGGTAACATCTCAATCTAAAAAAGCGAGAAACTGTGTTTTTGAAGATCTATCACTCCCGGCTAGAGTAATTAGGGATTTGCCAACAAGAATGGTTAAAAATATATGGATAGATTCAGAGAAAGACCTTCAAATATTAAAACAATACATCGATGATTTTCTTCCTGATAATGAATCAAATATTCTTTTTTATGACGATGATCAACATATTTTCGATAGATATAATATTGAAGATTGCATTAATAGTACATTGAATCGAGCTATCAGCTTGCCGTCAGGAGGAAGCGTTATTTTTGATTATACCGAAGCGATGACCACAATTGATATTAATAGTGGGAGCTTTGCAGGGAAAGATAATAAAAATGAAATGGCATTTCATATCAATACAGAGGCGTTAACAGTAATCGCGCAGCAACTTAGATTAAGAAACATCGGAGGAATTATTCTCATAGATTTAATTGATATGGAGAATGAGAAATTCAAAAGAATTGTTTTTGATGAATTTAATAAAATAATGCTCGCAGATACTTTGAAGTATCATATATATCCGATTTCGCAGATTGGTTTGATTGAGATGACCCGTGAGCAAAATCGTCACAGTCTTTATCAAATTATGTGTGAGCAATGCTCTGTTTGTGAGGGAAAAGGGTTTGCAGTATCGAGTGGTATTCTTTTTTATCAAATGATCAGGCAAATTAAATGCATAGCAGCGAACAGTAACTCAAAAAAAATAACAGTAATATTGGGGGAAAAAATTTACTCTTACTATAATCAATATGGGGTAAAACAATTAAATGATCTTGGAAAAAATATAAATAAAAAATTAAATATAACCCTATCCTCATATGATCTTGATGGTGAGTTTGATATTGTGGAATAAAAAATAATAAAGCAATGCCTTTTAGTATCAAAAACATAAAAAACTTCTCTATTATAGTAATAATTTCTGCGATTATTTTGTCTGTCGTGGTTGTCACTCTGGCAAATATATATACACCCAGAATTAACGAATATCAGGATGAATTTAAAAGCTGGATAAATCAAGATAGCGACTATGAGTTTGATTTTAATAAAGTTGGTGCAGGTTGGCGAATAAATGGTCCAGAATTAATTTTCTATAACCCAGAGATAAAAGATAAAATTACACAAGAACAAATATTTTATGCAGGAGAAGCAACCGCTGAAATTGGTCTTCTTGATTTCTTACTTGGTCGTTCATTAGCTATAGATCAATTAATATTCAATCAAATAAATCTCGATTTAAAGTATACAAAAAATAGTGGCTTTTTATTTAAAGGATTGAATTTAGATATATTTGCTTCATTTTTTAATAATTCATCAAATGAAATACCGTCATTCACTCTTATTAGTGAGGAAATTAAACTTAATCTTAATTTAATTGATCAAGATAAAGTAATTGTGTTTTCAATTCCTTCGGTAACGATAGAAATTAATGCTGATGAGGTAAAGTTTGATACTACTTTTGAGCTTCCAGAAAATCTTGGCCAAACAATGTTGTTATCTGCCAGCAAAAGAAACGATGGTGATCAATTATCATCGGAATGGCGATTATATTTGGAGGGGAAATCCCTAAATATTTTGGCTTGGGAGGCACTACAACCATATGAATTAAAAAATCTTCAAGACGGTTTGATGGATGTTGATGCTTGGGTAGAGTTAAGTTCTCAAAACATAGAAAGAGTTACTGCAGATATAGTGGTTTCAGACTTATTAATAAATGATCTTAAGAGTGAGCCATTATTTATTGAATCCCGTATTGAGTATTCAGCCAATGAATTTGGCTGGTTTACGTCACTTGATAAGTTTAAATTTCATACAAAAGAGACAAATTGGCCTGAATCACGAATTCAAATTCAAACTCGTAATAACATTGAGAGTGATGCGATTGCATTGGACGTTAGTGCATCGATTATTGTCTTGGAGAATTTGAGATTTTTTGATAACTGGTTCGAGCTAGGTATTGTCGATTATCTTGCTGAGATAAATCCAAAAGGACTATTAAGAAATACAAAGCTTAATATTTCAGATACAAATAAAACTGACTCTATGTTTAATTTATCAGCTCAGCTTGACGGAATAAGTATTGATTTGATATCCAGTAATAGCCAAATAGATGGCCTTGATGGCTACTTAGATATTAATCAGGAAGGAGGAAGATTAGAAGTAGATACTTCAAACTTAGGTTTAAATTTTAGAAATTATCTTAATAATAAACTCATACTTGATCATGTTAAAGGAGACATTACTTGGCGTAAGAATGTCGCAGGATTTAAAGTTTTCTCAGATCAATTTGAATTAGGAAACACTAATTTTGAGAGCAATACAGATATTGAAATGTCATTTCTGACAGACTCAAATATACCGTATATTGATATTCAAAGTAGCTGGTCTTTCAAAGATATATTGATGATAAAGCGATTGCTGCCTAAAAATAAATTGAATCCAGTTTTGTATCAATGGATACAAGAGTCTCTCAAGTCTGGAAGAATAAATAATGGTACAACACGCGTTATAGGATCTATGGAAAATTTTCCTTTTATTGACAGAAACGGCATTTTCCAAATTAATGCTCAAGTAAAAGATATGTTATTGAATTATGCAAAAGATTGGCCTGAAACTGAAATTCAAGATATGCATGTTTTCTTTGATCGAAATCAAATATATTCCGATAAAAATCATTTATTTAGTAGTAATCTTGAGTTGAAAGATGTCAGTATTGAAGTGAATGATATTTTTAATCCAAAACTAAAAATTAATGCGAGATCAAGCGCTAAATTAAGTGCTATACATAACTTTATGATGAATAGTCCGATCGATACTTTTTTTGGTAAAAATTTAAAGAACCTTAAATTAAATGGTAAAGCCGATTATGAATTTGGCATTCATTTACCATTGAGAGCATTACAAAGAAAAAATTATGATTTTACGACGCAAATTAAACTAAACAATGCACGCATAGATATGACTTGGATTAAACCAGATATAGAAAATTTAAATGGCACAATTGAGGTTTCAAGGGATACGGCTTCTTCAGAAAATTTAACAGGTAGCTTTATGGGAACCCCCGTGCTTATAAATTTATTTAAAGCGATAAGCGATAAAGAATCCATCACTAGTGTTGTAACTATGGAGGGCAAAACTTCTATAGATATTATCGAGAGTAATTTTGATTATACATTAAATGAATATATAGCAGGAGAAGATATAAATTATCATCTTAGTTTGAATATTCCTCGTTTCGATACATCTAAACCTAAACCTTTTTTCTTGAATATTAAAAGTGATCTGAATGCTTTAGCTATAAACTTACCTTACCCCTTAGCTAAAGGAACTGATGATATTGGTATGTTAGATATGAACTTAATATTTCCTTCAGATGAGTTAATTCAACTCGATGGTCGCTTAAATTCTGATGTTAAATGGAATATGTATTTTAAAAAGATTATTAATGACTGGAATTTTGATCGAGGCACTATCTTTTTGGGTGACCAAAAGACTGACTCACCTGATTCTCGAGGCTTGCACATTCTTGGAAATACCAATCAAATTAGATTTGATGATTGGTTGAATTTTACAAAAGTTAATGCAAAGCAATCTGAAAATGCCAATTTCATAAGGTCAATTGATCTAACTATGGAAAATTTTGATATCTATGGACGTTCTTTTGATGATCAGAGAGTTGTTGCTAATCGAGGATCAAATGGCTGGATTATTGATTTGTATGGAGAGCAAGCAGAGGGCTTAATTAATTTTCCTTATGATTTTAAAGATCAGCTTCCCATAGAGGTCGATATGGAGGTATTGAATATTGGTAAGTCAAATGGTGCATGGAGCGGTAATTCACTTAATCTAATAGAGCTTCCATCCATACTCATAAGAGTTGAAGACTTTTCTTTTTCTAATCATTTTATGGGAACTTTCAGCGCTGACTTTGTGAAATTTGAGGATGGTTTAAGGGCGGTTGAAATCGAAACTCAAGCAGAAAGCTTCTCCATCAATGCCAATGCTGGTTGGATATTGGATGATTCGTATGAAACTGGTCAGCATACTTATTTTGAAGGTAAGTTAAGTAGTTCGAATGTAATAGATACACTGAAAAATCTAGACTATCAGCCGATAATAGACAGCGATGAAATGGAAATTGAAATTGATATTAAATGGGCTGGTGGCCCTAGAGAGGATTATCTTGAGTATACCCAAGGTGATTTCAATGTCAGTCTTGGTGCGGGTCAGCTAGAGGAGGTTGAGCCAGGTGCAGGAAGAATGTTTGGCCTTTTGAGTGTAGTTGCATTGCCAAGAAGATTATCTCTAGATTTTCGAGATGTATTTAATAAGGGCTTTGGATTTGATGAAATTACTGGTGACTTTAAGTTAGAAAACGGCATAGCTATTACATGTAATTTAAATCTTAAGGGACCAGCAGCAGATATTGGTGTTCTAGGGAGTGTTGATTTAATTGCGATGGAGTATGATCAAGCTGCGATTGTGAGTACAAATTATGGCAATACATTACCCATATTTGGTGCTGTTGTTGCTGGACCTCCAGCTGCCGCAGCTTTATTGCTTTTTTCACAAATATTTAAAAAACCATTACAAGAAATGGCACAAATATATTACGATGTGCCAGGAACTTTTGAAATGCCGAATATAAATGCCATAAATGCACAAAATTTTGCACTTATGAGTGAAAAGTATGGATGTACATCTTAATTTTTTATCAATCTTACTAGGTTAATTAAATTGCAAACAACAACACTAAATACAGTAAAATCAGCAATATTAGAATCAGCTCAATTGCATGAAGCTGATGTCTCAAAAATTATAAAATCCATTCATACTAAAGGTATTGATATAGCTGATCTATATTTTCAGATCAATCGTCAAGAATCTTGGTCTATGGAAGATGGAAAGATTAAAGAGGGGGTCTTTAGTTTGGATAAGGGCGTGGGCGTGCGCGCTGTCAGTGGTGATAAGACCGGCTTTGCTTATTCTGATGATTTAAACTTATCCGCAATTAAAGAGGCTGCTAGTGCTACTCGTTCAATTGCGCGTCATGGAAAATCAGTTTCCATGAAAGTTCCTCTATCCAAAGAACCTAAAGAAAGATACTCAGCGATTGATCCACTTAATAGTATTTCTGACCAAGCTAAGATTGATTTAATTACTGAGATTAATGATGTAGCACGACAACTAGATGATCGAATAGAGCAAGTTAATATCAGCTTGAGTAGTAATCAAGACATGATCCTTATTGCCACAGCTAATGGCCCATTACTCGCTGATATAAGGCCATTAGTCAGACTTAATGTCAGTGTTATATTAGAAAAAAATAATCGTCGTGAACAAGGTTATGCGGGAGGTGGATCTCGATCGGGCTTAGACTATTTTCTTGATAATACAATTGGCATTGATTTAGCCAAAGAAGCCATCCGGCAAGCTTCAGTTCAAATGGAGGCATTGGCTGCGCCTGCCGGAAGTATGCCTATTGTATTGGGTTCTGGTTGGCCTGGCATTTTACTTCATGAGGCTGTTGGTCATGGTCTTGAGGGTGATTTTAATCGTAAAGGGGTATCCACATTTTCAGGAAGAGTAGGTGATCAGGTTGCTTCATCATTATGCACAATAGTTGATGATGGAACTATCCCTAACAGAAGAGGGTCTCTTTCTATTGACGATGAGGGGGTTCCGGGACAATACAATGTACTCATTCAAGATGGTGTCTTAAAGGGATACATGCAAGATAGAATGAATGCCAATCTAATGAACGTCATGCCAACTGGAAATGGTCGAAGAGAATCGTATGCGCATATACCAATGCCGCGTATGACTAATACATATATGTTAGCTGGACCGCACGAGCATGAAGAGATAATCGCTTCGGTGAAGCATGGAATATATGCACCAAACTTTTCTGGTGGGCAAGTAGATATCACCTCAGGAAAATTTGTCTTCTCAGCAAGTGAAGCCTACATGATAGAAAATGGAAAAGTAACTTATCCAGTCAAAGGTGCAATGTTAATTGGCGATGGCCCAGATGTTCTTGGGAAAATATCTATGGTTGGAAATAACTTAGAGTTGGATGCCGGCGTAGGAACTTGCGGTAAAGAAGGTCAATCTGTACCTGTTGGCGTTGGTCAGCCAACACTCAAAATTGATAAGATTACAGTTGGTGGTACAGCCTAATTGAGATCTTTATTTTCGAGAATTACACGGATTTTTTGAAGTTTTTCTAATCTTTCTTCTTGAGTAGTTGCAATAACAGTGACATGCCCTAATTTTCGTTTTGGCCTGGGTGCTTTCCCATAATCATGCACAAAATATTCTTTTGGATTTAAGCTTTTTAAACCATTAGGTATAGCCCCAATTAAATTTTCCATGCCGACAAAGCCAAGGTTAGATGTATCTCCTAATTTTAAATCTAGAATTGCACGCAAGTGATTCTCGAATTGACTTGAATGAGCTCCCTCAATAGTCCAATGTCCAGAATTGTGAACACGTGGAGCAAATTCATTGGCAATTAATTTGCCTTTAACGACGAATAATTCAAGGGCAAGAACTCCAACATAATCGAGTTCAGTTAAAATTTTGGTGTGAAATTTATACGCATCATCGACAAGTTTCTGATTGTCATTTTTTGTAATAGAAGTTCTCAATATACCTTCTTTATGTTTATTTTGAGTAAGCGGGTAAGAGGCTATATTTCCAGAGATATTTCTTGCACCAATAGCTGAGACCTCATAATCGAACATTATCATTTGCTCGGCGATTAATTGATGATCTTTTAATTGAGACCACGCAATTGCTATATCATTAGGTGAATTAATAGTGATTTGACCTTTACCGTCATAGCCAAAACGTCGTGTTTTTAATATAAACGGGTAGTTTATTTCTGACGCCGTATTTTGAAGGTCATCAAAAGAATTGATTACCTTATATTTGGCTACTGGTATGCCCAGTGATTCAAATAGCTTCTTTTCCTTTAGACGATCTTGGGCAATTTCAAGCGCTCTTGCGCCCGGAAAAACAAATTTACTACCAAGGGCATCAATTGCTTCAACCGGTACATTCTCAAATTCATAGGTAATCACATCGACCATTGAGGATAATTTTTTTATCCCTTCAAGATCACTGAATTCATAATTAAGAACCTCACCAGCGCTTTTAGCTGGTGAATTCAAATTCGGATCTAAAAAAATACATTCAATATTGAGTTTTTTTGCCGCATAGCCGAGCATTTGTCCTAATTGCCCAGCTCCAATAATCCCTATTTTTGTCACGATTGACGAGGATCATTGTTTTCGAGGATATTTTTCGTTTGTGTGCTGCGAAAATTCTCAATTTTCTTAGCAATTTTTGCATCTGATATTCCCAAAATAGCTGCAGCTAACAATGCGGCATTAGTCGCGCCTGCTTTTCCAATTGCCAGTGTACCCACTGGGATACCTGCAGGCATTTGACTGATTGATAATAACGAATCAATACCTTTCATTGTTTTTGATTCTACTGGGACACCTAATACTGGTATGCGAGTTTTTGACGCCACCATTCCAGGTAAATGAGCAGCGCCACCAGCTCCTGCAATAATTACTTGAATGTCATTACTGATGGCATTTTCAGCATAAGAGAATAATAAATCAGGAGTGCGATGCGCGGACACAATTTTTACTTCATGATTAATTGCAAGTTTTTCTAGCATATCAGCACAATGTTTCATTGTGCTCCAATCTGATTTGGAGCCCATAATTATACTTACTTTTGCTTTTTTCATTTATTTTATGCTCAATTCAATATGTGGTATTTCTGAATACACATTCTAATAGATTAATTCTTAATATCTAGTTTCTGTGCATTATTAATTCAATATTATACTGTACTGAGATCCTTATGAATTATCTTAAATAATTTTCGTTTTAATTGAGTTTTTTTATTCTCTGCGTTAATTAATTCTAATTCATTAAGTAATATTGATATGTTTTCATTTTTAAAGCCAATCATTTTATTGTATTTATCTATGCCTTCATTTCTCTCAATTAGAAGGATTTCTCGCCACTTTTCTGCACGTTTAAAGGTTTCTTTTGCACGGTTCGAATCTTTGTTTAATGCATAAAATTTAGTTTGAATCGGCTCGGGATCCAGATGTTTCATCAATTTCCCGATGAGTTGCTTTTGTCGTCGCAGGGCTCCATGCGAACTAATTTTTTTGCCTAATTTAATAGCATCAAATAATTCTTCATCAAGATCAAAAGAAATCAATTTTTCCTCAGAAATTGTCAATAAAGCTTCCCCGAGTTTCTGTAATTCATGGTGCTCATGCTTCTTTTTTGTTTTGCTTTTGGTTGATTTATTTTCCACTTATTTGGCCTGATTAATTTATTTATTCATATTAAAAATACTACAAACTTATTATAAATGTTTTTTTATATTAGAATTGCAAACTTATTTACACAACCCATTTGTCTGAGGGACTATGCATAAAGAAATCAATCGAGAGTATCTTGAATCTATCGTGGCTGATGTTTTAGAACAAGCATCAATTGAAGGAGCTGACCAAGCGGCAGTAGGCGCATTTAAGGATACGGGTTTTAGTGTTACAGCCAGATTGGGTGATATTGAGAATATTGAATATACGAATGGATGTGGTTTAACTGTAACTGTTTATATTAATTCTAGAAAAGGGCGCGCTAGTACCTCAGATTTAAATCCATCTGCACTAAAAGAAACAATAAGAAAAGCATGTTCTTTTGCTAAATACACCGCCGCGGATGATTGTTCTGGATTGGCCGATGAGAATCTTATGGCTTTAGGAGAATTACCTGATATAGATATCGAACATAATTGGCCAATTTCGGTGGATGAGGCTACCAAAATGGCCATTGAATGTGAAGCTGCCGCTTTAAATTTGGATGAAAAAATTGTTAATTCTGAAGGCGGTAATGTAAATACGAATACAGCAACTCGGGTTTATGGAAACTCACACGGTTTTTTAAGGAGTTATCAAAAAACAATCCATAGTGTTGGTTGTGTTGTTGTGGCGAGCCAAGAAAATGAAAAACAAAGAGATTACTGGTACAGCTCTTCCCGGCGCCCCGATGATCTTGAAAATCATATTCACATTGGCAAAAAAGCTGGAACACGGGCATTAAACAGATTGGGATCAAAAAAAATAGATACCACGGAAGCTCCAGTTTTATTTTCACCTCAATTGGCAGGTGGCTTTATTGGTCATGCTGTTTCTGCGTTGTCCGGCAGCGCGCAATACCGAAAAGCCTCTTTTTTATTAGATGCTATGGGTAAACAAGTATTTCCTAATTTTCTTTCTATAGAGGAACGTCCTCACATTACAAAAGGAATGGGTAGTAGGGTTTATGATGCTGAGGGCGTAACGACCCAAGATCGAGATATCATTTCAAATGGTAAGGTAGAAGGGTATCTCTTAGGCTCATATTCTGCTCGGCGTTTAAATATGACAACCACTGCTAATGCGGGGGGTGTATCTAATTTAATTATCCCTGGAACTGAAGATGATCAACAAGCGATTATTTCATCAATGCGACGTGGCCTTTTGGTGCAAGAATTAATTGGACAGGGGGTTAATGCTGTTACCGGTGATTATTCGAGGGGTGCAGCTGGCTATTGGATTGAAAATGGCGTGATTGTCCATCCAGTTCATGAGGTAACAATTTCGGGTAATTTACTTGATCTGTATAAGAATATACTCGTGATTGGAAATGATTACGATCCAAGTAGCGGTATACGGTGTGGTGCACTATTGGTTGATAAATTGAAGATTTCAGGTAACTAGTCGTTATATTTTAATTGACCAAGATATCGTAAGCTTCATGGTACTTCTTGTATGTTTCGCTAAGCACACTTTCAGGTAAAATGGGTCCTGGACTTTTTTTATTCCAAGTTAATGTGTCTAAATAATCACGTAAAAATTGCTTGTCATAACTTGGAGGACTCATTCCGATTTGATATTGATCTTTTGGCCAAAATCTCGAAGAATCTGGCGTAAGCATTTCATCGATAATAAATAATTTATTATCTTTGTCCAGACCAAATTCAAATTTAGTATCAGCAATGATAATGCCTCTTTCTTGTGCATAATGAGCTGCTCGTTCGTATATTCTTATTGCTATATTACGAACATTGTTAGCCAGTTCCTCTCCAATCAAAGAGCAAGTTTTCTCATAATCGATATTCTCATCATGATCACCAGAAGTGGCTTTCGTTGCTGGTGTAAATATCGTTTTAGGCAACTTTTCAGCTTGCTGCATATTTTCAGAGATATAGATACCACAAACTTTCCCTGTTTGTTTATAATCTCGCCAACCTGATCCAATCAAATATCCTCTTACTACTGCTTCTATGGGCAATGGTTTGAGTTTTTTTACAATAATTGCTCTTTTTTGGAGTTGCAGGAGTAATTGTTCATCGCTGATATATTGTTCTAGTTTTATTCCGGTAAGATGATTAGGAACAATATCCTCCATCATGTTAAACCAGAAATTTGAAATTTCAGTAAGAATTTTACCTTTACCTGGAACCGCATCAGGCATTACGACATCATATGCGGATAACCTATCTGTAGTGACAATCAATAAATGATCACTATTTAAATCATAGATATCCCTTACTTTACCTCTGGCTATAAGTTTTAAATTAGGGATAGTAGATTCAAATAAAACATCTATATCATTCATGCTTGTTTCCAATTATTTTTATTAACTCCATTTTAATTTATTAAGATCAAAATGAATACGATGTCTTGATTATAATTATCATAGGTGAATATTTTAATATATTTGTTTAATATAAGATTTTTACTAATCAAAGAAAAGGATAATACATTGACTCCATTTATAGCACCATCAATTCTCTCTGCTAACTTTGCGAAACTCGGTGAAGAGGTAAATGCGGTATTGGATGCAGGGGCGGATATTATTCATTTTGATGTCATGGATAATCGCTTTGTCCCTGTTTTAACTATCGGGCCATTGGTATGTCAATCCTTAAGAGATTTCGGTGTAACAGCACCCATCGATGTCCACTTAATGGCTGAACCAGTAGATAATTTAATTTTAGATTTTTCCAAAGCAGGTGCCAGTTATATCTCATTTCATCCCGAAGCCAGTCGGCATGTCCACCGATCATTAAATTTGATTCGTGAGCAAGGTTGCAAGGCCGGCTTAGTTTTTAGTCCTGCCACACCATTAACATGGCTTGAGCATGTCATTGATGATATTGATTTGATTCTAATTATGTCTGTCAATCCAGGCTTTGGTGGACAATCATTTATTGAATCTTCACTGGCTAAAATAGCTACAGCTAGAGAAATAATTGATGCTAGCGGTAACGATATAAGACTAGAAGTGGATGGTGGCGTTAAAATAAACAATATAAGAGAAATTGCAGCAGCAGGTGCTGATACTTTTGTGGCAGGATCAGCTATTTTCAATAGTGATAATTATTCTGAAACGATCAGCGCGATGAAGTCTGAAATAATGCTAAAGCCCATTGATAATTAAATAAGATTAATTAATAATTTTTTAAATATGATAAGCGGTTTTGGTCATCACTTTTGAGGTGATTTTCATTAAAACGCGAATAAATTTAGGTAATTTTTCGGCACCCGCTTTTTTAGCATTAGCCTGATGCTGTTCTTCTTCTAGGCGCATTTGTGTAACTATTTTTCTGCTTCTTTGGTCTTGCTTAGGTAATAGTTCCAGATGTTTGTCAAGATGATTACTGACTTGTCTTTCAGTTTCCTCTATAAAACCAAGCGACCACTTGTCTCCAATAAATCCCGCCAACGACCCTATTATCAGAGACCCAGAGTACCAAATTGGACCCAGCTTGCTAGGTTTCTCATTTAGTTCCTCGATTCGCTCACGACACCAATTGAGATGGTCTAATTCTTCATTAGCGGCTTCAACCATTTGTTCTTTTATAGAGTCATCTCTGGCAAATACAGATTGTCCTTCATACAATCCCTGTGCTGCGACTTCTCCAGCATGATTGACTCTCATCAGGGCAGCTGCATGAGATCTTTCTGCATCCGTTAAATCCGCTTCAGGTGTTCCTTCAGCAGGATTTTTTCTATAAGCTTTGGGTTGTTCCGAGGCAATGAAAAGACGCATTCGGTCTATTGAGGTTAGAATCTTATCCAGTGTATTATTTGACTGATTTAGCATGAATTAATTGTAACTTAGTTGGATAATTCTTTAAAATTATTTTTTCTATTTGTAATAAAAAAGTATTTATTCTTGTTTATCTTAAATCTTACATCAGAAAAGATGAGGTAGTATTTGCAATGATGGGTTTGCTGCAGTAAAATCTCGCGCCTTTATATGTTTATCTTTTTGTTGCTCAATTTAAGTAATAAATTGATAATTAACAAACGATTTACCGGTTGTTTATCTACTAGTTTGGAAAAAATAAATGAAAACCTTTTCAGCAAAAAATGAAGAAGTCGAGCGCAATTGGTATCTAGTTGATGCCACTGGCAAAACTCTTGGGCGATTAGCGTCAGATATTGCATCCAGACTTCGAGGTAAGCATAAAGCTGTATATACACCGCATGTAGATACTGGCGATTATATTGTGGTCATTAATGCAGAAAAAATTCGTGTTACTGGTAATAAATTGAAAGATAAGATGTATCATAGATATACTGGCTATATTGGTAATCTTAAATCGATTCCACTTGAGAAATTACTCAAAGAAAAACCAGAAAGAGCTATTGAATTTGCTGTCAAAGGAATGCTTCCTAGAAATTCTCTGGGGCGCAAGATGTACTCTAAGTTAAAAGTTTTTGCAGGATCAGAGCATGATCATCAAGCGCAACAACCAATTCCTTTAGAAATTAACGCGTAAATAATTGGATAAGGTAAAAAATTAATGTCTGAAGAACAATATTATGGAACTGGGCGTCGTAAAACATCGACAGCAAGAGTTTTTGTTAAAGATGGTAAAGGTACTATTACTGTCAATAATAAGCCATTAGATGCGTTCTTTGGAAGAAAAACTGGTCAAATGATTGTAAGACAACCACTAGAGTTGGTTGAAATGGTAGGAAAATTTGATGTTAATGCTACTGTTAAAGGCGGCGGTATTACTGGTCAAGCAGGCGCTATTCGTCATGGAATCACTCGAGCTTTGATGCAGTTTGATGAATCTTTAAGACCCAACCTCAGAAAAGCTGGCTTTGTAACAAGAGATGCCCGTAAGGTTGAAAGAAAGAAAGTGGGCCTCAGAAAAGCTCGTCGCGCTACTCAATTCTCTAAACGTTAAATATTTTTATATTTTTCTCAACATAACAGAGGCAAGCTCCCTGTTATATTTTTATCCTATTATTCCATTCTTCTTATTTAGTAGGAATAATTAAGTATTTTATATTCAAACAAAAAAATAATTAAAATTAAGGTATGTTATAGGTACCTAGATTTGTCTTATAAAAGTGGATATTAATGATGATAAATATAAAAAGAGCGGAACAACTGCATTTAGAAGAATTGGCTAGATTGTTTAATTTGTACCGGATTTTCTATGAGCAACCATCCGATGAAAAATTAGCTCTTAAATTTCTTAGAGAAAGAATGGAAAAGAATGAATCTACTGTCTTCGTTTTTGAAGAAAACTCTAAAAAATTAAACGGCTTTGTGCAGCTTTATGCCTCGTTCTGTTCTGTTAGCGCTGAACCAATTTTGATTCTTTACGATTTGTTTGTAGAGCAAGAAAAAAGAGGTGAAGGTATTGGTAGAAAGCTCATGCATAGCGCTAATGATTTTGCAAAGTCAAATGGTTACTCTCGTTTAGAGCTCTCCACAGCAAAAGATAATTATGTTGGTCAATCCTTATATAGATCTCTTGGTTATGAGCTAGATAATGAATTTCTGCATTATTCTCTTGATGTGAAGTGAAACAAAGCCAAGCAAACGAGAAAATATGTCCAGTCTGTAATTTTTCATTCCAATGGCGAAAAAAATGGCGAAATAATTGGGATAAGGTTATTTACTGTAGCGAAAAATGCAGATTCAATAAAACTGCAAGAATCTTAAGATAGGATAAATTAAACTTCTTGAGTGTTTTTATCTATCGTTTTAATGCCATCATTGCTGGCAATCAATAATGCATCTGCCGGTCGATGAGCGAAGATTCCAATTGTCACAACACCCGCAATTTGATTTATCTCATTCTCAAATTCTAAAGGATTATTGATTTTAAGATTATGGACATCAATAATTTCATTGCCATTATCCGTGATAAAATTCTCTCTCCAAACAGGCTGGCCCTTGAGTTTAATTATTTCTCTTGAGATATAAGACCGAGCCATTGGAATGACTTCAATGGGTAAAGGAAATTCTCCCAAAAAAGGGACTAATTTAGAATCATCAATGATGCAGACAAATTTTCTTGCTGCTGCGGCTAAGATTTTTTCTCGAGTTAGGGCACCACCACCACCTTTGATTAGATGCAGATTCTTTGTTGCTTCATCTGCACCGTCTATATAGAGGTCAAGGCTACCTATCTCATTAAGTGGTAATACATCAAATCCATGGGACCTAAGGAGTCTTTCTGTTTCTATAGAGCTTGAGGCAATTGAAGTAATTTTATTCTTAATGCTTGGAATTAAATCGATCAAGTAATTTACTGTTGACCCTGTCCCCATGCCTAAAATACAGTCATTATGAATATATTCTAAGGCTGCTCTTGCCACATTTAATTTTTTCTCATCTTGATCCATGATTTCCATTTAATGAATTTATATTTATTGTAAGGGAATGTCTAGAAAATACAGCCCGACTCGGTAAATACATGATCGAGATCAATATCCCAACTATCTGATTGTATTGCTTTGAAGTGCTGGCAATCAAAAGCGATACCAATCAGTATAGGTTTTTTGTTATTTTGACGTAGAGATTGAAATTTCTTATCATAATATCCGCCTCCCATGCCTATCCTTTTTCCTGTGGAATCAAAAGCTACCAAAGGCACTATGATTAGGTCTATTTGTTCGATATCTTGATCTTCATTGTCTTTAGGTTCCTTAATGCCATATTGATTAGTTGAATATCTAGAATCTTTGTTTATTTGAATGAAATTTATGGTCGCATCTAATTGTATTTTTGGCAGAAAAAGAGATTTATTATTTTTCTTTATCTCTCTTATCATTAGTTCCGTATTTACCTCATCTTTCATGGATAAATAACAGCCAATGGTATTTGCTTTTTTATAATAATTGGAATTTATGATGGCATGCGTAATTTTTTTTGACGCACACATATTTCCATCATGATTAAGAGCACGACGTTTTGAGAGGGCTTTTCGTCTTATCTTTTCTTTAGCGTTATGCATTATTTGATGGTGATTGAATAAAAAATCTCCCGCATATGCCGTTACAAACCGTTGCTCTCGAACCGGAGAAGCAAGTGGGGCTAGTCGAGATCACAACAGGCTATCCACGAAGATGTGGTTTTGCACAAATGCGATCAAAGAACATGACCCCAAAATATAAAGTTAGGATCGAAGGTATCCAGGATTGTATCGAACATCGCAGGAGATTTTATTTAAAGCTTGCTGACTAAAATTAATTAGAGATCAAGTTGTTTATTATTGCCTATTACCGAGTCGACTTGATCGGCCATTGTTTTAAGTCGCATACCCAATGAATTTTCTATTACTTGATCTTTCGTTTCTGCTTGAATTAAATCATGCGCCATATTTAATGCTGCCATGACTGCAATTCTGTCTAAACCAACAACTTTACCGCTATCTCTAATTTCTCGCATTTTCTTATTCAATGCTTCGGCTGAATCCAATAACGCATTACGCTCACTTGCAAGACATGAGATCTGATATTCTTTTTCAAGTATCTTTACACTGACATGCGCATACATTTCACTCACTATTTGCTCCAGTTCATTTGAATTAGTTACCTTGCTCCATTGATTTTAGTCTTATAATCATCGCTTCTACACGAGTTCTGACTTGTTCATTCTTTTGTAATAAAGTGGCTCTCTCTTTTGATAACGAATCTTGTTGTTCTTTTAAAGATTTGTTTTCACTTTGAAGACGATCACAGATTTGAACAAGATCATCAAGTCGACCTTCGAGTCGATTGAGGTCAGCTTCGAAATTGGGGGTTGTATTATTATTCATTAGCCTAATATAAAGATCAGTGAGCAGATAATCAATCATCATTATTATATTTTATATAGTCAGCAATTGAGATAAATGGGATCATGTCCCTACAATTCACAAAAGTCATACGAAGTGTCGATTAATGAGCAAACATTCAGTTAATTTTTCCGATCTTGAAAATAGCCTACATTCTTCTGGCTCAAGCTGGCTTTGTGCCCAATCTCATGGCCTATTATGCGGCAGGCTTTCAGTACTGGGACCCAATGCATTTAATGTATGCATTGAACAAATATTTGATGCTACCTCTTCTCAAGAATTATTAAGAGAGGCTAGTGAAAACATGCTAGAAGATCTTTTTAAGGATACTTGGATGCAGCTGGTTGAAAGACAATCCGATTTTGAATTATTTTTACCTGATGATGAGCGCAATATTAATGAAAGAACTGAAGCGCTTTCTCAGTGGTGTGACGGATTTTTACACGGTATCGTTACGGGAAAAAAACCAAAAACTTTAAAAGAATATTTAAATAATGAGCCTATAAATCTAATCATAAAAGACTTCCTTGAAATCACTCGTGCCTCGGTAAATGAGGAAACAGATGAAGAAGAGAATGAAGGTGCATTCAATGAAGTGATGGAATATATTCGTGTGAGTGTTCAATTGGTTTATGAGGAGCTTGCTGATTTTCGCAACGATACCGTGGAAAAAAAATTCAAATCTCAAGAAGATCTTAATTAGTAGACCATCATGCATAAACTAGAGTTCCAAACAAGGCGACAGCAGGTTATGAGAATGATTGAGGATCATTCTATGATTATTATACCAAGTGCGCCTTTAAGAAATAGGAGTCGAGATATCGCTTATCGTTTCAGGCAGGATAGTGATTTTTATTATCTTACCGGGTTTAATGAACCAAATTCACTCCTGGTTTTAGTGCCTGGAAGACCGGAGGGAGAGTTTATTTTATTTTGTCAAGAACGTGACAAAATAAAAGAGCAATGGGAAGGAAAACGCTCTGGTCCAGAAGGGGCGATGAGTAATTTCAACGCACATGATGCCTATCCAATCGAGGATATTGATGAGGTAATGCCCGCGCTACTTCAATCAAAGAAATATATATATTATCCCATGCATAGAGATAGTGATTTTGATACTAAAATAAACTCATGGATGAACTCAAAAGACATTAAGCCGAAAAACAAACATCATCGACAAGAGCTAATATCTTTGGATCATTTATTACATGATATGCGATTATTTAAAAGTAAAACTGAAATTACGGCTATTAGAAAAGCCGCGAAAATAGCCGTAAAAGCTCATGAAAATGCTATCAAGAGAGTTCGCCCCAATATGTTTGAGTATGAATTAGAATCTGAGTTTATTTATGAATTTAGGAAATTTAATGCCGAGCATTCATATAATCCGATTGTTGGTGGTGGCGCAAATGCCTGTATTTTGCATTATGTTGCAAATGACTCAGAGCTCAAGGATGGAGATTTGGTATTGATTGATGCCGGATGTGAGTCAAATTATTATGCATCGGATATAACAAGAACTTTTCCGGTCAACGGTCGTTTTTCTGAAGCGCAACTGGATATTTATAATATTGTCTTAGAGGCGCAGTTGTCAGCTATTGATAAAGTTAGGAAAGGCAATCATTTTAATGATCCTCATAATGAAGCGGTAAAAGTTATCACTCAAGGTTTGTTAGATCTTGGTCTTTTGAATGGAAATTTTTCGAAATTAATAGAAAATGAAGCATACCGTCGTTTCTTTATGCATAGAACGGGTCATTGGATTGGAATGGATGTTCATGATGTTGGTGATTATAAGGTTGATGACGAATGGCGCTTTTTTGAAAATGGGATGATTACTACAATTGAACCGGGAATCTATATCGACGATGGAAAAGATATTCCAAAACACTACAGAAATATTGGTATAAGAATCGAGGATATGATTTTGGTAAAAAATAATACACCAGAAGTTCTGAGTCAGTCGTTAGTTAAGGATCCTGCTGCAATTGAATTAATGATGGGTAATCAATGAGTTCTTTGTCGGAAACTGACTTTGATATTGTGATTGCCGGTGGAGGTATGATTGGAGTCAGCATGGCATTGGCGATAGCGTCTTTAAATCTGCGTATTGCAGTTATTGAAAAAGTAGAACGAGACCATGATTTACAACCCAGTTTTGATGATAGATCGACAGCGCTCTCACGAAGCAGTCAAAGCATGTACACTGCCTTGGGTTTATGGGATGAAATTCGTGATGCGTCAGAGGCCATTAAGTCAATTCACGTCTCTGATCAAGGTAGATTCGGTTTTTCTCATATCTCCGCTAAAGAGCAAGAAGTTGAAGCGCTAGGTTACGTAGTTATAAATAGAGTTTTAGGCGATGTTTTGTTGACCAATGCTGAAAAAAAGAAAAATATTAAGTTTTTTTGTCCAGCAGAAATTACCTCAATTGAGCCTCATAAAGATTATTGCAATGTAAATTTTAAATCTCATGATTCAGAAAATATTGTTTCTTCTCGATTATTAGTCGTGGCAGACGGCGCAAATTCGAGTGCTCGTGATTTTTTAGGTATCGGGACTAATAAAATAAATTATCATCAAGTTGCAATAGTAGGCAATCTATTAACTGAAAAGGCCATAGATAACAGGGCTTTTGAGAGATTTTCAGAATCAGGACCGCTGGCATTATTGCCCATTGAAAATGGGAGAACGGCTTTTATTTGGATTGTACCAACGAATGAAGCAGAAGCTTTATTGGCTGCTTCTGATGATATTTTCTTAAGCACTATGCAAGAAATTTTTGGTTTACGTTTGGGTCTTTTTAGCAACTTAGGCAAGCGTTCTTCTTATCCATTAGCGTTGAAAGAGGCGCAACGATTATATGCATCAAGAAGCGTGGTCATTGGCAATGCTGCTAACAGCCTGCATCCAGTCGCCGCACAAGGATTTAATTTAGGATTACGTGATGTAGCTACTTTGGCCGATTGTTTGTGTGAAGAAATTAAAAAAGATAACGTTGATTTAGGTAATGTTGATTTACTGTCTAAATATTCAGACTGGCGTCAGCAAGATCATAAAAAGCTAAAATCTTTTACAGACGGTTTGGTACGATTGTTTGGTGATAAAAGAAAATCTGTCCGCATTCTCAGAAGTGCTGGTATGGTGTGTTTTGACTTAGTACCTGGATTTAGAAAGCTGTTTGTTAGGCACACAATGGGTTTAGTGGGAAGATTGCCTCGCTTATCTCGTGGAATTTCATTGGAATGAAAAACAACTATCATATCGTCATAGTGGGTGCTGGCATCGTTGGATTAATATCAGCCGCTTTACTAGGTAAATCCGCATATAACAATAAATATCATATTCATGTTATCGATGCTGAAGATCAACCTAATCATAAAGATGATAAAGAAGTGTCATTAAGAGTTTCAGCACTATCTAGAGGTTCTATAGATATCCTAGAGCGTCTTGGGGTATGGCAAGAGATAAAAGAGAAGCGCGCTTATCCTTATGAAAATATACAGGTATGGGATGCATCTGATGTGTCTGACGGGATGTCAGCTATTGATTTTAAAGCAATGGAATTTGGCCTCTCTGAGTTAGGATTCATTGTTGAAAATAATTTGATTAAAACCAAATTACTGAATTTAATAAACACTTTGGATATTTCCATGCATTATGGAAGTAAAATTACTTCGGTAAACCGAAGTCAAGAAAGAAATGATATTGAAATACAATTTTCTGATAAACAATCTATTTATGCGGATTTGTTGATCGGCGCTGATGGGACTAATTCTTTCACTAGAGAGTTATTTAATATTCCATTAGAAAGGCATGATTACGCACAAAGTGCTTTTGTTGTTCACGTAGAAACTGAAAAGAATCATATGGATACAGCATGGCAGCGATTTCTTCCAGAGGGACCTATTGCATTACTTCCTTTAGGTATTAATAAAGCCTCAATTGTTTGGACAACCACTTCAGAACAAATTGCAATTAATTCAAAATTAAATGATAAAGAGCTCAGTAGCTTATTATCAAATTGTACAGATTATGTATTGGGAGAATTAAAGGTTATTAGTAAGCAGGCAAATTTTGACCTAAAATATCAGCACGCAAAGAGCTATATTGATAAGAATTTTGTATTAGTTGGGGATGCTGCCCATAATATTCATCCATTAGCTGGTCAAGGATTGAATTTGGGTATTGCTGATGCTGAATGTTTGATCGATACGCTCGATAAGGCTTTATATAAAAATGAATATATTGGCGATATAATTTCATTGAGACCTTACGAAAGAGAAAGAAAACAAGCCAATTGGACGATGTTGAATTTTGTTGATATTTTAAACAAGTTATTTTCAATACACTCCAAGTTGGCTGAAAGTTTTAGAAATTTTGGCATGCGTTTATTTAACAAAAGTCACTATCTTAAAAGTCGGGCAATCAAAACAGCCCTTGGCATTAATTTTTGAGGATCGGTCTATAATGATGACTAAATTAATTTATCTTTTTTTTCTTGCTGGGTATTTATTTATTGGGACCGCTCAAAGTCACCATTCCTTTACAGCAGAATTTACGGCTGAAAAAATTATCAAGCTGAATGGAAATATTCAGGAAGTGTGGTTTCGAAACCCTCATGTTCGTTATTTACTGTCTGTGGAAACATCAGAAGAGGAAAGTGAGACTTGGGATTTGAGGGGGTCACCGGTAGTGTGGTTAGCAAGAAAAGGGTGGACTAAAGACCTCGTTGCTGTGGGGGATAAAATTATCGTTGAAGGTTATCCTGGTCATAATGGACGCAAAATGTTGTCAATAATAAAAATGACATTATCGGATGGCACTATTTTGATTGATCGGGCGCCAGAGTAATAAAAATGAAAAATATAAATTTTTTTATAAAACTGATTATTGTTTTGATGCCATGTTTGCTTTTAAAGGCCAATGAATTTGATTTTGAAGGTCGTTGGATTGTTTCTTTGCAGGACAACAAAAGGACACTAGTTGGGTTATTAGAAATAGAAAAACAGGATCAAAATTGGCACGCCTATCTTGAAGGTGGCCCAGTTGGAATCAGGATTAATCAGGATGAAATTGAAATTCTTGCTGATAGTCGAGATGTTAGGGGCTTTGTGTTTAATCGTCGGCTATCAGGCAGCCTAAAAAATAATCAGATTCAAGGAAGATATCAGCAAGAAGGAGCTGCTGCGCAAAAAGAAGAACCAGGTTCTTGGAGTGCAATACGTGAACAAAAAAATGGTTCAGCTAATCAATTACCAAGAACAACTAAACCTGAAGATTTAACGGGCATTTGGACGGCAACACAAGAGCTTGATTTTAGGAAATATTCCATGACATTAACTCAAGGTGGCAAGGATTGGTTGGAGCAGTACTTGCCTTATTATGATCAGCCGGATGTAAGATGTACTTCCATTGGTCTGCCCGCCTTGGTGACGTACTCATTTCCTTTTGAGATTTTATTTAGCAACGATCGATATACATTCCTCTATGAATATCAAGCAAAAGTTCGACGCATATGGGCGAATGATGAAGCACCTAGTTCATATATGCCGCCATCAAGAATGGGATTCTCTAAGGGAGTCTGGGAAGGCAATGAATTGGTTATTAAGACAGAGTTACTTGAAAAAACGGTCCGTGATTTCCGAGGTGAGTTGATCTCTGAGCATGCCATCATAGAGGAACGTTATAGTTTAAGTGATGATAGTCAAACGCTAACCGCTCTAATTATTGTTGATGATCCAGATAACTATGAACGTAAGCCCATCAGAAGAAGGCAGTGGATTAGAAATGCCAGTACCGAGATATTTCCTTATAGTTGTGATCCTGACAGTTTTTATATTCCAATGTATCAGGACGGTGAAATGCAAATGTATATCGATCGATCACCACTTCGTTTTTAAAGGGCAGCCCTGATGAGAAATAGATCTTTAGCATTAATGTTTATGATATATCTATTGTTTGCTGATCTCCTGGCTGACGAAATAACTTGGAAAGATACCATTGCCAGAGTTTCATCAGCGGTAGTCAGTATAAAAATAGATAGCCCAAGAGCTTTTGACACTGAATGGAATACCTCATCTCAAGCTACTGGATTTATTGTAGATGCTGAAAATGGCTTGATTTTAACTAATCGCCATGTGGTTACAACCGGTCCCATCAGAGCAGAAGCTTTATTTTTGAATAATGAGGAAATCGAGTTAATTCCGATTTATCGTGACCCCGTGCATGATTTTGGATTTTTTAAATACAATCCTGATGATTTAAAATACATTAAACCTGCGACTTTAAAACTTTCACCAGAAGAGGCGAAAGTTGGCCAAGAAATCCGAGTTATTGGTAACGATGCAGGGGAAAAACTTTCTATTTTGGCAGGGACTATTGCGAGATTAGATCGACAAGCACCTGATTATGGGCGGGGTAATTACAACGATTTTAATACTTTTTATTTTCAGGCAGCCTCTGGAACATCCGGTGGATCGTCTGGAGCACCGGTAATTAATATCCAAGGTAATGCAGTAGCACTCAATGCTGGTGCAAATAATTCATCCGCGAGCAGTTTCTTTTTGCCTTTAGATAGAATTGAGCGAGCACTAGAGCTCATTCAGAAGAATCAAGCAATAACGCGGGGCACTTTGCAAACAGAGTTTACTCAATTAACTTTTGATGAGCTAAAGAGGCTTGGTCTGACACCAGAAATGGAGTCACTTTATAGAGGCCAGGGCAATGATACTGAAGGCATGTTAGTTGTCCATAGGGTGATAAAAGAGTCACCGATAGAACAATACCTCCAACCGGGCGATATTCTGCTAACTGTAGATGAAATATTGATTGCTGATTTTATTTCACTGGCTGAAATCTTAGATCAAAAGGTGAATGAGAAAATCAATATCGAAGTTGAGCGAGGTGGTAAGAATATTAGTTTTATGGTTGATGTGACTAATTTGCATGACATTACACCTAGCTCTTATTTGTCATTCGGCGATGCTATTTTTAATAATTTCTCCTATCAACAAGCACGACATTATAATCGCTCTTTAGAAGGGGTTTATGTCGCTGATCCAGGATATTCATTATCAAAATCAGCAATTCCTGCTGGTGCAGTCATTTTTGAGATAGATGGAAAGAGTATTCAAACAATTGAAGATTTACAGAATTATTTATCTCAATTAACGCACCAAAATAAGATGAATGTCAGATTTGTTAAATTCTCAGACCCCATCAATAGCATACTTAGGTCTGTTGAGGTTGATCGTACCTGGTTTAAAAGTGAAATATGCACAAGAATTGAAAGCAATGGATCTTGGCCATGTCAACAACTTGATACTGGTACTCAAGAAAATGCACAATTTACAAGAAGTGCATCTTTTACTAAATACAAAGAATCGTTGAAAAATAAAATTGCCCCCTCTTTGGTGCATGTTACCTTTGATTTACCTTATCCTGTTGCTGGAATTGTAAATCGACACTATTACGGCACCGGGTTATTGGTCGATAAAGAAAACGGTCTAGTCATTGTTGATCGAAATACAGTGCCTCTATCAATGGGGGACATTAGATTAACATTTGCTGGCTCACTGGAGATTTCAGGTAAAGTTGAATTTATTCATCCACTGCATAACCTTGCCATTGTGAAGTATGACCCAGATTTAATTGGTGATACTTTGGTTAGAGAAGCTAAATTTAACACAAAACCCCTCGAGGCTGGAGATGAAGCCAGTTTATCAGGACTTAAAGTTGATCATCAGTTGTTCCATCAAAAAGTCACCGTATCATCCATTGATCCATTGATTTTACCGCCTTCGATAAAGTTTTCAGACACAAATATTGAGGTGATTGATTTAGTGAATGCGCCGGATGATATCTACGGGGTATTAACTGATAAAAAAGGCAATATTAGAGCATTATGGACCAGTTTTGCTTATCGTTCTGGGGGCGAGACTTTGCAAATAAATCGCGGTATCAGCTCAGATTTAATCAGTGAGTTTATTGCTCAAATTAAAGAAGATAAACCACTCTATTCGCTGGACCTTGATTTAGGTTATATCCCATTATTCTCAGCTCGTAAAATGGGGTTAAGTGACGAGTGGATTAATAAGTTTGAATTGATAAATGGGCGCCGTCTAATGATCGTGAATAATCGCATATCTGGGTCTCCCGCCTCAAAAGTAATTCAAAATGGAGATATTATCTTATCTATTAACAACCAATTGATTTCATCATTTCGTGATTATGAAAAGTTCAGTCAATCAAAATCGGTAACGGTAAATTTATGGCGACAAAATAAATTATTGGAATACGATATTGATACTGAGTTGTTGAATGGCAATGATATCGATCACGTCTTGATATGGGCAGGAGCTCATCTCCATGAACCACATCGAACCATAGCTCAGCGTGGGATTGATCCATCAGGAGTGTATGTTGCATTTAATAATTATGGCTCACCGGCAACTCGATATGGATTAAAAATAGGACAAAGAATAGTGGCTGTAAATGAAATTGACACACCAACCCTGGATGATTTTATTCATGAAATAAGAGATAAAAAGGATCGATCTTCATTGAGGCTTAAAACAATTGCTTGGAATGGAGCGACAAAAATCATTACCATGAAACTAGACAATGAGTTCTGGTCGCCTTATGAACTAAAGAAAATATCTACAGGGTGGCAACGTTCAATTATTAATTGAAATATATATGGATAAACTATGAATAAGCGTTCTTTTTTAAAATACGCCACTTTGTTTTCAGCGAGCTCATTTACCTTAAGTGACAATCTCAAAGCAGCAGTTGAGATCAAAGGAGATATCAATCTAGAAAACCTAACCATTGGTGCAAAACCAATTTCAGCGATTGAGCGAAAAGAGCGTATTAAAAAAGCACAACAGTTGATGCAGAATCAAAATATAGATGCTTTGTTATTGGAGGCGGGTTCAGCGCTTATTTATTTTACTGGAGTTAAATGGCGTCGTTCTGAGCGCTTCACTGGTGCGGTTATCCCTAAAGAGGGTGAGGTTGTCTTTGTGACTCCTTATTTTGAAGAGCCTTCTGTTAGAGAGAGCATGGCATTTGATGCGGAAGTGAGAACATGGCATGAGCATGAAAGCCCCTTTGAGGTGGTTGCGGGTATTTTAGATGATCGAAAGATATCAACAGGTCGACTGGCTATTGAGGAAACAATACGTCATTTTATTGTCGATGGTATCGCACAGGCAGCCAAAAAGATTACTCTGATTTCAGGTAAAAGTATTACTCGTGGATGCCGTATGTATAAGTCCAAGAATGAGCTTAATTTAATGCAGATAGCGAATAATGTAACTCTTGAAGCATACCGGTATGTGTATAAAAATATTGAATTGGGTATGCGTCCTCAAGATATTGCCGCCATGATGAGTCGCGCCACTGAGAGACTTGGGGGAATAACTCAATTCTCTGGTGTATTACTGAATGAGGCCAGCGCCTATCCTCATGGGACTAAACAGCCACAAACAGTTAAGGAGAATGGCATTATCTTAATGGATTGCGGATGTTCTGTGCACGATTATGAATCGGATATTTCAAGAACTTGGGTTTTTGATGAGCCCACTAAAAAACAACGCCAAGTCTGGGAAACGGTCAAGCAAGGACAAGAACTTGCTCTGGAAACAGCTCAAATTGGTAATCCAGCTGGAAAAGTGGATGATGTGGTCCGTGCTTTTTATGCTAAGCAGGGTTATGGACCGGATTATCAGACACCCGGTTTATCTCATCGATTGGGTCATGGGATCGGAATTGATGGTCATGAGCCGGTTAATTTTGTTAAAGGTGAAACCACCAAATTGGCGCCAGGCATGTGTTTTTCAAATGAGCCTGGTATCTATCTGTTTGGTGAATTTGGAGTGCGTTTGGAGGATTGCCTTTATATCTCTGAGGACGGTCCAAAGTTATTTACAGAGTTATCCTTATCAATTGATGATCCTTTTGGCTAAGCTTTATCTGTCTCGGTAATGAGACTGAGTAATTCTTCAAATGAAGATATCGGTTTGGAGCAATGATTTCCCTTGCAATGATAAGCAACCACTTTATCTTTAATTGATTTTCGAATACCCAGTGAGGATGGCAATTCTTTTTCTGTCGATGGAATAGCAAAAATCATTCTTCTAGGCGAATAAATTTTGTTGGTTGCTTGCTGCCATTTTTGAATTTCATCATGATTTCCCCGAATAATAATAATCTCTGGGTGCTCAAGATATTCCTCTAAGGTGTTGATTAAAGTTACATGACCATGCGGTGCTTTAGATAGCATTTCCCATGCATTATGCAGCGTAGCCTCTGCCGCTGATAAGTATCTATTTTCTCCTAATAACCAACCTAATCTCTGCAAGGCAAAACTGGCGATACCATTGCCCGAAGGAGTGGCATCGTCGGCCATGGGCTTTGGTCTGTATATTAGTTTTTCATGATCATTGGCAGTAAAAAAGAAACCTCCATGATCATTATCAAAAAAGTATTCTAACAATTGGTCTGCAAGCTGGATCGCAAAATCAAGATGCTGTGTATGCCATTTAGTTTGCAATGATTCGATTAAAGCATCCAATAAATAAGCATAATCATCGAGATAGGCTGGAAATTTTGCTTGATCATTTTTATAACAAGCCATTAATCGATTTTCATGCATGTGATTATGCTGAATAAAATCAATGGCTTTAAAATTAGATGCGCTAAAATCTTCTCCCTCAAGAACACGATCAGCAATGGCTAAGCCTTTTATTACTAGTGCATTCCAGGCGGTTAATTGCTTGTCATCAAGCGAGGGAGAAATACGCTTCACTCGCTCTTGTAAGAGTCTTTTTTTATTGGCGTTGATGTTAATGGCTAATTGATCTTTCGTGATATTGAATTTTTTGATCAGAGCATCGCTATTGCTTTGGATAGTTAGATGCCATTTATTTTCAAAATTAGGCGCTTGATCTAAACCAAAATAATGACAGAATACATCGATATCTTTTGTCTCTATAAGCTGCTCTATCTCTTTTTTCTCCCAGACATAGTAAGTACCTTCTTTGCCTTCTGAATCTGCATTAAGCGTAGAATAAAAACCTCCGTCAATCGCTTGCATATCATTTAATATCCAGTTTGCCGTCTCTTTGGCTATCTTTTTAAACAACTTATCGCCCGTTGCTAGATAAGCATGCGCATATAAACTCAAGAGTGCGCCATTGTCATAAAGCATTTTTTCAAAATGAGGGATTTGCCAGTATCTATCAACACTATAACGATAGAAGCCACCAGCGAGTTGATCATAAATTCCGCCTTCCGCCATTCGTGTCAGTGAGAGTGTTGCCATATAGAGTGCCTCGATATCCGGTTCTGCTGTAAAAGCACTATTACGCCAGTGTCTTAATAATCTGTCTAGAGTGGTTGGATGGGGAAATTTAGGTGCGCTGCCAATACCTCCGTATTTTTTATCGAGGCTATTTTCTATTTCTTTTCTGGCAAGCGCTAAAGGAGAGGCATCTATTTTATGATGGTCAATTTTTGTAATCGGTAAAAGATTATTAAAGATTTCATTGAGTTTCTCTCCTTGAGTCTTAATGTCATTTTGTTGTTTTTTATAATAATCGGCAACACGCACCAAAAGATCAGGGAAGCTCGGCATGCCATGACGAGGTTCATTGGGGAAATAGGTGCCCCCAAAAAAAGGCCGATGATTTAAAGGATCTAAAAACATGGTCAATGGCCACCCACCCGTTCTTTGAGTCAAGATTTGATGTGCTGTTTGATAAATTTGATCAATGTCAGGGCGTTCTTCACGATCAATTTTTATATTTATAAAGAATTGATTCATTATTTTAGCGATTTTAGGATCTTCGAAAGATTCATGCGCCATGACATGGCACCAATGACAGGCTGAATAACCGATTGAGAGTAAAATAGGTTTGTTCTCTGTTGCTGCTTTTTTTAAACTTTTCTCACCCCATGGAAACCAATGAACGGGGTTGTCACTGTGTTGGAGTAAGTAAGGACTGGATTCATGAATAAGATCATTTTTTGCCATGTGTTTGATTATCATGCTTTGGGCAATTTAAAGAAAGTAATTTGCATAATAAATTGAGAAAATAATTGGCACATGTATTTTTTTACAAATTCTTATGAAAAAGTCTGAATTCCTTGTTTTTAATAGTGATTTGGGGGATAGTCAGGTGAGTGAATTTTTTAAAAAAAATATAACTATTAAAAATGT
>Ga0209709_10000044_pt1 | contig 107450 bp, 108 predicted proteins | sample ArcticOcean_MG_C_2_FD_187435 | JGI IMG/M metagenome (GOLD analysis project Ga0209709, IMG submission 187435) | Marine microbial communities from western Arctic Ocean - ArcticOcean_MG_CB4_136 (SPAdes) (version 2) | ecosystem: Environmental > Aquatic > Marine > Oceanic | place: Arctic Ocean...
AGCGATAACGACTCTTCTATAATGAGTGTTAGAAACTATATTAGAAGGGGGTTGATAGTTTTGAGTTGAAGCTCCGGCAGATGAGTAGGTTTCACCGTCTGTAGATTTCTCCCATCTGTAAGATAGAGCAGCAGCTGCCGTAAGTGTTGGAGAAGTTGCCGTTAAATTTGCTGGAGTTCCATCATAACAGACAGTTTGATCTGAAGATATTGTTCCCGCATTTGAAATACCATTGACTTCAACCGTTACATAAAGAGTTGAAGAACATCCTACAGCTCCAGATCCTGTGAAACCTGTGAATTCAAGAATAGTTGCATCAACATAGCTTGAGGAGTGGCTTATTGTAGTCGTGCTATCGGTAAGTGTAGCAACTGTGTTTTTATCTTTGAGGGTATATGAAATTGCTCCAGAAATTGTTATTGCTTGAGTGGAACCCTCACATACTACTATACCTTTACTAGCTGTTAACATTACCTCGCCAATTGAAGCTCCGCTGTCTGCATCGGCTCTTGACGTTGAAACAGAAAATGCGGTTCCAGCAAGTGGAGAAGTTATAGTTAAAGATGCATCTGTTCCACTACCTCCATTATTAGTTATGTTAAATCCACTACTTGCAAGTGCTGTTACTAAATCACTAATTGCGTCAACAGCACTAGTTCTTGTATTTGATGAGGTATAAGTTGTACCTGTTGTAGTAATGGAATAGGTGTCTCCTGCGTCTAAAGTACCTTGTATACTTACTTTCCATGATTGATTTAGATTATAAGCAGAAAAACCAGTTCCAGTAATTGCTATTGGAGAACCGGCATCTTCAGGGGTTAGTGTTACGTTTAATGAAATAGGAAAAGTTTGTTCAATACATCCATCCGGGCGTGTTACCTTTGCATAAACCACATCACCGTTGACTGGACTTCCCCTTGTAGAACTTTGACTAGATTGCTGACCAGTACTTGCATTATTTACAAAAAAATTATAACCATTTGATCCAATACCTCCAGAGGAATTAAAAGTTACCGATTGATCGCTACAAACCTCAATATACTTTGAACCTGCAATAACCCTTGGAGCCCCAAAACTCATAGTTGATGACTCAGTTGTAGAGGCGTTAAATGCTGTGCCGGAGACTGCACCCGTTATTCGAATAACATTTTTATTATTAGAATTTAAATCACCCATGTTTACAGCACTATAGGCCGCATTATTACTTATATCAACTGCTATTGCATCTGCCACTTCAGTAACTTCTGAAACAGTTCCTGAGGCGACAATTGTTGTAAAAGCAACAGTGCCAAGAGTGATAACATATGTTGATGTTGAAGCTCCAGTCTGAGCCCCAATGGTACCTAATTCAATATCAAGGATTTGTTGTCTAACAACCTGAGTAAAAGAAGGGGTGAGTAGGTTATTAGAAACATTGTTGGGACTTACTGTAATGTTAGCAAAACCACTGTCTATAATTGTTGAAGGGGAGGCGTCTAAATAGACCTCCACGGCAAAACTATTAGCCCCAGAATTTATCATATTAATGGTTTGTGTAACAGCAAAAGAGTCGCCAGCACCAATATTTCCAGCAGGAGCATCCAAAGTGTAAACAGCATTATTAGCACCAGAAACTGTAATTCTTATTTCAGCAATGGTATTAGTTAATGTAGCTGCAGTATTGTTTTTTAAAATAGCAGAAAAAGAATATGATGATGATGGACATGCATCAGATATATTAGGATTAGGAAGTGCTTGACCTTGAAAAGATTCAAAACTAATATCTTGACCATAAGAACTGCTTGAACAAAACAATAATGCCAAAAATACTACACCAAATATGTATTTAAATAAACTTTTCAAATCTTTCTCACCGATATTGTTCTCCAATTTAACGCTTAATTACTAATTATAGTATAAAAAGGGGAGGGTTTATTGCATAATAAAATTACATAATTATGACTACAAATCATTCCAAAGTCTAAATGAATTCAAGTTTCTTATTAAAGTTGTACTTTTATTGAACTTTGAAAGCAAAATTTTACATACTATTATTAATTATTTTCTCAACTAGTTGCTCGCAGCAAAATAGCGTTGAAAAGGATGAAAAATTATTGAGTTTATTACTTAACAACAGCATACAAAAATCAGAACACGCAACGATAGATATAATCTACAATCCTGCTCCTTCTAACTTCAAGAATATGACGGTAGAGTTTGATTTTTTTCAGATAAATTTTGTTAATAAAGATAGTTTACGAACCGAGGTTAGATACTTCGCCGTTATTGATGGAGAAATATATAGGATTGGAAAAGGGCCTGATTGCATAATTTTTTCAAAGGAAATAAGGTGGAACTCAAAAGGAGAGTTGATCTCTAACTTTAAAATGTGGTATGAAAAAAATTCAATTGAAAACGAATTATACACTAAAAAACCTGAGGGAGCATTGAAAACTTACAATAATGAAATGGTTACGGACAATTCTTTGCCTGAAAATATTAAAAAAGTTATTTGCAAATAACTATATGAAGTTTTTGCTTTTCATCCACTCATCATTGTAGATTTTTCCGATGTAACGACTACCAGAGTCATGAATTAAAACTACTACTACATCTTCTTTCTTTAACTTTTTCTTTAACTGTAAAAGACCCTTGATCGCTGCTCCACATGAATTTCCTGCAAATATACCCTCCTGTTTTGCTAATTTTCTTGTATAAACAGCCGCATCTTTATCAGTGACTTTTTCAAAAAGATCAATCAAACTAAAATCAACATTTTTTGGGAGAATATCCTCCCCTATTCCTTCAGTACTGTATGGATAGACCTCATTTTTATCAAATATCCCTGTCTCATGATACTTTTTAAATACTGAACCATAAGTGTCTATTCCCCATATTTTTATATTTGGATTTTTTTCCTTTAAATATTTTCCTACACCCGATATCGTCCCACCGGTTCCAACACCAACAACAAAATGAGTTATTTTTCCATCAGTTTGATCCCATATTTCTGGACCAGTTTGTTCATAGTGTGCCGTTGTATTTGAGGGATTATCGTACTGATTGACGTACCATGAATTTGGAGTTTCTTTACCCAAGCGTTCTGAAACACTATAATAAGATTCAGGATCATTAGCAGGAACATCTGTCGGACAAACAATCACCTTTGCTCCCATTGCTCTTAAAACATCAAATTTCTCCTTGGATTGTTTATCTGTTGATACACAGATCAACTTATAACCTTTAACTATTGCAGCTAACGCAAGTCCCATACCTGTATTCCCAGATGTACCTTCAACTATCGTACCTCCTGGTTTTAAAAGACCTTTTTTTTCTGCATCTTCAACCATTTTAACTGCCATTCGATCTTTTACAGAGGAACCCGGATTAAAATATTCTAATTTTACTAAAACCTGAGACTCAATACTAGATGTAATGTTGTTTAGCCTTACCATTGGAGTATTACCAATAGTTTCCAAAATATTATTTGATATTTTCATCTATTCCTTTAAAATAATTAACGTTTTCTAATGTTTTTACTTGGAGACATGCTGCTTATTATTTTAGTTGGAAACCAAAGCAATAAAAGACAAACAAAAATAAGGCTTAAATTAATATAAAACCACTCAAAAAAATTCAATTCTACTGGAGCCACATTAACATAATAAGTTGCAGGATCTAGTTTGATCCACTCAAAATATTTTTGTGAAAAATAAAAACCTAATGCTAAAAAATTTCCCAACAAAACCCCTTTAATGATAATCTGAAACCCATTCCACAAAAATATTTTTTGAATTTGAAAATCCTTAGCTCCAATAGTTTTTAGTAGTCCAATCATTGAAGCTCTTTCAAATATTAATATTAATAACGCGGTTGCAATATTGATTACTCCAACAAACAACATTATGATTAAAATAATCAGAATATTTAAATCAAAAAGAGCTATCCATTGAAAAATATTTTTAAATCTAGACTTTAAAGTAATGACATCGATATTAAAAGGAAGAGATTTGTATAATTTATTTGCTGTAGCTGTGTCTTTATCATTATTTTTTAAAAATACTTCAATTGCACCAACCTCTTCATCAGACCAGTCATTCAATACTCGAATCTGGTTTAAACTTCCTAAAACATAAACTTCATCAAAATCAGAAAAGTCAGACTCGTAAATACCAACAACTTTATATTTTCTTTGATTAGGAATTAATTGAGAATTGTCTCTTTTAAAATATGCAATAGGTTGATCCCCAATACTCATGTTCAGTCTCTTTGACATGTGTTTTGATACAATTATTTCGCTACTATTTATTTTGTTTAAATCAGGGAATCTACCCTCAATCAAGAATTCTGAAAAAATTGATTGATTAAAACTCGAATCTATCCCTTTAAAAACAATCCCCTCATAGCTGTCATTAAACTTAATTAAACCTGCTTTATATGCGACTTTTTGATAATCTTGAACATTATTTAAATCATTTAAAACAGAAAAATACTTTTTATCCATTTTAAAAGGATTTATAGATATCTGTGAAGTATTATTTTCAAAAGTAGAAATCACTAAATGTCCATTAAAGGCTGCAGTTTTTTTAGATATGGCTTTTTGCAAACCTCTTCCGGTAGCAACTGAAATAATAATAGATGCAATCCCTATAGTCACAGCTAATATTGCAATTTTTATTATACGAGATGAAACATTACTTTTGGAAATATTAGATTGCCTTATACGGTTAGCTAATAAATAGGTTATATCCAAAATTAATTTTTTATGACTTTCAATCTCAAAAATACGGTTTTATTATTTGTATTTATTTTTAGTTTTTCTTCTGGTTTTTGTCAAAATGAGATTTTAACTGGAGCAGATCAATATGATGAATACATTCCATTTTTAAAAAATAAGACTATCGGAATTGTAGCTCACAAAGCTAGTAGGGTAAACAATGAAATCCATTTAGTTGACTTTTTAGTAGAAAATAAAATTAAAATTAAAACAATATTTGCTCCAGAACATGGATATGATGGAAGAGCAGATAACGGAGATTTATTATCTGATAGTAAAGATCAATCAACTGGATTAAATATAATTTCTCTTCATGGAAAAACTAAAAAGCCTCTTCCAGAGCATCTTCAAGGAATTGACTTAATGGTATTTGACTTACAGGATGTAGGAGCTAGATTTTATACATTTCTATCTACTCTTCATTATGTCATGCAAGCATGTGCAGAGGCAAATATTCCAGTTTTACTTTTAGACAGGCCAAATCCAAATGGACATTATGTTGATGGACCTGTTTTAGACATGAAGTTTAAGACCTATGTTGGAATGCATCCAGTCCCTATTGTTCACGGGATGACTTTGGGAGAATATGCTTCAATGATTAATGGTGAAAATTGGTTGGGGAAAAATCTTAAATGTAATTTAAGAATAGTTAAAATAAAAAACTACACTCATAAAACTAAATATATTTTACCAGTTAGACCTTCGCCCAATTTACCAAACAATCAAGCTATATCTCTTTATCCCAGCTTGTGTCTTCTTGAGCCGACTACAATAAGTATTGGAAGAGGTACCGAAAAACAATTTCAAATTTACGGTCATCCCAATTTTCCGAAATCAAAATTTAAATTCAAACCAGCTCCAAACTTTGGCTCTAAAAGCCCAAAATGGAATGATAATATATGCTTTGGAGTTTCACTAGAAAAAATTGAAATTTCAGATCAGCTAAATCTTGCTTGGTTAATAGACGCATACAATAAACTTCCAAAAAATTATATTTTCTTCAAAGATAGTTTTGAGAGAATTGCAGGAACAGATAATCTAAGAAAACAAATCATAAATAAAGTGTCCATAAATCAAATAAGAAAAAGCTGGGAACCTGGACTTGAGAATTATAAAAAATTGAGAAAAAAATATCTAATCTATCCTGATTATGATTGACCTTCTTGGAAATGCTATATATAATTACCATTTAAAAAAAAACAATCATCCGTTAATTACATGGACTAGCTATACAGATAAAGAAGTCCTAGACTGTAAGTACTTTTTTAGGAAATATGACGAAATGCCCCTTATTGAAAAAAAGGCTCTTGATCTCTCAAAAGGAAAAACTCTAGATGTGGGGTGTGGAGCAGGTTGCCATAGCTTATATCTTCAAGATTTTAAAAAACTAAATATGACATCAATTGACATTTCAAAAAAGTGCATTGAAGTATCGAAGTTATTAGGCTTAAAAAACACAATTAATCAGTCTTTTTTTAAACATAAAAATTATAAATACGATACAATTTTATTTTTAATGAATGGTGCTGGTATATGCAAAACATTAGACAGGCTTGAATTACTATTAAATCATTCCTCAAAACTACTTAATGAGGATGGTCAAATCTTAGTCGATAGTTCAGATTTAATTTATCTTTTTGATAAAGATTTAGACGGAGGAGTTTGGGTTAGAGGTGATAAATATTATGGAGAACTAACATACAGTTTAAGTTATGGTAAACAAGTAGAAAAATTTCCATGGCTTTATGTAGATTATGAAAAATTAGAAGAAGTAGCTTTAAAAACAAACTTTCGTTGTGAGAAAATAGTTAATGGAGAAAATCATGATTATCTAGCGAAGCTTACTAAGGTATATTGAGGTATTTATGAGTTTGTAATGACACCTTCCATTTTGTATTTTTCATAACATAGTCAACAATTTCTGGCATTATTTTATCTCGTCTACTCCACTCTGGCTGTAAAAACAATTTACATTTATCATTAACTTTCTTTGCCTGAGTTTCAGCAAAATTAAAATCATGTTTATTGTAAACTATAATTTTCAATTCATCTGCAATTTCATAAGCAGAATTATTAGGCTCCTTATTCTTTTTTGGAGAAAGACAGAACCAATCCCAATACCCAGTAACATTATATGCTCCAGAAGTTTCAAGATGTATTTGAATGCCTTTTTCTTTAAGCAGTTTAGTCAAAGGATCCATATTCCACATCAAAGGTTCTCCTCCTGTGACCACAATAGTATTAGAAAAAAATTTAGCCTCTTCAGCAATTTTAGAAATACTTGTTGGAGGGTGTAATTCTGCATCCCAGCTTTCTTTAACATCACACCAATGGCATCCAACATCACAGCCGCCGATTCGAATAAAGTATGCGGCACTTCCTTTATGATACCCTTCCCCTTGAATAGTATAAAAAGCTTCCATAAGCGGGAGCATCTTACCTGATTTCACGTCATCAAAATTAATGCTCTTTTTCATGTTAACAAAGATAGTCTAATGAGATAAACCGAGTCAAAAAAATATATAACTTTAGTATATGAAAAAAACCCCTCCATTTCATCTCGCTATTCCGGTTGATGATCTTTCTAAAGCAGTTGATTTTTACGAAAATGTATTAGGCTGTGTTCCCGGAAGAAAAAGCAGTCACTGGGCAGATTATAATTTTTTTGGCCACCAGTTAGTTGTTCATGTTGACCCATCACATAATTCAAAAAAACATCATAATGAGGTTGATGGAAAATCAGTTCCTGTTCCTCATTTTGGAGTAGTTCTTCCCTGGGATGATTTTGATGTTTTCGCAAATAAATTAGATGATTGTGAACAAATTGAATTTATAATTGCTCCATACCTTAAATTTGAAGGTTTATCAGGAGAACAAAAAACATTATTTTTTTATGATCCAGCAGGAAACGCTTTAGAATTTAAAAGTTTTAAAAATATTGATCAACTTTTTGCAACATAAATATGGCTTGGCTTAATTTTCTTGATATAACTTTTGATGGCATTTGAAAAAAAACTAATCTTTTATTTCACAAGCCAGTAAAGTGTTCTTCAACAACATAGCTATAGTCATTGGACCCACACCTCCGGGAACTGGAGTTATATAGCTTGCCTTTTTAGAAACATTTTTAAAATCTACATCACCTTTAATAACATAACCTTTTGAATTAGTTTTGTCAACAACTCTAGTTATTCCAACGTCAATAACAACAACACCTTGCTTGACCATGTTTTCTTTTATAAATTCCGGAATCCCAAGAGCTGAAATAATTATATCAGCTTTTAAGCTTAATTCTTTAATGTTTTCAGTTCTACTGTGAGCGACTGTCACAGTCGCATTTCCATAAGAACTTTTTTGACTCATTAAAACGCTTATAGGCCTCCCAACTATATTACTCCTGCCAATAACAAGACAGTTTTTACCTGAAGTCTGAATATCGTATCGTTTTAATATTTCCATTATTCCAAATGGAGTTGCAGGAATAAAAGAAGGAAGCTCTAGCACCATTCTCCCAAAGTTAGTTGGGTGAAATCCATCAACATCTTTATGGGGATCTACCATCAATAAAATTTTTTCTTCATTAATATGCTTTGGAAGGGGCAATTGAACTATATACCCATCAATATTTTTATTTTCGTTAAGTTTTTTAATTTCAGTTAAGAGATTATTCTCACTTATTGTGTTTTCTAGACGAATTAATGTCGACTCAAATCCAACTTGTTTACAAGATTTCACTTTACTTCCAATATAAGTAAGGCTTGCTCCATCATCTCCAACTAAAATAGCTGCTAAGTGAGGCTTCTTCATGCCAGAGGACAACCTAACATCTACAGATTCTTTTATCTCTTCTTTGATTACATTTGAAAGATATTTTCCATCTAGAATTTTCATATATTATTTCTGATTTTGAAACATTTGCATCATCTGTTTGCCTTTTCCTCCTTGCATCATTTTCATCATTTTACTCATCTGATTAAACTGTTTTATTAATTGATTTACTTCATCTAAATCTCTACCTGAACCATTTGCAATTCTCTTTTTTCTACTTGGATTTAAAAGGTCAGGAAAAGAGCGCTCTTTAGGGGTCATTGAAGATATAATAACTTCTATATTTTTAAATGCGTCCTCATCAATTTCTTGATCACCTACCATTTTATTAGCTCCTGGAATCATACCAACAAGATCCTTAATGCTTCCCATTTTTTTAATTTGATTTATTTGACTTAAAAAGTCATCAAAACCAAATTTATTTTTAGCTATTTTTTTATTTATTTTTCGAGCTTGATTTTCATCAAATTGGTCTTGAGCTCTCTCAACAAGTGAGATTACATCTCCCATTCCTAGAATTCTATCAGCCATCCTTTCTGGGTAAAAAACATCTATGGCGTCCATTTTTTCTCCAGTTCCTATAAACTTAATAGGTTTGTCAACCACATACCTAATTGAGAGTGCTGCACCTCCCCTTGTGTCACCATCTAATTTTGTTAAAACAACCCCGTCAAAATTTAATTTATCATTAAATGATTTTGCAGTATTAACCGCATCCTGTCCGGTCATTGAATCAACCACAAATAGGGTTTCACTAGGGTTGACAGCTTTATGTATGTCTGAAATTTCTTTCATTAACACTTCATCAACTGCTAATCTTCCAGCGGTATCAATAATTATTAAATCATTTTTTTCTTTCCTTGCAATTTCAATTGCTTCTTTGGCAATTTTAACTGGATTCTTTTCCTCAATATTTTTAAAAACAGGGACTCCAATTTCGTTTGCAAGAATCTCAAGTTGTTCAATTGCTGCTGGTCTATAAACATCACATGCCACAAGGAGTGGTTTTTTTGCTTTTTTTGATTTTAAATATTGAGCTAGTTTAGCAGAAAATGTGGTTTTACCTGACCCCTGAAGACCACACATTAAAATTATAGACGGGTTTACTGATAAGTTAATATTATTAACTGATGACCCCATTAATTCAGCTAACTCATCCTTAACAATCTTCACCATTAACTGTCCTGGCTTTAGACTTGTTAAAACATCTTGACCTAATGCTTTTGATTTGACTGAATCAGTAAATTTTTTTGCAATTTTATAATTAACATCTGCATCTAACAGAGCTCTTCTAACTTCTTTAAGAGTTGCTGCAACATTAATTTCAGTTATTTTTCCATGCCCTTTTAGGACCTGAAATGCTTTATCAAGTTTTTCGCTGAGGTTATTGAACATTTGCTAAAGTTAATATAAACTATTGTTTTTTATGAAATGAAAATCATAGATTTTTTGAATAAATTTTAATTGAATTTAGCCTACATTCTTTCTGGAACTTCGATTCCTAACAAAGAGCATGAATTTAAAATAGTATGTCCAACTTTTTGAATTAAAGTTAATCTGAAGTTTTTTATATTTGAATCACTCTCACCAAGTATGGATATGTTTTGATAAAAAGAATTAAAAACTTTTACTAAATCATAAAGGTAATTTGCAATTAGTGATGGACTATAAGATTCTCCTGCCTGTTTAACAATACCTGGATACATTAATAATTGTTTTAGTATCTCTTTTTCTTTATTATCAATTTTCATTTTTATGTCAGAATTCCATTTAATTTTTTTTGCACTTCTTAAAATAGATTGAATTCTTGCATAAGCATATTGGATAAATGGGCCAGTATTTCCATTAAAGTCAAATGACGCTTTGGGGTCAAAGAGAATTCTTTTTTTCGGATCTACTTTAAGAATAAAATACTTTAAAGCCCCCAGACCTATCTGAAGAAAAAGTTTTTGAGGATCTTCTACATCTTGAATTCTACCATGTTCTTCAGAGATTTGGTTAGCAGAGTTTCGCATTGTAGTGATTAAATCATCAGCATCAACTACGGTTCCTTCTCTACTTTTCATTTTACCTGAAGGAAGGTCAACCATACCATAACTTAAATGAAAAAGATTTTTTGACCAATTGTATCCCAGTTTTTTTAGAATTAAAAATAACACCTTGAAATGGTAATCCTGCTCATTTCCAACAGTATAAACCATTCCATCAATTTTTGAATGATCTAAGAAACGCTGATAAGCAGTACCTAAGTCCTGTGTCATATAAACAGAAGTTCCATCTGATCTTAAGAGTAATTTTTCATCTAATCCGTCAGATTTTAAGTCTACCCATACAGATCCATCTTTTTTAGAATAGAAAACTCCTTTAGAAACACCCTCTTTAATTAACTTTTTACCTAAAAGATAAGTGTCACTTTCATAATAATATGAATCAAAATCAACACCTAACATTTTGTATGTATCTTCAAAGCCATTATAAACCCAATCATTCATTTTATTCCAAAGCTCTCTTACTTCCTTATCGTTTGCTTCCCATTTTATCAATAGATCTTGAGCTTCCATGAAAATTGGGGCATTAGCTTTTGCATATTCTTCAGTTTGACCGTCTTCTAATAATGTGTTAACTTGAATATTATATTCTTTATTATATAAAACATAAAACTTACCCACAAAATGGTCACCTTTTACGCCAGCATCTAGCGGATTTTTATTTTCTCCAAAAAGCTTCCATGCAACCATTGATTTACAAATATGAATCCCTCGATCGTTTATAATTTGTGTCTTTATTATTTTATTACCATTAGCTTTTAAAATTTGAGAAATAGAATACCCAAGTAAATTATTTCTTATATGACCCAAATGAAGAGGTTTATTCGTGTTTGGAGATGAGTATTCAACCATTATTAAATTAGCATCATCTTTAGGCTCTGTATGGCCATATTTTAAATCGTTTTTAACTTTATCTAAAAACAAAATATAAAATGAAGAAGTAATTGTTAAATTCAAAAAACCATTAACCACATTAAAATCTTTAATTAAATCCGATTCAGATTTCAACTCAGAACCAATTAATTCACCTAATTGCTTAGGATTAATCTTTATTTGTTTTACTAAAGGAAAAAGAACTAAAGTAATATCTCCTTCAAAATCTTTTCTTGTAGATTGAAATTCAAAGTTTTTAACAGAAACTTTAAACGTTGTTTTTACAAATTTTTCAACTATTTCGCTTATTTCTTTTTCCATATCTAAAATATCTGATAAATATAATTAAACTCATGTTATTGCTGGCATGAGTAATAATAAAGTGCTATTTTTAATTAATTATGTTAATTAATATTTCATATAATAATCCTTTAATAAAAAAGAAAATAAACTTAGCTATTGGATCTCCTTTTTCTTTGAAAGAAAGATGGAGTAAAAAAGGGATAGGATCTCCAAGACTTTTAATTGAAGAGGCCTCTATTAATATTCATAATTTATTAGTTCTTGATCAAAATTTAAATTCTTGCAACATAGAATTACGGCCAAAAGGAATTATAGTTAGATTTAGGAGTATACTTGAAACATATGGCTTAGTAATTCCTTACTATAAACTAAAGCTATATAAAGGTAAAGCACAGCAATACTCAATATATAATGATAGCACTTTCATTAAAGTTCAAGCTACAAAAAAGGAAATACATTCATTTTTTAAAAAAATTACCAAAGAAAAAACAATACTAAGTCTAGAAAATCCTAACCTTTAGATTTAGTATTTCTGGATATACTTCCATTATATATTTGACGGGGGCGACCTATAGGTTCTTTATTTAATCTCATCTCTCTCCACTGGGCTATCCAACCAGGGAGTCGACCGAGAGCAAACATTACAGTAAACATTTCAGTTGGAATTTCCAATGCTCTATATATAATACCTGAATAAAAGTCAACATTAGGGTACAGCTTCCTATCTACAAAATATTTATCATTCAACGCTTCTTGTTCTAGGTTTTTAGCAATATCAAGAATTGGATCTTCAATACCAAGATCTTTTAAAATACCATCTGCTGTCTTTTTAATAATTTTTGCTCGTGGATCAAAATTTTTATAAACCCTATGACCAAAACCCATCAAACGAAATGAATGATTTTTATCTTTAGCCTTTTCCATAAATTTACTAGCATCTCCTCCGTCTCTTTTAATCATTTCCAACATTTCAATAACTGCCTGATTGGCACCTCCGTGCAACCTTCCCCATAAAGCAGAAATACCAGCTGAAATTGAGGCAAACAAACCCGCTTCAGAAGAACCTACAATCCTTACCGTTGAAGTAGAACAATTTTGCTCATGATCAGCATGTAAAATTAAAAGTTTATTTAAAGCACTCGTTATAACTGGATTACTTCTATATTCCTCATTTGGATTTTTAAACATCATTTGAGCTAAATTTTCAACATAAGGAAGTGAATTGTCTGAATAGTTTAGAGGCAATCCTCTAACCTTTCTGTGAACCCATGCAGTAAGTACAGAAAATTTAGCAATTAACTGAACAATTGCATGATACATTTTTTCTTCAGAATTAACATCAACGGACCCTGGATTAAAAGAAATCAGAGCAGAGGTTAATGAAGCTAAAACTCCCATAGGATGAGCTCCATGAGGAAAACTCTTTAAAATACTAGTAATATCTTCATGAACTAGGCATTCTTTTCTAATATCATTTTCAAATTTATTTAATTCATTTGATGATGGCATTTCTCCAAAAATTAATAAATAAGAAACCTCAATAAAACTTGAATTATTAGCTAAATCATCAATATCATAACCCCTATACCTAAGAATTCCATTTTCACCATCTAAATAAGTTATGCTACTTATACAAGATCCCGTGTTTTTATAGCCAGGATCCAAAGTAATAAGTCCAGTTTCAGATCTTAACGTTTTAATATCTATACCTACTTCACCTTCTGTTCCTTGGATAAGAGGAAATTCGTATTCTTTATCTTTATAGTTGAATTTTATTTTTTGTCCCATGCTTTATAATACATTTATTTTTTCAAATGAACTAGCTTTTCTTTAAGTTAAATGCTTTAAATCCAGGATAATAAGCTTTATCCCCTAATTCCTCCTCTATTCGAAGAAGCTGATTGTATTTTGACATCCTATCACTCCTTGAAGCTGATCCTGTTTTGATTTGACCAGTACCTAATGCTACGGCAAGGTCTGAAATAGTATGATCTTCTGTTTCACCAGACCTATGTGACATCACAGAAGTAAAACCGGCATCATGAGCCATTTGAACAGCTGCTATTGTTTCAGTTAAAGTACCTATTTGATTAACTTTAATCAAAATAGAATTAGCATAATTCCCGTCAATTCCCTTTTTTAATCTTTTAACATTAGTAACAAATAAATCATCACCTACTATTTGGACGTTTTTCCCAGTCATTTCAGTTAAATATTTCCAACCTTCCCAATCATTTTCATCCATTCCATCTTCAATAGAAATTATAGGATATTTGCCCGCTAGTTTCGATAAATATTCAGCTTGTTCTTTTGAATTTCTAATTTTTGCTTGTTTACCTTCAAATATTGTGTAATTGTATTTTCCATTTTCATAAAACTCTGAAGAAGCACAATCAAGAGCAATTTTTACATCAGAGCCTGGCTGATATCCTGATTTTTTTATTGCTGAGATAATAGTGTCAAGAGCATCTTCAGTTCCTTCTAATTTCGGAGCAAACCCACCTTCATCTCCAACTGCTGTGCTAAGGTTTCTTGATTTTAAAACTTTTTTTAGATTATGAAAAACTTCAGTTCCAATTTGTAAAGCATTAGAAAAGTTTTTTGCTCCAATTGGTATAATCATAAACTCTTGAAAAGCTATAGGTGCATCCGAATGAGAACCACCATTTATAATATTCATCATTGGAACTGGTAAAGTTTGAGCACTTTCTCCCCCAATATGTTTATATAAAGAAAAACCAGATTCTTTTGCTGCAGCCTTGGCAACTGCTAATGAAACTCCTAAAATTGAATTTGCTCCAAGATTAGATTTATTTTCAGTTCCATCAAGATCAATCATTAATTGATCTATTTCTTTTTGATTAAAGACAGATAATCCAACTACTTTGGAAGATATAATAGAATTAACATTTGCAACTGCTTTTTTAACTCCCTTTCCCATATAATCAGTGCCTCCATCACGTAATTCAACAGCTTCATGCTCACCAGTTGAAGCACCTGAAGGAACGGCTGCTCTTCCCAGTTTTCCATTTTCTGTTACTACGTCAACTTCTACAGTAGGATTCCCTCTAGAATCAAAAATTTGTCGCGCATGAATTTTTGTAATTAAGCTCATAGTTTATAAATTAATGATTAAGAAGAAAAGTTTTTAATTGATTCTATAAATTTATCAAACAAATAGTTTGAATCATTTGGTCCTGGCGCTGCTTCTGGATGGTATTGAACTGAAAAACAGTTTTTAGATTTAATTTTAATACCTGCAACAGTATTATCATTTAGATGCGAATGTGTTATTATTATATCTGGATTTAATTCAGCAGCATTTCTATCAACGGCAAATCCATGATTTTGAGAAGTTATCTCACCTTTTCCTGTTTCATGATTAATAACTGGATGATTTATGCCTCTATGACCATTAAACATTTTATAAGTAGGAACACCGTTTGCTATAGCAATTACCTGATGTCCTAAACAAATTCCAAAAAGGGGTAGATTTTTCTTAATTATTTCTTTTGCAATATTTTGAGCTTGCAATAATGGTTTTGGATCCCCTGGGCCATTTGATATAAAGTAACCATCAGGATTCCATTTTGAAAGCATTTCAAAAGATGAATTGTAAGGAAAAACTTTTACATAAACATCTCTTTTTATAAAGTGATTCAATATGCTTTTCTTTACCCCTAAGTCTAAAGCAGAAACTTTATACTTTGCATCAGGATTACCAATAAAATATGGTTTTTCAGTAGATACTTTAGATGCTAGTTCTAGACCATCCATATTAGGAAGGTTTTGCAATTCAATTATTAAATCGTCCAAACTTTCTAACTCAGTAGTAATGACTGCATTCATTGCACCATTATCTCTTATATAGCTAACTAACGCTCTTGTATCTACATCTGATACTCCAACTATTTTATTTTCTTTGAAGTAAGAAAGTAAATCTGCTTCAGCAGATGGCCTAGATTGGGTGTTGCTGAAATTTTTACAAATCAATCCTGCAATTTTAATGTTTCCGGATTGTGCATCATCGTTTAAAACACCATAATTTCCAATATGAGCATTTGTAGCAACCATTATTTGTCCATAATAAGAAGGATCTGTAAATATCTCCTGATATCCTGTCATACCAGTATTAAAACAGATTTCGCCAAAACCAGTTCCATCTACACCAATAGATTTTCCAAAAAATTTTGTACCGTCAGCAAGAACAACAACTGCCCTCTTTAGTGCTTTGTAACTCATAAAGTTTATTTAACAAATTAACATAAAAAAAAGGATAATCTAAAATGATTATCCTTTTCAATTATAATACTAAAAAACATAAATTTTAATTGTCTTTTTTATTAGTGACTGAATCCTCTTTTTTTTCAGACTCAACATCAGGTAAATTATCTTCAGTTGACTTCTTAGACTTTCGTCTTCTTGTAGACTTTTTCTTATTATCTGTGCTATTTGAATAAACTTCATTGAAATCAACTAATTCAATCATAGCCATATCTGCATTATCTCCTAAACGATTACCCATTTTTATAACTCTAGTATATCCGCCTGGACGATCACCAATTTTACTTGACACAGCTCCAAACAACTCTGAAACAGAAGTCTTGCTTCTTAATTCACTAAAAGCAAGTCGACGATTATGAGTAGTGTCGTTTTTGGCTTTAGTAATAATTGGTTCAATAAAAACCCTTAGTGCTTTAGCCTTAGTCACTGTTGTATTAATAGATTTATGCTCTATAAGGGAGCAAGCCATGTTTGATAGCATGGATTTACGATGGGCCTTTTTCCGGCCTAAATGCATTACTTTTTTTCCGTGTCTCATTTTATTTTATATAAAAGCGGTGACTTAATCTTTATCTAATTTATATTTTGAAAGATCCATTCCAAAAGAAAGTCCTTTTAAAACAACTAATTCCTCCAATTCTGTCAATGATTTTTTTCCAAAATTTCGAAACTTCATTAAGTCATTCTTATTAAAGGATACTAAATCACCTAATGTATCTACCTCAGCAGCTTTAAGACAATTAAGAGCTCTTACTGATAAGTCCATGTCTATAAGTTTAGTTTTTAAAAGCTGACGCATATGAAGTGATTCTTCATCATATGTTTCTGTCTGAGCAATTTCATCAGCTTCTAGTGTAATTCTTTCATCTGAGAATAAAAAGAAGTGATGTATTAAAGTTTTGGCCGCCTCTGTAAGTGCATCTTTAGGATGTATAGAGCCATCTGTAATGATTTCAAATACTAATTTTTCATAATCAGTTTTTTGTTCTACACGATAATTTTCTATCGTATATTTTACGTTTTTAACAGGAGTGAAAATCGAATCAATCGCTATTACACCAAGATCTGATGACGAGTTCTTATTTTCTTCTGCAGGCACATAACCACGTCCTTTTTCAATTGTTAATTCCATACTTAATTGAACACCTTTTTCAAGGTTACAGATAACATGCTCAGGGTTTAAAACTTGAAATCCAGAAATAAATTTTTGAAAGTCAGCAGCTTTTAATTGGTCCTGACCTCCAATATTAATAGTAACTTTTTCGTCTTCAACATCATCAATTTGACGTTTAAACCGAACTTGTTTTAAATTTAGTATAATGTCAGTTACGTCCTCAACAATTCCTTGAATTGTAGAAAACTCATGCTCTACTCCTTCGATTTTTACAGATGTAATTGCAAACCCCTCAAGAGATGATAATAAAACTCTACGAAGTGCGTTTCCAACAGTTAATCCATAGCCTGGTTCAAGTGGACGAAACTCAAATTTCCCTTCGAAATCTGAAGAGTCTATCATGACAACTTTATCGGGTTTTTGAAAATTTAATATAGCCATAGTGAATGCTTATTTTTTTATTTTGAATATAGTTCTACGATCAATTGTTCTTTTATGTTTTCAGGTATTTGAAGACGTTGAGGAATAGTTACGAAATTACCCTGAAGGGTATCTCTATTCCATGTTAGCCATTCATAAACACTTGAATTATTATCCAAAGAATTAATTATGATCTGTAATGATTTTGATTTTTCTCTTACTCCAATAACATCGCCAGGTTTGAGCTGGTATGATGGTATGTTTACAATATTGTCGTTAACAGTTATGTGACGATGCGAAACCAATTGGCGAGCTCCACTTCTTGAAGGCGACAAACCCAAACGAAAAACAGTATTATCTAAACGAGATTCACATAATTGAAGCAAAACTTCACCTGTAACTCCTTTAGACCTATTAGCTTTTTCAAATAAGTTTTTGAACTGACGCTCTAAAATTCCATAAGAATATTTAGCTTTTTGTTTCTCCATTAATTGAATCGCGTATTCAGATTTTTTTCCTCGTCGACGATTGTTACCATGTTGACCTGGAGGATAATTTCTTTTTTCAAAAGACTTATCTTCTCCGAAAATAGCTTCACCAAATTTTCTAGCTATTTTAGTTTTTGGACCAGTATATCTTGCCATTTCTTAGTTTTTAAATATTTGTCAGTTATGAATTAAGGTCTTATCCTTCGATAACAATACAAATACGGTTAATAATATTAGACACGTCTTCTTTTTGGAGGACGACATCCATTATGAGGTAGAGGGGTAACATCCACAATTTCAGTCACTTCTATACCATTATTATGAAGGGTTCTTATAGCGGATTCGCGTCCATTACCAGGCCCCTTAACATATACTTTAACTTTTCTTAACCCAGCTTCCTGAGCAACTTTAGCACAATCCTCTGAGGCAGTTTGAGCTGCATAAGGTGTGTTTTTTTTAGATCCTCTAAAGCCCATTTTACCGGCTGATGACCATGAAATCACTTCTCCTTTTAAATTTGTAAGAGATATTATTATGTTATTGAAAGAAGCATTTATGTGGGCTTGACCCGTTGCCTCTACAATGACTTTTCTCTTTTTACTTACTGTTTTTGCCATTGTTATGTGTTATTTAGTAACTTTCTTTTTATTTGCAATAGTTTTCCTTTTACCTTTCCTAGTTCGAGAATTATTTTTTGTTCTTTGACCTCTTAACGGAAGACCAGATCGGTGACGAACACCTCTATAACATCCAATATCCATTAATCTTTTAATGTTTAACTGAGTCTCTGACCTTAATTCGCCTTCAATCTTAAAACTTGAAACTGCATCACGAATACGACCTGTTTCATCGTCAGTCCAATCTTGGACTTTAATATCTTCACTCACTTTTGCTATTGCCAATATATTAGCAGCACGATTACGACCAACACCATAAATATATGTTAGTGCTATAACCCCTCTTTTTTGTTTTGGAATATCAACTCCTGAAATTCTTGCCATAATTTATCCTTGTCTTTGTTTGAATCGAGGATTCTTTTTGTTAATAACATATAAAGTGCCTTTTCTTCTTACAATCTTGCAATCGGCACTTCTTTTCTTAATTGACGCTCTTGTTTTCATTTAAATGATTATATATTAAAATCTGTACGTAATTCTAGCTTTAGTTAAGTCATATGGACTCATTTCTAATTTTACTTTATCACCAGGTAATAGCTTGATATAATGCAATCTCATTTTACCTGAAATATGAGCTGTAACAACATGACCATTTTCCAATTCAACTCTAAACATTGCATTAGATAACGATTCTATTATATTACCCTCTTGTTCTATTGCTGCTTGCTTAGCCATATCTATATTGTTGGAGTTATTGTTCTACGATTTTTTCCAGTTTTCATTAACCCGTCATAATGACGATTTAATAAGTAAGAATTAATTTGCTGAATTGTATCAATTGCAACACCTACCATAATCAACAAAGATGTTCCTCCATAAAACAATGCCCAACCTTGTTGCATTCCAATTAATTTAACGACAATAGCAGGAAAAACTGCAATCGCTGCAAGAAATAATGAACCTGGAAAAGTAATATGAGACATAACGGTATCTAAATAATTTGATGTTTCAACTCCTGGTTTAATTCCAGGAACAAAACCACCACTTCTTTTTAAATCATCGGACATTTTATTTGTAGGAACTGTAATCGCAGTATAGAAGAAAGTGAAAATTATAATCAACAAACCAAACAACACATTATACCAAAGTCCAAACATATCTGAAAATTCAGCTTGCATCCATTGACCAACATCAGAATTTCCTAAAAAACTACCTATATAGACCGGAGCAAACATTAAAGCTTGTGCAAAAATAATCGGCATAACCCCAGATGCGTTTAATTTTAAGGGAATGTATTGTCTTGAACCAGCAATATTTTGTTGAGAAGTTCCACCAGTAGTCCTTCTAGCATACTGAACCGGTATTTGACGGACAGCCATAACAAGTAAAATAGAAAATAAAATAATTACAATCCAAAGAACTAATTCAATAAGTACTAACATGAGACCTCCATTATTTTCACTAACTCTAGATATAAATTCTTGAGTAAAGGATAAAGGAAGATTAGCTATTATTCCAACCATTATAAGTAATGAGATTCCATTACCAATACCTTTGTCAGTTATTTTTTCACCTAACCACATCGCAAAAATAGTTCCTGTAACTAAAATTGTTACAGATGAAAAAAGAAACAAAGGACCTCTTCCAAGTATAAAGGCACTGTCAGGAACACCTAAAGCACTTAAACCAAACAAATATGCTGGCGCTTGTACAACACATATTGCAATAGTTAACCATCTTGTGATTTGATTAATAGTTTTACGGCCACTTTCTCCTTCTTTTTGTAGCTTTTGAAGGTAGGGTATTGCTATACCCATAAGCTGAACAACAATAGATGCAGAAATATATGGCATTATACCTAAAGCAAACACTGATGCATTAGCAAAGGCTCCTCCGGTAAAGGCATTTAATATTCCTAAAAGACCCCCAGCATCAGTTTTCTGAGCCAATGATGCGAGTTGAACTGAATCTATTCCAGGAATAACAATTTGCGCACCCAAGCGATAAACCAATAGCAAGAATAATGTAACTCCTATCCTTTTACGGAGTTCTTCTATATTATAAATATTTATTATGGTTTCTAAAAACTTTTTCATATTATTCTATACTAATAGCTTCTCCCCCTGCTTTTTCAATTGCAATTTTTGCAGTAGATGTAAATTTATGAGCCGAAACTTTCAATGAAGCTTGGATTTTTCCTCTTCCTAAAATTTTAACAAGATCATTCTTTCCTGCCAAACGAAGAGAGATTAAATGATCAATTGTCAATTCTCCTTTTATTTTTTTTGAATCAACCAATGCCTGAATAGTATCTATATTAACACCCGTATATTCTTTACGGTTAATATTTTTAAATCCAAACTTCGGAACACGTCTTTGCAAAGGCATTTGACCTCCTTCAAATCCTAACTTTTTAGAATATCCAGAACGAGACTTAGCACCTTTATGTCCTCTTGCAGCGGTTCCACCTTTTCCTGATCCTTGACCACGTCCAAGCCGTTTGCTGTTTTTATGTGTTGACCCAATTGCGGGTTGTAAATTACTTAAACTCATTTAATGTCTGTTTTTAAGCTTCAACAACTGAAACTAAATGTTCTACTTTTTTAACCATCCCTAAAATACTAGGTGAAGAATCATGTATAACCTCTTTACCAATTCCTCTTAAACCTAAAGCTTCAAGAGTTCTTTTTTGAGACTTAATTCTTTTAATACTACTTTTTACCTGTATAACTTTTATTTTTTCCATTTTAATAGATTAACCATTAAATACTTTATCGATTGATACTCCTCTTTGACTAGCAACTGTTTCTGGACTTCTAAGTTGAAGTAAGGCGTCAAAGGTAGCTTTTACAACATTGTGTGCGTTAGAAGATCCTTGTGACTTTGAGAGAACATTGCGAACTCCTACTGATTCTAACACAGCTCTAACAGCTCCACCAGCAATAACACCCGTTCCATCAGATGCAGGTTTTAGAAAAACTCTACCCCCTCCATATTTACCTTTTTGTTCATGTGGAAGAGTTCCATTTTTAATTGGAATTCTAACTAAGTTTTTCTTGGCATCTTCAATAGCTTTTGAAATAGCTACCGGAACTTCTTTTGACTTACCTAGTCCTTGTCCTATAACTCCATTTTCATCACCTACAACAACAATGGCGGAAAAACCAAATGCTCGCCCTCCTTTAGTTACTTTAGTTACACGTTGAACAGCTACTAGACGATCTTTTAAATCAAGCCCCGCAGGTTTAACATATTCGATATTACTATAGTTTTGATACATATATTTAATCTATTAAAATTTAAGACCTGCTTCACGAGCACCATCTGCTAATGATTTGACTCTACCATGATATAAATACCCACCACGATCAAACTTAACAGTTTTTACACCTGCTGCTATTGAGCGTTCTGCAATCAATTTACCAACCATCGCTGAATTCTCAATTCTAGATGAACCGGAAATATCTTTTTCTCTTGAGGATGCTGTCGCTAGAGTTGTTCCATTTTGATCATCAATTAATTGAGCATAAATCTCTTTATTACTTCTAAAAACTGCTAATCTGGGCTCTAATGAACTACCTGATATTGTTTTTCTAATTCTTTTACGAATTCTTTCTCTACGTTGTGTTTTTGTCAATCCCATGGTATAAAATTATGCTGATTTACCTGCTTTTCTTCTTATTTCTTCTCCAACAAAACGAACGCCTTTACCCTTGTATGGTTCAGGTTTTCTAAATGACCTAATCTTAGCGGCAACAAAACCGATCAATTGCTTGTCATGTGAGGTGAGTTTTATTCTAGGATTTTTTCCTTTTGCTGAAATTGTTTCAACCTTTACTTCAGGTGCAATATTAAAAACAATGTTATGTGAATACCCTAATGATAAGTCAAGAAGTTGAGCTTGATTAGTAGCGCGATAGCCCACACCAACCAATTCTAATTCTTTTGTAAACCCCTTAGATACCCCTTCAACCATATTATTGACCAAGGCACGATATAAACCGTGCTTAGCATTAGAGTCTTTTGTTTTAGAGGGATTTATCACATTTATAATACCATCATTGTTTTTAAAGTTTACATCAGAATATGGTTGAGATAACTCACCAAGCTTTCCTTTAACAGTTATCAAATTCTCTTGAATATCCACAGTTACTCCTTCGGGTATTACTATGGGATTATTTCCTATTCTAGACATTTATTTACAATTTCCTTTATTAATATACATAGCAAAGCACTTCGCCTCCTACATTTTGTTTTTTTGCTTGTTTTCCAGTCATCAAACCACTTGAGGTAGAGATTATTGAAATACCTAATCCATTTAACACTCTAGGAAGATTATCACTACCAGAATATTTACGTAAACCTGGAGTACTAATTCTCTGTAATTTTTTGATGACAGGGTCTTTAGTATTTGAATCATACTTAAGAGCAATTTTAATGTTTCCCTGATTATTTTTAGTTTCCTCAAATTTAAAACTAAGTATAAATCCTTGATCAAAAAGAATTTTAGTCATTTCCTGTTTTGTGTTGGATGATGGTATATCAACAACACGATGACCAGCACTATTCGCGTTACGAATTCGAGTTAAATAATCTGCAATTGGGTCTGTATTCATAATTTTTGTTTTTTTTACCAGCTAGCTTTTGTTACTCCAGGTATCAATCCATTATTAGCCATTTCTCTAAAAGTAACACGTGAAAGTCCAAACTGACGTATATAACCTTTTGGTCGTCCCGTTAACTTGCATCGATTGTGTAAACGTACTGGAGATGCGTTTTTTGGTAACTTCTGAAGAGCTTCATAATCACCTGCTTCTTTTAAAGCTTTACGCTTTGCAGAATATTTTGCTACTGTTTTAGCTCTTTTTACCTCACGAGCTTTCATTGATTCTTTTGCCATATTAATTTTTTTTAAATGGAAGCCCTAACTCATTTAATAATGATTTCGCTTCTTTATCTGTATGTGCATTGGTGACAAATGTAATATCCATTCCACCTATTTTATTAACTTTATCAATATTTATTTCAGGGAAAATAATCTGCTCAGTGACTCCAAGATTATAATTTCCTCGTCCATCAAAACCAGTAGCTTTTACTCCTTGAAAATCTCTAACACGTGGTAAAGCTACTGTAACAAGTCTATCTAAAAACTCATACATTTTTTCACCACGAAGAGTTACTTTCGTTCCTATGGGCATACCTTTTCTTAATTTGAAAGAAGCTACATCTTTCTTAGATAAAGTTGGAACAGCTTTTTGACCAGAAATTTGCGTTAATTCATCAACAGCATAATCAATAAGTTTTTTGTCTGAAACGGCTGCACCAACACCTTTACTTATAACAATTTTTTTTAGCTTAGGTACTTCCATTATATTTGAATAACTAAATTCATCCTTTAGAGAATTCACTATTTTTTCTTTGTACTCCTTTTTAAGTCTTGGTTGGTAGCTCATAATTATAAAACTTCATTTGATTTTTTTGAATAACGAACTTTCTTATCATCCTCAATTCGATAACCTATTCTCGTTATATTTCCGTCAGCGGTAAGGATTGAAAGGTTTGAAATATCAATTGATGATTCTTTTTCGACAATGCCTCCTTGAGGACTTTGAGCACTTGGCTTAGTGTGTTTCTTTACAAGGTTAATTCCCTCAACAATAACTCTACCTGTTTCAGAAATAATTTTAACCACCTTTCCCTCACTACCTTTTTGAGCACCAGCTACAACTCTTACATTGTCACCTTTTCTAATTTTAAATTTTTTCATTATTATAAAATTTATAACACCTCAGGTGCTAGTGAAACAATTTTCATAAACTGCTTATCTCGCAATTCACGAGCAACAGGACCAAAAACACGAGTTCCTCTCATCTCACCTGTTTCATTAAGCAATACACATGCGTTATCATCAAAACGAATGTATGATCCATCAGGTCTTCTAATTTCTTTAGTGGTTCTAACAACAACTGCAGTGGAAACTTGTCCTTTCTTTACTGTGCCAGCAGGGGTTGCATCTTTTACAGTAATAACAATTTTATCACCTACAGAAGCATAACGTCTTTTTGTACCTCCTAGCACTCTAATTGTTAATACTTCTTTTGCTCCTGTGTTATCAGCAACTTTAAGTCTTGATTCTTGTTGTAACATTTTATTTTGCTCTTTCTATTATTTCAACTAATCTCCAGTTTTTTGACTTACTTAAGGGACGAGTTTCCATTATTTTAACCGTATCACCGATATTACAATCATTTGTTTCATCATGAGCGGTATACTTTTTAGTCTTTAAAACGTATTTACCGTACATTGGATGTTTAGTTCTTTTAACTTCAGCAACAACAATAGATTTTTCCATTTTATTACTAGTTACTTTTCCAATTCGTTCTTTTCTAAGATTTCTACTTTCCATAATAGTTATTTCTTATTGGTTTATTTTTTAGCATTTTGTGCTGTTAATAAACGTGATATTGTTCTGCGAACATCTCGAATTTGTATGGGATTTTCTAAAGGCGAAATCGTATGTGTCATTCTTAAGTCGTTTAATTTTTTTTTAAATTCCTCTACTTTATCTATTAAGTCTTGTGCCGAGAGTTTTTCTATTTCAGTTTGTTTCATCTTTAATCAGTTTCTTTTTGATAATCACGAGCAATAATAAACTTAGTTCGAACAGGGAGCTTTTGAGCCGCAAGCCTTAAAGCTTCTTTTGCTATATCTAATGTTACACCAGCAACTTCAAACAATATTCGACCGGGCTTTACAACTGCAACAAAATATTCTGGAGCACCTTTACCTTTACCCATTCTAACTTCCAATGGCTTCTTAGTTATAGGTTTATCTGGAAATATTTTAATCCATAATTGGCCTTCACGTTTCATATGGCGCGTAGCGGCAATCCTTGCAGCTTCAATTTGCCTTGATGTTATAAAAAGAGAATCTGTAGATTTAATACCAAACATTCCATTAGATAACTGGTTACCTCTTTGAGAAAGACCTTTCATTCTTCCTTTTTGTGCCTTCCGAAATTTTGTTCTTTTAGGTTGTAACATAATACCTATGATTCAGTTTTAGTTTTTTCCGCGGCGCTGTTGACGACCTCCAGATTTATTATTATTTTTCGAATTTACTCCCGATTTTTTTTGCATTCCAACAAGTGGAGATAATTCTCTTTTTCCATAAACTTCACCTTTCATTATCCAAACTTTCACTCCCAAACGACCGTATGTAGTATGAGCTTCAACAAGTGCATAATCAATATCTGCTCTAAAAGTTGATAATGGAATACGACCTTCTTTATACGATTCACTTCTTGCCATTTCAGCACCATTTAATCGTCCTGAAATTTGAACCTTGATACCCTCAGCATTCATTCTTATAGATGAAGCAATTGACATTTTAATTGCACGACGATATGAAATACGATTTTCAATTTGACGAGCAATACTTGAAGCAACAAGTTTTGCATCTAACTCCGGTCTTTTAATTTCGTGAATATTTATTTGAACTTCTTTATCAGTAATTTTCTTTAACTCCTCTTTTAACTTGTCAACTTCTGAACCAGCTTTACCAATAATTATTCCAGGTCGTGCAGTCGTTATAGTTAGGGTAATTAATTTTAATGTTCTTTCAATGATAACATTTGAAACACTAGCTTTTGCCAAACGGGCATGAATATACTTACGGATTTTATCATCCTCAGCTAATTTATCTCCATAATCTCGACCACCATACCAGTTAGAGTCCCAGCCTCTAATAATTCCTAGGCGATTTCCAATAGGATTAGTTTTTTGTCCCATAATTTAATCTTCAATATTGTTTGCACCCAAAACAAGGGTTACATGATTTGATCTTTTTCTAATTCGATGAGCACGCCCCTGAGGAGCTGGACGAAGGCGTTTAAGCATACTTCCACTATCTACTTTAATTTCTCTTACAAATAACTCTGCATTCTCAACATCACCTTCTTCATTTTTGGCTTGCCAGTTTGAAATAGCAGAAAGCAATAACTTTTCTAACCTACGTGAAGCCTCTTTAGGGCTAAACTTAAGGATAGAAAGAGCTTTATCTATTTTCTCACCTCTTACCTGATCAGCTACAAGTCTCATTTTACGTGGAGATGTAGGACAGTTATTTAATTTTGCAAAGGCAATATTTTTTTTACCTTCTTTTGTGAGTTCAGCACTCTGTCTTTTACGATTTCCCATGTGCTTTATTTTTTACCTTTATTTTTTGCTCCAGCATGCCCTCTAAATGAACGTGTTGGTGAAAATTCACCTAATTTATGTCCTACCATATTCTCTGTAATATAAACAGGAATGTGAGTTTTTCCGTTATGAACAGCTATTGTTTGTCCAACAAAATCAGGTGTAATTAGTGATGCCCTAGACCATGTTTTAATAACAGCTTTTTTGTTATCTTCAATATTCTTGTGAACCTTAGCGTTTAAGCTATGATGAACATAAGGACCTTTTTTAAGTGAACGTGCCATAGTTTATTTTTTTCTGCGCTCAATAATGAACTTATTACTTGCTTTTGTTTTAGTACGTGTACGGTATCCTTTTGCAGGAATACCATTTCTAGAACGAGGGTGTCCTCCAGATGCACGACCTTCTCCACCACCCATTGGGTGATCAACAGGATTCATCGCTACTGGTCTTGTCCTAGGACGTCGTCCTAACCAACGTGATCTCCCGGCTTTTCCTGAAACCAATAATTGATGATCGGTATTGGAAACTGCTCCAATTACGGCCAAACAAATAGTTTGAATCAACCTGGTTTCTCCTGAAGGCATTTTGATTGTTGCAAATTTACCATCTCTAGCCATTAACTGCGCGAAGGAACCAGCACTTCGAGCTATAACAGCTCCTTTTCCTGGTTGTAGCTCGATACATGAAATTATGGTTCCAAGTGGAATTTTAGATAACGGTAAAGCATTTCCAATATCTGGTGTAGACTTATCACCTGATGAAATTTTTTGATCAACTTTCAAGCCATTTTGCGCTATGATATATCTTTTCTCTCCATCCGTATATTCTACAAGAGCAATAAATGAACTTCTGTTTGGGTCATATTCAATTGATTGTACGGTGGCGGAAATATCAAATTTATTTCTCTTAAAGTCAATAACACGATAACGTTTTTTATGGCCGCCACCACGATGACGAATGGTCATTTTACCTTTATTGTTTCTTCCTCCACTACGCTTTTTTGGCTCTAATAAAGTTTTTTCAGGTTTATCTGTAGTAATTGCATCAAAGCCATTTACTACTCTAAATCTTTGTGCGGGCGTTACTGGTTTTAATTTTCTAACTGACATCTATCTGTTATTATAAATTACTATAAAAATCAATTACATCACCGTCTGCTACCTGAACAATAGCTTTTTTTAATGCGTTCGTTTTTCCGTGTTGAATACCTGTTTTAGTAAACTTTGTTTTTCGCTCGGGACCATAATTCATAGTTCGAACTTTATTAACATTTACACCGTATGATTTTTCAACAGCTTTCTTAATCTCAACTTTGTTGGCTTTTGTGTCAACAAGGAATGTATAACGATTATTAAGCTCGCTATCTGATGTAGCTTTTTCGGTGATAATTGGTTTAATTATAATACTCATATACCTAAACTTTATTCAAAATTAATTCTAGATCGGCAATAGCACTTTCAGATAAAACCAAATTACCAGCATTGGTTATTTTGTAAGTATTTAATTCTGAGTTAGTTATAACTTGAGAATTTTTTAAATTGCGCGACGACAAATATACATTTTTATTTTTCTCTCCCAATACCAGTAGGGATTTTTTACCCTCTAGATTTAAAGCCTTCAATACCTTTATAAAGGAAGAAGTCTTTGGTTCTGATAGCTGAAAATCTTCTAAAACAATGATTGACTTATCTTTAGCTTTTATACTGAGTGCAGATTTTCGAGCTAATCGTTTAACTTTTTTATTAACTTTTTGACTATAATCTCTAGGTGAAGGACCAAAAACTCTTCCTCCTCCTCTAAATAATGGATTTTTTATACTACCTGCTCTAGCAGTACCTGTACCTTTTTGCTTTTTTATTTTTCTGGTTGAACCAACAATCTCAGCACGTTCTTTGGATTTATGTGTCCCTTGACGTTTATTTGCCAAGTGTTGTTTGACATCTAAATAAATAGCATGATTATTAGGCTCTACACCAAACACAGAAGGATCAAGCTTTGCTTTTCTTCCGGTTTCTTTTCCTTCAATATTTACAATAGCTATTTCCATTATTTCCTTATTATTACGTATGCGTTTTTATGTCCTGGGACACAACCTTTTACAACAAGAATATTTTTTTCTGCAACAACTTTAACAACACGAAGGTTTTGCACTTTTACAGATTCGTTTCCCATTTGACCAGCCATTCGCATACCCTTAAATACTCGGGCAGGATATGATGCTGCACCAATAGACCCTGGAGCACGAAGACGATTATGTTGACCGTGAGTAGCTTGTCCTACTCCAGCAAAACCGTGTCTTTTAACAACTCCTTGGAATCCTTTTCCCTTTGATGTTCCAGAAACATCAACAAATTCTCCTTCTACAAAATGTTCTACAGTTATATGGTCACCCAGTTTATGGTCTTCACTAAAATTTTGAAATTCAACAAGTTTACGCTTGACAGGAGAGTTAGCCTTTTTGAAATGGCCGATAGCTGCATTAGAACTATTTTTTTCAGACTTGTCATCGAAACCTAACTGAAGAGCATCATACCCATCAATATCTTTAGTTCTGACTTGGGTAACCACGCAAGGACCAACTTCTATAACTGTACATGGAATATTTTTTCCATTTACATCATAAAGAGATGTCATTCCGATTTTTTTTCCGATTAATCCAGACATGATTACTATTATTTTTTTATTATACTTTTATTTCTACTTCTACTCCACTTGGTAATTCTAACTTCATTAGCGCATCAATTGTTTTTGATGAAGAGCTGTATATGTCTAACAAACGCTTGTAATAACATAATTTAAATTGCTCACGCGATTTCTTATTTACGTGTGGTGAACGTAATACAGTAAAGATTTTTTTGTTTGTAGGAAGCGGAATAGGTCCAGTTACTACAGCACCGGTTGTCTTTACTGTTTTTACGATTTTATCAGCAGACTTATCTACCAAATTGTGATCGTAGGATTTTAATTTTATTCTAATTTTTTGACTCATTGATGCTTAATTAAACGTTTTTTCCTTTTACATCAGCAATAACTGCCTCAGATATATGTGATGGGGTTTCGGCATAATGTGAAAACTCCATAGTTGATGTAGCTCTACCTGATGAAAGCGTTCTTAATGAAGTTACATACCCAAACATTTCAGATAGAGGAACCAGAGCCTTTACAACTTTCGCTCCCGCTCTATCGTCCATAGCACTCACTTGACCACGACGACGGTTTAAATCACCTACTATATCACCCATATTGATTTCTGGAGTTAAAACCTCTAACTTCATGATTGGCTCCATTATTACTGCTTTTGCTGCTTTTGCAGAATTTTTAAATCCTAGTTTAGCTGCTAACTCAAAGGAAAGAGAATCTGAATCAACCGCATGAAAAGACCCATCTTTCAATGTTACTTTCATAGAGTCAACTTCAAAACCTGCCAAAGGACCATTATTCATTGACATTTTAAATCCTTTTTCTACTGAAGGAATATATTCTTTAGGAACATTTCCTCCCTTAATAAGATTGACAAATTCTAGTCCTGGCTTACCTTCTTCAGCAGGCTCAATTTCAAATACAATATCTGCAAACTTACCTCTACCTCCTGATTGTTTTTTATAAATTTCTCTATGTTGAGCTTTAATGGTTAAAGCTTCCTTATATTCTACTTGAGGTTGCCCTTGATTTACCTCTACCTTAAATTCTCTTCGAAGACGATCAACTATAATATCTAAATGTAGTTCACCCATTCCAGAAATAATTGTTTGTCCGGAAGCCTCATCAGATTTTACTTGAAAGGTCGGATCCTCCTCAGCCAACTTAGCTAAAGACATTCCTAATCTGTCAACATCTGCTTTAGTTTTGGGTTCAACTGCAATTCCAATTACTGGATCAGGAAAGTCCATACTTTCCAATACAATAGGGTGTTTTTCTTCCGTAAGCGTATCGCCTGTTTTAATATCTTTAAATCCTACTGCGGCACCTATATCTCCCGCTTCGATATAATCAATAGCATTTTGTTTGTTAGAATGCATTTGATAAATACGAGAAATTCTTTCCTTATTACCAGAACGGTTATTTAAAACATATGAACCGGCGTCAAGTCTTCCAGAATATGCGCGAAAAAATGCTAAACGACCGACATAAGGATCAGTAGCAATTTTAAATGCTAATGCCGAAAAAGGTTCTTTTGCATTTGGCTTTCTTGAAATCTCAAGGTCTGTATTTGGATCAGTACCAGTTATAGCCTCTTTATCCTGAGGTGAAGGTAAATAACGACACACGGCATCTAATAAAAACTGCACGCCTTTGTTTTTAAATGAAGATCCACAAATCATGGGTATAATACTAATTTCCTGAGTAGCTGCTCTTAAAGCATTATGAATCTCATCTTCAGTTATACTGTCCGGGTCATCAAAAAACTTCTCTAATAGAACTTCATCATATTCAGCAACAGCCTCTATTAGTTGATTACGAAGCATTTTTGCCTCTTCTTTTAGATCAGAAGGAATATCAACAACATCAAATGTTGAGCCGTAATTATCATCATGCCATACAATCGCACGATTTTTAACTAAATCAACAATACCTTTAAAATGTTCTTCATCACCAATATTTAAGACTATTGGAACGGCATTTGATTTAAGCATGTCTTTAACTTGCTTACATACTCCTAAAAAATTAGAACCTTGACGGTCCATTTTGTTAACAAATCCTATACGAGGAACTTTATAATTATCAGCTAAACGCCAATTTGTTTCTGATTGAGGCTCAACACCATCTACGGCTGAAAATAAAAAAACCAATCCATCAAGAACTCTTAATGATCGGTTTACTTCAACTGTAAAATCAACGTGACCAGGGGTGTCTATTATGTTAAAATGATATTCATTAGCATCAGATTCATCTTGTTCTTTTTCTGAAGGAAATGACCATTTACAAGTTGTGGCTGCTGAGGTTATAGTGATTCCTCTTTCTTGTTCTTGCTCCATCCAATCCATTGTTGCCGCTCCATCATGAACTTCTCCAATTTTATGACTAACACCTGTGTAAAAAAGAATTCGCTCTGTGGTGGTTGTTTTACCTGCATCAATATGAGCAGCAATTCCAATGTTTCGTGTGTATTTTAAATTTCTTGCCATTTTAAATTATATGTCTGAAATTAAAATCTAAAATGAGAAAAGGCCTTGTTTGCTTCGGCCATTTTGTGAGTATCCACTCTTTTCTTTACAGCAGAACCTTCTTCTTTTTCAGCAGCAATACATTCATTTGCAAGCCTAAGAGCCATTGATTTTTCATTACGCTTGCGCGCAGAAGTAATTAACCATTTCATAGCCAGAGAAACTTTTCTGTCAGCACGAATTTGCATAGGAATTTGAAATGTGGCACCTCCAACTCTTCTACTCCTAACCTCGACATGAGGCATTACATTTGATAATGCATCTTTCCATATTTCAAGAGCCGTTTTCTCCTCTTCCTCTTTCTTTCTTTCGTCTATTATATTAATAGCATCATAAAAAATTTTGTAAGCGGTTGATTTTTTACCATCCCACATAAGATTATTCACAAACCGAGTAACTAATTGATCTTTAAATTCTGGATCTGGTAGTAATGGTCGTTTTTTAGCTTCTCTTTTTCTCATGGTTAATCGTTGAAGAAATTATTATTTTTTAGGACGTTTAGCTCCATATTTGGATCTTCTTTGAAGTCGACCTTCAACTCCTGCGGTGTCAAGAGCTCCACGTACTATGTGATAACGAACTCCAGGCAAATCTTTTACTCTTCCACCACGAACTAACACGATAGAGTGTTCTTGAAGATTGTGTCCTTCTCCAGGAATGTATGCATTTACTTCTTTTCCATTGGTCAATCGTACACGAGCAACTTTTCGCATAGCTGAATTTGGTTTTTTCGGAGTGGTAGTATATACTCTCGTACATACACCACGGCGTTGTGGACAGGATTCTAAAGAAGCAGATTTACTCTTCTTAGTATTTGTCACTCTTCCTTTTCTTACTAATTGTGCAATAGTTGGCATATATTTTTTATCAATTTTTATTATTGAAATCCCCTTTTTGGGCGTGCAAATGTAGAATATTTTTTTTGTCTTTCAAATCCAAAAATGGTGTTTTTTAAAAAAATAATGATATTTAATGGTTGATTAAAAGCAGTAAGTTTATTTTTTTTAAAATTTGTCAGTAAAAATAGACAAGTTATTTTATTGATTTATTGATATTTATAAAAATTTAAAGACTTGCTATGTCTGATAATTATTGTAAATCTAACCTGTTTAAAAAATAAATTAAAAGGCATTAAACCATTTGCCTTAATTAGTGTCCATTATATAAGTATAAGCATTTAGTCAAGATTATTAATAACCATTTCAATTGTCTCAAATTTATTTTATAAGTTTACGCACGAAAAAAATACAATGAAAAAATTTTTTACTTACTCAAAGTTTCACCCAATATTAATCTTACTAATTAGTATAAATATTTATTCTCAGCAAGATTTAACAGACACAAGGAGCATGGACGCCCTAACTGATTTAAAAAATCGTCGAGCTAGAAAAGCTACTCCACCTAAAGGAGTTAAAGGCACTTACTACTTTAGTGAAAACTTTCAATTATCAACAGTCGTATATTTTGGGGAAGAATTAAAAGACAAAACATTGTTAAGATACAATGCTGCAAATGATGAAATTGAAATGGGAAACAGCACTACACAAAAAGATGCTGAGGAAATACTTTTAAAAAGCGCGAAAGTTAATGCCATTATTGATAATGAAGAATATAGACTATTACCTCACCGGTTAAAAGAATCTAATTACCCTGTTATTGGATATTTAGTTGTTTTAGTTGACAACAATAAATATTCATTATATATAAAGAGAAAAAAAGTTTTTATGAAAGCAGTTGAAGCTAGAACTTCACTGGACAGATCTTTCCCTCCAAGATTTGTTGATGATGTATCATATTATTTTAGCCTAAAAGGAAGCACACCCCTACCTTTAAAGGTAAGCAAATCTAATCTTCGAAAAATATCTGGAGAAAATGGGGCTAAAGTTAAAGCCTTCATTAAAGATAATAATATTAAAATTAAGTCTTTAAAGGGTTTGATTCAAGCATTTGACTTTATGAATTCATTATAAGTTGGATACCCCATAATGTAATTTAACCTATTTAGGTATACTAACATTACTATTTTAAACTGCCCCCCCATTAACCCGCTAGTAATCAAAGTCAAAGAATAAATTTTTGGTTTTTCTTAACATGAAAGAGTTAATTTTTGGTTTTTCTTAACATTTAGTCTATATTTATAGCCAATTTTTAATTGAAAATAAATATTAATTAATCAAACTTTAAAGTATGAAAAGCTTATTAAGACTGATAATGGTTACTTTGATAATGACGCAAGTTGCGTTTGCGCAAAAAACTATTACCGGTGTGGTCTCTGATGACCAAGGTATGCCGCTCCCAGGAGCTACAGTTCTTGAGCAAGGTACTAGCAACGGTGTTTCTACCGATTTTGACGGGAATTATTCCATTGAAATAGCTGAAGGCAATGTTCTTGAATTTAGTTTTGTTGGATATGAAACTTCAGCAATAACGGTAGGTGCCGACGATCAAATTAACGTATCGTTAGCCCAAGGCAATGAATTAGAAGAAGTTATCGTAACTTCTCTTGGTATTAAGCGTGAGAAGCAAGCCTTAGGGTATGCTGTTTCGAAAGTTGATCAAGATCAACTAGAGCAACGCTCTGAAGGAGATATAGGACGTGTCCTTGCTGGTAAAGCATCTGGTGTACAAATCACTAATGCTTCTGGTGTCTCTGGATCTGGAACAAGTATAGTTATTCGTGGATTTAACACGTTTAGCCAAGGTAACCAACCTCTATTTATAGTTGATGGTATTCCTTTTTCAAGTGATACTAATGCTCAAGGTAGTTTTGTTGATGGAAACAGTGGATCTTCACGATTCTTAGACATTGACCCAAACAACATTGAGACTGTTAGTGTATTAAAAGGTCTTGCGGCTTCTAACCTTTATGGTACTCAAGGTCGTAACGGAGTAATCTTAATCACAACTAAATCAGGAAGTACTGCTGGTTCAGGTGCTGCTAAGAAAACCGAAATAACTATTAACACCTCTTATTTTAATGTAGAACTCGCATCTCAGCCAGATTACCAAATGCAATATGGTAATGGTTTTGATCAATCATTTGGATGGTTCTTCTCTAACTGGGGTCCTAGCTTCGATGAAGGTGGTCCTGCAGGATGGGGTGGACAAAGTTCAATTAATGGATCTGGAACATGGGCTTCTTCGCTTATTGGACCAAATGCTGGACAAAATGTTACTAAAGGTTATTTAAAACACCCATACGTAACTCAAAGTAGCGCTACTGGAACATATGATATTCTTGAACTTATTGGTCTTAATCAAACCTCTGAATACAAGTGGCAACCATACGATAGTGTTGGTGGCTTCTTTCAGACTGGTCACACTGCCTCTACAAACATGAACATGCGTGGAGCAAGTGATGATGGATCTATTTCATATAACATTAACTATGGTAATCTTGAAGACCTAGGATTTACTCCTGAAAACTCTTTAAGAAGAAATACTTTAAGTTTTGGAGGTCGTGCTAATTTATCTAATGGATTTGTAATTAACGGAACATTAAACTATACAAACACAAACTTTAAATCTCCTCCAGTTGCTGCTGGATATGGATCTAACGTAGGTGGTGAAGGTGCTTCTGTATTTGCAAATGTATTTTATACTCCACGTTCTGTAGACTTAGTTGGTCTTCCTGACACTAACCCTGTTACTCAAGGTTCTTTATACTATCGTAATAACAATGGTATTCAGAATCCAAATTGGACTGTCAAAAACGCGGCAAACACTCAGTTAGTTGATCGTGTATTTGGTGGAGCAAATATTTCTTATAACCTAAGCGATAATCTTAGTGCATCATACCGTTATGGAATTGATGTTTATTCTGAGAATAACGTTAATTACGCTAACAAAGGTGGTAAGACAGGTAGTTTAATCAACCAAAATGGTATCTATGAAACTTGGAATAACAGAAAAAGTATCAATGACCATAACTTATCTATAGCAGGTAGCTATAAGGCAGGTCCGCTTGGAATGGACTTCACTGTTGGTTATACAACTCGTGGTGACACATACGACAGAAACGGAACTAGATCAATTGGTCAACAAGTTTACGGAGTACTTCGTCATTTCAATTACGAACAACAAGATGAACTTCAATATTTCGAAAGAAGAAACATTAAAGGTCTTTATGGACAAGCTTCTTTTGATTATAATCGTTTTGCATACTTAACAGTATCAGCTCGTAAGGATGAAGTATCTAACCTTTCAATGGAAAATCGTTCAATCGTTTATCCATCTGCAAGTGTATCCTTCCTTCCAACTTCTGCTTTTCCATTTATTAAAAGTGATTTGATAAACCTATTGAAGGTTCGTGCTAGTTACGGTACTTCCGCTAACTTCCCATTTGGATATCCAATTGCTGCAACTTTAAATCTTGACACTCAAGATTTCTTAACTGATTCTGGTGGACAAGTGATCACAAATACTTCTGGATCCCTTTTAGGTAACCCTAATTTAAAACCAGAGACTATTAGTGAGATTGAGTTTGGTATTGAAGGTAGATTCCTTGATAGTAGATTAAGTGTAGATTTCTCTGTATATGACAAAAAGACAAACGATTTAATTATAAGACGTCCACTTGACCCATCTACAGGTTACACTGCTACTCAAACAAATATTGGTGAAATTTCAAATAAAGGTATTGAATTAGATCTTGGACTTGATATAATTAGAGGACAAGATATAAGTTGGAGTGCTTTTCTTAACTATTCAGCAAACGAATCAATTGTAATGGATCTTGGTCTTGATACAGATGAAATAGTTTATTCTGGATTTAGTAATCTAGGAAATGTTGCGAGAGTTGGTGAATCTTTAGGTTCTATTGTTGGATCTGCAATCACAAGAAATGATGCTGGTGGTAGAATAGTTAATAACCAAGGTAGTTATGATACTACTTACGGTACTAACATCATTGGTGATGCTAACCCTAACTTCTTACTTAACATAAGTAACAGTCTTAAAGTAGGAAATTTATCGTTTAACTTTTTAATTAACCATGTAAATGGTGGAGATATTTACTCGATGACGGTAGCAACAATGCTTGGTCGTGGTCTAACAAATGATACATTAGATCGTGAGCTTTCATATATTTTACCTGGTGTAAATTCTGCTGGTGAAGTAAATACGAAACAGATCAACAACTCTACATTCTACTTTAGTAATGTATTGTATGGTCCAGATGAACTTCAAGTTTATGATGGTAGTGTATGGCGTTTAGGTGAGGTGTCTCTTACTTATGATATGCCACAAGCAATTATAGATGCAACACCATTTGGTGGAATAAGTATAACTGCTGCAGGTTACAACCTTTGGTATGATGCTTATAACACTCCAGAATTTGTAAACTTTGACCCGAATATCGCGGGAACAGGAGTAGGTAACGGACGTGGATTTGACTATTTGAATGGTCCAAGCGCAAAGAGATTTGGAGCTAGTTTAAAACTTACTTTTTAAATAATGAAAAACAATAGAATTATGAAATCAATTAATAAATTTTTCGCAATGTGCCTCGGTACTCTTCTTGTGTTAAGTTCATGTGAGACCGCAGACTTGGAACTTACGGTGAACCCTAACGCGTTAGATCCTAGCCAGGCAAGTGCAGACTTTTTCTTGAATGGAATTCAAGAAGACTTTGCTGGATGGGCACACTCATTCGGTAGTGTTGGTAGTAATCTAACTCGTATAACTTACATGAGTGGGAGAAACTATGACAACGTATATTCACCTAATTCATTCGATGGTCGATGGCAATCAGCATATCAAGGTATGCTTGAAGACATCAGACTTATGAATCTTTTAGCTGAAAATCGACCATATGCATTAGGTATGGGAGAGGTAATGGAAGCATACATATATTTGACACTAGTAGATTATTTTGGAGATGTACCCCAAGTTGACGCATTAAATGCTGCTGAGGGTATATTAAATCCAACTGCATCTGCTGGAGCTGATGTATATGCTCATGCAATCTCTAAATTAGATGCTGCAATTGCTCACTTTACTACTGGTGGGGGAGCGCCTGAAAATGACTTCTACTACAAAGGAGACGGAGCTAAATGGATAACAGCTGCAAATAGTCTTAAGAAAAAGGCATACTTGAATATGGGTAACACATCTGCATATGGTGCAATTAGTAACTATATTAAAGATGGATCTCAAGATTTCCAATTCCAATGGGGAACTAACGCTGCACAGCCTGACACGCGTCATCCAAACTACAGAAGTAGCTATACCCCAACAGGTGGAGGTTCTTATATGGCAAACTGGTATATGGATACGATGAAAGCTGGTGTAGGAGGAATTGCAGACCCTAGAGTTTTTTATTACTTCTATCGTCAAGTTGAAGGTGTTCCTGGTTTTGATGGATACGCAGCTAATGAAGAAGTTTTAGAATGTGGACTTGAAGGTTACTTTAACCCTTACCCAGCAGGAATAGTATTCTGCTCGCCAGGTGGAGGTTATTGGGGACGTGATCATGGAAATGATAACGGTATCCCACCAGATGGATTCCAGAGAACACTTCACGGTAGTTATCCTGCTGGAGGAAAGTTTGACGATCGTTCATATGCTTCACAGAAAAATGGAGCTGGTGCTGGAGGTGCTGGTGTAACACCAATTATGCTTTCTTCATGGATGCATTTTATGGATGCTGAAGTTGCTGGTGTTGGAACAGCTGCTGGAACTACTTCAGTTTTAGCTGGAATAGCTGCTTCAATGGCAAAAGTTTCTGGATTCGCAGGATCACCTGCTATGTCTAGTACTGCTGTTGATGGCTACACTACTTCATTTGCTTCAGTATGGACTAATGCAAGTACTTCAGAAAAAGGGAACATGTGGGCTAAGCAATATTGGATTTCATTATTTGGAAACGGTACAGATGCATACAATGCATACAGACGTACAGGTTTCCCAACTGATGTACAGCCAAATATTGAGCCTAATCCAGGTTCATTCCCAAATTCAATGTGGTATCCTAATAATTATGCTACCAGAAATTCAAATGCAGCCCAAAAGGGTAATTTGACTGGAAAAGTATTTTGGAATACACAAAGTTTTAATCTTAAATAATAAACAGATATGAAAAAAATAATAACTCTATTTAGTTTATTGTTGATAACAGTTTCTTGTCAAGAACCTGAAACAACAATTAACGACGTTCTTGATAACTACGTTACAGGGGCGGTATTAAGAGGTTGGAACCCTACGGGAGACTACAATTTCTTTGCGCCTACTACATCAGTATTTACAGTTGAAATTGAAGAGCATGATGTAAAGAATGGTGCTTTAATGCAAAGTGTTGAAGTTTATGTTGCACTTAACGGTGCAGGTGAAGTTTTACTAAGGACATTAACGCCTACTGATTTTGCTGTTGGTGTCAATGGACTTCCTAGACATCAGTTAACAGTAACTCTTGGAGAATCTATCAGTGCTTTAGGATTATCAAGTACTCAGTATACTGGTGGAGATGTGGTTAATATTCGTTTACAGTTAAATTTAACTGATGGACGTAGCTATACTAACACTGATGCAGCAAGTTCACTAACTGGATCATATTTTAAGTCACCTTATATCTATAATATGACTATAAAATGTATTCCTGTAGGTGCTGTAGCTGGAGACTATACTATTAATATGATTGATTCATGGGGTGATGGTTGGAATGGAGCATCAATAACTGTTACAGTTGATGGTGTTGCACAAACTGTTGGTCTTCCAACTGGTGCTACTGGAACTCAAACAATAACAATACCTGCAAGTGCTTCTACGATGTCATTCGCCTTCGTAAGTGGTGATTGGGATAGTGAAGTTACTTACACTATTTCATTTAATAATGGTGGTGGTGACCAAACTGCAATATCAGAGACTAACCCTGGTGCAGGAGTTAAAGTATTAAGTGTTTGTCCGTAATTGACAAATTCAATACTAAAAAAAAGGAGATCATTTGATCTCCTTTTTTTTTTACAAAAACATTGAATAAAAAAAATAAAGTATTTTTATTGTATGGAAGATAAAATTGAGATATATGGTATTCATGCAATACTTGAGGCTATAGAATCAGAGACTAATATAGAAAAGGTATGGCTTCTTAAAGGTAACAGAGGATCACTATTCCAAAGACTTGAACAATCATTACGGCAAAATAACATACCTCATTCGTACGTGCCAAAAGAAAGACTTGAAAGGTTTAAAAATAAAAATCATCAAGGGGCAATTGCTACCATATCTAAAATTGAATTTATTGAAGTTGAAGAATTAATAGAAAGTGCATTTAAAAATAATGATTCTCCAACTTTCATATTACTTGATGGAATTACAGATGCTAGAAATGTTGGGGCAATCCTAAGATCTTGTGCAGCAACGGGAGTAAATGGGTTAATCATACCTCAAACAGGAAGTGCTCCAATAAATGATGACACAATAAAAACATCAGCAGGAGGGGCATTTAAAGTTCCCATTTCAAGGGTAAATCACTTAAAAGATGCAGTTTATCTTTTAAAATCTTATAAAACTCAAATAATTGCTGTGAGTGAGAAATCAAATGAAAACTTATTTAATTTAAAAATTGAAAAATCAGCTGCTGTAATAATGGGATCAGAAGATAAAGGAATTCAAAGTAGTCTTTTAAAAATATGTGACTCCTCTATTAAACTTCCCATGGAAAAGGGAGTAGATTCTTTAAATGTATCTGTTGCTTGTGGAATTGTATTATATGAAAAAATAAGACAGCAATTGGCTTCTAAATGAACAATATTCCTTTAGCAGAAAGAATGCGTCCACGCTCATTAAAGGATTATGTTGGACAAGAAAAATTACTTGGACCCCGAGGTACACTTAGGAACATAATAGAAAGTGGATTAATTCCTTCGATGATATTATGGGGGCCCCCAGGCACAGGGAAAACAACTTTGGCTGAGTTATTATCAAAAATTCAGGAAAGACCTTTTTATCAAATTTCTGCAATAAATGCAGGGGTTAAGGATATTAGAGAGATTATTGAGAAATCTAAAAACAGGGGCGGATTATTTACAAAAAAAAATCCTATACTTTTTATTGATGAAATACATCGATTTAGTAAATCTCAACAGGATGCACTTCTTGGAGCAGTGGAAAAAGGCATTATAACTTTAATCGGTGCAACAACAGAAAACCCAAGCTTTGAAGTTATAAATGCATTATTATCAAGGTGTCAAGTTTTCATATTAGAACCCCTACCAATAAAAGCTCTTCGTGAAATTATTAATAGAACAATCTTAGAAGACTTAGTCCTTTCAAAAAAAGATATTATAATCACAGAAGACGATGCTCTATTAAGACTTTCAGGGGGAGATGCTAGGAAATTATTATCAATTTTAGATTTAGTTATAAATGTGATGGATAATAATTCAAATAAAATTGAAGTTACCAATAAAAAAGTAATGGATGTTGTCCAAACAAACATGTTAATGTTTGATAAATCAGGAGACTTACACTACGATATAGTATCAGCATTTATAAAATCTATAAGAGGAAGTGATCCAAATGCAGCAATATACTGGTTAGCTAGAATGATTGAAGCAGGAGAAGATGTTAAGTTTATAGGTAGGAGACTAATTATTCTTGCATCTGAAGATATTGGTAATGCAAATCCTAATGCTTTGTTAATTGCTAAATCAACTTTTGACTCAATAAACATAATAGGTCTTCCAGAGGCAAGAATTATACTAAGTCAATGTGTTATTTATCTTGCAAGTTCGGTGAAAAGTAATAGTAGCTACAAAGCAATAAATAAAGCCCAAGAAATTGTTCAAAAAACAGGAAACCTTTCTGTACCTCTTCATCTTCGAAATGCACCTACTAAACTTTTAAAAGAATTAAAGCATGGGAAGGACTATGATTATACCCATGATTATTCTAATAATTTTATTTCTCAAGAATATTTGCCAAAAGAACTAACAAATACAAGCTTTTACATTCCAGGGCATAATCCTAAAGAAAAGACACTACGTGATTATTTAAAAAATCTTTGGAAAGATAAATACAACTATTAACGACTTCTCCAGAAGAATGGCGTAAACAAAATTAACACAGTAAATAATTCTAATCTTCCTAGCAACATAAGAAATGAAGCCCACCATTTACCAATGTCAGGGAGGAGAGCGTAGTTAGATGAAGGTCCGAAATCTCCAATTGCTGGACCTACGTTACCTAGACTAGCGGCTGACACTCCAAAAGCGGATTCATAATTTAACCCCAAAGCACTGAAAACCAAAGCGCCTAATGCAAACGACAGCATATATAAAATAAAAAAACCTGAAATATTATAAATAATATTTTGATCTACTATTGATCCATTAAAGCGAGATCTTACTATTGCACTTGGATGTAGAAACCTTTTAAATTCTAAAAATCCACTTTTAATCATTAATAAATGTCTAACAATTTTAATTCCTCCAGAAGTTGAACCTGCTGATCCACCAACAAACATAAGTCCAAAGAAAAACATTGTTAAAAAGGGAGTCCAACCAGCAAAATTTCCTGAAACAAATCCTGTTGTTGTAATAACAGCAACAACTTGAAAAAGAGAATGTCTAATAGTGCTCTCTAATTTACCATAAACTTGAGGATGTTCAAAATTTGATTTTGATAAGTCTACATTGTTAAATACAATAAAAGCTACAATAATAACTGAAATTAAAATAAAAGTAAAATAAGTTTTAAACTCTTCATTCTTTATTATTTTTTGAATTTTTCCAGTAAAAACAAAATAACTCAAAACAAAATTTGTACCAGAAATAAACATGAAAAATATTATTATATATTGAATCATTGGATTATAATTCCAATATGCTATACTAGCATTTTTAGTAGAAAAGCCTCCAGTTGCAATTGTGCTCATAGAGTTATTAATAGCATCAAAAAAGCTCATTCCAGCAATATTCAGTAATAATGTTTCCGTTAAAGTAAATCCGACATATATATACCATAGCCTTTTAGCTGTGTCTGTTATTCTTGGATGCAGTTTATCTCCAGTAGGGCCTGGGGCTTCTGCGCTAAAGAGTTGCATTCCTCCTACACCCAATAGAGGCAATATGGCTATTGTTAAAACAATTATCCCCATACCTCCTATCCAATGAGTGGTACTCCTCCAAAAAATTATACTCTTAGGAAGGCTTTCAATGTCATTAAGAATTGTGGATCCTGTGGCAGTATATCCAGAAGTTGTTTCAAAAAAAGCAAAAGAAATTTGAGGAATTGTTTCAGTTAATAAATAAGGCAACATTCCTGAAAAAATCATCAAGACCCAGCCTAAAGCAACTATTATATAGCCCTCTCTTTTTTGAATTTGTTTTTCATGATTTTTAGTGATGAACATTAATATTAATCCAAAAATAAAAACACTAGATCCAGCTGAAAAAATCTCTAGGGTAACTCCATCTTTAAAAATTAAACTTACCAAAGCAGATAAAAACATAAATCCTCCATTAAAAAGAAGTAAAACTCCCATTAAATAGATTATTATTTGATAATTAATTCTATTCATTATTAAGAAAATAAACTTTCCACTTTTTTTATTGAACGATGCAAGCAACATACTAAAACTCTGTCCCCTGATTCTATAACATAATTTCCTAGCACAATTTTACCTACCCCAGACTTTACTACTCCACCAATAGTTGCAGTTCTAGGAAAATTCAAATCTTTTATTTTATATCCTGTTACTTTAGATTCTGGTTTTACAATAAACTCTAGAATTTCAGCATTAAGATTATTAAGAGTAGTCATATCAACAACTTCTCCTTTTCTTATGTATCTAAAAATTGTGTTTGCCGTTAAAAGTTTCTTATTAATCAATGTGTCAATCCCTATAGATTGAGAAAGTGAAAAATAATCCATATTCTCAACTAAAGCTATTGTTTTCGAAACATTTTTAGAATTCGCCATTAAACATGACATTATATTAGTCTCTGAATTTTCAGTCACAGCAATGAATGCATCCATTTCATCTATAGACTCCTCATTAAGAAGCTCCACACTTCTTCCATCTCCATGAACTACTAGAGCTTCAGGATGAGATTCAGCAATGTCTAATGCTTTATTCTTTTTCTGTTCAATTAAAGTCACATTAAACTTTTTATTACATAGAGCATTTGCAGTACCTCTTCCAATTTTTCCACCTCCGAGTATCATAACATTTTTAATAGACTTCTTTTCTTTTCCAGTTAATTTATAAAGCTCATCTACACCCTGTTTTAGTGTAATAAAAAAAGTAGTATCACCAGCCTCAAACAAAGTATCTCCTCTTGGGATCATAGTGAGCTGTGTTCCCTTTCTTTGCAAAGCAATCGGCATAAAATGCAAATCAGGAAAAATATTTGCAGATTCTTTTACTGATTTTCCAACAATAAGAGCATCATCTCCTAGACTAGTTCCTATTAAAGTTAACTCACCTTTCTCAAATTCATAGCTATTACTAAAAGCAGATTGGTCAAGTAATTGCATTATTTCTTCTGCAGCTAATGCTTCAGGGGAAATAAGTTCATCAACACCTAAACTATTAAAGTTAACCGCATCATTTTTCTTTAAAAATTCAAGAGTAGAAATTCTTGCAATTGTTCTTTTACAACCTAGTTGTTTAGATAGAGCAGCTACTGTTATATTTGTTGTTTCTTCTGAAGTCACAGCTATAAACAAATCAGCCTTACCTACTCGCGCCTCTGTTAATAAAGCTATAGAAACGCAGCTACCTCTAATTGTTCTTATATCTAAATGACTTTCAGCATAGTGTAAACGGTCTTTATCAATATCTAAGAGTGTTATATCTAGAGATTCAAATGAGAGTAATTTGGCTAGATGAAATCCAACCTCTCCAGCACCAGCAATAACTATTTTCATATTTTTGTAACAAAAAACTTTATACAAATATACAAATTCATAAAATTAGATATAGGTTAAAAGTAAAAATGCAATTAAAACGATTAAATTTTATATCCAAAAAGTAATCTAATTAATAAACCTTATTATATTTCAACAATATTTCATTAAAAAAGAGGTTTATACATTTAAAGACAAACTTTAAAAGCTATTTAAACACAAAGTGAGTATAAACCATAAAACATATTATTTTTTAATATTATCACTATTAATATTTAAAGTTAACGCTCAATATCCTTCTGTAAGAGAAAGGATAATCAATCTTCCAAATTTTGATGAAAAATTTCTTCACTATGGATATTATGTAGGTGTTAATTCATATGATTATAAATTTCAATATATAAAAGATTATTACAGAGTCAATAAGTATCCAGATATTCAGGTAGAGTCAATGACTGGTTTTAATGTTGGTCTAATTGGAGACCTCAGAATAAATAAGTTTTTTAATCTAAGAGTAGAGCCGGGACTTGTATACTCTCAACGTAATTTAACATATCCCGATATTCCAATATTTACATCTGAAAATGATCTTATAAGGGAAATTAAATCTACTTATATTCATATTCCTCTATTAATAAAGATGAGCGCAAAAAGAATAAATAACTTTAAACCATATTTAACTTTTGGTATTTCTGCAGATTATGATTTATCTAGTAATTCAAAAAACACAGATGATAATTCAAGCAATGTCTTTAGAACAGTTTCAAAAAATTTAAATTATGAGTTAGGTTTGGGTTTTGATTTCTATTTATACTATTTTAAATTTTCACCTTCTATTAGAGGTATTTTTTCAATGCAAAATGAATTAATTCAAGATTATGATGTTTTTAGTCCATGGACCAGTAATTTAAAAAATATGTTTTCTAGAGGCTTTGTTATAAACTTTACATTTGAATAATTAGTTTATTTGCCTATACCTCTCACTTAGAACAATTCCAACAGATAAAGCAACATTTAAACTATCAATCTTTAAGCTTTGTTTGTTTTTTGGTATTGTAATTAGATTGTTAATAAATTTATTTACTTCGGATGAAATTCCGTTAGACTCGTTACCAAAAACAAAAATTGATTTTTTATTCAAATTTAAATCATATATAGCACCCCCCTTTAAACTTGCTCCAAATATCTCTAGTTTAGATTTTTTTAAAAATGGAAGTAAATCTATATAATGACATCTAACTCTTGAAATCGAACCCATAGATGATTGAACAACTTTGGAATTAAAACAATCAACAGTATCCTTACTACAAATCAAATCTGAAATTCCATACCAGTCACATGTTCTTATTATAGTTCCAAGGTTTCCAGGATCAGATATTGCGTCTAAAACTATAACAGAATCAGATTCTTTATTAAAATCATATAAATATTGTGGTTTATTAAAAATTCCTAAAAAATTACTTGCACTCTTAAAATGAGTCAATTTTTGCATATCATTTTTTAAAATAAAATCTGCAGGAAAGCTTGTGTTGTTTTCGGTAGTTAAGAGTTTTGAGTATTTAAAATTAGCTTCTAATAATTCTTGAATTAGTTTTTCGCCTTCAGCAACAAAAAGTCCAGTCTTTTGGCGAAATTTCTTTTGCTTCAGGTTTTGTATTTGATTAATCAGACTTTTTGTAACCATTCAAAAAATGTACTTTTGGTTATAAATTAAATTAGTTTGAACTGTTTAAAACCAAAACTACATAATATACTTTTCATTTTACTACTAATTATGGGTTGTAGTACTGAAAAGTTTTTAAAAGAAGGAACCAACCTTCTGTATGAAAACAGGCTTTATATTGATGGAGAAGAAAAACGTAACGCCGCGGTAAAAGAATTAATTTCACCCAAACCAAATACTTATTTTTTAGGCATACCTCTTAAGCTACAATTAAATCAGTTGTCAAAAGAATTACCCAAAGAATATTTTGAGAAATGGCTAAACAAAAAGTCAAACAGAAAAGAAAAATTAAACTCATTATTATCCCCCAAACAAGTCTATCAGTTAGAAAAGTATTTTGTAAGATTAAATACATGGATGAAAAATAATGGAGAAGAACCTAGAATTGTTGATAGTTTACTAATTAAGAAGAACATTAGTAGACTTAATCAATTTTATAAAAACCTTGGATATTTTGATGTAGAAACAAATTTTGAAATAACTGAATTAAAGCCTAAAAATCAAGAAATAAAATATAAGGTTAATCTCAAAGAGGTCTATATTATTGAAGATTATGTAGAAGAAATAAAATCAAATGAACTAAAAGATATGTTTTTATTTAATATTGATCAAAGTTTTATAAAATCGGGAAGCTCATTTAGCATAGAAAGGATTGAAAAAGAAAGAGATAGATTAATAAAGTTATTTAGAAATAATGGTGTGTATAATTTTCAACAAAACAGTGTACAGTTTCTAGCAAAAATAGATAGTAGTGGAATAGACAAGAGGATTAATGTTGTTTTAGAAATAAATTCAATTCAAAAAAGAATAAATGACACTCTTAAAACAATACCATATAAAAAATTTAAAATTGATGAAATTAATATTTTTATTGAATCATTAGCCAATAATGATTTGAACTATAATTATAAATCCTATTATAAAGGATTTATAATTAATTCAAAAGAGAAATTAAAATATAGAAATAAAGCTATTACTGATCCTATTTTTATTAAAAAAGGCGAGCTATATAGTGATAATGATAGGACATCCACTTATGGATACTTCAACTCTTTGGGGAATTTTAAATACCCAAGTATAACATATGAGCCAAATTCGGACAGTACATTAATTGCATCTGTTTTTTTAATTCCTAAAGAACGATTTTCGTTGGGAATGGATTTGGATATTTCTCATTCTAATATTCAAGATGTAGGAATGGGATTAGGAATTACTAATGGGATAAGAAATCTATTTAAAGGTACAGAAATTCTAGATTTTAGGATTAAAAGTACTCTTGGAGCATCAAGAAATTCAGCAGTCGCAAGTGATCGATTTTTTAATTTATTTGAACTGGGAGCAGATATTAAAATTAAATTTCCTAAAATAGTATCACCCTTACCTATATCATTAGAAAAATTTATACCTAGAGAAATGGATCCTATTACTCAGCTAACATTTGGGACTACTTTACAGGAGAACATTGGACTAGATAAACAATATTTTGGAAGTAGCTTTGAATATCAATGGAGTCCAAAAAAATCAAGAAAAATTAGTTTTAAGCTTATTGATTTGGAGTTTGTAAATAATAAAAATGTTGAAAATTATTTTAATGTTTATAGAAACTCATATGACAGGTTAAATACAATTGCAAAAAACAACTCTAATACTAGTCAATTCATGGGAAGTGACGGAAACTTAGCTATCCCTGAAGGATCAAATTCATTTATTGAAAATGTTCAAAATGGTAATTTACAGCTAGAAACTCAGGCTGAATTAGACAGAGTAAGTAGCATAAGTGAGCGTCAACAACGTCTTACAGTAAATAATCTAATCCTAGGCTCTTCATTAAGTTTCAACACAAATAGTCAAAAAAGTTTAATCGATGAAAATTTTTATCAATTAAAATGGAAAATTGAATGGGTAGGAAATGTTTTGAATAAACTATTAGAGTTCTCTTCTGAAAAAAATAATAAAGGAGAATATGCTATTAACGGAGTATCTCCATCTCAATATATAAAAACTGAATTAGACTACGTCAAACATTATCAAACAGGAAGGGATCGTATTTTAGCATTTAGATTTTTTGGAGGAATAGCTTTACCCACAGGAAGCTCGTTAAGTATACCTTTCTCAAGATCATATTTTGCTGGTGGAGCAAACGACAATAGAGCATGGAAAGCTTATAAACTTGGACCTGGAACAGGTAGTAATAATAATGAATTCAATGAGGCTAACCTGAAAATTTCGACCAATTTAGAATATCGCTTTCCTCTTATAGGGCCATTGAAAGGAGCTCTGTTTATTGACGCAGGTAATATTTGGAATATCGCAGATAACATAAAGGATTCTGATGCAAGTTTTGAAAAAATTTCTGATTTAAGTGAAATTGCAGTTGGTTCAGGTTTTGGGATTCGATATGATCTTGATTTTTTTGTTTTTCGATTTGATACCGCATTTAAAACATATAACCCTTCCCTTGAAAAGCAAAATAGGTGGCTTAGTGAGTTTTCATTGAAGCAGGCGGTATTTAATATTGGAATTAACTATCCTTTCTAATTTAAATTTTTAATTTTACCAAAAAAAATAATGAGTTTACCTTTTCGTCCTGGAGTTGTCACTGGAACAAATGTTCAAAAAGTATTTAAGCTGGCTAAGCTCAAAAAATTTGCAATTCCAGCAGTTAATGTTATTGGATCAAATTCAATAAATGCTGTTTTAGAAACTTCTGCTAATATAAATAGCCCAATAATTATTCAATTTTCAAATGGAGGGGCATGTTTTAATGCAGGGAAAGGTCTTACTAATACAAATCAAAAAGCTGCTATTGCAGGAGCCGTTGCAGGCGCAAAACATATACATGAATTAGCGAAATCATATGGTGCATATGTGATTTTGCACACTGATCATTGTTCTAAAAAGCTTTTACCTTGGATTGATGGGCTTCTTGATGCGAGTGAAGATTATTTTAATAAAAATGGACATTCACTATTCAGTTCCCATATGATAGATTTATCTGAAGAACCAATAGAAGAAAATATCAAAATATGTAAGTCATATTTAAAAAGGATGAAGCCTTTGGGTATGACTCTTGAAATAGAATTAGGAATTACTGGTGGAGAAGAGGATGGAGTTGATAATAGTGACGTAGATGTTTCAAAACTCTATACTCAACCTGAGGAAGTTTCTTATGCTTATAAAGAATTAAGCAAAGTAAGTCCTCAATTCACAATTGCTGCTGCTTTTGGAAACGTTCATGGAGTTTATAAACCTGGAAATGTTAAATTAACTCCTAAAATTTTAAAAAATTCTCAAGAATACATATCTAAAAAATATAATCTTCCAATTAATACTGTAGACTTTGTCTTTCATGGAGGTTCAGGTTCATCTGAACATCAAATTAAAGAATCTATTGGTTATGGTGTAGTTAAGATGAATATTGATACTGATTTACAGTATGCTTTTACAGAAGGAATTAGAGATTATATGAATGACAAGTATGAATATCTCAGTTCCCAAATAGGAAATCCAGATGGAGCAGATCAACCTAATAAAAAATATTATGATCCTCGAAAATGGCTGAGAATGGGTGAAGAAACATTCATTAATCGTTTAAAAAAAGCCTTTGAAGATTTAAATAATGTTAATACATTAGATTAAATATAAAATTTTATGAGCTGGTTTAAGAGAAGCGAAAAAGGAATCCTTACTAAAACCGAAGAAAAAAAGGATATTCCTAAGGGTTTATGGTACAAGACTCCGTCAGGAAAAATTGTTGAAACACAACAATTAGCCGAAAACTTTTATGTTAGTCCCGAAGACGATTACCATGTCCACATTGGAAGTAAGGAGTATTTTGAAATTCTTTTTGATAAAAATGAATTCACTGAATTAGACGTTAATCTAAAGCCAATAGATTTTTTAAACTTCATTGATAATAAAAAATATAAAGAACGAATAAAGCAAGCCCAAAAAAAAACTAATCTTAACGATGCTATTCGAACTGCAGTTGGAATGTCAAAGGGAAAAGAGCTAGTAATATCATGTATGGATTTTGCATTTATTGGAGGTTCAATGGGCTCTGTAGTGGGGGAGAAAATTGCAAGAGCTACTGACTACTGCATCGAAAATTCACTTCCTTTATTGGTGATTTCTAAATCTGGCGGAGCTAGAATGATGGAGTCTGCCACTTCTCTCATGCAAATGGCTAAAACATCTGCTAAACTAGCTCATTTAGCAGAGGCTAAGTTGCCTTTTATCTCTTTATGTACAGATCCAACTACTGGAGGCACAACTGCCTCTTTTGCAATGCTGGGGGACATAAATATTGCTGAACCCAAAGCTTTAATTGCTTTTGCTGGGCCAAGAGTAGTAAAAGACACAACAGGTAAAGATCTTCCAGAAGGATTTCAAACAAGTGAATTTCTTAAAGAAAAAGGGTTTTTAGACTTTATAGTTCATAGAAGTAAGCTAAAAGAAGAGGTGAACAAATACATTGACTTAATACTTAATCAAAAAATTAGAGAATAATTTGAGATTTAAAGATCTAATTATTAAAAATAATTATATTTGCAAACCAAAATAACGCGTACATAAAAATCATTTAAAATAATATTGGCATGTATTTATCAAAAGAAATAAAAGAAGAGATTTTTACCAAATATGGAAAATCTAAATCTAACACTGGGTCTACAGAAGGTCAAATCGCGCTCTTCTCCCATCGAATAAACCATTTATCGGAACATTTGAAAAATAATAGAAAAGATTTTAACACTGAAAGATCACTAGTTGGTTTAGTAGGAAAAAGAAGAAGTCTTCTAGATTATTTGAAATTTAAAGATATCGAAAGATATCGTTCTTTAATAAAAGAATTAGGTATAAGAAAATAGCCCTAAACTTATAACAAGGGAAATACCTTAGTTTTTCATTGGTTGCACGACACACAACGCTTAATTAAAACCTTGAAAAATGAAACCAAAAATATTTAAAGAAGAAATTAAACTCCCTGATGGCAGAATAATTTCTATAGAAACGGGTAAGCTCGCAAAGCAAGCCCATGGATCAGTTGTCGTACAAATGGGAAAAACCATGTTGTTATGTACAGTTGTATCAAACTACAAACAAACTGATTTAGACTTTTTGCCCTTAACAGTAGATTATCGGGAAAAATTTGCGGCAGCAGGTCGCTATCCAGGTGGTTTTTTTAAAAGAGAAGCACGTCCTAGTGATGGTGAAGTATTAACTATGCGTTTAGTCGATCGTGTACTACGTCCATTATTTCCAAAAGATTATCACGCAGAAACACAAGTAATGATTCAATTGATGTCTCATGATGAAGATGTAATGCCAGATGCTTTAGCTGGTCTTGCAGCTTCTGCAGCTATTCAATTAAGTGACTTTCCTTTCGAATGTGCTATTTCTGAAGCTCGAGTAGCTCGTGTAAATGGTGAATTCGTTATCAACCCAAGCCGTGCACAATTAGCAGAATCTGATCTTGATATGATGATTGGTGCTTCTGCAGATTCAGTAATGATGGTTGAAGGTCAAATGGATGAAATTTCTGAAGAAGAAATGGCAGATGCTATAAAGTTTGCTCACGAAGCAATTAAAGTACAAGTTGCTGCTCAATTACGATTAGCAGAAGCTTTTGGAAGAAAAGAAGTTAGAGAATATGACACTGCTCAAACCAATGAAGACCTTGAAAAGCGTGTTCATGATATGGTTTATGACAAATGTTACGCTATTGCTAAGAAGGGGACTTCTAAAGCAGAACGTAGCGCTGCATTCTCTGATATCAAGGAAGAGGTTAAAGCGTCTTTCTCTGAAGAAGAAATGGGAGAATTTGGCCATCTTGTTGGAGGATACTACAGAAAGTCTGAAAAAGAAGCGATACGTGAATTAACATTAAGTGAAGGAGTTCGTTTAGATGGGCGTAAAACAGATGAAATTAGACCGATTTGGTGTGAGGTGGATTACCTGCCGTCTACACATGGCTCTTCAATCTTTACTCGTGGAGAAACTCAAGCATTAGCTACAGTAACACTTGGAACATCAAGAGATTCAAATAAAATTGATATGCCTTCTTTTGAAGGTGAAGAAAATTTCTATTTACATTATAACTTCCCTCCATTTTGCACAGGTGAAGCCCGTCCCTTAAGGGGAACCTCGCGTAGAGAAGTTGGGCATGGAAACTTGGCTCAACGTGGTTTAAAAGGCATGATTCCTGCTGATTGTCCTTACACTGTTCGTGTAGTATCTGAAGTTTTAGAATCAAATGGATCATCATCTATGGCAACTGTATGTGCAGGAACTATGGCATTGATGGATGCAGGGGTTCAAATCACAAGACCTGTTTCAGGTATTGCAATGGGACTTATTTCTGACGGAGATCGTCATGCAGTACTGTCTGATATTTTAGGTGATGAAGATCATCTTGGTGATATGGATTTTAAAGTTACTGGTACTTCTGAAGGAATAACTGCATGTCAAATGGATATTAAAATTAAAGGACTTTCATATGAGATATTAGTAAAAGCATTGAAGCAAGCTAGAAATGGAAGGCTTCATATTTTAGATAAAATATCTGAAACTATTGAAAAGCCGAATATAGATGTTAAATCACATTCGCCAAAAATGGTGACTAGAAGAATTCCTAATGAATTTATTGGTCCATTTATTGGCCCTGGAGGAAAAGTAATTCAAGAACTTCAAAAAGTAACAGGCTGTACAATAGTGATTAATGAAGATCCTGTAACTGAAGAAGGTGTTATTGAAATACTTGGAACTGGACAAGAAGGAATCGAAACCGTATTAACAAAAATAGATTCCTTACTATTCAAACCAGTAAAAGGAGACACTTACGAAGTTAAAGTTATTAAAATTCTAGATTTTGGTGCTGTTGTAGAATATAATGAAGCGCCTGGCAACGAAGTTTTACTTCATGTTAGTGAAATAGCATGGGAGAGAACCGAAGATGTTAGTGACGTTCTTAAAATTGGAGACGTTTTAGAAGTTAAATATTTTGGTGTTGACCCTAGAACTAGAAAAGAAAAAGTTTCCAGAAAGGCTCTATTAGATAGACCACAAAGAAAAGATTAGTAAAACTTTTTTTATCTCAATTAAAAAAACCTCCTTAACTGGAGGTTTTTTTTTAAATAATGAAACCTTTGTAAAATAATTACGTATAAGAGGTATAATCCAAATTATAAAATGAGACAATTAAAAATTACAAAACAGGTTACAAATAGAGAAACAGCTTCTTTGGATAAGTATCTGCAAGAAATTGGTAAAGTAGACTTAATTACAGCTGAGGAAGAAGTTGAATTAGCGCAAAGAATAAAAGCTGGAGATCAACTTGCATTAGAAAAATTAACTAAAGCTAATTTACGTTTTGTAGTTTCGGTTGCCAAGCAATATCAAAATCAAGGATTAACACTTCCAGATCTTATTAATGAAGGTAATCTAGGTTTAATAAAAGCGGCTCAGAGATTTGATGAAACTAGAGGTTTTAAATTTATTTCTTATGCTGTTTGGTGGATACGTCAATCAATTCTTCAGGCTCTTGCAGAACAATCAAGAATAGTTAGACTTCCCTTAAATAAAATTGGCTCTATAAATAAGATTAATAAGACTTATGCTTTTTTAGAGCAGGCTCACGAACGCCAACCTTCTCCAGAAGAAATCGCAAAAGAGTTAGATATGACTATTAATGATGTTAAAGAGTCATTAAAAAACTCAGGACGTCATGTTTCAATGGATGCTCCTCTTGTAGAAGGTGAAGATTCAAATTTATATGATGTTTTAAATATTGGTGAATCTCCTAATCCTGATAAAACTCTTCTTCAAGAATCCTTACGCACAGAAATTGAACGCGCTCTTGAAACATTAACTCCCAGAGAAGCTGATGTTGTTAGGTTATATTTTGGTCTAGGAAATCAGCATGCCATGACATTAGAAGAAATAGGAGAAACTTTTGATTTAACAAGGGAAAGAGTTAGACAAATTAAAGAAAAGGCTATAAGGCGTTTAAAACATACTTCTAGAAGTAAAATATTAAAAACTTATCTTGGGTAAAAGTATTATATGAAATATCTCATCGCTCCTTCAATTCTTGCAGCAGATTTTGGTAACCTAGAAAAAGACTGTAAGATGATTAATAAAAGTAATGCTGATTGGTTTCATATTGATATAATGGATGGCGTATTTGTTCCTAATATTTCTTTCGGAATGCCTGTGCTAGCATCAATAAATAAATATGCTACAAAACCACTTGATGTTCACCTAATGATTGTTGATCCCGATAGATATATTAAAACATTTTCTGACCTTAATGCAGAAATATTAACGGTTCACTTCGAAGTTTGTAATCACCTTCATAGATCTATTCAAGAAATTAAAAATAATGGAATGAAAGCAGGAGTTGCTTTAAATCCTCACACACCTGTTAATGTTTTAGATTCAATTATTGATGAAATTGATTTAGTCTGTATTATGAGTGTTAATCCTGGTTTTGGTGGTCAAAAATTCATTAAAAATACATTTGCAAAAATAAGTGAATTAAAGAAACTAATTGAATTAAAGAAATCTAGTGCTATTATTGAAATTGATGGTGGAGTAACAGATCAAAATGCCAAAGAATTAATCAAAGCTGGTGCTGATGTCTTAGTTGCTGGAAGTTTTATTTTTAAATCAATTAGTCCATTGGACACAATTTCCAATCTTAAGTCAATTACTAATTAGTGAGTAGATGAAATTGCATTTATCATTCATTGATTATATTTAGTAGATGGATTATACCATAGAATTTTTATCTATCGAGTGGATTAGAAATTTAGTTATAATATTTTTTTTAGCTTCACTTTTTTTATTTGCAGGTAAGTTTTTTAATAAAAATCAAAACCTGATAATTGCAAAATCACTTAGCGTCTTTCTATTGTTGATTACTATTTTTCACGCTTCATACCTCTTAATTTATGATCTTTGGGATGTCAAAGAACATCTTCCATTACACTTATGCAGTATAAATGGTGTTATATGTTGTTTTATTTTATTCATGCCTAAAAATAAAAATTTATTCGAATTTAATTTTTACACAGGTATTATAGGAGGTGCTGTTGCATTACTAACTCCTCAATTAAATGATTATGACGGGAGCTTTTCACAATATATAGTTTATTATTTAAGTCACGGATTAATAATACTTATACCTCTATATCTTTATTATTATTTAAATTTTGAACTGCGAAAGTTATCATGGTTAAGAGCTTTAGTTTTCTTAAATATTCTCACGGCTATTTTTATTCCTTTAAATTCATATTTGAAATCCAATTACATGTATGTTAACGAACCACCAAAAGTTGATAATCCATTAATTATTGGTGAGTGGCCTATTTATTTAATAAACCTTGAGGTGATAATATTATTATTGTTTGCAGTTACATATTTTATTTTCACAAAAATTTCTATTTTTAAGTCTTAATTTTTTTATGATTTATATTAAAGTGAATATCCCTAATTATGTATGTAAAATTTATGATGAATAAAAGCAATCTATCATAGTTGTGATTCTGTGTGTGTTTGGATTTTCAAAACACAAAATGAAAGAAACAATTTTGTTGAAGAAACATTAAGAATGCTGATGAAGCAGAAAGAGAGAGATTTTATTAAATTTTATAAATAAAAATTTTTACTAAAAAAATTTACATTATGAAGAAGATGTCATTATTTCTATTTACATCACTAATTATAGTAGCTTGTGTCAATAATAAAGATCAAAAAAATAAAACCCACTTATTTAAGTGGATTTATTTTTGGTGACCCAGAGAGGATTCGAACCTCCAACCCTCAGAGCCGAAATCTGATATTCTATCCAGTTGAACTACTGGGCCATTTTTAAATATACCTAAGATGATAGTTTTTCCCTAACAATATTAGAAATTGTTTTTCCATCCGCTTTTCCTGCTAATTTATTAGACACTATTCCCATAACTTTTCCCATATCTTTAATTCCTTCAGCACTAATTTGGGTTATTACTCCAATGACTACGTTTTCAATTTCTGATTCAGATAATTGTTTAGGAAGAAACTCCGAAATTATATTAGCTTGAGCCTCTTCAGGTTCTGCCAAATCAATTCTATTTTGCTCTCTAAAGATTGATGCACTATCTTTTCTTTGCTTAACTAATTTCTGGAGAACTTGAACTTCTTTAGTTTCTAAAATTGGTTGATTTCTGTCTTCAGTCTTTAATAAAATTAAGGCTGATTTTATCGCTCTTAAAGCTTCAAGACGGATTACATCTTTTGCTTTCATAGCTTCTTTGAGTTTACTCGTTACATTATTTTCTAGAGACATATGGTTTTATTTTGTTAAAACTAATCCACATTATCATGAAGAAAAGAGTTGTTTGACTTGAGTTTAACGCTATCATTTTCATCTGTTTCAATAACTATTTTAGGTAAATTATGACTAGATTCAGATTCGTCAATATTTAACCCATATCTTTTATAAGCAGGTTCTTTCTCTAATTCATCAATATTACTTAAATTATTTTTGAATGAATAGTTAAATTCCTTTAGGTGAACCATTCTTTTTTTATTCTCCAAAGAAGCTGTTTCTATAATTGTTTTATCAAATGGAGTTTGACCATTATTAGTATTAGAATCAATAAATTCAGGTTCATTAACTTCAATATTAAATAGTTCAGACGTTGAAATTTCTTTACTATCATTTAATTTATCTATATCATCATCCATTTCATTTTTTTCTAAATCATAATTTTTAATTTCAACAAAATCTGGAACATCTATTTTTTCTGAATTTTCAACTTGATCAGTTTCAAAATCGTTAAGAATAAAGTTAATAGAATCTACAGCCTTAATTTCATTTTTTTGAATTCTACTTAATGGTATTCCAAAATCAAAGGTTGTCTGATTTTCTTTTTCAATATCTAATAGCTCTTCATCTACAATTTTTAATGATTTAATATCCTCGCTTAAATCATTAATTATGAAACTACCCTCAAATTCTTGATCATAAGATTCCGAAGGAGGAGAATTTAATAATTCATTATTTATTTCAAATGAATCAAACATCTCAATCCCTTTATTTTCATAGATAGAGTTTGAATTTTCATTTATTAAGTTAGTTTTATCAGAATCTTGAATATTATTTCCTTTAATTTCTTTAAAAACAACATCTATATTCCTTATTTCATCTGTTAAAAGTATTTTTAAACTTACCTCATTAGTATTATCATATATTGAATCATTTTCTTCAACTTCTTCAATATCATCCTCTGTATTTTCTAAGTTATGATATGTGATTTTCTTGTCAGTTGAAACTAATATATGTTCCATTTTCTGATCTTCCTCAAGGGTATGAATGATTTTTTTCGATTCAGTATTAACAATTTGATTTTGCTGATCTACATCAAACCCAGTTGCAATTATAGTTACTGATATAGCATTTTCAAGATTTTTATCTTCACCAACCCCCATAATAATATTTGTATTATTTCCGGCTTCAGACTGAATAAAATCATTTATTTCTCCTATTTCATCAATCGTAATTTCCTCAGATCCTGATACTATAAGTAATAAAACATTTTTACTACCCGTTATTTTATTATCATTTAATAATGGAGAGTCTAAAGCTTTAACAATTGCTTCTTGTGCCCTGTTAGTTCCACTGGATGTTCCTGAACCCATTATGGCAGACCCACTATTAGTCAATACAGTTTTGGCATCTTTAAGATCAATATTTTGAGTGTAATGATGAGTTATAACTTCCGCTATACCTCTTGCTGCTTTAGACAAAACCTCATCGGCCTTAGCAAAACCAGCTTTAAACCCAAGATTTCCATAAACTTCTCTAAGTTTATTATTGTTAATTACTACTAAAGAATCAACTTCAGATTTTATGTTTTCTAATCCCTTTTGGGCTTGATCCAATCTGAGTTTTCCTTCAAACTGAAATGGCATTGTAACTATTCCTACAGTTAATATATCCAATTCTTTTGCCATTTTAGCAATTATTGGAGCAGCTCCAGTTCCAGTTCCACCTCCCATTCCTGCTGTAATAAAAATCATTTTTGTTTGTGCATTTAAAAGACTTCTTAGGTCTTCGTAACTTTCCTGTGCAGCTTGAGCCCCAACCTCTGGATTTGCACCTGCACCCAGCCCTTCAGTTAAAGTCGCCCCTAATTGAATTTTTATCGGAACTGAGCTTTGATTTAGAGCTTGAGCATCTGTATTACAAACAACAAAATCAACACCATTTAGTCCTTGTTGAAACATATAATTGATAGCATTACTCCCTCCTCCTCCAACTCCAATTACCTTAATTACGTTGCTCTTGTTTTTTGGTAAATCGAAACTAAAATTTGTACTATTTTCTTGATCCATTCTACTAGGTTTATTTATGCATTATCTAAAAACTCCTTAAACTTATCTACCCATTTATCAAAAATTGATTTATTAGGGTTTGTTTTATCTAAATTGATTTTAATATCATTGTTTTCAATATTTTCTGAATGATTTAAATTTTCAGTACCATTCACTTCTTTATCTCCTTGTGTGAAATTTGAATTATTCAAAGCATTCATTAATAGTCCAACAGCAGTAGAAAACATTGGGCTGGTGTTTTTACTAGAATCTCCTGCCAAATGCTCACTAGGATATCCAATTCTTGTGTCCATTCCTGTTATATATTCTGCTAATTGTTTTAAATGATTTAATTGACTTCCACCTCCAGTTAAAACAATACCAGCAATAAGCTTATTCTTTTGCTCACTGTGTCCGTAATTTTTAATTTCTAAAAAGACTTGCTCTATTATCTCAACAACTCGAGCATTAATAATTTTTGATAATGTTTTTAATGAAATTTCTTTTGGATCTCGACCTCTTAAACCTGGAATAGACACAATTTCAGTATCTCTGTTTTCTCCAGGCCATGCGGAACCAAATTTAACTTTTAAAAGTTCAGCTTGTTTTTCGATAATAGAACAACCTTCTTTAATATCTTCTGTAATTACATTTCCTCCAAAAGGAATAACAGCTGTATGTCTAATAATTCCATCTTTAAAAATAGCTAAATCACTTGTTCCGCCGCCTATATCAATTAAAGCAACACCAGCCTCTTTTTCTTCATTACTTAGAACTGCATCTGATGAAGCAAGTGGTTCTAGAGTGATATTTCCCATTTTCAAGCCTGAACTTTTAATGCACCTACCAATATTTCTTATTGATGAAACCTGACCTACAACTACATGAAAATTTGCCTCAAGCCTTCCGCCGTACATACCAATTGGCTCTTTTATCTCGGCTTGACCATCAACCTTATATTCCTGAGGAAGAACATGTATGATTTCTTCACCTGGCAACATAACCAGTTTATAAACTTGTTGAATTAAACGCTCAATATCATTTTCATCAATAACTTCTTCCGGGTTATTTCTTGTAATGTAATCACTGTGTTGTAAACTTCTTATATGCTGACCAGCAATTCCAACAACGACTTCATCAATTTCAACACCTGATACACTCTTGGCTTCTTCAACCGCTTGTTGGATTGATTGTATAGTTTGAGTTATGTTATTAACCACTCCTCTATGAACACCCAAACTTTGAGATTTTCCAATTCCTAGAACTTCTACTTTATTGAAATCATTCATTGTACCAACCATAGCTACAATTTTAGTAGTACCAATATCTAATCCAACCGAAGTATTTTTTTTCATTTTAATCAGTGTGTAGAAATAATTTGATTATAAACTGTCAAATCAATTCGTTTTGGTTTTTTATTAACTTTATTCTCTTTAACAAATGCACAAAAAGCCTTTAACTTCTTTATTTTATTATCACTATTTTTAGAATCACCGAAATAGACCTCGAAATCATAATCTCTAAGCCTTATAGTGAATCCATATTTATCATCCCATACTTCAACAAGTTCTGATTTCAAATAACTGTCACTAATGATTGATTTTGACAACCTTATTAAATCTTCAACATTTTCATCTTTAAAAACCCCACTATATATAGGGACTTTAGGAGTGTACTTTTTTGAAAACGGAATTTTTTCACCAAAATAATCTATATAAAAACCTTCATTATGAATTCTTAACAAAGCTGAACTTTCAAAAATTCTGGTATTAACAGTGCCATTGGCATCATAAAACACTTCCGCATTACGAACTTCAGGAAGTAACTCTAAATATTCCTCAAGATCTTTCAAATCTAGTTTAAGATTTGAAAGATTTACTTTAATTCCTGTCTTTTGTATCAACAATTTATTAACGAGAGAATCATTTAAAAAATTAGATTTGTTTTCAAAAAATAAAATATTGAATCTACTATCATTCCTATGATTAAAATTCCAATGAGATAAAACACTTAACCCCGACAAAAGAAGAGTTGTTAATCCAAGAAATAATTTTTCTTTAATCATCTAATAGATTTAGTTTTTAAATATTCAGTTATATAACCTCCAATACTTCCTGCTCCTAAAATTGCAACAACATCTGCTTTATTTGTGTCTAAATTTTTATTGAAATTTTTTCTATCTAAAAGAGCCGCTTTTGAAGTTATCTTTTTAAGAATTCTAAGACTGTCTATTCCAGGAATCGGTTCTTCTCTAGCAGGATAAATCTGCATCAACTTAACGCTATCAAATTTTGATAATTCAAAAGCAAAATCATTAAGAAAATCTCTAGTCCTTGAGAACAAATGTGGCTGAAATATAACTTCAATATATGAATCTGGATATTTTTCTCTAAGAGTGTTATTTACAGCAGCTATTTCTGTTGGATGATGAGCATAATCATCAATTATTATTTTATTATCAATTTGATGAGTTATCATTCTCCTCATAATTCCATCAAAAGTTCCTAATGATGGAATTATCTCCTCCAATTCATGTCCAGATTGATGAGCTAAGGCCAGAGCAGCCAACATGTTTTCTAAATTATGTTTACCAGTTACTTTACAGAATATCTTTGAGAAGCTTTTGTCTGGAGTCTTAATGTCTACATAATAACCGTCATTTGATTGATTACAGTTTTCGAAAACATAATCAGCTTTAACATTTAGACCATATGTTAGACCCTTAAATGGAATTGTGTGATGAATTATTAATTGACCCTTTACATTTTTGGAAAAATAATAAAATGCTTGCTTTAATGATTCATGACTTTTATATATATCTAGATGATCTGCATCTAAAGAGGTGATACATGCTGCATAAGGATAAAGCTTTAAAAATGATCTATCAAATTCATCAGCTTCAACTACTGTCTTTTCAAATCCTTTATGAATAAAATTAGTTTTCTCTGGCAACATTATTCCACCAACAAAAGCAGAAAATGACACTTTAATGTTTTTAAAAATATGAGTTAAAATAGAGCTAGTTGTGGTTTTACCGTGTGTGCCGGCAACCGCATATGATTCAGTATCATTAACTATTGAAGCTAAAAAAACTGCTCTTTTAATTGGAACATGTCCATTCAAAACAAAATAACTTAGAATTGGATGTTCTGGTTTAATTGCTGCAGAATAAATAATTTGAATTTTACTTTTTTTGAAATATTTTTGTATACTATTAACTGAATCAGTAAAACTAATAACTGCTCCTTTACTCTCAAGTAAATCTGTTATATATGAAGAAGTTCTATCATAACCAAAAACTTTACAGCCCTTTAGAAGCAGATATTGTGCTATTGAAGACATTCCAATACCACCAATTCCAATTAAAAAATATGTTTTAAAATTTTTCAATTAATTATTTTTTTTATGACTTCAACAATATCTTTGGTTGCATTAGGTTTTGATAATTTTTGTAAATTATTTTTCATTTTAATTCTTAATAAATTATTTACCCAAAACTCAGTTAATACAGTTTTAAATTTTTTTTCAAGATGTTTTTCTTCAATCATTTCAGAAGCATTTAAATTGAATAGTTCTATAGCATTATAATATTGATGATTTTCTGCAACATTTGGGGAGGGAATTAATATAGTGGGTGTATTCGTGATACATATTTCAGAAATAGTTGACGCTCCTGATCTAGATATTAAAACATCTACTGCTTTGTAAAAAAAATTCATTCTGTTAATGAATGGTAAAACCTTTATGCTATCCGTTTGAAGAAACTTATATTTTTCATAATATAGTTTTCCACATTGCCAAATAACTTGAACTTCTAGATCATTGAAAACCTCTAGATTATCACTTATGATCTTATTTAGATAAAGAGCTCCTAAACTACCACCAATAACACCTATAACTGGCTTATTAGGGTTTAAATTAAAAAATGCTTTTGCGTCTGTCGATTTTATATTATTATCAATTATATCTTTCCTCACGGGGTTTCCTGTATATACAATTTTTTCTTTTAAGAAAAACCTATCCATTTTAGAATAGGCTACGGAAATGAATTTAGCTCTTTTTCCTAATATCTTATTTGTAACTCCTGGGTATGAGTTTTGCTCTTGAATTAATGTAGGGTAACCCATTATTTGTGAAGCAAAAACTACGGGACCACTTGCAAATCCTCCTGTTCCAATCACTATGTCTGGCTTGAACCTAATGACAATAAAAATTGACTTTATAATACTTATTAAAAGCTTAAAAGGAAATAGAATGTTTTTAAATGAAAAAGAACGTTGAAAACCCTCTACAGGAATACCAATTATATCAAAACCAGAATCTGGAATTTTTTTCATTTCCATCTTCCCAATTGACCCTACAAATAAAAATTCTGAACCTGGTTCATCATTTTTTATCTCATTAGCAATTGATAATGCAGGAAAAATATGTCCTCCTGTCCCACCTCCTGAAATAATATATTTATTTGTCTTCACTTAAAATAGCTAAAGGGTTATCAATGTCTGTTAAATTATTTTGAATTGAACTGCTGACGCTTAAAATGACACCTAACGCTATAAATGTCATCCAAGCCGAAGTACCTCCACTACTTACTAAAGGAAGAGTTTGTCCAGTTACAGGAAAAACCTGAAGAGTAACACCAATATTTATAAAAGCTTGAAAAACTATTGGAACACCTAAACCAACGACTAAAAGTTTGCCAAATAAATTTGAAGTTTTATGAACAATGACAACTATTCTAAAAAGAAGAAGTAAGTATAATAAAATTAATGTCACACCTCCTACAAGCCCGTATTCTTCAACAATTATAGCATATATAAAATCGGATGAACTTTGTGGAAGAAAGTTTTTCATTACACTTTTTCCAGCTCCTTGACCGTATACTCCTCCCGAAGCAATTGCAATTTTTGCTCGTTCAATTTGATAATTTCCATCTTGCTTACCTGATTTAAAATTTTCAATTCTACTTGTCCATGTATCAATTCTATTTGGAATTATTTCTGGAAAAGTCTTAACTAATAAAAAAAATATGAAAATCATTCCAATACAAAATCCTAATATATAAATAAGATACTTTGATGGGTATCCACCAATGAACATCTGAGTAATTACCATAAATAAAAGTATTACTGCAGTTGAAAAGTTTGAAGGAAATATAAGCATCACAATCGAAATAACAGGAAACCACAATAACCAAAAAGAGTTTTTAAACCTTAGATAACTATTGTTAGGTTTTGACATATAATTAGCCACATAAATCATTAAAATCATAGAGGCAAGTGTAGAAGTTTGAAAGCTAAAACCAATTATTGGAATCTCGATCCACCTATTTGCATTTGCACCACCAATAATATCACCTTGTGAAGCGGTATATATTAGTAAAATGAAAATAACTGGCATCATCAAAACAGAAATCCCTTTAAAATATGTGTATGGAACCTTATGAACCGCAAATAAAAGTGAAAAACCAAATGACATTATAACAAAATGTTTGATCAAATATCCTAGAGGAGTGCCTTTTCCAATAACATAAGCAAGGTTTGAGCTTGCGCTAAAAACTGGCAAAAACGAAAATATTACTAACAATGATATTATGCACCACAAAACTCGATCCCCTTTAATCCAATAATTTTGTGTAGTTAAACTCATAAACTTCTTACTGCATTTTTAAACTGATTTCCACGATCTTCATAATTTTTAAATAAATCAAAACTAGCACAAGCTGGTGATAATAAAACTGTTTCTTTTTTTTTGGAAATGTTGTGTGCTATTTTCACAGCTTCTTGCATAGATTGGGTCTCTACCATTACATCTGTTACTTTATAAAAAACTTCAATTAATCTTTGATTATTTTTTCCTAAACAAATAATAGCTTTAATCTTCTCTCTAACTAAAGGCAATAACTGCTCATAATCATTTCCCTTGTCAACCCCTCCAACAATCCAAACTCCTTTGGTGTTTAATGTTTCTAGAGCATAAAAAGTTGCATTAACATTTGTTGCTTTAGAATCATTTATGTAATTAACATCCTGGATTTTTAAAACATGTTCAAGTCGGTGAGGTAAACCATTAAAATTTGATAAACTTTCACGAATATTACTTTTATTCAATTTAAATATTGATGCAATAGTCGACGCAACCATTGCATTTAGTAAATTATGTCTTCCTTTTAATGGAAATGTACTAGTTGAAATCATAGTATTAACATTTTTATATTTAATAGTTATATTTTTATTATTTAATGATGTTGATGAATCACACTCTAAATCGTATCCGAATAAATGCTTGTGAGCTTTGGTTGAAACCCGACTAATTGCCTCCATTAAAACTGAATCATTTGCGTTTAAAAGTAAAAATTGATCATTAGTTTGATTTAAAGTAATTCTAAGTTTAGAGGCTATGTAATTATTAAAATTATTATTGTAACGATCTAAATGATCTGGAGTAATATTAGTTATCACTGCTATATCAGGGGCAAAGTCAATAATGTCATCTAACTGAAAGCTGCTTAGCTCCAAAACATAAATTTCAAAAGAGTTTTCAGCAACTTGCTGAGCAAAGCTTTTTCCAATATTACCTGCTATTCCAACGTTAAGCCCTGAGTTTTTTAACATCTGATAAGTTAACTCTGTTGTCGTGGTTTTTCCATTACTACCTGTAATACCAATAATTTTTGCATTAGTGTGTCTTGATGCAAACTCTATTTCTGATAGAATTGGAATACCTAATTCTTTTGCTAATAAAACTGAGGATGAATTATTTGGTATTCCTGGACTTTTCATTATCCAATCTGCATTTTGAAAAAAATTAGATTCTTGAACATTTTCTTCCCAGAAAACTCCCCAATCTTTAAATTTATCTTTAATATTATTTTCGAGTAAGCTAGTATCTGAAACATACACATCAAAACCTTGTTTAATAGCAAGTTGTGCAGTTCCTACTCCACTAATTCCCCCTCCTAAAATAACACACTTATTTTTCATCTATCTTATCTTTAATGTTACTATTGTTAGGATTGCAAATAAAATTCCTAAAATCCAAAATCTAGTTACAATCTTACTCTCATGAATTCCTTTTTTTTGAAAATGATGATGAATAGGTGACATTAAAAAAATTCTTTGACCCTTTCCCTTTTTTCCTTTAGTATACTTAAAATAGCCTACCTGAATTAATACTGATAGTGTTTCGATAAAGAATATTCCACACAATAATGGTATTAATAACTCCTTTCTAACTATTAAAGCTATAACTGCTATAAGGGCTCCAATTGTTAGACTACCTGTGTCTCCCATAAAAACTACGGCAGGATAAGTATTGTACCACAAAAAACCTATTAAACTCCCTAAAAAGGCAGCTATAAAAATTGTTATTTCCCCAACTTGAGGGATATACATGATATTTAGATAGTCAGCAAAAACAAAATTACCAGAAATCCATGCAAAAATCCCTAAAACAAAAACAATTATGGCAGAGCTTCCTGCACATAAACCGTCTAAACCATCTGTTAAATTTGCTCCATTAGAAACAGCTGTTATTATAAAAATAACTATTGGTATAAAAACTATCCAAGTATAATCAATTAAGTTTTTATCAATCCATGTGATTAAGCTAGAATAATTAAATGCATTATCTTTTATGAGAGGAATATTTGTTACGAAGGCTTTCTCTTCAGCAGAAAAAGGATTTTCAACTTCAACGCTTAAGATTTCATAAGTTATAAGTTTTTGACGAACAGTAATATCTGAATGAAAATATAATGTAGATCCAATAAATATTCCAAGGATTATTTGACCAATCACCTTAAAATGACCTTTAAGGCCTGCTTTATTTTTTTTAAAAACCTTTATGTAATCATCTAATCCCCCTATTAGCCCCATCCATAGAGAAGTAATCAAAAGAATTATTATATATATATTCTCTAATTTAGCTAAGAGAATAACAGGAATAATAGTTGAAAATATAATTATTAAACCTCCCATTGTAGGTGTGCCTGACTTTTCCTTTTGCCCTTCCAATCCGAGGTCTCGTATGGATTCACCTATTTGTAGTTTGGATAAATAGGATATTATTTTTTGTCCAAAAACTAAAGAAAAAGTTAAAGAAAAAATCATTGCTACTGCTGCTCTAAAGGATAAAAATTGGTACAATCCTGATCCTGGAAAATGATACTTATATTCAAGAAATTCAAAAAAATAATAAAGCATATGATTAGTTTTAATTTTTAAAATATTTTTTTGCTATTACAAAATCATCAAATGGAATTTTATTATTACATATTTCTTGATATGATTCATGACCTTTTCCTGCTATCAAGATTATATCAGAATGATTTGAAATATGTTTGGAGGTTTTAATTGCCATTTCACGTTCTTCAATATTTAATACTTTATGATAATCTTCAGGCTTAACTCCTTCAAGCATTTGATCTATAATTTTACTGGGGTCTTCATTTCTTGGATTATCAGAAGTGAAAATCACCTTGTCACTTTTTTGAGATGCAATTCTTCCCATCTCAGGTCTTTTTTTCTTATCTCTATTTCCTCCACATCCTATCACAGTAATTAAATTTTCATTTTTAGTTCTTATTTGATTTATTGTGTCAATAACATTTTCAAGAGCATTTGGAGTGTGAGCGTAATCAATTATCACTAGTCCTTTTTTATTAAATTGAAATGTCTGAAAACGTCCTGGAACATTTTTCAACATACTTATACTTCGCAAAATTTCAGATTCTGGAATATTTAACAAAGCAGCAACACTAAATACGGCTAGTAAATTTGAAGCATTAAAATTACCTAGCAAACTTGTCCATACCTCTTGATTATTTATTCTAATAAGCATTCCATCAAATTCACATTCTAATATTTTAACTTTAAAATCTGCAAAATTATTCATTGCATACCCTGACTTATTAGAGCTTGTATTTTGCAGCATAAATGATGCATTTTTATCATCATTATTTACTAATGAAAATGAAGATTTTGGAAGTTTGTCAAAGAAAGTTTTTTTGACATTTCTGTAATTTTTAAAAGTTTTATGATAATCAAGATGATCATGAGTCAAATTACTAAATACGGCACCTGAAAAATTAAGTCCATCAATTCTTCCCTGAGATATTCCGTGAGAAGAGACCTCCATAAAACAATAATTAATATTTTCGCTTACCATTTCGGATAAGTAAAAATTAGTGGTAATTATATCTGGAGTTGTATGATTAGATGGAATTTCATTTGTGTCATATTTGATATTAATAGTTGAAATTAAACCTGCTTTTCTCTTTTGATTGTTAAAAAGCTCAAACAATAGATTTGTTATTGTTGTTTTACCATTTGTTCCAGTCACTCCAACTAATTTTAGTTTTTTTGATGGATGATCATAAAAATTTCCTGAAATTACAGCAAGTGCTTTAGTTGTGTCTTCTACTTTTATATAAGTTTTTGATTTTTTTAAATTGTTTGGAAATTCTAAACAAACTATTGCTGAAGCTCCATTATTTATTGATTCGTCAATATAATCATGACCATTTGAATTTGTTCCAGATAAAGCAACAAATAAATAATTTTTTTTAACCTTTCTTGAATCAATTTCGATTTTAGATATATTTTGATCTGGAGGACCTGCCATACCAATTATAGAGACTTTATATAATATATCTTTCAACGACTTTTTCATAAGTTCAAGTTGATGGTTTTAACTTTATTTAAAGAAGTTCCTGGTGCCACAGACTGCCTTTTAACTTTCCCTTTCTTTCCTTGTATATTTACTTTTATATTTTTATTTTCAAGAAAAGCTATAGCATCCATTGCTTCAGCTCCTACCATATTTGGCAGTATGTTATTGGATTCAAATAAAGTGTTTTTAGAAATTTTTAAATTTTGCATAGAAATTTCAACCTCTTTAGGTATACCTGTATAAATTTTCTTTGCTATTTTTTTAAAGACAGGCGCTGCAACTTGAGCTCCATAATACCCTTTATCTTTATTAGGTTTGCTAATAACTACTATACAAGAGTATTTTGGTTTTTCAGCAGGAAAATAACCAACAAAGCTTGATATATATTCTGTTGAATTTGTAGTATAAGCGGTTTGAGTGGTGCCTGTCTTTCCTGCAATAGTAAAATTTTTATCTTTTATGTTATTTGCAGTACCCCACTCTTTATCTACAACGTTAAACAACATTTTCTTTACTGCTAAAAGTGTAGACTCTGAACAAACAGAAGGGTTTAACACCTCCCTTGAAAATTTAATGTGAGGTTTTGCGCCTAAACGACCTATCTTATCAATAAAATTTGGTTTAACCATTACACCATTATTTGCTATTGCATTATAAAAGGTGAGTATTTGTAAAGGTGTTAATGAAACTCCATATCCCCATGCCATCCATGGTAAACTAATTCCACTCCACTCATTATCTGTTGGATAGGGTATTTTTGGATTTGCCTCCCCTTTTATAGGGATATTTAATGGCTTATGAAGCCCCATATTATATATTCGATCTACAAATTGTTTTGGCTTATTTTTATAATTATCATATATGATTTTTACAATTCCTGTGTTAGAAGAAACCTCAAAAACTTTAGATACGGATATAGAACCATATCCTCCTTTTTGTGAATCTTTTATCTTTTTTCCATAAATAATTCTTTCTCCGTCTCCTGTATCAATTATATCTGTAGGTTTAACAATATTATCCTCCAAAGCTGCAATAATACTAATTAATTTAAATGTAGATCCAGGCTCTTGAGCTGATCCTACAGCATAGTTTAATTTTTCAAAATATGTTTTCTTAGAAGTAATTCCAAGATTTGAAATAGCTTTAATTGCTCCAGTTTCTACCTCCATTACTACAACTGTTCCACTATCAGCTTCATATTTTTCCAATTGTTCTAAAAGTGAGTTATGAGCTATGTCTTGAAAATTTATATTTATAGTTGTATAAATATCGTATCCCTCTGTGGGCTCTTTTTCATTTATATTATTAATTGATTTCCATTTACCATTAGCTATTTTTCTTTTCAACCTATACCCTTCTTTTCCTTTTAACAAACTTCCATATGCACCTTCAAGGCCTACTCTTAAAAATGTACCATCTAAATGAGGACGTTCATAACCAATTGTTCTTTCTGCAATTTTCCCTAGAGGCCTTTCTCTGGTCACTTTCTGTTCAATTATTAAACCTCCTTTATATGATGGAAAGTTAAAAAGAGGTAATTTTTTTAAAGCTTTTTGTTGAGAGTAGCTCAGATTTTTTCCAACCAACCAATAACGATTATTTTTATACCTAGCTTCTTCTAAATCTATTTTTGTTTTCAATAAATCTTTATTAGTAATCCTAGAAATTCCAACAGCTAATTTTTCTTTATTTTTTTTAAAATTTTTATCTGAAACTACTTTTGAATCCCATCTTAATTCATATTTAACTACTGAAGTTGCTAATAAACTTTGATCATCAGAGTATATGTTTCCAGGAATAGGTTTTACTATAATATTTTTAAGAGTTCTTTCTTTTGCAATTTTTTTATATTTATCCCCTTCTATTATCTGAATATAAATAAGCTTAGAACATAAGGTTATAGATAATAAGATCAGGATGGAAATAACAAAATAAAACCGAAAATTAAAATTTCTAAATTTCATTTTGTTACAATAATTTTTATTGGTGGTCTTTCAGAGGAAACTATTCCTTTATGAGATAGTAAATTGATTACATTAGTTTCCATTTTTAATTTCATCAGATATGTTCTCTGTTCAACAAACTCACTTTTTAGTGATTTAATTTTTTCATTCAAATTTGCTATTTTAAATATTTTTCTATCAGCAGAATGACCAATTGATATCATGGTTAAAGCTAAAATTGAAAAAAATAAAATCATTCTCCAATTTTTAAAAGAATCTTCTTTAATCAAAAACTCCATATTTAAAAAAGAAATAATTTTTTTAATCATATGATTTATTTAACTATACTTTTTCAGCTATTCTAAGTTTAGCACTTCTAGACCTATTGTTTTTATTTATTTCATCTGAGGAAGGTACTTGAACACCTCCTATTTTTTTGAAAGGCAAGTTTGTGTTTCCGTATACATCTTTATCTGCCTCACCTTGAAACTTGCCTTCTCTTATAAATCGTTTCACTAAACGATCTTCTAAAGAGTGATATGATATACAGACCAACCTGCCTCCAGGAGACAATGAATGGGGTGTTTGAATTAAAAAATCTTTAATAACTTCTAATTCATCATTTACTTCTATCCTAAGAGCCTGGAAAAGCTGTGCCAATGTTTTATTTAAAAACCTATCAGGCAGGATAGACTCAACTACTCTTCTTAATTCAGCTGTTGTTAATATGGGAGCAATTGACCGTTGGACACCAATAACCGCAGCCAATTGCTTTGAATTTCTTAACTCCCCATAATCCTTGAATAACTTAACTAAATCTTCTACAGAATATTCATTTATAATATTGAATGCTGATAAAGTTTGGGTTTTATCCATTCTCATGTCAAGCGGACCATTAAAACGCGTTGAAAAACCTCTTTCCTTAGAGTCAAATTGGTGAGAAGAAACACCAAAATCAGCTAAAATTCCATCGACTTTATTTATGCCATTTAATTTCAAAAACCTGTTTAGATATCTAAAATTTGATGAAATAAATAAAATTCTATTATCATTTAATCTATTACTCATTGCATCTTCATCATGATCAAAAGCAATAAGCTTTCCCTTGTCAGATAGTTTTTCTAAAATCACCTTACTATGCCCTCCTCCTCCATAAGTAACATCAACATAAACTCCATCAGACTTTATTTCTAAGCCATTTATTGATCGTTCGAGAAGAACTGGTTTATGATACATCTTTATTATTGTTATCACCCATTACGTCTTCAGCTAATGATCCAAAGTCAACTGTTGCTGCGTTAATTGACTCCTCATAAAGGTCTTTATCCCAAACTTCAAGTATGTTAACTGCTGAAGAAACTACAACTTCTTTTTTAATTTCAGCATGTAATATTAAGTCGCGAGGAATTAGTAGTCTACCTGAAGAATCAATATTTACAATTTTAACACCAGCAGTAAATCTTCTTATAAAGTCATTATTTTTTTTATTAAATCGGTTTAAAGCATTTACTTTTTCCATTAACAAAGTCCACTCTGACATAGGGTATAATTCCAAGCAAGAATTAAAAACTGCTCTTTTAATAACAAAACTCTCTGTTATAATATTAGATATTTGCTTTTTTAAAGACACAGGGATCATTATCCTTGATTTATCATCTGCTTTGCACTCGAAAGTTCCTATAAAATGACTCATCAATTAAAATTAACTCGTTAATAATCAAATATAAATAATATTTTACCACATTTTACCAGATAAAACCACTTATTTCCTTTTTTTTCTTAACAATCCTCCTATGTATTCAAATTCAATTAAAGTGCTATATTGGAAACTAATTGAATATATTTGTCAATTCAGAACATGAAAATGAATCATTTGAATCTAATAGAAGAGAACTCATTTAAGTATGTTCAATCCGGAGAAGGGCAGCCAATAATAATCCTGCACGGATTGATGGGAGGACTGAGTAATTTTGATAAAGTATTGTTGTATTTTCCACAAAAAGGATATAAGGTTATAATGCCAATACTTCCCTTATATGACAAACCAATACTTGAAACAACTGTAAAGGCGTTTGCAGAATACTTAAATGACTTTTTATTGTATAAAAAATTAGATTCTGTTATCCTTCTTGGAAATTCCTTAGGCGGACATATAGCCCTATTTTTTGCCAAAATATTTAAACCAAAGGTTATTGGACTTATTCTTACAGGTAGTTCGGGTCTCTATGAAAACTCTATGGGTGATGGATATCCAAAACGCGGTAACTATAATTATATTAAAACAAAAACAGAAGAAGTGTTTTTTAATTCAAAAATTGCAACAAAAGAACTAGTTGATGAGGTTTTTGAAACAGTTAATGACAGAAATAAATTAATTAAAACACTAACTATAGCCAAAAGTGCCATTAGACATAATATGGCTAATGATCTTCCAAATATTAAAAATCCAACATTAATAATCTGGGGTAAACAGGACAGTGTAACCCCTCCCAGTGTTGCAAAAGAATTCGACAGCCTTCTTCCTAACTCAAGTCTTATTTGGATAAACAACTGTGGACATGCACCAATGATGGAACATCCAGATGAATTTAACACCCTTGTTTTTGAATGGCTTCAAAAAAAGAGATTTTGAGTTATGAAAGTTACAAGCTCTGAGTTTTTAATAAGTAATTCGAATGTTAATAAATGTCCCAGTAATAATTTATCTGACTATGCCTTTATAGGTAGATCTAATGTCGGTAAATCTTCATTGATAAATGCTTTATGTAATAAAAAATCATTAGCTAAAACTTCCTCGAGACCTGGTAAAACTCAATTAATAAATCATTTTCTGATAAATAATAGTTGGCATTTGGTTGATCTGCCTGGCTATGGATATGCAAGAACATCAAAAACCCAAAAGAAAATATTTCAAAAGTTTATAACTGAATATTTTAATGAAAGAAAGCAATTGGTTTCTGCTTTTGTTTTAATTGACATAAGACACGAACCCCAACCTATTGATTTAGACTTCATGTATTGGCTAGGGGAAAAAGAAATTCCATTTTCGATAATTTTTACTAAATCAGATAAATTAAAACCTAATAAAATAAAAATAAATATTGAAAATTATTTTAAAAAAATGAATGATCAATGGAATTCTTTTCCAGTTCATTTTATTACTTCTGCCGCAAAAAAAAACGGCATTAAAGATGTTTTAATATACATCGACCAACTTAACGGTTTAAAATAAAATTACTTTAAGTCCATTTTTTCAGCAAAATAATCACAAAAGTCATTCATTGTTGAAGTCATCTTTTCATCTTGAGTTGCTCTATGAAATGTATTGGTCATGCTAATCAAGCTTTGATGAAAAAACTGTTTCATCTCATTTAAAGGCATCTCTTTTACCCAAAGATCCATTCTAAGAGATTCTTTACTTTCTCCATCCCAAAAAGTTAAAAGCATAGCCATAGCCTCCTGATTATTCACTCCTCCATCAGGAGCAGACCATTTTATACTTTCAGGTATTTTGTTTTCATCTAAACTAACATTAATTGTAATTGGGGCTTGTTTTTTTACTGCCATATTCTTCTTGGTTTGTACTTTGATTTATTAAATAATTCTTCTGCTGGAAGATCTAATATTTCATACAACTCAGCATCAGGAAACTCATCTGAATATGATCTTACTATCTGCCAGCCTATCCATTGGCCAATTCTACCCGGAGAATCGTTGTCTATTTCTAGATAAAATTTCGAAAAAGGTGCTGGAAGAAGAAATCTATCATCTAGCCTGTCGTCTGTATCATATAATAATTGTTTTTCAATAATATATTGCCATATAAATAATTCATTTTTATTAACCCAAGTATTTTCTTCTTCGGAATAGTTGATTTTAACCGCATCACTACTATGCATCATTATTATGTCTTTAAAATATAATTGCTTTCCGTAAAATATCATTTTAGATAAAAAATTTCTTTCTGAATGTTTTATAATTGTTTTATTGGCATATTTTTCTGCAATATTTGACAATAAATAATTTATATCCATACCATTCTTTACAAAAAGAGGGATTCCATCATACAGACTATGATTTGCACCCAAATAAGAGTCAATTGAAATTATAAGTAACGTGTCTGCTAATATTAATTTATTTTCATAGTCAACATTATTAATCACAGAAATAATTCTGGGCACTTTAACTTGAGGAAACTCGTATTTTAAATGTTTATAAAAGTGAGACATGTCATCCTCGATTTCGTTAAAATCTTTAAACTTATTAGTTACAGCCTTTTTCAGCAAATTGTATAAGGTGTCATTAGACTTATTTAACCAGAAAGTATTTGAATAATTACTAGGAAACAAAAAAGGATATTTTTTCTTTATGTTAGAAATATTTGATTCAGATAAAGTGTCAAACACTTCATCAAATCGATCAACCTTAACTTTAACTTCAATAGAGTTAACTTTAGTTTCTTTATTATTAATATTATTACACCTTATATTTAATAAAAATATAGTAAAAAAAAGAAAAGTTGTAAAACGATACTTTTTCAAATTGAGTTTAGCTTTCAAATTTTTATCTTTGCACAAACTTACACTCTATAATAGAATTATTAAATGAAATCTCCTGAAAAAGTAAAAAAATATATTGTTAATTGGCTTAAAGAATACCTTGTTAACTCAAAACAAAAAGGTTTTGTCGTAGGAGTTTCAGGTGGAATTGATTCTGCTCTTACTTCAACATTATGTGCGTTAACTGAGTTTCCAGTTCACGCCATTGAAATGCCAATTCATCAAAATAAAAATGAAATTTCTAGATCAAAAGATCACATAAAATGGCTTACCTCTAATCATGAAAATGTTAAGTCGTTTTCTCATTCTCTCACAAATGTGTTTGATACATTCAAAGATGAGATTGAAATAGAAAGAAGAGGGAAACTAGATTTGCTTAGCCTAGCAAACACAAGAGCCAGGTTAAGAATGGCTACTTTATATTATTTTGCAGGGTCTTATAAATGCATAGTAGCTGGTACTGGGAATAAAGTTGAAGATTTTGGAGTAGGGTTTTATACGAAATATGGAGACGGAGGAGTAGATATAAGCCCAATAGCTGACTTAATAAAATCGGAAGTTTTTTCATTAGCATCTCATTTAAATATAATAAAAAGTATTTTGACTACAAAACCCACTGATGGTCTTTGGGATGACGGAAGGACAGATGAAGATCAAATTGGAGCTAGCTATAAAGACTTAGAAAAGGCAATGGAATTAATTGAAAGAAAAATCCCTGATAATAATCTAACCGAAAAAGAAGTTAAGACAAGAAAAATATATCAAAAACTTAACTCTCAAAACAAACATAAGATGTTGCCAATTCCAGTATGCAATATTCCAAAAAAATATTTATAGGACTCTATTAAGCTTATTTGATACAATCTTTTTTAATGAATTATAATTCATTATATCCTCTAATAAGTCTTTGTTGTTGATTGACTCATCCTTAACAAGTTCACTTTTCAAATCATTAATTTTTTCATTAATTAAATTTTTCCTTAATGATAAAATAGTCTCACTAACTAACTGACCAATATCTTTAGTTTTACTTTTAACAAAAATATTTTTTGTTTCCCAAGAATGCAAGAAATATTTTTCAGTTTCCATAATTATATCAGTTACAACCAAATTTAAATCACTATTATTAGAAAAAATTAATTTGTTTATTGCAGAATCAGCTTTTGTTTGATATGCTGAAATAAGCTGGGAAAATAGTTTTCTGAAAATAGGGTCAGCCAATTCAATTTCATCCTCTTGTAAATCAAGAAAAATTTTCTCATACACCTTAGATTTAATTTTTTCAAAACTTTCTATTAGCACTCCTTCTTCATTTGGTTTAACAACAATATCCTCATATTCAGCTTCTATGTGCCCATATTGTAAAAGAATTGAAATGATTTGTTTTTCTAGATTATATAAATCATTAATTTTTTTTAAAGGAGTTGTTTTTTTGAGAACTGTTTGAGGAAGTTGATATTTTTTTACATTTTTATTTCTATGTTTTTTATTATTTTCTTGAGCAAAAGCGCTAAACAAAACCTCTTCACTTACATCCATGATTTCAGAGCAGCTTTTTAAATAAAATTCTTGCTGAATTATATCTGGAATTTTAGAAATACTTTCAATCATATCTCTTACAGTAGATGTTTTTTTAATAGGATCATTTTCAGATTCATGAAGTAAGAGTTTAGCTTTAAATTGAATAAAATCTTTTGCATTATTAATTAAAAAATCTTTTAAATCAGAAGAAGAACTACTCTTAGCAAAGCTGTCAGGATCTTCACCGTCGGGAAAAGTACAGACTCTAACATTAATACCTTGTTCTAAAATTAAATCTACACCTCTTAAAGCAGCTCTTATTCCAGCCGGATCTGAATCAAACAAAACTACAATATTAGAAGTCAGTCTTTTAATCAATCTAATTTGGTCAGAACTAAGAGCAGTTCCTGATGATGAAACAATGTTTGTTATACCAGATTGATACATTTGAATCACATCTGTATATCCTTCAACTAAATAGCAACAATTCTCTTTTGCTATAGATTGTTTAGCCTCATATAAACCATACAAGGTTTTGCTTTTATAGTAAATATCACTTTCAGGTGAATTAATATATTTTGCAGTTTTTTTATAACTTGACAAGGTTCTTCCTCCAAAACCTTGAATGCGCCCTGACATAGTTCTAATAGGGAAAATCACTCTTCCTCTAAAACGATCCACATTACTTTTTTGAATTTCATTAGAAATGACCAAACCTGTTTTGATCATAAATTCTATTTTATATCCATTTTTTAGAGCATCGTTTGAAAACACATCAATTTTATCTGAAGAATAACCAAGTTTAAAAAATTTTATAGTTTGATCACTAAACCCTCTTTCTCTGAAATAAGTAACTCCAATTGATTTTCCCTCCTCTGAATCCCATAATGATTTTTCAAAAAAATCAGAAGCATATTTTGAAAGAAGATACATGCTCTCCCTATCATCATTTAGCAGCTTTTCTTCTTCAGTTTGCTGAGTTTCCTCAATTTCTATGGAATACTTCTTAGCTAAATAACGAATCGCTTCAGGGTAAGTAAAATGCTCATGTTCCATTATAAATGCTATAACGTTTCCGCCCTTTCCACTACTGAAATCTTTCCAAATCTGTTTTACAGGCGAAACCATGAAGCTTGGTGTGTTTTCCTTTGTAAAAGGGCTGAGTCCTTTAAAATTTGCTCCTGACTTTTTTAATGACACAAAATCACCAATAACCTCCTCGACTCTGGAAGCTTCATAAACTTGATCAATCGTACTTTTATTTATCACCTTTAGGTTTTTCATAAAAGTATAAAAAAGTATAGTATTTATACTTTTCTCTCAACAACATAATTAACCATTAATTCTAGAGAATCTCTATATTCACTTTTAGGAAAATTATTTAAAACCTTAAGCGCTTTATTTTTATACAAATACATGGTGTCAGAAGCGTATTTGACACCCCCTAATTTCACAACTTGATCAATAACTTTTTTTATACTTTTTTTGTCATTATTTTTATTTTTAATAATATTAACTATCCATTTCTTGTCTTTTTGTTCTGCAATATTAATTGCATAGATAAGTGGTAATGTTAATTTTCTTTCTTTAATATCTATCCCTGTAGGCTTTCCAATTTTAGTTTCTCCGTAATCAAAAAGATCATCCTTAATCTGAAAAGCAACCCCTATCAATTCCCCAAACTCATGAAGCTTAAGAACTTCATCCTCAGAGCTATTCACTGATTTAGCTCCTACTGCACAGCACGCAGCTAAGAGTGATGCTGTTTTCTGTTTGATAATTTTAAAATAAATATCTTCAGTGATATTCAGTTTTCTTGATTTTTCAAGTTGCAACAACTCACCTTGACTTATTTCACGAACTGCTACAGAAATGATTTTTAATAAATCAAAATCCTCATTTTCTATAGAAAGAAGCAAACCTTTAGAAAGGAGATAATCTCCAACTAAAACTGCAATCTTATTTTTCCAGAGAGCATTGATGGAAAAAAAACCTCTACGCAGACTGCTATCATCAACTATATCATCATGAACTAAAGTTGCAGTATGAATTAACTCAATTACCGCAGCTCCTCTATATGTTCTCTCATCAACTTCACTTTCTTTTGACAATAGCTTAGCAGAAAGAAAAACAAACATGGGTCGCATCTGTTTCCCCTTTCTTTTTACTATAAAATGAGTTATACGGTTTAAAAGAGCAACTTTTGACAACATAGAATCTGAAAATTTCTTTTCAAAGAGCTCCATCTCTTTATAAATTGGTAATTTAATACGCTCAGTTATTTTCATATTTCAAATATAAACCATATGAAATAGACTTTTATTGAGCTCTGGAAAATTCATTAATCTTATTAGCAAGCTGACCGCAAGCTGCCTCAATATCTTGCCCTCTTGAATGTCTTATTGTAACTGTAATATTAGCTTTTTCTAATGCATTCTTATATTCATTTATTTTTGATTTTGAAGCCTGAATAAATTTCGAATTACCAATCGAGTTATATTGAATTAAATTTACTTTGGAAGGAATTTTTTTACAAAAGTTGATTAATGATACAATATCTTCATTTTGATCATTAATACCTTTCCAAATAATATATTCAAAAGTCACAGACTTATTTACTTTTTTATACCAATATAGAAGTGAATCCATTAAATCATCAAGTGGAAAGTTTTTTGTAAAAGGCATTATTTGTTCTCTTATAGATTGTCTAGCGCTATGCAAAGAAATAGCTAAACCAAATTTAACTTTATCATCAGCTAATTTTTTTATCATTTTAGGAATTCCAGATGTAGATAAAGTTATTCTCCTAGGAGACATTCCTAAGCTTTCTGGTTCAGTAATTTTTTTTATTGCTAATAAAACATTTTTATAATTCATTAATGGCTCCCCCATTCCCATAAAAACAATATTTGTCAAAGACCGTTTATGATAAAGCATACTTTGTTTATCTATAGCAACAACCTGATCATAAATCTCATCTGGATTAAGGTTTCTCATCCTTTTTAGGAGAGAAGTTGCACAAAAAGAACAATCTAAACTACATCCAACTTGAGAAGAGATACAAGCTGTGATTCTTTTTTTTGTTGGAATTAAAACTGATTCAACTAATAAACCATCGTGCAGTTTTACAGAATTTTTTATAGTTCCATCTTTGCTTTTTTGTTGAAGGTCAATTAAAATATTATTAATTATGAATTTTTTTTCTAAAATTACTCGAGTAGTTTTAGAAATATTTGTCATTTTACTAAAGGAAAAAACATTGTTTTTCCATAACCAATTATAAACCTGTTTAGCTCGAAAAACTTTTTCACCAATACTTTCAAAAAAAGATATTAATTCTTCTAATGAGAGAGCCCTTATATCTTGTTTGACTTGACTTTCCATTTTTACTAAAGGATAAGCATAGCATCTCCATAAGATGAAAATCTATATTTTTCTTTTTTTGCAACATTATAGGCATTCATAATCATATCGTGATCTGCAAATGCAGAAACCGTCATTAAAAGTGTAGATTTTGAAGTATGAAAATTTGTTATCATACAGTTTGCAATGGAAAATTTATGAGGTGGAAAAAGAAATTTATGAGTCCAACCGTCGTGAGGCTTTAGGGTTTTTATTGAAGAAACAGAGCTTTCTAGTCCTCTCATTACAGTAGTTCCAACAGCACATATTCTTTTTTTACTTTTCAGAGCAGTATTTACAAGATCAACCGCTTCGTCTTCAATAATCAACTCTTCTGAATCCATTTTATGCTTTGAAAGATCTTCAACTTCAACAGGATTAAATGTGCCTAATCCTATATGAAGAGTTAATTCTGCTAAATTTATACCTTTAATTTGAAGACGTTTCAGAAGGTGCTTTGAAAAATGGAGTCCTGCAGTTGGAGCTGCAACTGCTCCCTCATGTTTTGCATAAATAGTCTGATACCTTTCTTTATCTTGCTCTTCAATAGCTCGATTTATATATTTTGGGAGAGGTGTTTGTCCCAACTCATTTAACTTTACTCTAAATTCAGAGTATGTGCCATCAAATAAAAAACGTAATGTTCTACCCCTAGATGTTGTATTATCAATAACTTCAGCAACTAGTGATTCATCTTCACCAAAATATAACTTATTTCCAATTCTTATTTTTCTAGCTGGATCAACTAAAACATCCCACAATCGCTGATCTGTATTAAGCTCTCTGAGTAAAAAAACCTCAATTCTAGCTCCAGTTTTTTCTTTGTTTCCATACAATCTAGCTGGAAAAACCTTTGTATTGTTTAAAACAAAAACATCATCTTCATCAAAATAGTTGATCACATCTTTAAAGGTGTGATGTTCGATTTTTCCATTACTTCTATCCAAAACCATCAAACGAGACTCGTCTCGAATGGGAGTTGGATGTTGAGCTAATAAAGAATCAGGAAGTTCAAAATTAAAATCAGTTAGTTTCATTTTCTATTTATTTTTTGAATTGCAAATATACTATCCTGAGATAGGCAAAGTCAAGTAAATATCAAATTATATTAATTTCAAACATATCGAAAACCAATTTTATGTAAATCATTCCAAAAATCTGGGTATGATTTATTAACGACACTGGCATCCTCAATCATTAAAGATGTTTTTATAGCTAGAGGAGCAAATGCCATTGCCATTCGATGATCTTGGTATGTGGAGACTTTAATATTTTGATTTAATTTTTTTGAAGATTTAACATGAATACTTTCCTCTGTTGTATGAACATCGGCTCCAAACTTTGTTAATTCTTTCTTTAATGCACTTAAACGATCTGTCTCTTTTATTTTTAGAGTATGAAGTCCGTATAATTCAGAATCTATACATAACCCAATACAAGTTACCGCTATTGTTTGTGCTAGGTCAGGAGAATTAATTAAGTTTAAGGAAATAAGTTTTGGGTTTTTAAAATCAGATAGTTTTTCAATAACTAAAGTATCCCCTTCAAACTTGGAAGAAACTCCAAGTTTTTCATAAATTTCTATTAGACAATCATCACCTTGCAAAGATTTTTTTTTATAACTATTTAATCTAATTATTGAGCGTTCAGATAAAGCAGCAATACTATAAAAATATGACGCAGAACTCCAATCTGACTCAATAGTTATTGTTTGATTACTTATTGTTTCTTTATTAAATATTTTTATTTTTTTATTTTCAAACTCAACTTTTACTCCTATATTTTTCAGGAGTGACTCGGTCATTTTTATGTAAGGTAACGAGGTTATTTTACCAGACAATTCGATTGTTAAACCATTCAATATTTTTGGAGCAACAAGCATTAAAGCAGAAACATATTGACTACTAGTAGATGAAGACAGTTTTACAAAACTCTTTAAAGGCTTTGAACCTTTAATTCTTATTGGAGGAAATCCATTTATTTTTTGATACTCGATTAATGCTCCTAAATCTTTTAAAGCATCAATAAGAATTTTAATTGGTCTGTTTTGCATTCTTTCAGACCCCGTCAATACAATATCACTATTTAACTTAAATGCGTAATATGCAGTCAAAAATCTCATAGCAGTTCCTGCATGATGAATATCAATATTTTTTTTAGAAGACTTAAGAGCATTTATAATCATATTAGTATCATCCGAATTAGAAACATTATTTAATTTAATATTTGGATAAATTGCTTGTAAAAGAAGCAATCTATTTGATTCGCTTTTAGAGCCTGTAATATATATTTTTCCTGAAAAATTATTTGGCTTATATAATAACTTGATATTCATTTACTAATTCAATTTTTTATTTAAACGATGACGTTTGTTATCTCTTTTTGTTTTCGATTTAAGCTTTTTGTCAAATGCCTTCTGTAAATCTATATCTGTTTGATTTGCTAAACACATAATTACAAAAACAACATCAGCTAATTCTTCTCCTAAATCTTTATTTTTATCTTCTTCTTTCTCACTTTGCTCACCATATCTTCTTGAAATTATTCTAGCAACCTCACCTACTTCCTCTGTTAATTGTGCCATATTAGTTAGAATGTTGAAATATCTTACGCCGTGTTTAGAAATCCACTCATCAACTATTTTTTGATAATTTTTGATATCCATATTTTTAATTTAATAATTTATGTAATTCCTTTATAGAATTTACGATTGTACATTTTTCATGTTTGGGTTCATTAGTTGAGTTGAAATGAATTGCATTCATACCAACGTTAAGGGCTCCCATAACATCTGCAAAAAAGTCATCTCCTATCATTAAGCAGTTTTTAGGGTTTTCTTTAACAAGACTTAGAGCATAGTTGAAAATTTTGCTGTTAGGTTTTTTTGCTAAAGAATTTTCTGGATTGATAATTTTATCAAAATAAGTAAGTATTTTGGAATTTTTTAATTTCATATACTGAACATCTTCAAATCCGTTTGTAATTATATGCAAATTATATTTTGGCTTTAAATGTTTAAGCAAATCAATAACTCCCTCAAATAAAAAAGTTTGTGTAGGAAGAGTTTTCATGTATTCACAAGAAATTTCATCAATAAATTTTGCAGTACTATTAAACTTTAAGGCTTTAAAAGTTTCTTTCAAACGAATTGTCCTTAATTGTTCTGCACTTATTTTATTTTCACTGTAATAGTCCCAGTACTTATGATTAATTGGAATATAAAATGTTAAAAATTTTGAATGAGAAAAAGGAAAGCTTCTGTTATTAAAAATATTTTTAAAAGCTAAGGAGGAGTTTTTTTCAAAGTCCCATAAAGTATGATCTAAATCAAAAAAAATTGTATTTACTTGATTAATAAATTTCATATTTCATTAATAAACTTTAAAAAAGAGGAACGCCATAAAAGATTTTCTGAAGATTGTGATAATAGTTTAGGGGTAAAAGCAAAACAAAATATTGAATTTTCTAGAGGTAGTTTTAAAAGATATTCTTTCATAACTTCAAAAGCATTTTTAACTGATAATTTCCTTAAAGCAAATTCAGTGATTGCAACAGGGTAAACCTTGAGAGAGCTTTGAACTTCATTTATTAAATCATAATAATAAAATGGGATCGAAGTACTTGCTCTATAACCAATTTGATCAATGTAACCCATACTATAATCCTCTAAAACTTCACTTTGAACCAACATTGGGTATATTTCTGAAATTGATAAAATTCCTAAATTAAGTCTAACTTTTTGAGAATTTCTATGCGTTAGCTTTGTTAAATTCTTCATTTCATTTTTTAGAATTTTTATATTTTTTTGAGCAAAAGAAGAAACCAATAAACTAATGAAAATTTTATCCGAAATATTTTTAATTAATAATTTATATGAAGAGTTGAAAATTGAAATAGCACCAATATCAATACTGTGCTGGGTATATCTGAAAAAACCAAGAAGATCAATTTTGATGTTGTTAAACTGATCTGTTATAAAATCATACTCCAAGTATGGGTCTTTTGAAAGACGAAATAACACATAAACTTGATTAATCAAATTTTTAAAATTTAAATTCCAAATTGAATTTAGTGCTTGGAAAAATGATAGAAAAATTGATTTATTTTGAAACATATATGGTTCAGAAACTTCAAAGACTGGAATTATATTTTTATTTTTTTTTGATTCTTTTATTGTGGTTTTGAATTTAATATTTATGATTTCAGCTAATTCAATTACCCATATATCTATAATTGGCTTATCTAAAAAATTATTTTTAAACGCTATACTTTCTTCAAAACAGAATCTACCACTAGCATCTTTTAAGTGAGGTAAATATTCTTCATAACGACTTATTAAATAAAAACTTGCTGCAAAAATATCAAATGGCATAGCTGATTCAGCATTAACTTGAAAAAAAATAGGATACTTTTCAGTGTTTGAAACATTAATTGAAATATCTTGAATTCCTTGATCAATTAAAAATGCTGTTGAATAAAAAAATAACTCATTACCCAAAGGCTTATTTGAATAGGAGAATTTCGGTCCATTATGTGCTACAAAATCTTCAACAGATCCAGTCAAATTAATTTCTAATTCAAGCATCCTGAAAAAAATATGTTTAAAAACATACCGAATCCTTGGAGTTATTTTAGGGGTATAAACCAAAAGCATTTTAAAAGAAATTTTTAGATTTAGCTAAAATAAGGATTTACTATCATTACTTAATCTCCTTGGTAGCTAATTATAGCTTCATAAAAATCAGATTGGTAAATTCCTATGAGTTGGCATGCCCATAGCGCTCCTCCAATATTAATAAGACTATAGTCATTGTGAGAAATTAATGGATAATTCCCTTCTTCTGTTTGTAAATTAACAACCCCTTTAAAAATAACGCTTCTTGGACTAGAGTAACTCTTTTTTTTAATAGTATGGTTTGAATTTTTAACTAAATTATTTGTTTGATGATCATTCTCATTATAAATTAAAGTTCCTCCAGGGACTATATTATCTATTAATAAAGAAAAATACTTTTTATAACCCTCAAAAGAAGAATGTCTTTCAACATGTTTCCAAAACATAGATGTTATTATTGCTAAATGAGGATTAAAAAATTCAAATTTAGATAAATTATCAATTTTAGGTAAAATGTTTTCATTTCCTTCAATAATTATAAAATCATTCTCTTTAGATAAATGAATTGAAGAATCAAACGCTGAAACTTTTTTATTGATAATAAAATCAAAAGAGAAATCATGAAATTTTAAAACATGTAAAATAATAGATATTATAGAAGTTTTCCCATAGGTTCTTCCAGCAACTAAAACTCTAGTTTTTTCTTTTGAAAAATAGTTAATAAACTGTGTAATAGAAAATATCTTAATTTTCAGACTTTCAGCTCTTACAAATTCTGAATTATTGTTATTTAAATTAGAACCCAATATAATAAAATCAATGTTTTTAGTTATATTATTAGGGCGCCATCCTTCATAAAAGTTTAAATTATTTTTTTTGAAATTTTCTTTCAAACTCAATGAAATGTTTTCTTCACTAATAGACACTTCAAAATCAATATTTTTAAGAGCAGTTGCTAGACTTATAGTCTGTTTATCTATAGCTGAAATAAAATGGATTTTTTGCACCTCAAATTATTTCACTTCATTTAAAAGATTCCAAAGACCATCCTTGAGAAGGTCAAGTCCTCTTTTTGAGATAGATGAAATTAAAAAATGTGGAATTTTATCAAAATAATTTTTCATTTCAATTTTATACTCCTCGAATAATTCGTCATCTAATAAATCACACTTAGTTAATGCAATTGCAAAATTTTTATCTAATAATTCTGGATTATATTCCTTTAATTCCGCTATTAAAATTTCAAAATCTTTTTTAACATCTTTTGAATCACATGGAATCGTAAATAATAAAATTGAATTTCTTTCTATATGTCTCAAAAAATAATGCCCTAATCCTTTTCCTTTTCCCGCTCCCTCAATTATACCAGGGATATCTGCAATTACAAAAGATCTGAAATCACGATAAGGAACAATACCTAAGTTTGGTTTAAGTGTTGTAAATTCATAATCAGCAATTTTTGGTTTTGCTCCAGTTACAGCAGCTAATAATGTTGATTTTCCAGCATTAGGAAAGCCCACTAATCCAACGTCTGCTAAAACTTTAAGTTCTAGAGTTACAGCCAATTCTTTTCCTTTTTGTCCTGGCTGTGCATATCTTGGAGTCTGTCTTGTAGAAGATTTAAAGTGCCAATTACCCAGACCTCCTAATCCACCTTCAAGAAGAATGACTTCTTGTTTTTTTTCTGTAATCTCAAATAGCGTTTCATTAGTATTTGAGTCTTTAAAAACTGTTCCAAAAGGCACCTCTACATAAATGTCCTGACCTTGAGCTCCAGAACTTCTATTTTTACTGCCATGCTCTCCATGACCTGCTGAAAAATGTCGCTTAAATTTAAAGTGATATAGTGTCCATAAATTAGAATTAGCTCTAATTATCACATGCCCTCCTCTTCCTCCGTCACCTCCATCGGGTCCACCCTTGGTGATAAATTTTTCTCTATGAAGGTGAATTGAGCCTTTTCCTCCATTCCCAGAGTCTACATTTAACTTTACATAATCCACAAAATTACCTTCTGTCATTTTATTTAATTTGATTAATCAAATTAATTAATCGATTTTTTATTTCATCAATTGTTCCAATGCCATTAATATTAAACAATTTATTCATGGAGTTATAATATTTTTTTAATGGAGATGTTTTTGTGTTATATTCATTAAAGCGATTACGGATTTTATCAATATCTTGATCATCGGTTCTTCCACTTAACTGACCTCTTTTAATTAATCGTTCTTCTAGAATAGAATCCTCAGCTTCCAAAGAAATAGTGGCTGTTATTTTCATGTTAATGGATTTCATAAAAGAATCTAATGCCTCAGCTTGCGAAATTGTTCTTGGAAAACCATCAAAAATAAAACCATTAACATCATGATTTATATTAACCTGATTTATTAACATTTCAATAGTAACTTGATCTGGAACTAAACCTCCTTTATCAATATAAGACTTAGCTAAAAGACCAAGTTGAGTTTTATTTTTAATATTATTTCGAAATAAATCGCCAGTAGATATATGAACTAAATTATAATTTTTTTTTAAGAATTCTGCTTGTGTTCCCTTTCCAGATCCAGGTTTTCCGAATAATATAAGATTAATCATATAACTAAAATTAAAAACCAAATATACCCAATTTGTTTAGCAATTTTCGAATCACCAAAAGATATACGTATTTTTGACAAAAAGTATTGAATGAATTTTTTTTCAACAAATAAAAAACTTGGAATTTTAGGAGGTGGGCAACTTGGAAAAATGTTACTGTACAGTACTCGAAAATGGGATATAAGAACCTTTGTTTTAGATCCTAATTATGAAGCTCCAGCAAAGCTGGCCTGTGATGTTTTTATTCAAGGAGATTTGACAGATTATCAAACTGTCTTAGATTTCGGAAAAAAAGTTGATATTTTAACAATTGAAATTGAAAATATTAATATAAAAGCCCTTTATAAACTTAAAAAAGAGGGAGTTAAAATATTTCCTCAACCCGAAATAATTGAAATTATTCAAAATAAATCTTCACAAAAAGAATTTTATATAAAAAATAATATTCCAACTTCAAACTATAAAAGTTTTTCAAATTTGGAAACTTTGAAAAATGCTATAGCAAAAGGAAGCCTTTCCTTTCCATTTGTTTGGAAAGCATCCGAAATGGGATATGATGGATATGGAGTTTCCGTAATTAAGAAAAATAAAGATTTAGAAAATCTTCTAGATTGTGATTGCATTGCTGAGGACTTTGTGCCTTTTAAAAATGAGCTTTCTGTAATTATAGCTAGACGTGAACAAGGAGAAACTAAAGCATATCCTGTTGTTGAAATGGAGTTTCATCCAACTGCTAATCAAGTAGAATATGTTATTTGCCCTGCTAGAATTTCAAGTGAAATCAAATTAAGGGCAAAGAAAATTGCTTTAGAAGTTTCGAAAAAATATAAACATATAGGCCTTCTTGCTGTTGAGATGTTTTTAACTGAGACAGGAGAAATTTTAGTCAACGAGGTCGCACCAAGGCCACATAATTCTGGACATTTAACAATTGAATCATCATATACAAATCAGTTTGAACAGCATATTAGAGCAATTTTAAATCTTCCATTGGGTGATAGTGGTAATAAAGTATCAGGAGTTATGGTAAATCTAGTTGGAAAAGAAAATCATAATGGGCCTGTTGTTTATAAAAATATTGACCAAATTCTTGCAATAAACGGAGTTACTCCTCATATTTATGGAAAGAAACAAACTCGTCCGTTTAGGAAAATGGGACACGTGTCAATAGTTAATAAAAGTTTAGATAAAGCAAGGCAAATTGCAGAAGAAGTTAAATCAATAATTGAAGTAATCTCTGAATAAAATGGAACAAGTAGGAATTATAATGGGTAGTAAATCAGATCTTCCAGTAATGAAAGAAGCGATTGAAATTTTAAAAAAGTTTAATATAATTGCTGAGGTTGATATAGTGTCCGCCCATCGAACACCCTCTAAACTCATGGAATATGGTGAGAATGCTCATAAAAGAGGTTTAAAGGTTATTATAGCTGGAGCTGGAGGCGCAGCTCACTTACCAGGAATGATTGCCTCTTTAAGTCCTTTACCTGTTATTGGTGTTCCAATAAAATCTAGTAATTCCATTGATGGATGGGATTCAATTCTCTCCATACTACAAATGCCCAGTGGCGTTCCAGTTGCGACCGTTGCATTAAATGGTGCTAAAAATGCTGGGATATTAGCTGCTCAAATTATTGGTGTAGATTCAAATGAAACCCAAAAAAAAATAATTGATTACAAAAACGAATTATCTCAAAAAGTAATTGATAGCTCAAAAAATATAAATAAATAAATTGCAAAACCCTCTTCTTACTGAATTTCAAACTCCTTTTAAATCAGCTCCTTTTTCAAAAATACTTCCAGAACATTTCGTTGAAGCTATTCTGAAAAATATCAATGATTCTATTTCCTTGATTGAACTTATATCGATCCAAAAGGAAATTCCAACTTTTGATAACACAATTAATGGCTTACAAGAATCAAGTAAACAATTAGGTAGAAATGTAAGTTTATTATTTAATTTGAATAGTGCTGAGACCTCTCCTAAATTGCAAGAAGTCACACAAAAAATTGCACCACATTTAAGCAAATACAAAAACGATATACTTTTAAATAAAAAACTTTTTAAAAGGGTAAAATTTGTTTATTTAAAGTCTGATAAATCAATACTATCTCCTGAACAAAATACTTTATTAGAAAAAGAATTTAATGAGTTTGTTAGAAATGGAGCATTATTGTCAACAAAACAAAAAGAAAAATTAAGACAAGTAGATGAAATTCTAGCTATAAGATCTCTTTCTTTTGGTGAAAAAATACTAGCTGACACTAATATCTATTTACTTCATATAAAAAATGAAAAAAAATTAAAAGGACTTCCTGATTTTTCAATAAATGAAGCTAAATCAAAAGCAAAAAGCAAAAATTTAAAAGGATGGGTTTTTACTTTAGACGCACCAAGCTATATACCATTTATAACTTATTCAGAAGTAAGAAGTTTGCGAAAAGAAATTTCTATAGCATATGGAAGCAGAGGTTATAGAAAAAACGAGAATAATACAATCTTATTAATTGAAGAAATAATAAAACTGAGACATAAAAGATCGAAAATTCTTGGTTATAAATCTCATGCTGATTTTGTCTTAGAAGAAAGAATGTCTCTGACAGAAAAAAATACAAATTATTTTATAAGTCAGCTATATTTAAAGTCATTTCCTTTTGCTAAAAAAGAATGGGATGAATTAACCTTGTTTTCTAATCAAAATTTAGGGATAAACAAACTTGAAAAATGGGATATCGCATTTGTGACAGAAAAATTAAAAAAATCATCTTTAGAACTGGATGAGCTTGAATTAAAAAAATATTTTTCGCTAGATAATGTTATTTTGGGTCTATTTAAAATATTGAATAAACTTTACGGCTTAAGTTTTAATATTAATAATAAAATAGAAGTTTATGCTAAATCAGTTAGAGCTTATGAAGTATATGATCGAAATAATAATTTTAAATCTTTGCTATATTTGGATTTATATCCAAGAGCAGGTAAAAGAAGTGGAGCATGGATGACCAGTTATGTTGGTCAAAAAAAAAATCAAAGACCACATATTTCTGTAGTTTGTAATTTTCCGGTTCCTAATAAATCAAAACCATCTCTAATTAGTTTTCAAGACGTAACAACACTATTTCACGAATTTGGACATGCTCTTCATGGCATTTTAGCTAATACGTATTATGAAAGCTTAAGTGGAACAAATGTCTTATGGGATTTTGTTGAGTTACCTAGTCAAATAATGGAAAACTGGTGTTATGAAGAAGAGGCATTAAATATTTTTGCTAGACATTATAAAACTAATAAACTAATACCTAAATCATTTATAAAAAAAATAAAGGCTATTAGTTATTTCCAGCAAGGAATTCAGAACCTTAGACAACTGGGCTTTGCATCACTTGACCTGAGTTATCATTCAATGAATTCACATGAAATTAAAAATATAAAAAAACATGAAGATTTGATTTTAGATAAATTTAATTTTATAAAACCATACAAAGATCAGTGCTTAAGTTCTTCATTTTCTCATATATTTCAGGGAGGTTATTCTGCTGGTTATTATAGTTATAAATGGGCAGAGGTATTGGATGCTGATGCGTTTGAAATGTTTATAGAAAATGGTATTTTTAACTCTAAAGTTGCTAAAAAATTTGAAGATAATATTCTTTCTAAAGGGGGGACAGAACACCCTATGAAACTTTATAAGAAATTCAGAGGCAAAGAGCCTGATCCAGAAGCATTGATTAGAAGATCTGGTTTAATATAAGCAAAGTAAATATCCAAATTATTGGAATTCCCTCAACCCAAAACCTTGTGAAGCTTAAAGGTTTATTGGTAGATGAAATTAACAATGCATAGCCTAGAACTAAATAAATAAAAAATTCAATAATTTTAAATATCAAATTGATTTCAATGACAAAATAAAGCAAACAAGTATTTAATGTTAAAAGTAGAATCCCTAATAATTTACTTTTAAAAACTCCAAACCTTTGGGGCAAAGTACCAAGCTCACTATCATCTATGTTAATATCTCGAATCTCGAACGGAATTGTAGCAACCAAAACGAAAATAAAACGTTGAATACCCAAAATAACATTTTGATTGAACTCAAGAATATTCATCTGACTTGTTAGAGAAACATAGCTTACCAAAGTCCATGAAAAAGCAACTAAAAAAATCTTAACACCATTTGAATTTCTCAAATTTATTTTTGAAGAAGGATTTGGAATAATATAAAAAATTACTAAAATAAAACTCAGTATAAAAACAACTTGTGTTAACAAATGAGTATAAAAAAAACACCATATACCAATTAATAATGACGAAAAAGTGATAAAAATTATTTCTTTTGAAACCAGTGTTTTGTTTTTTAAAAACATTGATCCATACTTTATTACATTATATCCAACAACTGATGAAGTAAACACAAGTCCATCTAGATAAAGGTTTTCAGTTGAATTAAAATAAATAAAAGACACTTTATATAAGGCCCAAACTGCAAAAGAAACATGTAAACTGCTTAGCAAGTAAAAAGAATAAAGGGTTTTAAGTAGTTTCATTTTGTAAAACTAAACAAAGTGCTTTTTTATTTTATTTTTTTAGTTGAAAAATTTTTAAAATAGATGTACATATCTAAATAATACAATTAAATTTTGAACTATTTTTGAAAAAAAAAGAATGAACACAGATCTTTTTGAATCAAGACATATTGGGCCTAGTTCAGATGAAGTAAATAAAATGTTGAAATCACTAGGGGTTAAAAATTTAAATGACTTAATTGATGAAACAATTCCAAAAAGTATTCAATTAAAAAAACCCCTGAATCTTCCTGACGGAATAAGTGAAAATTATTTTTTAAAACATATAAAAGAAGTAGGTGAAAAAAATAAAATTTTTCAAACATACATAGGGCTTGGATATAATCCTTCCATTACACCAGCTGTAATTCAAAGAAATATTCTGGAAAACCCTGGATGGTACACTGCATACACTCCATATCAAGCTGAAATTGCTCAAGGCAGATTAGAAGCTTTATTTAATTTTCAAACAGTCATTTGTGATCTTACGTGTATGGAAATAGCAAATGCTTCTTTATTAGATGAAAGCACATCTGCAGCAGAGGGAATGACTATGTTACATAGTTTTTTTAATTCAAAAATTAAAAAACTTGGTGCAAATAAATTTTTTGTCCATGATCAAATTCTTCCTCAAACATTATCGGTTTTAAAAACAAGAGCAACACCTTTAGAAATAGAACTAATTGTTGGTAATCCTGAAACCTTTGAATTTAATGAAAATTTTTATGGAGCTTTAATTCAATATCCAGGAAAACATGGTGAAATAGTAAATCTTCCGGAGATTACAGAAAAACTCAAATTAAAAGATATTAAATGTATTGTAGCTGCTGATATTCAAAGCTTAGTTTTGTTAGAGGGACCTGGATCTTATGATGTAGATGTAGTTGTTGGAACTACTCAGCGTTTTGGAATTCCGCTTGGCTATGGAGGTCCTCATGCAGCATTTTTTGCTACAAAAAAAATATATAAAAGAAGCATACCTGGAAGAATTATTGGGCAAACCAAAGACACGGATGGTAATCCCGCTTTAAGAATGGCTTTACAAACAAGAGAACAACATATAAAAAGAGATAGGGCTACTTCAAATATATGTACAGCTCAAGTTCTTTTAGCTGTAATGGCAGGAATGTATGCTGTTTATCATGGGCCCGAGGGGTTAAAGTATATTGCAAATAAAATACATGATAATGCAAAAAAATTGGAAAAAATGCTAAATAATATTGGTATTAATCAATTAAATAAGTTTTATTTTGACACCCTTAAAGTTAATGTTGAATCTGAAGAAATTAGACTAATTGCAGAAAAAGCTAAAATTAACTTAAATTATATTGATAATAATACTGTGTCTATTTCATTAAATGAGACAACAGATAAAATTGAATTGGAGGCTTTATTCAAAATATTTAGTATTTATGCAAATAATTTAAATAAGAAAGAAAAAGAAAATCATATTTCTCTAATTAGAATCCCTAAATCAACGACTAGAGTAAAAAGTTTTATGACTCATTCTGTTTTTAATTCTTATCATTCTGAGACAGCGTTAATGAGATATATTAAAAGTCTTGAATTAAAAGATTTAGCTTTAAATCATTCTATGATTTCACTTGGATCATGTACAATGAAGCTAAATGCAGCAGCAGAAATGCTTCCTTTAAGCTCACCTAATTGGAACAGTATTCATCCTTTTGTTCCAGTTAATCAAGCTAAAGGGTATCATAAAATTTTAAAAGCTTTAATTTCTCAACTAAATGAGATAACTGGATTTCACGCAACTTCAATTCAACCAAACTCTGGAGCTCAAGGAGAGTATGCCGGTTTAATGGTTATAAGAGCATATCATCTTTCAAGAGACAATAGACATCGTAATATCTGTTTAATCCCAGCTTCAGCTCATGGAACTAACCCAGCTTCAGCTGTAATGGCAGGAATGAAAGTTGTTGTTATAAATACAGATAAAAATGGAAATATTGATTGGAATGATATTAAAGAAAAGGCTGAGCTTTACAAAGAAAATTTAGCAGCTTTAATGATCACATATCCATCAACTCATGGAGTTTTTGAGAGTCATATTCAAAAGATAACAAGACTTATTCATGATAGTGGTGGACAAGTTTATATGGATGGCGCTAATATGAATGCACAGGTTGGTTTAACTAGTCCTGCTATTATTGGTGCTGATGTATGTCACCTAAACTTACACAAAACCTTTGCAATTCCTCATGGAGGAGGTGGGCCTGGAGTTGGACCCATATGTGTAGCAAAACATTTAGCATCATTTCTTCCATCTAATCCTATTATAAAAACAGGAGGTAATAAAGGAATAAACGCTATTGCTGGGGCCCCATGGGGGTCTGCATTAGCTTGTATTATATCTTATGGCTATATAAAAATGCTTGGGAAAAATGGATTGAAAAATTCTACTAAAATAGCCATCTTAAATGCAAATTATATAAAAAAGTCGCTCGAAGGTGCTTATGAAATTTTATATACTGGAGAAAATGGAAGGGCTGCTCATGAGCTAATAATAGATTGCAGGAGCTTCAAGAAAAAAGGCGTTGAAGTTGTTGATATAGCAAAAAGACTAATGGACTATGGTTTTCATGCTCCTACTGTATCATTCCCTGTAGCAGGAACAATGATGATTGAGCCTACAGAAAGCGAAAACTTGAATGAAATTGACCGTTTTTGTAAAGCGATGATTTCTATTAGGTTAGAAATTGAAAGTGATAACCCAGATGGAATAGAAATTCTTAAAAATGCACCTCATACTTTATCAATGATTACTAATGATTCCTGGCCATTCAAATACAGCCGAAAGAAGGCAGCTTTCCCTTTAGATTTTGTAAAAGAAAATAAGTTTTGGCCAAGAGTTAGAAGAGTTGATGAAGCATTTGGGGATCGTAATTTAATTTGTAGCTGCACTCCATTAAATGAATATCAAAATATTGATAATCAATGATTTATAAACATATTTTGTAATCTATTATAATTTTAAAAAAAAATGAACATTACAGTTAATTTAGTTTTTATTGTTAATAGAAATGTAAATATTAATAGTATTGTCAATATATGATGAATTCAAAAATAATTGGGACCGGAAGCTATATTCCATCTGAAGTTAAAAATAATAATGCTTTTCTAGATCATTCATTTTTAGATATTGAAGGAAATAAAATTCAATCTGAAAATGAGGAAATCATTGATAAATTTGAATCAATTACAGGGATAAAAGAAAGAAAATATGTAACTAACGGCATGAAATCTTCTGATATAGCTACAGAAGCATCCATAAGCGCTATTAAATCATCATCTGTTAACCCAGAAACTATTGATTACATAATTTTAGCTCATAATATTGGAGACGTAACTCAAGGATCAAATCAATTAGACGCTATGCCTTCACTGGCATCTAGAGTGAAGTCAAAACTTGGAATAGAAAACCCTAATTGTGTCGCTTACGACATCTTATTTGGCTGTCCAGGTTGGCTAGAAGGAGTTATTCAAGCTAATGCCTTTATAAAAGCAGGAATTGCAAATAGATGTCTAGTTATAGGATCTGAAACTTTATCTCGAGTCATTGATTCAAATGATAGAGATGGAATGATTTTTGCCGATGGAGCTGGAGCTGTAATTATTGAATCTTCAAATAAGAGTGATGGAGTTCTAAGTCATAAAACTGTTACTTACTCTAATAATGATGAAGCAAACTATATATGCTATGGAAAATCAAATAACTTAAACTCCGATGATACTAAGTACATTAAAATGCAAGGGAGAAAAGTATATGAATTCGCATTAAACAAAGTCCCTAATGCTATGAAAAAATGTTTTGACGAATGTGGTCATGATATAAAAGATTTGAAAAAAATATTTATTCATCAGGCAAATCTAAAAATGGATGAAGCTATTGTTAAACGTTTTTATAAACTATATGACCTAAAAGCTCCTAAAGATGTTTTACCGATGAATATTGAAGTGTTTGGTAATAGCTCTACTGCAACAATTCCAACACTTCTAGACTTAGTTATAAAAAAAAAGTATAATGGTCATGAAATAAAAAAAGGAGATATAATTCTTTTTGCTAGTGTAGGAGCCGGAATGAACATAAATGCCGTTTCTTATCAATACTAATTTTTATTTCACATATAGTTTTTTCCTTTTTGTATTTTTACAAAAGACATGAAGGTTTTAATAAATATTGGAAGTTACTTTTTAATGCTTCAAAAAGTTTTTGGAAAGTTTACTAAATGGTCTGTACTTAGAACTCTGATTTTTAAGGATATAGAAGTGCTAATTATTGGGTCTCTTGGCATTGTTAGTGTTATTTCTTTTTTTGTGGGTGGTGTGGTTGCGATACAAACAGCTCTAAACTTGAGCAATCCTTTAATTCCTAGAAATCTTATAGGTTATGCTACGAGACAATCTGTTATTTTAGAATTTGCCCCTACTTTTATGTCTATAATTATGGCTGGAAAGGTAGGTTCATATATAACATCAAGTATTGGAACGATGAGAGTTACAGAGCAAATTGATGCTTTGGAGGTCATGGGGATTAACACTTATAACTATCTTATTTTTCCTAAAATAATTGCTTTATTACTATATCCATTTGTTATAACACTTTCAATGTTTTTAGGAATTTTGGGGGGTTATGTAGCAAGCGTAACAGGTGGCCTTTGTTCTAGTGCTATATTTATTGAAGGACTTCAACTTGATTTTAACCCTTTTCATATACAATATGCTTTTATTAAGACTACTCTATTCTCATTTTTTTTAGCAACAGTTCCTGCATTTCATGGATATTATCTCAAGGGCGGAGCTCTTCAAGTCGGAAAAGCAAGTACCACTTCTTTTGTTTGGACTAGTGTGGTAATAATTTTAGCCAATTTTATAATAACTCAATTAATTCTTGCTTAATGATAACTGTAAAAAACATTTTTAAGGTTTTTGACAAAACAACTATACTAAATAATATTAGTGCTTCTTTTAAAAAAGGAAAGACAAATCTAATTATTGGTCAGAGTGGATCTGGAAAAACAGTTTTATTAAAATGTTTATTGGGATTGCATGTTCCTGAAAAAGGAGAAATATTTTTTGGAGATGAGTCATTAATTGATATGAAAGAAAAACAAAGGAGGATGCTTAGACAGGAAATGGGAATTGTTTTTCAGGGAAGTGCTCTTTTTGATTCAATGAATGTTGAGGAAAATATTATGTTTCCATTAAAAATGTTTACTAATAATAATGATGAGGAAATATTAGATCGAGTAAATGAAGTTATTAAAAGAGTAAATTTAACTAATTCAAATTATAAAATGCCTTCAGAGCTTTCGGGGGGTATGCAAAAAAGAGTAGCCATCGCTAGAGCTATTGTTATGAATCCAAAATTTTTATTCTGCGATGAGCCCAATTCTGGATTAGATCCAAAAACTTCAATACTAATTGATAATTTAATTCAAGAAATAACAAAAGAGTATAACATAACAACGGTAATTAATACTCACGACATGAATTCTGTTATGGAAATTGGAGAAAATATTATTTTTCTTCAGAATGGAAAAAAAGAATGGGAAGGTTCAAACCTAGATATTTTTGATACTGATAATAAACCGTTTATTGACTTTGTTTATTCATCAGAAATATTAAAGAAGGCGAGAAAAGCTTTAAAAAATAGTAAAGCTGATTTATAATGTTACTTCAGCTATTGGATTGAATAGATATTTCCTTCCTGATGATTTCTCTTCACATTCAAAACGTTTTCTAAGTTTTGGTCCTTTTTTAAAAACTCGACCGTTATATATTTTAAAATACTCTCCTTCAGGAATTTTAAAAACATATAATTTATCATCTTTTTCATAGGTATGCAATGCTGTTACTAATTCTATATCAGAGTCTGAAGACGCTTTGGGGTTTATAAAATGTTTTCTTAAAACTGGCAGAAGTTTTTCAGGAAAAATACTTGAATTTAAAAATGGAGTCATTAGGTTTATATATGTTTTTTTCCATTCAATTCCGTGTGGTTTTATATTTTTACTATGAAATTTATATGTGACTAAATGAGCTATCTCGTGAATTAAAGTTATTAAAAATCTAAACGGGCTAAGATTAGAATTAATTGTAATCTGTTCAGAGCCATTAAAATAAATTCTGTAATCTCCGTGCTTAGTATATCTTTTTTTTGATATTTTAAATTTAACCGGATATTCCTTTATGTATTTTGCTAAAATGGAGTGAGCCTGAACTGGCGTGTAGTCAAATATCGTTTTAAAATGATTATCCATTATGGAGTGGATAAAGAAACTGGAATCAATTTTCCATTATACAATTCATGTCCTGAAATTGAGAACTCTAAAATATAAGAGGCCATTTTTTTAGCTGAAACATTTGATTTATATCCAGGAAAAGCCTTTTCTAACATTTCGGTTTGTACAGCTCCAAGGGCTAGAACATTAAATGAAGGGCCTGTTTCATTGTATTCCTCAGCAAGTAATTCAGTTAATGTTATTAAAGCTCCTTTACTACTTGAATAGGCAGAAAGTCCTGGAAACTTTGAGCTACCCTGAACTCCCCCCATACTACTAATATTTAAAACATGGCTTTTTTTATTCATTATTGGTAAACACATACGAATAACGGATACAACCCCAAAGACATTAACATTATATACATTTTTAAAAGTTTTAATAGAAGTTTCTTCAAAAGGCATGTTTACCAGTAATCCTGCATTGTTTATTAAAATATCTAATTTGATTTTTTTTTGAATTAGATTTTTAACAAAAGATTCTATTAAGGAATCATTAGTTATATCAACAGAATATGAGTCAACATTTATAAGAGGTTTTAAATTAGTTATGTCTCTAGAAATAGCTATTACTTTATGCCCTAAAGAAGCGGCTGTTTTAGCTATCTCAAAACCAATACCGTTACTAGCTCCTGTAATTAAAATAGTTTTTTTGTTTATCATAGACTATAATAAGAGTCCTATCGGATTTTCTATAAAATTTCTTAAAGTTTTAAGAAATGCTGAGCCAGTAGCACCATCAACTGATCTATGATCGCACGCCAATGTAAGTTTCATTGTGTTTCCTACTACAATCTTACCCTCTTTGACAATTGGTTTTTGAATTATTGCACCAACAGATAAAATAGCTGAATTAGGCTGATTAATAATGGATGTAAATTCAGAAATACCAAACATACCAAGATTGGAAATTGTAAAAGTACTTCCATCCATTTCGGCTGGCGTTATCTTTTTAGACCTTGCTCGAATTGCTAACTCTTTAACTAGCTCACCAATTTGTAATAAGCTTTTTTCGTTTGCAAATTTAACAACAGGGACTACAAGCCCTTCGTCGACTGCGACAGCAACTCCCACATGAACATGATTAAAGTGAACTATTTTCTCATCATACCATCTAGAATTAACTTCAGGATGAAGCTTCAAAGCTTTTGCTGATGCTTTTATAATTAAATCATTAAATGAAATCTTTGAATCTGTTGAGTTATTATGCTGAATTCTAAATGAAATTAGATTTTCCATGTCAAATTCAACTCCTAAATAATAATGGGGTGCTGAAAATTTTGATTGAGAAAGTCTTTTAGCAATAGCTTTTCGCATTTGGCTGTTTGCAAATTCAGATAAAGACTCTTCTCTATTTAAAGTTGAATTTTCTTTTGAAACGATATTACTAGAATTAAAGTTTTCAATATCTCTTTTTATAATTCTACCATTATCTCCAGTCCCACTTACTTGTGAAATTTTTATTCCTTTTTCAGTAGCAATCTTTTTAGCTAATGGAGAAGCAAAAATTCTATCATTATTTATTATTTCAGATTTAATATTTTTAATTGGTTTTTCTGACTCCTTAGGTTTCTCTTTTAAAGATTCCTCTTTTTTAGTTGTATTACTTGATTCATTTATAGTACTAGATTCTTTACTTGAATTTAATGAAAGTAGCACTTCATCAACATCAGTATCTTTATCTCCAATAATCGCTAAAACACTATCAACCAAAGCTGATTCGCCCTCTTTTACCCCTATATAAATTAAATGTCCAGAATAAAAAGATTCAAACTCCATAGTGGCCTTGTCTGTCTCAATTTCGGCTAAAATATCTCCCTCTTTAACAATATCACCAACTTTTTTATTCCATGAAGCTACGACCCCTTCTTCCATTGTGTCACTTAATCTTGGCATATTAATAACCTCTAAATTTTTATTGATATTAGTAATGGGTTTCGTTTCTTTAACTACTCTATTTTCTGATTTCACATCAGATTTTTTAGAAAGTGAATCTTTGGAAGGTTCATCTATATATTTTGAAATATTTTCATCTTTTTCACCAATAATAGCAAGCAAGCTATCTACCGGTGCAGTTTCACCTTCATTCACACCAATGTGAAGTAGTTCGCCTTCATAAAAAGCTTCAAACTCCATTGTAGCCTTATCCGTCTCAATTTCAGCTAAAATATCTCCCTCTTTAATGCTATCACCAACTTTTTTAAACCACTTAGCAACTGTGCCTTCTTCCATCGTATCGCTCAAGCGGGGCATGTTTATAATTTCAGGCATATTAATCTAATTTATGTTTCAAAAAAGGATAATCTTTTTGTTCATATACTGCATCGTACATTAAGCTTTTATCAGGATATGGAGATTCATTTGCAAATTTTTCACACTCAAGCACTCGCTCTTTGATAGATACATCTATTTTATCTAACTGAGATTGTGTTGCATATTTCTTTTTCACTATAACATCTTTAACCTGAATAATTGGATCTATCTTACGGTATTCAACTACCTCATCTTTAGTTCGGTACTGTTGAGCATCTGACATTGAATGGCCACGATATCTATATGTTTTCATTTCTAAAAATGAAGGACCTTTTCCGGATCTAGCGTGTTTAATTGCCTTATCTAATGATTTTGCAACTTCAACAGGGTTCATTCCGTCTACAGGCTCACATGGCATTTCATAACCAAGACCTAGTTTCCAAATATCTTGATGACTTGCAGTTCTCGCTACAGAAGTACCCATAGCATATCCATTATTTTCAACGACAAAGACAACAGGTAAGCCCCATAGAGTAGCTAGGTTTAATGTTTCATGTAAAGTTCCTTGTCTTACTGCTCCATCTCCCAAAAAACATAAAGTAACATTATCCCTGTTAAAATATTTATCACCAAATGCCATACCGGCTCCTAAAGGAATTTGACCACCAACAATTCCATGTCCTCCATGAAATTTAAATTCTTTAGAAAAAATATGCATTGAACCGCCCAAACCAGATGATGTTCCCGTGGCTTTCCCAAATAATTCAGCCATAACTCTCCTTGGATCTTCTCCCATTCCTATAGGTTGAACATGATTCCTGTAAGCTGTTATCATCCTATCCTTTCCGAGCTGCATAACATGTAGCGCACCTGCTAAAACAGCTTCTTGACCGTTATACAAATGTAAAAAGCCTCTTACCTTTTGTTGGATATAAACAGAGGCTAATTTGTCTTCAAACTTTCTCCAAAAAAGCATGTTTTCATACCAATTAAGATATGTCTCCTTGGTGATTTTTTTCATAAAACCTATATGATATGTGTTTAATTAAGCAAAACAAAAATACTGAATTCTTGTGGATTTTTAAATGCTTTCTAGAATATTAAAAGCTAAAGAAAATCTCAATGTGTTTTCTAATGGACTTCTTACATTTGAAGTAGAGAATAAATAAGATACATTAAAGTTCATTTGATTAATTAAAAACCCTGTTCCAAAAGTCACATAACGTCTAGCACCTTTTTCTATGCTTTCATTAAAATATCCTGTTCTTAATGAAAAAGCTTCCTGAAAAACGTATTCAAAACCTAATGCCCATGTAATTTCTTTTAGCTCTTCTTTGAATCCATCAGGAGCATCATTAAAAGATTGCATGATCCCTTTTAAAAACCCTATATCTGGTTGCTTATATCCTAAAAATTTATTTGAATCATCATAACTAGCTATAGGAGTAGGAACTAATAATTTATTTAATTCTAAATTAAAATTCAAAGTGTTATCATCATCAAAAGAAATCTCAAGTCCAGTTCCAAGCTTAAGATTTGTCGGAATGAAATTTTGTTTTCCCCCTACGTCATATTTTAATCTAGGGCCTATATTAGATATGTTAAAACCAGATCTAAAAATTGTATTCATACCATTTATATCAAAAGATTTACTTTGATAAAAACCTGCAATATCAACACCTAAAGAATTTGCTGAATTATTATCTGAATCACTGGAAAGTTTTAAATCAGATCTAATATACCTCACAGCGACAGCCATTGAAAAAAACTCACTTAGCTTCAAAGAATATGATAAGTCAAGAGTTAATTCGTTTGGGCGCTCAACCCCTTGATCTATAATTGATCCAGCAATAACCTGATTAAACTGTACGTCACCCAAACTGAAATACTTAAAACTTGTAGCCCACGAACTCCTCTCATTAAGTTTTCTGTAATAAGTTACATTTCCTAAAAAAATATCATTTACTAGCTTACTTAGGTAAGGAGTATAACTTATCCCAAAACCTCCTGATGTTTTTACAAAAGAATATTTAGCAGGGTTCCATTGCTGAGAAAAAGCATCTGAACTAGTTGCTACTCCAATATCTCCCATTCCTGCCGCTCTTGCGTCTGAGGTTATTAATAAAAAAGGAACCCCTGTAGTAATAACTCTATCTTGAGCATTTATTTTAAAGATAAACATGATCAAGACAGATACTCCAAAAAATAGAATTTTACTTTTTATCATTTTGCATATTTATAACGAATAGATATCGTTTTTGGTATTTTTTTTAAAAAAAAATACTAAAAATTTATTTTAAACGTTCTAGGATTGAATGTTTTAATGAGTCTGTTATTTAATAAATAACAATGAGAGTGTTAAAATTATTATATTTGTTTAAGTTTTACAAACATAAAGTATTTATATGAGCATAAAAATTGTATATCGTTTACCTCTTTTGGTTCTAATATTATTAATAGTTACTGGTTGTGGTAAAAATAATACGTCAAGAGGAACTGGTTGGGGTATAAATGCAAAGGATAAAGGTTTTCAATATAATACTGACTTTGAAGATCAAGAAACTGGTCCTGGATTAGTATTTATCGAAGGAGGTACTTTTACAAAAGGCCAAGTTCAAGATGATGTTCTTCATGACTGGAATAATAGTCCATCTCAACAACATGTAATGTCTTTTTACATTGATGAAACTGAGGTTACTAATATCATGTATATGGAGTATTTAGACTGGTTAGAAACTGTTTTTCCTCAAACTAATAATATATATAGACAAGTTTACCGTCAAGCCCTTCCTGATACTCTTGTTTGGAGAAACGCTCTTGGATACGTTGAGGAGCTTACCACTAATTATCTTCGCCATCCGGCTTATGCTGAATACCCAGTTGTTGGAGTTACTTGGGTTCAGGCAGTTCAATATGCAGAGTGGAGAACAGATAGAGTAAATGAATTTTTACTAGAAAGAGAATCATATGTTAAAAAAGATGTTCGTTTTGAAAGTATAGATCCAAATAGCACATTTAATACTCAAGCATACTTAAGTAGGCCTGAAACAGCATACGGTTCAAAAATTGATAGCCTTGATGGAGGAGAAATACCCCTTATTAATTCTGGGAAAAGGGGTACTACTAAAAAAGATACAACAACAGTAAATGTATATGCTGGCGTAGGCAGTGGGCTTCTTCTACCATCCTATAGACTTCCAACAGAAACAGAATGGGAGTATGCAGCTTTAGCTTTAGTAGGGGATAGAGAGTATAACAATTACAGAGGTAAGAAAAAATATCCTTGGCAGGGAGAATACACAAGATCTCAAGATCGAAAAATGGAAGGTGATCAGTTAGCAAACTTCAAGTTTGGTAAGGGTGATTATGGAGGAATTGCTGGATGGTCAGACGATGGAGCAGATATAACAATTCAGGTTAAGTCTTATCCTCCAAATGACTTTGGATTATATGATATGGGTGGTAATGTAGCCGAGTGGGTTGCCGACGTTTACAGACCTATAATAGATGACGAATACAATGATTTTAATTATTACAGAGGAAACATCTACTATAAGAAAAGAATTGGAGAGGATGGAAAAGCTATTGTTATTGCAAGGGATGAATTGATTTACGATACTCTACCGAATGGGAGAGTAATACTAAAAAAAATACCAGGACAATTAGATCAATTAGCAATTGATGAGGAAGAAACATTTTTAAGACAAAACTTTTCAGAAAGTGATAATCGTAACTTTCGTGATGGAGATAGAGAGTCTTCTAGAGAGTTTGTTAAAGGACCACCTGAAGAAGGAGAAATGGAAACCCGCACTGAAACCTCAGGCATGTACAATGCCCCTAAGTCTCCATCGATAGTAACAAATGAAGAAACTGGAAAAAAAGAATATAAGAAAGATGATTCTAGTAAAAGAAGTTCATTAATTACTGATGAAACTAGAGTTTATAAAGGTGGGTCATGGAAAGATAGAGCTTATTGGCTGGACCCGTCTCAACGTAGATTTCTACCTCAATATATAGCTACAGAATATATAGGCTTTAGGTGTGCTATGTCTCGAGTTGGATCCAAAAGCAAAAATAAAAAATCAGCACGTCATCGACGTGGTGGACGTTAAATTCTTTTAAGGCATCCTAATGGATGCCTTTTTTTTTATGAGTGAAATAGAAAAAATATATAAAATTTTTAAGAAAGCATCAGGGGTATACACTGACACAAGAAAACGATTAATTAATGGAGTTTTTATAGCTCTTAAGGGGTCTTCATTTGACGGAAACACATATGCGTCAAAAGCAATTCAACAGGGTGCTTGTATTGCTATTGTTGACGATTTTGAAACATCTAAGAGAAATGAAAAAATTATATATGTAAAAGACACCTATTCTACATTAAAAAATCTAGCTAATTACCATAGAAAGAAGTTGACTTGCCCAGTAGTTGCTATAACTGGTAGTAATGGTAAAACTACTACAAAAGACCTTCTAAAGGTAGTGTTGGAAGAAGGCTATGAAACTCATGCAACTCAAGGGAATTTGAATAATCATATTGGTGTTCCTTTAACTATATTAAATTTACCACTATCGGCTGAATTATCCATAATTGAAATGGGTGCTAACCATCTAAAAGAAATTGAAGAATTATGTAAAATTGCTGAACCAACTCATGGGTTTATTACAAATTTTGGAAAGGCTCACATTGAAGGTTTTGGGAGTGAAAATGGAGTTGTGAATGGTAAATCAGAGCTATATACCTATTTGACAATTTCGAAAGGAACTGTATTTGTAAATTTGGACAATAAGAACCAAGTAAAAAAATTAGGTGAGGCTCCCTTTATTTCTTTTGGTCAAGATGAAAAATCAGATTACCAAGTATCATATCAAAATAGAAATAACAAGTTAGAGATAAGCTTCAAAGGATTTAAATTTAAAAGTTCACTTCACGGTGAATACAACCTTAAAAATATTGCAGCAGCAATTGTTATTGGGAATTACTTTAAAGTTCCGATAAATAAAATTCAAAAAGCAATTGAATCTTACAAATCAAGCAACAATAGGTCTCAATTAATAAAACTAAAAAACTATAAAATTATATTAGATGCTTATAATGCTAATCCTTCAAGCATGGAGCTAGCTGTCAAAAGTTTTAAAAAAAGTTATTCTAATATGAATATTTTAATTTTAGGGGATATGTTGGAGCTTGGAGATTATACTTTAACTGCACATAAAGAAATAATTCGGTTAGCAAAAAAATTATCGTTCTCTAAAATAATTACAGTCGGTGAAAATTTTAAAAAAACTGGAATATTATTATCTAATCTAGAACAATTCAGTACTACAAAAGAATTAATAGTTCATCTTGAAAATAAACCTATTAAGGAAGAAAATATTTTAATTAAAGGTTCTAGATCTATGGAATTAGAAAAAATATTAACTATTCTCTAAAAGAAGATCTGACACTTCTTTCCCTACTAAACTTCCTAATGCAACCCCCATTCCTCCGAGTCTAACACCCATTACAGCATTCTTGTGTATTTTTTTTATTATAGGTTGCTTAGTGTCACCAAAAGCCATTATACCTGACCATTCCATGTCTAGTTCATAATTAGTATCAGGCAAAATAATGGAATCTAAATCATTAAGAAGTGATTTTTTAATTATTTTATTTATTCCAAATTCTGTGGTATTTTCATTTTTTAAATCTAACTGTCTTCCTCCACCGAACAGTACTCTATTTTGAAAGTCTCTGAAATAATAGTACCCTTTATTGTAATGGAAACATCCCTTTAATTTTAAATTTTTTATTGGTTTAGTTATTAACACCATTCCTCTTCCAGGATTAATATCATAATCAGGAAACCATTGCTTTGTAAAAGCATTAGAACAAATAGCCAAATACTTTGATTTAAATGAAATTTTTGAATTAAAATTTGAAACATGAATTTCATGATCAAAAGAGTTTAGATCAAAATTTTCTACATTAGCTCCTGTAATTATTTTAATTCCCTTTTGATTAGCTAATTTTTGAAGCTCATAAATAGTAGTTCCTGTATTAATTTGAGCCTCAAAAGGATTAAAAATTAGTTGCTTAACTATTTTTTTTGAAAAACCCAAACTTTCAATTTTCTCATTTTTTAATGAAAATATATTTTTATTAAATATTGGGAAAAGTAGTTTATTATATTTTTCTATTGATCTTTCAAGATTTTGATTTTGAGTAAAAAAAAGCTCATAACCTCCATTATTTATTAAATCAAGATTTTTTTGAGAAATAGTTTTTTTAAGAAGCTCTAAACCTCTAACACGTTTTTCTACCAAATTAAGTAAAGAAAGTTCAGACATTTTAATACTGTCTTCGATTAACTCTGAAATAGATCCAAAACATGCAAAACCAGCATTTTTAGTACTCGCTCCATTTGGAAAAATATCTCGTTCCAAAATCGCAATTCTTGCGTTAGGTTTTTTTTTATTAAAAGACAATGCTGAAAATAGACCTGAAATTCCCCCTCCAATGACAATTAAATCATAGTTAGTAAATGCTATTTTTTCCCAATAACTTATCATTAGTAAGCTAATTAATATTAACTAAAGTAATTAAATTGAAAGATTGGTATTAAGGTACTTTATTAGACTTATTATTAATGATTTTTTTTAAATTTTATCATCTTCATAATCTAAAGAAGCACTAACAAATGATTAATCCTTAAAGCCTCCAAACAAGACAATAAAAAATAATAACACAAAAAATATCTCTGAAATATGTAGTTAAACTCTATGTCAATCACAATTTAACCAAAAAGTGCGATTTATTAAAATAATTTAAAAATTAGAATTTTTAAAAACTTAATTTTAACTACTTTAGATTTTAAATATTATATTTTTTAAATGAAAAAAATTATATTACTTCTATTGCTCACCTCTAATGCTTTATTCTCGCAGGATTGGCTTGTAATAGAACAGCATACCGAAAATAGATATAAAAATGGGAAGATGAAGGTTGTTA